>Ga0255057_10000424_pt1 | contig 24187 bp, 27 predicted proteins | sample Cases_109_6_MG_FD_189022 | JGI IMG/M metagenome (GOLD analysis project Ga0255057, IMG submission 189022) | Seawater microbial communities from Amundsen Gulf, Northwest Territories, Canada - Cases_109_6 | ecosystem: Environmental > Aquatic > Marine > Gulf | place: Canada: Northwest Territories... | reverse complement strand
AGCCCGACCTCGAGATGTTCGTTGTACCAGGCGGCCAGACTCGCCGGGTCCTCACTATCGAGGAAGATGCCGCCGATGCCGCGGGCGCCGGCCATCATTCGAGGAGCACTTCGATGGCGATGACCAGGATGCCGAGCCCACCCGCTAGGGCACCGAACAGCGCCGCTTGCCCCTTGTGGTTCGAGGCAAGCCAGCCCTGATAGGCGCCGAGGGCGATCATGGCACCGAGGCTGAACACGATCGAGATCGCATAGGCGACTCGCAGCGTCAAAACGTCGAGCTGGGCAAGGACAAACAGCAGTGATGGCACCACGATCGCGGCGACGACCGGGGCGTTGTCGATGACGACCATCCTCCGACCCGTCACTCCCAGTTGATGCCTCTCGACGGCGCGGACCGCAAGCGCTTCGGAATAGGTGTGAGCCAGGAACAGCACGAGCCCGGTGCTCAGCAGGATGGCAAGGGCCTCGAGCGGCTCGGTGACGTGCAGGCGCTCGGCTACCAACGCCGCGGTGACGATGATCAGGCCGTACAGCGCATGGTTGAACCGCTCGGTCTGATGTTGCCTAGCCACCAAGTCGGGCTGTTGGTCGTCGCTCATGAGCACGCAGACGATACCGGTCCGGGCACGACGAAGCCCCGCCGCGAAGCGGGGCTCCAGTCGGGACGGCCGGATTTGAACCGGCGACCTCATCGTCCCGAACGATGCGCGCTACCAAGCTGCGCCACGTCCCGTCCCGCGTGAGTGTACGGCGGCGGCGGCGAACTATGGGCTGGCAGCCCCACACGGTGGTGCTGCGAACCCAGGGTTCGCAGCACCAGGCTATGGGGCGGCGACGTTGACCCGGTCGACGCGGTTGCGGTCCATCTGCAACACCGTGAGCTCGACACCGTCGACGCTCACCATGTCACCCTCGTCCGGCACCTCGCCCGCCACCGCCATGAACAGACCCGCCACGGTCGTGTACGGGCCCTCGGGGATGGCGCGTTCGATCTCGTCCGCCAGATCCTCCACGGTTACCCGTCCGTCGGCGACCCAATTGCGCCGGCCGATGCGCACAATCGACGGCACCCCGGGGTCGTACTCGTCCTGGAGCTCGCCGACCAGCTCTGCCAGCAGATCCTTGGCGGTGACGATTCCCTCAACCCCGCCGTGCTCGTCAACGACGCACGCGATGGCGTACCGGCGCTGGCGCATGTCGGTCAGGGTGGTCAGGATCGGGGTGGTCTCCGGCACGAAATGGGGCCGGCGCAGCAGACCATGGATCTCGTCGGAGGATGGCTCGTCCTGACGCGGCAGGAGATCCTTGACGTAGAGGAGGCCAAGCAGGTGGTCGACGTCTCCGTCGATCACCGGGTACCGGGAGTGCCCGGTTGCGGCCACCGCGGTGCGCACATCGTCCATCGTGACCGGCACCTGAAGCGTGTTGAGGTCCGGCCGCGGCGTCATCGCCTCGCGTACCGAGCGATCGGCGAGATCGAGCAGGGCATCGATGATCTCCTGCTCGACGTGCTCGATCTCACCCCCGAGCACCCCGAGCTCGGCGAGAGCACGAATGTCCTCGTCCGTGACGTCGACCGATGCGCCGTTGATCGGGATGCGCATGATGCGGAGCAGCCCGGCTGTGATGGCTCCGAAGAACGTCGCGATCGGCGCCAGGAACCGGGAGAGGTGCCAGATCGCCGGCGCCACCGTCAGCGCGAACTGTTCCGGGTACCGGTTTGCCAGTGTCTTGGGGGTGATTTCACCGAAGATCAGCAGGACGGCGGTGACCGCTGCGGTGGCGAGCCATGGACCCCACTGCGCTCCAACCAGGCCGATGAAAAGCGCAGTCGCTACCGCGGCGGCCAGCACGTTGACCAGGTTGTTGGCAACCAGCAGGGTCGCCAGGGTTCGCTCCGGGTCGGCGACGAGCTGTTGCACCCGGCGTCCCCGCCTGCCATCGAGCTGGTGCACTCGCTCTTTTCCGATCCCGATGAGCGCGGTCTCGGATCCAGAGATGAATCCGGAGGAGAGGATGCAGAGCGCAAAGACCACGATGTAGAAGATCTGGATACTGCTCATGGCTCCCGCTCAGCGGGATGGGTACTCGGAAGCTCCGCGGTGATGTTCATGCCACCTCAGCCCCCGTCGCGTAATTTACGGCCGCTCGCAGGGCGCTGGCGGTGAACGGCTTCACCACCCAGGCGTTTGCACCCGATCGACCGGCGAGGAAGGTGTCGACCTCCCGGTCGAGGAGCAAGACCACCGGCACCTGCTCTTCTCGAGAGCGGAAGTCCCGGGCCAAGGCCATGCCGCCCATCGATCCGATCCGAAGTTCGACAACCGCGACATCGGCGTGATCGTCCAGGGCGCGTTGCGCCGCGGTTCCGGGGTCCGCGTGGTCGATCAGCTCGTTTCCCTCGAAGCTCAAAGCCGAGTGGACCCGGTCGCGATCGCGTGGGTCGTCGCTGACGATGAGGACCCGGGCCATGCGAGAAGAATAGTGCGGGATACCATCGGGTTGTGATTCGTCTCCTTCTCATCGCCGGTGCCCTCACCGCGGCTCTCGTGGTCACTGCGGTGCGCGGTTCCGCTCAGACCGACGAACTGCCGGTGGTGGTCATCGACGTTCGCAATCCCATGGATCAACGACTGATGGACTTCGTGGTCGACACACTGGCGTCGACCGAGGCTCATCTCTTCGTCCTTCACGTCGACTCTCCCGGCATCTCCTCCGGCGTGCCCGGCCCGATGTACGAGGCGGTCCAGTCTGCGTCGGCCCCGGTGGTCGTATGGGTGGGCGATCGGCCCGCGGTTGGCTTCGGCGGGGCCGCCAGTCTGCTCAATGTGGCCGACATCGGTGCCGCAGCGCCGCGAACCGAGATCGGGTACCTGGCGCCCACCGTGGTCGGTGCCACCGACGTCGCCGTCCCGTATCGACCGTCGCACGATCCGGACGGCGAGGCCAGCCTCGACCTGTTGCGCGACACAACCGTCGTCGTCGAGGATCCAATCCCCGGCTACGTCGACGTCGTCGTGCCGACGATCGGCCAGCTCATCGTCGGGCTCGACGGGACAACCGTGACCCGCGGCGAGGGCGATACCGCGACCTCGTTCGTCCTCTCCACCGCCGCGGTCGACACCACTCCGGACGGCCAGGAGGTGACGGTGCCGAGCCGCCGGACGCAGTTTCTCAAACCTCCGCTGTGGGATCGGTTCCTCAGACTTGCCTCCCGGCCTGAGGCGGCCTTCTTTTTCCTCGTGGTGGCCATCGCTGCCGCGACTTTCGAGCTGTACGCCGCAGGTCCCGGCATCACGGCGGGGATCGCGGTCATCGCGTTTGTTCTCGCCGGATATGGGATGGCAACGCTGCCCATGTCGTGGCCATCCGTAGCGGCGACGGTGGCGGGATTGCTGTTGTATACGTGGGATTTCCAGCGGAACCGGCTCGGTTGGCGGAGTTTCGCCGGCACGGTGCTGCTCATCGCCGGCGGGTTGACCTTCACCGATGCCCGTCCCCAGTTCGCACCGAGCTGGTGGATCGTGCTGGTGGTCGTCACCGGGATCTTGTTGTTCTATGCCGCCGCGCTCACCACCATCGTGCGGTCCCGCTTCTCGACACCGACGATCGGGCGGGACCAGCTCGTCGGCCGCACCGGGGTCGCCGCGGACGATCTGGCACCCGACGGGGTAGTGGTGGTCAACGGAGCACGCTGGCGGGCGCGCTCGCACCGCGAGGCAGGCATCGAAAGCGGCGATGGGATCAGCGTTGCGGGCATCGACGGGCTCGTGTTGCTGGTGGACCGGGTCCAGGACGCGTAACAGAGCGGGAGAACGGCTCCCCTTCTGTCGGGACGACCGGCGCCGATCGCGGCGAGTTCCAATCGCTGCCCGAACGGTCGCTCGAGGGGCCTGGTGCCCCTCTTGATGCGAGGTTCGGGGTTGTGCCCGCCGACCAGACCGCGACAAATCGCGCTGATTTGCCACGATTTCCCTGGCTACCTCCCGCAAGCGTGGCTAGGTTCGAGTGCTGTTCGTGGAGCGAGCCTGGGGAGGCATGTCGTCGTGTTGTCTATCGATCGTTCGTGGCAGCCAATAGCGCTATGCCGGGGCAGCCACTCTCATCTCTTCTTCCCCCCGAGTAGTAGCGAGCGCAAGGACGAGCGAGAGCGACGCGAGATGCGTGCCAAGTCCATCTGCCAGATATGCCCGGTCAACTCCGAATGCCTCGAGTATGCCCTGACGATTCGCGAGCCATACGGGATCTGGGGCGGTCTCACCGAGACCGAGCGGCGGGGAATGCTCACGCCGGTCGGCGTCTAACGTTTCGTCTGACCGTTCGCAGGTTGCCGTCTCGAACGGTTCTGCCGTTTCGATCGAGCCATTCGAGGAGCGGCACCGCCTGCCTTCGTGACAGACCAAGGGCTTCACGAAACTCCGATACGGTGAACGGCTCGTCCACGCCGACGAGGTAGCGGTCGACCTGGTCGATCTGCTCGGGCAGATAGACGAGATCTCCCTCGATCTGCACGAGATCCCCTCGCCGCACCACTGCGTGCAATACCTCGTCGCTCAAGCCGAGCTGGCTCGCCCGAGGTACCGCCAGCGTGGCGGAGAGGGTGGCACGGGCCTCCGCCCACTCGTCCTCGTCGGCGTCGCTGAGCCTTGGCTCGAACTCTTCGGCACGGATCGTTGCCCCGTCGTCGATGAGTAGGCCGCCCGATTCATCGACGAGGGCGGTGAGCTGACGGCGATCCACCGTGAGTTGTGACGCAAGCGACGACGTTGGCATCCCCGGGCGGAGAGGATGCTCGGCGTGGAAGGCTTCGACGAGCTGGACCGCGGTCGCGACCCGCCCCGCTGCGGTGTCGGGTGAGAAGAAGCGATCTCCGGCCGAGACCACCCCGTGAGGCGTGCCGCCGCCGGTGGCCGACCTCAACAGTGATTCGTCGATCGAGCCGTGCACCGCGACGAGTGCGGTCGCCACGGCGTCGGGGCCGAGCGCAATCGCCTCCTCGAGCGGCGCGGCATCACCGATGCTCGGGCGCCGGACCGGGGACGGGTCGAGGACGATGCCCCCGCCGGTCACCGACCTGCGTCCCGTGTCGCGCAAGATGAATCGATCGCCGGTGACCATCGGGAGCGGGCGCTCGAGGGTGGCGATGGCGTAGCGATCACCGATGAATCGGAGGCCGGCGGGGACGGTCGCAGTGCCGAGGTGGACGTGATAGGCGCTCCGATCGGAGAGGTCCACGGTCGGTCGGGGCGGCAGTAGGATCCTGACGAGTACCCGCCTGGTCGCAACGCCAAAACCCGGCGGGGCCAGCACCGTTCCGCGGGCCAGCTCCTCCCGTTCGACGCCGGTGAGATTCGCAGCGACCCGGTTCCCCGGTCCGACCTCGATCTTCGACTGCTCATGAGACTGCAGGCTGCGGACCCGCACCGGACCCCCGGGAAACGCCTCGAGTCGATCTTCGGCTGCGATCGAGCCTCCGACCAGCGTGCCGGTGACGACCACCCCGGAGCCGGCCACCACGAAGCTGCGATCGATCCAGAGCACCGGGCTTCCGAGGTCCCGGGTCGGGCCTGCCGACTCGAGCGCAGCCGCCAACGCGGTTCTCAAATCCCCCACGCCGGTTCCCGCCACCGCGGACACCTCGACGATCGGCCAACCCTCGGCAACCGTATCGACTGCGTGGGCTTCGATATCGGCTCGAGCCAGCTCGATGAGCTCAGCGTCGGCCAGGTCGATCCTGGTGAGCGCCATCACTCCGTGCTGTACCCCGAGCAGGTCGAGGACGGCGAGGTGTTCTTCGGACTGCGGCATCCACCCCTCATCCGCGGCAACCACGAACAACGCAATGTCGAAGCCGCCCACCCCCGCAAGCATGTTCTTGATGAAGCGCTCGTGGCCCGGTACGTCGACAAACCCGACCAGGTCGCCGGTACCGAGGTCGGCCCAGGCGAACCCGAGGTCGATGGTCAGGCCCCGCTCCTTCTCGGTAGCCCACCGGTCCGGATCCCTTCCGGTCAGCGCCTCGACGAGGGTGGACTTGCCGTGATCGACGTGACCCGCCGTGCCGACGATCGGCATCAGATGGCGGCGAGTGCGGCGCCGACGATCGAATCCTCATCGGGGAGCACGCTGCGCAGGTTGACGTGCAACCCACCATCGCGTCGGGATGCGATCACCGGGGGGTCATGATCGGCGAGGGCCCGCCAGGTGGCTTCCGGGTTCCCATCCAGGCGGATGACCGGCGTCGGTATCGCGTGGCCAGGGACGGATCCGGCGCCGGGCAAGGCGGACCCCTCGGTGACCTCACCCGCGGCTCCCGACGCCTCGAGGACCGCATTCGCGCGAGCTGCGATGAGCTCCGGGGCGGCGGTCGCCATCGTCCAGAACGGGATCTCACCGCCCCGGCCGCCGGCATAAGCCTCGAACAGCGCAGTGAGGGAGGCGATCGTCCGATCGTCGATCCGCAACGCCCTCGCCAGCGGATGGCGGGCCATCGCTTGTATCGCCGGCCGGGTGCCGACGGCGATGCCGGCCTGGGGCCCGCCGAGCAGCTTGTCGCCCGAGAACAGGGCAACGTCGGCGCCCTCTGCCAGGGTTTGCCGAGCACCAGGCTCGCCTTGGAGCCAGGCGGGCGGGCCGCCGTCCAGCCAGGGTGTTCTGGTGTCGAGGAGACCGCTGCCCAGATCGGCGATGAACGGCTTGCCCGCCGCCCGGGCGACTTCGCCCATCGCGCCGAACCCGATCTCCTCGGTGAAGCCCTCCACCCGATAATTCGATGGGTGCACCTTCAACAGGGCGTCGACTTCGTCGGCGACGTCGGCCATATCCGAGCGCCGGGTGCGGTTGGTGGTCCCGACCTCGACCAGGGTGGCTCCGGACGCCGCCATCAGATCTGGCAGCCGGAACGACCCGCCGATCTCGATGAGCTCACCCCGGGACACCGCCACCTTGCCCGCCGGACCTGCGAGCGCGGCGAGCGCCAGCAGCAGGGCCGCGGCGTTGTTGTTCACCGCCAGGGCGGCTTCGGCGCCGGTGGTTGCCGCGATCAGGTGGTGCAGGTAGTCGCCGCGCGTGCCCCGGCTCCCGCTCGCCAGGTCGAATTCGAGCGTGCTGTATCCCGGTGCGACCGCATCGTTCCCATAGGGTGCACGCCCGAGGTTCGTGTGCAGCAGCACGCCGGTGGCATTGACGACGCGTCGCAACCGAGAGCCGGCCAGCCGGGCGACCCGTTCCCGCGCTGCGGCGACCGGATCGGAAACGCCTCCGTTGCCGGTTCGGGCCTCGGTCAGCACCTCCCGGGCAATGAGTACCGCAACGGGATGGTCGACGTCGAAGGATTCGGTCAACTCACGGGCGAGAGTGTCCACTGCTGGGAGGTCGGCCACGTCCATCAGAACAGACTACCGCCGGGGGTATCCTCGCCAACATGCGCACGCGCATCGTCCTGTTCATCGCATTCGTCGTCGTGCCGATTGCCGAGATCGCCCTGCTCATCGCCTTTGGCGGCGCTTTTGGGTTCTGGCCGACGTTTGCTCTCGTGGTCGCCACTGCCTTTCTTGGATCATGGCTGGTCAGCCTGCAAGGCCGCGCAACGCTCAATCAGGTGCGCACCCAGGCCTCGAGCGGTCAACTGCCCGGTGCGGCCTTGGCCCACGGTGCCATGATCGTGATCGCCGGCGCTTTCCTGCTCACCCCCGGCCTCATGACCGACGCCGTCGGGTTTCTGCTGCTAATCCCCGCCGTGCGCGAGGCAATCAGGAAGTGGCTGATCAACCGTTATGCCGATCGCTGGGTGATCGGTGACACGATTGACCTATAACGCCGGGCCCCCGACAACGAGGGACCTTCCATGACCCCGAGCCACCGTTCGTGACAACGAGGGACGCGGCAACGGTTTGTCTGATCCGGGCGGCACACCACGGCCCGGAAGTCCTGATGGTGCGGCGATCGGAGACCGCCAGGTTCATGGCTGGCGCCTGGGTCTTCCCGGGCGGAGCCGTCGACGACACCGATGCAGGCTCCGATGCGGGATCGGTTGTGCAATCGACCGACGATGGTCTCGCCCGGTGGCGAGCGGCCGCACTGCGCGAGCTGGTCGAGGAGACCGGGATCTGGTTGACCGTTGACGGCGAGCAGGTCACCAACCAGCGACCGAACGGCGTGGCGGTATTCGGCGCCGCGCCGTCTCCTCTGAATGGAGAACGCCTTCGCTACTTCGCCAACTGGATCACGCCGGCTCCGCTGCCGATCCGCTTCGATACGCGGTTCTTTGCTACCGAGGTATCCCGGCACGTCGAGGCGCTCGTCGATGGCCAGGAGCTCATCGACGCTGCCTGGACCGACCCGGTTGATGCTCTGGAGCGGGCCGACGCCGGGGACTGGCTGCTCGCGTTCCCGACGCGGAGCACGCTGCAAGTCTTTTCCGGCCATGACTCGGTCATCGAATTGCTTGCCGCGTTGACCGATCCGGGTGAGATCGAGGCGGTCCAGCCTCGACTGGTGGTCGAAAACGACGCGGTCCGCATTCTGCTCCCTGCCGACCCCGGCTTCGATGCGGCGGCCGATGGTGAGCACGATCCGGATCTGCTCGCCCGTGCCATGGCGGTCGCCGAGGCCGGTGGCACGATCCCTGCCGAGATGCGCCTGGCATGAGGATCGAGCGGATCCTCGCCCCGAATCCCTCCATCTACACCGGCCCGGGAACGAACACCTACCTGATCGAGGATTCGGGATTCGGGTTGATCCTCGATCCGGGACCGGTGATCCCGTCCCACCTCGCTGCGATCCTCATCGCCGTCTCCGGTCTCAGCCCGGTAGGAGTGGTCGTCACCCACACCCACCCGGATCACGCACCGCTGGCGAACCCGCTGGCGCGCCAACTGGATGTTCCGGTGTACGGCTACGAGCCGGGACCGGAGTTCAAGCCCGACATCCGGGTCAGGGACGGTGAGGAGGTTCCGGTGGGCGCGACCGGGATCGTGGCGGTCCACACTCCGGGCCACACCCGGGACCACCTGTGTTTCCAGCTGGGCGAAGTCCTCTTCACCGGCGATCACATCATGGAGGGATCCACGGTGGTCATGGAAGATGCCGCTGCCTACCTCGACTCGCTGTATCGGGTGCAGGACCTGGCGGTCGATCACCTCGAGCCGGGCCACGGAGCCGCCATGGACGACGCCGGGCGGGTGATCCACGGGTACATCGAGCACCGGCTGATGCGAGAACGCCAGATCGTCGATGCCGTGAGGTCAGGCGCCTCGACCATCGACGACATCATCGACGTTGTCTATGACGAGATCCCGGGGGCACTTCGCCCGGCCGCCACCCACCAGTTGCGGGTTCAGCTGACGAAACTCGTCGGAGAAGGTCTCGTATTCATGGACGAGACGGGGATTTGGGTCAGTCAAGGGAGTCCGTAGGGCTCCCTTCTGGACTCAAGACTCTGGACTCAAGACTCTGGACTCAAGACTCTGGACTCAAGACTCTGGACTCAAGACTCTGGACTCAAGACTCTGGACTCAATCCATCGCCGCTAGCTGCTCTTCGAGCACGGCGATCCGCGCCGTGCACGTGTCCTGATCGGCCGGAGGAACCAGCTCGGTCACGCGCTTGGCGATGTCCCGGAAGGCGGCGGCCGCCGGGCCCGCCTGGTCCTCGGCCACCACCGGGTTGCCCTCGTCGCCACCGGAAACGACCTTGGGATCGAGCGGCACCTGCCCGAGAAGCGGCACCGCGAGATCGTCGGAGAGTTCCCGGCCTCCGCCGGCTCCGAACAGGTCGTAATGACGCCCTTCATCTGTGGTGAACCCGGACATGTTCTCGACAACGCCGACGATCGGCATGTGGGAACGGCGCGCCATATCGGCGGCGCGGGCTGCGACCTTCTGCGCGGCGCGCTGCGGGGTGGTAACCACGATCATCTCGGCCTGGGGAAGCATGCGTGCCAGCGCCATCTGCACATCCCCCGTGCCGGGAGGCATGTCGATGATCAGGTACTGGAGCTCGTTGCTCCACGCGACGTCGGTGAGGAACTGCTCGAGTGCCTTTGAGAGCATCAGGCCCCGCCACATGAGCGCGGTGTCCTCGTCGTCGAGGAGGAGCCCGGTGCTGACCACATCGAGTCCGGCGGCTCGCAGCGGGACAATCTTGCGGTCCTCGCCGGCCATGAGCCGTTCGTCGATGGCGCCGAGCATGCGCGGGATGGAGAATCCCCAGATGTCGGCGTCGAGGAGGCCGGTGGGGTAGCCGAGCTCGGCGATGGCCAGCGCCAGGTTGACGCTGACCGACGACTTGCCAACGCCTCCCTTCCCGCTGGACACTGCCAGCACCCGGGTGGTCGGGCTCACCATCGTGGCACGTGCATTCTCTCGGGCCCACAGGCGGGCTCGTTCCATCAGCGCCGAGCGTTGCTCCTGGGTCATTGCCACGACATGGGTACTGACGCGGTCCACGCCGGGGATTGCGCCGACCTTTCTGACCACGTCGTCTTCGATCTGGTCCCGCATTGGGCAGGCGGCGATGGTGAGGGCGATGTCGATCGCGACCGCTCCGCCGTCGATGCGGACGTCCTGAACCATCCCGAGCTCCACGATGTCGGCGTGAAGCTCGGGATCGATCACACCCCGCAGGGTTGCCTCGATCGAATCCCGATCAACCATGACCGAATTTTACCGACGATTGAATAGGTATTCCACACATGCCGATAGGGGATATACTGGCGTGGATCATCGCCGAGGAGGCCATTACATGACGACTCTCGAGGAGCGCACCGAGACCCCGGTGCTGTTGACCGACGACGCTGCCGCCAAGGTGCGCGAGTTGATCGAGCAACAGGACGAGGCCGATCTCGCGCTCCGGCTCATGGCTGTTCCCGGCGGATGCTCCGGCTTCCAGTACGACATGCGCTTCGACACCCAGATCGAGGACACCGACGTGGTTTCCGAGGTCGGCGGGGTCAAGCTCGTCCTCGACGACGAGAGCGTCCCGCGGCTGCTCGGCGCCACGGTCGACTACCGCGGCGACGACGTCGCGGGGTACGGGTTCGCCATCGAGAATCCGAACGAGACCGGCCACCAGTGCACCTGCGGCAAGCGGTAACTCCTCCTTCCTAGGTCACCTCGATGCCGAAGCAGATCCATGAGGTCCCGAGCGTCCCGCGCCCGATCGGCCCCTACAGCGTTGCCACCGAGGCCGGCGGCTTCGTGTTCTTTTCCGGCCAGGTATCGATCGATCCCGAGACCAACGAGCCGCAGCACGGGGACGTCGAGGAGCAGACCCACCGCACGATGCGCAACATCGGCCTGGCACTCGGTGATGTCGGGCTTGGGTACGAGGACATTGTCAAGACCACGATCTTCCTCGACGACATGGCCGATTTTCCGCTCGTGAACGGCGTCTACGACGAATACCTCAGCGAATCTCGCCCCGCCCGCTCCACGGTGGAGGCGGCTGCCCTCCCCGGCGGTTTCAAGGTCGAGATCGAGATCATCGCGGCTAGATAAGTCGAGAGTCCTCAGTCTTCAGTCCTCAGTCTTCAGTCCTCAGTCCTCAGTTTGGGCGCTCCGCTTGCTGATGACTGATGACTGGCGACTGACGACTCCGTCTCAACTACCGTTCGCCATACCGCCCGATACAGGAGGTTTGACCGATGAACCGTGACAGCATCTTCTCTGCGCTCGGCCTGGAGGACTCCAACCCCGGCGCCTTCGCCGGTGGCTGGCTCGACACCGGCGGCACCGATCTTGCGGTCGAGAACCCGACGACGGGTGAGCAGATCGGGTCCGTGGTCCGGGCCAGTCTCGACGACTACGAGCAGGTCGTGGCCTCGGCGGCCGAGACCTTCCAGGCGTGGCGGACGCTGCCCGCCCCCGAGCGCGGCCACTACGTCAGGGCGCTCGGCAATCTCCTCCGCGAGCACAAGGAGCCGCTCGGGGCGCTCATTGCCCTGGAGATGGGCAAGATCAAGGCCGAGGGCGAGGGCGAGGTCCAGGAGATGATCGACATCTGTGACTTCGCGGTCGGCCTCTCCCGCCAGCTGTACGGATTGACCATCGCCTCGGAGCGTCCAAACCACCGCATGTACGAGCAATGGCACCCGTTGGGCCCGATCGGTGTGATTTCGGCGTTCAACTTCCCGGTGGCGGTGTGGGCGTGGAACTCGACCCTGGCTGCGGTTTGCGGCGACACGGTGATCTGGAAGCCGTCCTCGAAGGTGCCGCTGGCCTCGATCGCGACCACCCGGCTGGCCGCCCAGATCATGGAGGGCAGCGGCTTCGAGGGGGTGTTCAACCTCGTTATCGGGTCGGGCGCCGAGATCGGCGACACACTGATCAATGACCGGAGAGTGCCGCTGATCTCGGCAACCGGTTCGTGCAACATGGGCGAGAAGGTCGGTACCGCCGTGGCCCAGCGCCTCGGCCGGTCCCTCCTCGAGCTCGGCGGCAACAATGCCGTGATCGTGATGGAGGACGCCGATCCCGACCTGGCAACCAGGGCCGCCCTGTTCGCCGCCGTCGGCACCTCCGGGCAGCGGTGCACCAGCCTTCGCCGGCTGATCGTGCAGCGTGGCATCTCCGATCTCATCGCCAAGCGGCTGATCGACGCCTACGGGCAGGTCAACATCGGCGATCCCCTCGATGACGACGTGCTGATGGGCCCGTTGGTCGACGGGCGAGCCGTCGACGATTACGTCGCCGCGGTGGGCATCGCCCAGGAGCAGGGCGGCGAAGTGCTCTACGGCGGCAACGTCCTCGACCGCCCGGGCCACTTCGTTGAGCCGACCCTGATCCGGATGCCGGCGGATGCTCCAATTCTTCAGATCGAGACCTTCGCCCCAATCCTGTATTTGATCGAGATCGACACGGTCGACGAGGCGATCGCCATGAACAACGGCGTCACCCAGGGCCTGTCGTCGGCGATTTTCACCGACTCGGTGCGATCGGCAGAGACGTTCCTGTCGGCAGCCGGATCCGACTGTGGCATCGCCAACGTCAACATCGGTACCTCCGGTGCCGAGATCGGCGGCGCCTTTGGGGGCGAAAAGGAGACCGGCGGCGGACGCGAGTCCGGGTCGGACTCGTGGAAGGCGTACATGCGCCGCCAGACCGTGACCATCAACTGGTCGGGAGAGCTGCCGCTGGCCCAAGGCATCGAATTCGGCTAAAACCCTCGTTCTTGCGTAGCAGACGGCCATATATCGCTCCCTGCTACGCAAGAACGGAACGCTGCATCCGGTTATAGGCTCGCGGCCGATGAATCTGCGAATCGTCGTCGCAACGGTCGTTGCTGTTTCCGCGCTCGCCTCCGGATGTTCGGTGATCGAGCTGAGCTCCGAGCAGGAGGAAGAGGCGTACCTGCTCCAGGTCGCGCAGGCAGAGGCTCCGTGGTTGGCTGCCATCGACCGTTTCGATCGAACCTTGGGCGGCAACTACTCGACGCGCCGGGCGTTCGTGGGAGCCATCGGGGACGCCGGGCTCGCTCAGGGTGCCCGTGACTCGCTCGCCGCCGCGGACTCGCTGACACCACCACACACGATGGCGACCGACCACGAGCACTGGCTGGCCTTCCGCAAGTCGGTCGACGGAGTCGCCCCGGAGCTGACCAACGCCGCGATGAGCGGAGAGGTACTCAACACTCTTGCCGTGCGCCGCACGCTCGGCGAGGCCGAAGCCGACTTCCTGCTCTCGATCGGCCGCACGTTCTGCCTCCACCTGTCTGCGGTCGATCCCGCTGCTGACTGCCCCCCGGACGAGTCGCTGCCGGGCGGGGAGTACGGCAGGGCGACCTTCGAGGCGCTGCGGGAGTACGCCATTCGCGTCGGTCCGCTGTTCATCACCAGCAGCGCCTTCGATCAAGGCCAACGCACGCAGTATCTCGCCGAGGTACAGCCGGGCATCGTGGTGCTGCTTTCCGACACCGGGGATCGCCTCAACCGTCTGAGCCCGCCGCCCGAGTTCGCCGAAGATCACCACGCGCTGCTTGGCTATTTCGACGACCAGTACGTCATCGCGGTCGAGATCACCGACGCCAACGCAATCGGCGACCAGGACCGGGTCGCCGAGCTGTACGACCGGTTTGCGCAGCATCTCGATGAGCTGCAAGCGGCGCTGTCTGAGGCGGCAAGGCCCATCGTCAACCCGGCGTTCTGAGGGCGCCCGGCCCAGGGCCCGACCGTGGCACATACGAACCGATATAGCCCGCGGACCAGCCCTGCCCACGGGTTTGCGATCCGGTGCGGATCTCTCCCTGGTCGTTATCCTTCACCCCAGCCGAGTGGTGGCGCGCTGGAGCCGCCGAGGGAGGGCCAATGCCTTATCGAGCCGAGTACATATGGATCGACGGTCAGCAGCCGACGGCCAAGCTGCGGTCCAAGACCAAGATCGTTCCCGACGGTGACGCGCCGCCGGTGTGGGGATTCGACGGCTCGAGCACTGAGCAAGCCCCCGGCGCCGAATCGGACTGCGTGCTGCGCCCGGTCATGGTCAAACCCGATCCGATTCGCGGTGGCGATGATGTGCTCGTCATGTGCGAGGTGCTCACCGTCGATATGGAGCCCCATCCCTCCAATACCCGGGCTGAATTGGCTGAGGTCGCCGAGAAGTACGCCGAGCATGAGGCGTGGTTCGGGCTGGAACAGGAGTACACGTTCTACAAGGACGGTCGTCCTCACGGATGGCCGATCGGCGGATACCCGGCACCCCAGGGCGGCTACTACTGCGGCGTCGGAGCCGACGAGATCTGGGGGAGAGAGGTGGTCGAGATCCACACGAAGGCCTGTTTGGACGCCGGGATCGCCATCTCGGGGACCAACGCCGAGGTGATGATCGGCCAGTGGGAGTTCCAGATCGGCCCACTCAGTCCCGTCGAGGTCGGTGACCACCTGTGGATGGCCCGCTGGTTGCTGTACCGCACCGCGGAGGACTACGACATCTCGGCGCACCTGAACCCGAAGCCGGTTGAGGGAGATTGGAACGGCGCAGGGATGCACACCAACTTCTCCACCCAGGAGATGCGTGAGGACTACGACGCCGTGATCGCCGCCTGCGAGGCGCTGGGGAAGCGAGCGGACGAGCACATCAAGTTCTACGGTGCCGGGATCGAACGCCGTCTGACCGGCCTCCACGAGACGGCACCTTGGACCGAGTACAACTACGGCGTGTCCGATCGCGGAGCCTCGGTGCGGATTCCGTGGCAGGTCCACCAGGACCAGATGGGATACATCGAGGACCGTCGGCCCAATGCCAACGCCGACCCGTATGTCGTCGCCCGGCTCATCACCGAGACGGTCTGCTCATACCTAGAAGGCGATATTCCCGCCTAGAGGTTCTGAGCGACGAGCCTTCGGAATTCCCGCTCGCGACTCGCGACTCGCGACTCGCGACTCGCGACTCAGTTCGGCGTCGCCGCCCGCACCATGTTCAGGGCATCGATGAATTCCTGGGTGAGGTTTGCGTACTCGGCAACGGCCTCCCGCCGGAGCGTGCCGTCGTCGCTGGCACGCAGCCCGGCGATGATCGCATCCACGCCAACGGGAAGGCTCGCAGCCGTCGTGATCGCCTCGGGCCAGGCTTCCGTGTACACAGGCGGCGGGTTGGTATTGGCGACCGTTTCGCTCAGAGTCTGCGCTTCCACCTGGGCCTGCGTGAAGCGTTCGAGCGTCTCGGCGAAAAGGATCGCGTCGGTTTCCCAGGCGTCGTTTGTTTCCTCGATCGAGGCCTGGATCTCGATCGCGGTGGCCTCGTAGCCGTCTACCAGCAGCAGGAAGGCCGCGACTGCGGGCGGCAGCGTGGTGGTCGTCGTTTCCGGCGGGAGCGTCGAGGTGGTCACCGGAACGGTGGTGGTTCCCAGCGGCACTTCGGCGGGAGGAAGGGCGTTCACGAAGGAATACGTCAAACCCACCAGCCCCGCGATCACCAGCGGCAGGATCCAGCGCCCGTGTTTGGGGTCTTCTTTACTCACCGGAAGCAGCTTAGGACGAGATGCCGTTTCGCTCCGGTACGCTCGTTGGCATGGACCTAGCTGGCAGAGTGGCGGTCGTGACCGGTGGTGCGGTCCGGGTGGGAAGAGCCGTCGTGCTCGGGCTTGCGGCTGCGGGGGCCGACGTGTTCGTACACTACGGCCGCTCCGGCGAAGCCGCCGAGGCGACGGCTGCCGAGGTCGAGCAACTGGGGGTCCGTGTGGCAATCGGCTCCGTCGACCTCGCGCAACCCGAGGACGCCACCGCGATCATCCAACGAGCGGAGGCTGCGCTCGGGACGGTTTCACTGCTCGTCAACAGTGCCTCGGCGTTTCCCTCCGACACGATGGGGGACCTCGACCTCGCAACCTGGCAGGAGACACTCGACCTCACCCTCTCGTCACCGGTATTCACCACACGGGCGTTCGCCGAGCGGCTGCCACCGGGCCTCGAGGGTGCAGTGGTCAACATCACCGATGCCAGGACCACCAGGCCATACCGCAAGCACTTCAGCTACCTGGTGGCGCGAGGCGGAATCGACACGTTTACCAGGGCCGCCGCGCTCCAGCTGGCGCCGAGCGTCCGGGTGAATGCGGTCGCCCTTGGCGTCATTCTCCCTCCCGAGGGCCAAGAGGACAGCTACGAGCACCGGCTCGCCGCCAGGCTCCCGCTGGCGAGGGTGGGTGGTACCGATCCGGTGGTGGATACCGTGCTCTTTCTGATGCGCAACGACTTCATCACCGGGGAGATCATTCGCGTCGACGGAGGAGGGCACCTGACATGAGCCCCGAACCGCGAGCCGCCAGTCACGAGCTCGACCGCATTCACATCAGGGGCCTCGTGGTTCCCGGAATCGTTGGGATCAAGCCGGATGAGCGAGTGAACAAGCAGGACGTCCTCGTCAACGCCACCCTGTGGGTGGACACTCGCCGGGCGGCGCAGAGCGACGATATCGACGATGCCGTCAACTACCGGACCGTCACCAAGGCGATGATCGCCCACATCGAATCCGGCTCGCCCATGCTGGTCGAGCGGCTCGTCGCCGAGCTGACCACTATTTGCCTCGAGGCCGACGAGCGGATCCGGGAGGTTGAGGTAACGGTCGAAAAACCCGGAGCACTCCGACACGCCCGCTCGGTCGGCATCACCGTTCGCCGCACCAAGGAGAGCCCTGATGGCTGAGCACGTCCCGGCGGTGATCGCGATTGGATCCAACATCGAGAAGGAGCGCAACCTCCCTGAGGCGATCCGGCTGCTGCGCCGAGCCCCCAACATCACGATCACTCAAGTAAGCCGCATCTTTGAGAGCCCTGCGGTCGGCGGCTCGGAAGATGCGCCGGAATTCTTCAATGCCGCGGTGCTGGTTTCCACCGACCTGTCCTATGAGCAATTGCGCGACGTCACCCGCGCCATTGAGCACGAGCTCGGTCGGGTCCGTACCGACGACCCCGACGCCCCTCGCGCGGCGGACCTCGACGTCGTCTACTACGCAGATTTCGTGGGTGAGCGAGGCGGCAAAACGCTCCCCGATCCCGATGTCCTGACTGCGGCCCACGTTGCGTTGCCGATTGCCGACGCCGCACCCGGCCTGGTGCACCCGGCCAACGGGAGGACGGCGAGCGAGATTGCGGAACAAATGGAAGGATCTGATGTTCGACCTGTCATGGCTATTCACCTGAGCAATCCGTACAGCCCGCACCGACCCGAAGACTTCGACGATGTCTCAGACGTCTACTCGCCTCGACTGGAAGCACTGGTTCGCCAGCAGCTCGTCGAGATCGGGGAGGACCCCGACCGCGAGGGCCTGGAACGAACGCCGCTTCGCGTGGCCAAGGCCATGGATTATCTGACCAGCGGATACACGACGTCGGTCAAGGAGATCGTCAACGACGCCATCTTCGATGCAGAGGGCGCCGAAGAGATGGTCGTCGTACGCGACATCGAGTTCTACTCGATGTGCGAGCACCACATGCTGCCATTCTTCGGAAACGCCGCGGTGGGGTATCTGCCAAAAGGCAAGATCATCGGGCTGTCGAAGATCGCCCGCATCGTGGATGTGTTCGCAAGGCGCCTCCAGGTACAGGAGCGACTCACCAACCAGGTCGCCGCGGCCCTCGAAGAGTGTCTCGAGCCGCATGGCGTCGCCGTCGTGCTCGAAGGCAAGCACCTATGCATGATGATGCGCGGCGTGCAGAAACAGGAAAGCGCCATGGTGACCAGCGCCATGCGAGGCACGTTCAAGACCAACCCGGGCACGCGTTCGGAGTTTCTCGAGCTGGTGAAGTAGCGCGCTACTCGTCGAAGATCACGACCGACTGCGGGTACCGGCGCACCCTGGCCGCACCGACGAGATCCTCGATCATCTGGTCCAGTTGTGCCTGCCGCTGTGACTGCGGGCCCTCGGCAAGCACCACCAGCTCGGCCTTTACCCGCAGGGCGCGGTCAGGGACGATGAAGCGGGTCACACCGGCAGGGAGCCGATCCTCGCTGAGTGCCGCCTTCATCACGTCGTCGATCGTGAGGATTGGGTGCTCGACCAACACCGCCCAATCCGGATAGAGCTCGGCAACGTGTGGGAGATCGGCCTCTTCCATCCTGCTCACTTTCCACCGGCCGACATAGGAGTCGACCAGTGCCGACAGAGCCCTGTACAGGCTGCCCGTTCCAGAGACCGTTACCCGGCGACCGTCCGATGTGGAGAGCCGCGGAGGCATCGAGGGCGCGACGACGAGCAGATCCTGGTTGTCGTCGATGCGGCCGAGAACCTCGTCCGGGTTGGCGTCGCGGACCACGTGATGCCACGTTGCCAGGGTCACCGTCTCGGCGGCAACCACCTGCACCAAGCCGTAGCCGAGGCCGAGATGGCGCAGCGCCGCAGTCCTGGTGGCGCCGTCGAGCAGCACGAAGTCGCCGGAATCTGCCTCGATGCAGATCACCGGATTCAGCTGATGCCCCGACTCGCTGATCCGTCGGGCCAGTCGATCCACGCGAAGGGGATCGAAGTCCTCATGAGGAACGATCCTGGTCAACGGAATGACCCGAAGGTCTGGCACCAAAGGCATTTCGCGCCAATTATCGACGATTCAGGCCCCCTATGCCCGGGCGGATGCCTGCGCTGAGCGGGTACGATTGGGGCATGCTGCTCGACACGATGGACCGGGCGATGCGGGATTTGCGGATCTCGGTCACCGATCGGTGCAACTTTCGGTGCACCTACTGCATGCCACGCGAGGTCTTTGGCAAGGACTACGAGTTCCTGCCGCGAGACCAGCTGTTGACGTTCGAGGAGATCGAGCGGGTCGTTCGGGCCGCGGCAAATCACGGCGTAGAGAAGGTCCGCCTCACCGGAGGAGAGCCGCTGCTGCGTCGCCGGATCGAGGATCTGGTGGCGTCTCTTGCCGGCGTCGACGGAATCGATGATCTCGCCCTCACCACCAATGGGTCGCTGTTGGCGAAGAAGGCATCGATGCTTGCCGACGCCGGGCTGAACCGGGTGACGGTCAGCCTGGACTCGATCGACGACACGGTGTTCCGCCTGATGTCCGACGTCGACTTCCCGGTGGCAAGGGTGCTGGAGGCGATCGACGTGGCCGCGGCGGCCGGACTGGCCCCGGTGAAGATCAACGCCGTCGTCCAGCGCGGCATCAACGACCACCAGGTGGTGGAGCTGGCAAGAGCCTTCCGTGGCACCGGCCACATCGTGCGTTTCATCGAGTACATGGACGTGGGCACCACCAATGGGTGGCGGATGGATGACGTCGTTCCTGCGGCTGAAATCGTCGCTGCGATCGACGAGCAGTGGACGATCGAGCCGATGCCCGGCAGCTACCGCGGCGAAGTGGCCAACCGCTACCGCTACGCAGACGGTGCCGGCGAGATCGGCGTGATCGCCTCGGTCACGCAACCGTTCTGCGGCGACTGCACTCGGCTGCGCCTGTCATCGGAGGGCAGGCTCTACACGTGTCTGTTTGGATCCACAGGGACCGACCTGCGCGGGCCGATCCGGCAGGGTGCGACCGACGAAGACATCGAGGCATTGCTCGCAGCCGTGTGGACCGTACGCAGCGACCGGTACAGCGAGGAGCGGTCCGGCATCCCCCTCGGCCTTCCCAAGGTGGAGATGTCCTACATCGGGGGCTGACGGAGGAGTCGCGAGTCGCGAGTCGTGAGTCCAGGAATGGTGTTCGTCTTCCCTGCGTCCCGAGCTACCAACCCTCTTGATCCTACTTCGTATTAACTGTACGTTCGCCTCATGGAGCCCGCGATGGTCATGTGCACCGTAACCGCCGCCGCCACGCTGGGATTGTGGGTAGCGGGGCGGGTACGCGCCCTGGCGGCCGCGCTGCCCGGTCGGCTCGCCGATGCTTTCTTCGATGCCGCGCCAAACCGCGCAGTGGCCACCGCCGTCCTCGCCGTCGTTGGATTCCTCGCCGTGCCCAGGCCATCGGCCGCCGAGCCGGTACCACCGATTGTTCGGCTCGCCGAGCGACACGCCGAACCGTCGCGGCCCGCGGCGCCCGTTCGTTCCGAGATGAGCACCTACGAGGTCGTCGGCGGTGACTCGCTGTGGTGCATAGCCGCCGAGACGATCCGGGCGCGCTCAGGCGAGCGGGCGACGAGCGCCGCGGTGGCCGGGTTTTGGCCTCGGGTCTACGCAGCCAACCGGCGGATCATCGGCGAGGACCCGAACCTGATCTTCCCGGGCCAGCAACTCATCATTCCCGATCCATGAGCGTCGAAGAGCACGAAGAGATCCCGTGGTCGATGCTCGTCGATCAGGAGCGACGCGGCCGGTCGCGCACCTGGTACGCCGTGGCGGCAATCATCCTCGCCGTCGTCATCGGCGTCGTCGGAGTCCGGTGGGTCGATGGGCACCGTCACGGCGAGGTCCCCGCCAATGCCTCGGTGTCGGAACAACCCGTCACCACGACGGCAACTCCGGTTCCGACCTCGACTCCAATGCTTTCCGAGGCCGACCTGATGGCGGTCGATCAGGCAACGATCGGCCTGGCCGCGGTGGCGAGAGCCGAATGGTTCGTCACCGACTATTTCACCGTCGACGGATCCCCGGTACCCGATCTCGCCGCCGCCCTCGCCGTCGATGCGGTACTCCCCGAGCTGCCCCAGGACGACGACAAGGTCTCGTTCGTCGAGTGGGCACGCGCATCGGCTATCCGACCCCATGTCGCAGGCGTCGTCGTGACCGTCTTGTTCAGAACCTTGTACCAAAACAACGAGCTGCGCTATGAGCGGAGCTCGGTTCGGGCCGTCGATGTGCTGGTGCTCGTCGCCGATGAATCCACGGCGATCGGGGATCTCCCAATCCCCGTCGCCCTTCCCACCGGCCAGGACATCACGGGGTGGATGCATCCGACACGCGATGCCCCACCGGACGCCGCTTCACAGGCGATCGAGCAGGCATCCTCCCTCGGTGACAACCCCACGGTCCTTGACTCGGGAAGCTCGGGACCCGATTGGCGAGTGGTGCTGTTGGTCGATGACCCATCGGGACTTCGCTTTCCGGTGGCGGTGCGATCGGACACTCTGCGTTGACCCCAGTGCTGACCCTCGCGCCGTCCCCGGGTGCCAACCAGGGACCATATGTGTTACCATATGGTCGCAGGAAAGAGGAGAAAGGAGCGGCATGGCTCGCCGTCAAGTGCTGGTCCAGCTTGATGATGAGCTGGTAATGCGGCTCGATCGCGTTGCGTCCGATCTCGGCGTCAGCCGCTCCGAAATGCTTCGGCGGGGAGCGCTTGCCGTTCTCGAGGCGACGGAAATGGCGCGGGACGATGCACGGCTGATCGAGGCGTACGCTCGGCAGCCACAGGACCCAGTGCTCGTCGAGGCGGCGTCGCGGCTTGCGGCAGAGACCACCCCCGAGTGGTAGCGCGCAACGACATCGTCTGGGCATCGCTTGGTGCGCCCGCCGGGCGGCGCCCGGTCTGTGTGCTGACCCGAGACGCAGCAATTGGGGTGCTGAGCGCCCTGGTCTGTGTTCCGGTCACGAGGACGGCGCGCGGGATCCGCTCTGAGGTCGCCGTGGCCGACGAGGAGGGTCTTCCCGAACCGAGCGTTCTTGCGTGCGACACGATCATCACCGTTCCGAAGTCGGCGCTCGAATCGCAACCGGTCGGGCGGCTCGGCCTGGTGAAGCGCGCCGAACTCGACCGGGCGCTTCGCTACGCACTCGACATCGCCTATTGATCGCAGCGGCCCGACCAGACGCGCCGCTACGCTCGCCGGGGATGGATGAGCAGCGTGCCGACCTCAGCCGCCGAAGTGCTCTTCGAGGATCTCGGACGCCGCCGGCGCAATGGTCTCCCACGACGCTTCCGCCACCTTGGTCAGGGTCACGAAGTCGGCTGTCATGAACACGCTGGTGACACCATCGATCTCCACCAATGCCGCCCCCATAGGGTCGTCGGCCTCCTTGCCGGCGACAAACGTCGCCGGGCCACCGACGTCGACACCGACGTTGAACTTCAACGCGTTCGGGTTCGGGGTGTTGGAGATCTCGATCGCCATCGCCGCGCAGGCTAGCGGTGCCAAGGCGAGGCGGCGATGAACGGCGATCCGGGCGACGCCGCAACCGGCCAGATCATCGGCGCCGATGTCGGCGGGACGTTCACCGATGTCGTCATGTGGGACGGCGCCGAAATCACAACGGCCAAGGTCCCCACCTCGGTACAGCAAGGCGAGGGCGCCGTCGCCGGTGCCGGCGAGCTCAGCAGCGGCGTTGACGTGTTCCTCCACGGCACGACAACCGCGACCAATGCCCTACTCGAACACATGGGTGCAAAGACGCTGCTGATCACCTCGCCCGGTTTCGAAGACGTCATCGAGATCGGGCGGCAGGATCGCCCCAGCCTGTACGACCCGTTCGCCGATCGCGCCGAAGTGCTCGTCGAGTCCGATGACCGCACCGCAACAATCGAGGAGGACCAGCTCGACCAATACGAATCGGTGGCGGTCTCGCTCCTGTACGCGTTTGATGACCCCGGGCCCGAGCGCGCCATGCGACAGCGGGTCAGACAGATCGCCCCGGGCCTCGCCGTGTCGCTTTCGAGCGAAGTGGCGCCCGAGTTCCGTGAGTTCGAGCGCACCTCGACCACCGTGCTCAACGCCTACCTCCAGCCGATGGTCGCCGCATACTTCGCCGACTTCCAGCAACGGGTAAGCGATGCCGCCCTGGCCGAGCGGGTGTCGGTGATGCGATCATCCGGCGGGCTGATCAGCACCGAGCGGGCCGCACAGCTTCCCGCCTCCATCCTGCTGTCCGGGCCCGCCGCCGGCGCGGTGGCTGCTGCATCGCTGGCATCGGCGCTGGTCAGGGATCGCGTCGTCTCGTTCGACATGGGAGGAACCTCCACCGACGTGTGCCGGATCGAGGGAGGCAAGCCCGAGATTGCTTTCCGACGCACCGTTGCCGGCTACGCGTGCCAGATGCCATCGACGGCGATCCACACGGTCGGGGCGGGAGGCGGCAGCATCGGCTGGGTCGACAGCGGCGGGTCGCTGCGGATCGGGCCCCGCAGCGCAGGCGCCGATCCGGGCCCGGCCTGCTACGGCCGGGGCGGTGTCGAGGCCACCGTCACCGACGCCAACGTGGTGCTCGGCAGGATTGCCGGCGACACAGCGCTCGGGGGACGCCTCGGCCTCGACCCCCTCCTCGCCGAGCGCGCCGTCGGCGCCTTGGGTAACCAGGCCGGCCTGTCGCTCGCCGAAACCGCGCTCGGCATGGTCCGTGTGGTGGAGGAGGTGATGGCCGGAGCGGTGCGCAGCGTCTCGATCGAACAGGGGATCGACCCACGCGGTGCCACCCTCATCGCGTTCGGGGGTGCCGGCGGGTTGCATGCGACCGCGCTTGCCCGAGCGCTTGGCATGAGCGAGGTCCTCGTACCGGCCCACGCCGGAGTCTTCTCAGCCCTCGGGCTGCTGCTGAGCCCGCCGCGCGTCGACGAGGCGCGAAGCGTTCTGCTGCGATCGGACCACCCGAACCTCGACCCGCAGGTTTCCGCAGTCGGCGCCGAAGCCGGCCACCAGGCACCGGGAGCCGACGTCGCCACCACCGTCGACGTTCGTTATCTCGGCCAGTCACACGAACTGAACGTGCCGTACACCGCTGGAGAAGGTTGGGAGGTGCTCGCCCAACGCTTCCATGCCCTCCACGAGGTGCGCAACGGCTTCCACCGGGGATCCGACCCGATCGAGGCGGTCACGGTTCGGGCGG
>Ga0255057_10000423_pt1 | contig 24245 bp, 27 predicted proteins | sample Cases_109_6_MG_FD_189022 | JGI IMG/M metagenome (GOLD analysis project Ga0255057, IMG submission 189022) | Seawater microbial communities from Amundsen Gulf, Northwest Territories, Canada - Cases_109_6 | ecosystem: Environmental > Aquatic > Marine > Gulf | place: Canada: Northwest Territories... | reverse complement strand
CGGGGCGCCGGAGATGAACGAGAACTTTCGTCACCTCGTGACCGGCGCCCGACGGCTCGGTCGCCGAGTCATCGACCGTTGCAATCTGACCATCCTCCTCGAGCCCGGCCAGGAGGACCTCGCCGAGTTTCTGGCCGCTGAGCGGGTCGAGGTGGTGGCGAGCCTGCCCTGTTACACCTTGGAGAACGTCGAGCGCCAGCGTGGAAAAGGCGTCTTCGATGCCAGCATCGAGGCTCTCCGGTGCCTGAACGCGCTCGGCTACGGTCAGCCTGGCTCGGCACTCCGGCTCGACCTGGTCTACAACCCCTTGGGGCCGACGCTGCCGCCCGACCAGACCCGGCTCGAGCTGGACTACAAGCGCGAGCTCTCAGAGCACTTTGGCCTCGAGTTTCACCATCTGCTGACGATCACCAACATACCGATCCGCCGTTTCGCCGAGCAGTTGGTAAGGCTCGGGCGCCGCGAGGCCTACCAGGCGCTGCTCGTCAACCACTTCAACCCGGCGACGGTTGCGGGCCTGATGTGCCGGTCTCAGGTAAGCGTCGACTGGAGGGGAAGCCTTTACGACTGTGACTTCAACCTCATGCTCGGCCTCTCGCTCGCGGCCGTCGATGTGGAGCCACCCAGGACGATCTGGGACCTCCCCTCCCTCGATCACCTGGCGGGAAGCACCATCGCCACCGCCAGCCACTGCTTCGGCTGCACGGCCGGTGCAGGTTCCAGCTGCTCGGGGTCGATCGCCTGAGCGCACCCTAGCCCGACCTTCTCACCGCCGTTCGCGGCAAAGCGGCGCAGGACCAACCCTGGAGCTGCGCTCCAGGTCGGTGCCCAGGCAGATACGCCGCTGCAGTAGAAGGGTCGGGTAGAAGGTCGGGCTAAAACCCGGACAGGACGATCTCGGTCTGCGGGTGGAACTGGACCCAAATCCCCCAGTAGACGGTGGTACCCGTCACTCGTCTGAGCGACTTGCCCTGGAAAGCTCCTTGCAGGCACTCGCCCGACTCCCACGACCAAATCGAACCCGATGCCCGATCGCGCGCCGTGAGTCGACCATCCTGGCTCTCGATCAGCTCGAAGGTCAACTCCTCGCCCTCGACGGTCCGCTCGTAGACCATTGCCGCTGCCTCGCCGCGAGGCGAAAACGCAACCAGGGGAGTTGAAGAGGCCTCCATGTTGAGCACCGGGCTTTTCTCCAGCAGCGCGAAGGGGACCGCCGCGAAGCCGACCTTCCGGGTGATCCCATAGACCAGCGTCTTTCCCGGCAATCGGTCGTCGGGATTCTTCGTGCCGCGCACACCGATTGCATCCGGGTCGGCGTGGTAGGTGCCATAGCTGGATCCTCGCCGGCGGGTGTCCTCGAGGGCCTCACGCGCCGGTTTGCGCAGAACGAGCGTTTCCGGATGGCGCTCCTTCCAAGCGCTCCAACTTGTCACCTCGGCGGGCACGACCTCGAGGTCACGCCCGGTCAGCGGACCGGCAACCGCGGTACCCAAGAGCTGACTCCACAGAGAGCGGGTCTGCCGGTCGTACATGACCAGCGTGTCCCGCCACAGCTTTCCCGAGACCCCGAAGGTGATCAGCTGGCCTTCAATTGTCGGTCGGACGTACACGACGCCCGCGTGAGCAAGCGGTCACCAGGTGACCGCCACCGGATCACCGCCGAAATCGTCGTTGACGACCTCGTGGCGGTCGAGATGCCAGATCGAATAGGCCTTGGCAATCCCGTTGTGGACGACGCCGAGAACGGGCTCACTATCCTGCATAAACTTGCTCTTGGAAGCCGATGCAAAACGAGGATTATCGATTGCCGGGATGCCATCCGGGGGCAGCAGAGTGACGATCGGGTCGCCTTCGAGCTCCTGGAGATCCGGGAGGCTTGGCGTCGCGCCATAGCCCACGCCGCTTATCGACAAACCGATGGCGAGCATCAGTGAGCTTCTCGAGATTACCGCTTGCACATACCGGCCATGGACACGGCGGCACTGGATCGAAAGACTACGCAGCAAAGCACAGACTCGATCTTTCCAACCACTATCTTGATCAATCTCATTCATGTCTTTGTTAGTGTTCCAAGAATGGGAATCATTACATCTGACGGCGAGGCCAAGGCCCCCTGAAGAGCGCTGCCGTGGCCGCCGTAAGAAGGCGTCGTTTCGAGCCACTCACCCACTGGAGTGCCGTGAGGGGGGTTCACGGAGACACCTACTCCGAGCTCTCGGTAGAAAACGGAAAGGATGATGCGCTATGACGAGCTTCGACCTGCAGAGTGGTCTCACCTGCGAGGAGTACGCTCACGGCCATGAGGTCTCCAAGCTGCTCGGTGCACCAGCAGGCTATGTGGGCTCGCACATCGAGCCCCTTCTGAGTCAGCGACAGATCGATCTACACCACCGCCGGCGATGACGACTTCACACTCAGCAGCCGCGCCCGTCCCCGTGGTGGTTCATCTCTCCGGCAGCCGCCGTGGCACCACCGAGCGTCTCGCCGGCGATGTGCTGACCATCGGCACCTCCCCGGCAGCTGAGATCCGTCTCCCGGCCGACGAGGAGCCCGCGGTCGGAGAGCTGCATGCAAGGCTCGCGCGCCGGGGACCCACCTATGAGCTGAACACAGAGCCTGGCCAATCGGTCTGGGTCAACGGCGAGCCAGTGAAACAACTGGTTCTGGCCTCCGGGGATGTTCTGGAGGTCGGTGAGGGGGGGCCGATTCTGCGATTCCGGCTCTATCCTCCGGGATCCGGGGCCTACAAGTCGGTCGTCGAAGCCTTTTCCGATTGCCTCGACTGTGCTCGTCGCGGCAGCGGCACGCCGCTGGAGCGGGCCTCCATTCTGTTGACCGGCCTTCCCCGGGAGCTGGTCACCCAGACACATCCCTGGGTCCGTAGATCGCTGTTGGCGGTACTTGTTCTTCTGCTCCTCAGCTCGGTGACCATCCTCTACCGCAGTCTGCGACTCGAGGAGCGTCTGACGACCGAGGAGCATCGTGTCACCGGGCTGGCCGAGCTTCTCGAGCATACCGAGCGCCGCGCGCTTTCGAGCGATGATCTGGCCGCGGCCCGCTCAGAGCTCGAAGGCCAACTCTCGGCGACGGTGGAGCGGGTGGCGGCGCTCGAGGCCCGATCTGAAGCTGCCGGCCGCACTATCGCCAACGCCAGCCGCTCCATCGTCTTTCTCCAGGGTGCCTATGGCTTCGAAGAAGTCGCGACCGGACGGCCTTTGCGCTATGCCGGCCTCGGAGCCGACGGCACGCCCTTGACCGATGACGCTGGAAACCCACTGGTGGGTCCTGGCGGTCGAGGTCCCAAGGTCGAAGCGCTGTTTACCGGCACCGCCTTTGTCGCTACGACGGACGGACTCCTGCTCACCAATCGTCATGTCGCCACCCCGTGGGAGTATGACGGTGCCGCTGCTGCTGTCGTAGCCCAGGGATTTCATCCGGTCATGCGTCGTTTTGTCGGCTATCTCCCCGGTGTCAAAGAGCCCTTCGACGTCTCACTGCTTCTCGCCAGCGAGGTGGCCGACGTCGCCGTTCTCAAATGCGGCGATATCACCGGTGAAGTGCCCAGCCTCGAGCTCGCCTTGCCGCCTCCAAGCCCCGGTGACGAAGTGCTCGTCATGGGCTATCCCACCGGCATTCGCGCCCTGCTGGCGCGAGCCGACGAGGACCTGGTGACCCGACTGATGAGCGAGCCGGACACTGATTTCTGGTCGGTGGCTCGAAAGCTGTCGGCGGCGAGCCAGATAGGCCCTCTCGCGTCACAGGGAATCGTCGGGCAGGTGACATCGGCGGCGATCGTCTACGATGCCGAGACCACCAGCGGTGGCAGCGGCGGTCCGGTCCTCGATCTCGACGGTCGGGTGGTGGCGGTCACGGTCGCCATTCTGCCCGAATTTGGGGGCTCCAACATGGGAGTACCCGCCGCCTATGCCCGGCAGCTCCTCGAGCGTGCCGCCACCTCCCAGTAGAACACTCGCTGGCACCCTACCTGGGACGGCCGGCACGGAGGCCGGCCGCTTCGAGACCCAGTACGGACGCTGGCGAGGCTTCGTCGACGGGGTCACTTTGCCGCCCGCGCTGCACAAAAGTACTTGACGCCAGGGACGAGCACTTGTCTCGACGCTGACGCCGCTGCGAACGGCAGCTCCATCACTTGCTGGTTCATGACCTCAGTACTCCTTCAAGATTTGGCTGAGGTGCTGACCTCGAGGGCGATACCCTGGAAAAATCCGCTTCGAAGCTTGCCGACAAAGGGATGATCGGTGAGGCGATAGTAGATGGTCTGTGCCTCCCGTCGGGTCGAGGCCAGTCCATAGGCTCGCAGCTTGGCCAAATGCTGCGAGACCGCCGACACCGATACTCCCAACATCTCCGCCAGATCACAGACACAAAGCTCTTTGAGATCGTCCAGCAGAAAAAGAATCTTCAACCGCGTCGAGTTACTGCCCAAGGTGAAGAGCTCCGCCGCCTCCTCGAGCTCCGGAGCAAATTCCATGGACTTTCGAATCTCGGCGATCTCCGCGGATGCCAGCGTCGGCCCTACACATCTCATGCCGTCACCTCCATTTCGGCCTGAAGCTGGTTGATGGTGCGCTGCACCTCTCCCAGACAGCACTTACCAGCCGGGTTTCTCACCTCGCAAGCGCAATTGCCGGCCTCCACCTCGGTCTTGATGGACTCCAGGATGGAGGTTTCGCCCCGCTCCGCCAGATCCCGGGCGATATCGTCCTTGCGGTGGCCAAAGCAGTAGCACACCAGGCCATCGCTACCGGTCTTGAAACCGGGCACGACCCTGAGATCATCCGCCGTGAGCAGCAATCCGCGGGCGCCAAAATAGACGACCGCGCAGTCCGGGTCGCGGCAGAGCCAGAGGTCCTGCCGCGGGGGAACGCGGCTTTGCACCAGCGAAGCCACCGTCAACCAGTCGACAGGCTTTCCCGCCGAGCCGCTCCGCGGGCACTCACCCGAGCCAGCGAGCACCTCGGGCAGCTCGCAGCAAGAGCCGCTCACATCTCTTCCCCATCGTCGGATTCGAGCTCCGCCTGGTAGCCCAACGATCTGATGGCGTCGGCGATCTGATCGGTCGTGACTTCCTCGGGATGGTAGGTGACAATGGCGGTGCCCTCCTTGTGGGACGCCTCCACCGTCTCGATGCCGTCGAGCTTTTTCACCGACCGTCGAACCGCAACTTCGCAGCCACCACACGTCATGCCGTCGACTTCAAACTTGGCGGTGGCGACGTCCTGGTTGGACTCGTCACCGGCAAAAAGTCGAGGGCCACTCCAGACAGCGACGCCCAGGACCACGATCAGGGCGGCAACCACCGGCAGCATCTGCGCAATCTTGCTGTTCATCAATCTCTCCTTTGGGCTACAGAATCAGCACGATGTAGTACGGGAAGGTCATAAGTAGAAGCGAAACTACCGCCACGATCCACAGCAGAGCCCGCTGGCGACGGCGGTTCTCCGGCAGGGCACAGCTTTCGCCCGGCGCACATTCCGTGCTTTGCGGCCGGTAGGCACTATAGAAAGCAAAACCGAGAAGCCCCACCGTCAGGAGGATGAAAAAGGGTCGATACGGCTCGAACATCGCACCGGCCGCAGCCGAGCCAATGCCCGCAAATACCACCACCACGGGCAGCACGCGGCAAAGAGAGGCCCCGATGGCGGCGAGGACGGCTCCAATACCCAGCCAGCTGGCACCTGTCGACGCGGGGACTCCCGGGGATTCCTGCGTTCCAATCGATTCCATGGTTTCGAGTCTCCTTGTTGGCGCCTTGCCTAACGCTAATATATTAGCACTTACGCAAATACTTGCACAACGGTTTCATCCCTACCGGAGATGGTGGCAGGAATCGAAAACCGCGGTTCCTGCGTAAACCAAAATGGTTTCCTTGCGGGTCTTTCAGCAAATCGGCCGCTTTGGGGGCCCAACGCCGCATGCGAACGCGAACCGCGGGACTTCTACCACGGACTGCTCGACGCCTGTCGCTGATCAAGCGAATCGGGGTGTCTTGACCCGTCTTTCTAGACCGCCAGTGAGCTCGAAGCCCCCTTCCCTTTCCCAACGAGAGGCTTGACGTGTGTCACTTACCGTGAAAAGATGACACCTATGGTCAAGACTCAGGTTTATCTTCGCGAAGAGGAACTGGAAGCCCTGCATGAGGCAGCTCAGCGCTCGGGCCGCTCCGTCGCCGATCTCGTGCGTGAGGCGATCCGAAAAGTGTGGCTGCGGCCAGGAGCGGACGGACCCGTTGCCATCTGGGACGGCGATCCGCGAGGTAGCTCTGTAGACCACGACTCGATCTACGACCAGCCCTAACCTCTAATGAGACAAGAGGAGTCCGTCTTTGTGGACACCGGGGCGTGGATCGCTCTGGCGCTGACTCGCGACGCTCTCCACCAACGCGCGCGGGAGGCGTGGGAGACCATTCGCGGTGTGGGGTCGCGGCTCCATACCTCCGTGCCGATCATCCTCGAGACTTTCACCTTTCTGGACCGTAACGCCTCGAGGGATGTGGCTCTTGCCTGGAAAGACTCACTTCAGCAGCTCGGCAGCCTCGAGATCATCCCCTGCACTACCAGCGACCTGGATAAGGCCTGGAGCTACTTCGGGCGACGAGATCTACACCAGCTGTCGGCTGTCGATGCCACCAGTTTCGTGATCATGAAGCGGCAAGGAATCCGGCGCGCTTTCGCCTTTGATCACCACTTTGCCACCGTCGGATTTCATTTGGTGGGATAGCAGAATAGGTGCCCCACCAGCCCGACACTCTCCATGTCACTCGACCAACCACAGCCGGCGGAGGAACGGCCCACGAGCCGTCACCAGAATGTCGGTTTTTGGCTCTTTACCCTTCACCTGCTCACGGTCTGGGGGCTAGCGCTCTCCAATATCTTTCAGGGTCTCACCCTGTTGTGGACCATCCGTTGGTGGCGCGATCTGCGGTTCTCGACGGCTTCCTTGCGGGCCGCAGGTGGCGATGTGCTGTTGAAGCCTTTTGTGCTTTATGTGGCGGTCTTTATCGCCTCCGCCCTCACTTCGTATCAGCTCGAGACCAGCCTGTGGGAGCTGTGGGAATTGATCGGCTTGACCACCCTGCCACTGGCGTTGCTGCTGGTGCGAGGAGAACGCCGGGTCCGTTTGGTGTTCGATCTGCTGATCTGGGTCACGCTCGCCCTCGCCGTCTATGGCATCGCCCAGTACCTCTTTACCGACTACGGAGAGCTGTCCAACCGCATCCCCGGCCCGTTTGGCCACTACATGACCTACTCGGGGGTGGTGCTCCTGGGTGCCTGTCTGGTGCTCGGGCGGGTGATGACCCGACCACCTGCGCAACCGGCCAAGAACTGGCCGTTGCTGGCGGTGATTCTGATCGCTCTGGGTCTGACGCTTACCCGCAACGTCTGGCTGGCCATTTTTGTCGTCATCACCATCGCCTTCTTCATGCGCTTCCGGCGCTGGCTCCCGGCCTATGCGGTGACGGCGGCGCTGTTGCTCTCACTGGTAGCCACCCAAGCGCCCCAGCACTGGTCGCGACTGACCTCGATCGCGAGTCTCCAGGATCCCTCGAACTACGATCGGCTGTGCATGGCCGAGGCCGGGCTCCACATGATTGCGGACCGACCGCTGTTTGGCATCGGGCCGGGGATGGTCGAGTTCTACTATCCGATCTACCGGCATCCCACGGCACTGCGAGCCGAGGTCATGCACCTGCACAACACCGTTCTGCAGCTGGCGGCGGAGAGAGGATTATTGAGCGTCGGGGCCTACCTCTGGCTGATGATTGCGGCTTTATGGCTTTGCCATCGCGGCTATCAGCGTGGGGGCGGCCTCGCTGGTCCCAGAGCCGATCTTTACCTCGGTGTCATGTTGGCCCTTGTAGCCCTCAACATCGCCGGCATCTTCGAGGCCAACTGGCGCGATACCGAGGTACAGCGATGGGCGCTCTTTCTCCTCGCCGTCCCCGTCTGTCTGGACAACAAGGGATGAGGCTCTACCAGGAGGCGCCGCTCAGCTTCAGCCACCGATCCAGAGCCAGTAGAGTCCAGGTCTGCTCGTTGGTGAATCGAGGCGCTCTCGGTCGGTGGATGATACCGGCCTCGGTGAGCCGGGCGAGGGCACCGGCGAGCAATTCGGGACGGTTGCGAGCCCAGGTCTTGATGGGCAGATTGAAGCCCCGCTTTGGTCGCTCGAAGAAGCCGTCGGGAACTCTCGGCTCCATCAGCCGCCGCACGATCAGCTTGCCGCGATTGTGCTCGACGTCTCGCAGTAGGCGACCATCGACACCCAGCGCGAACTCGACCAGTTTGTGATCGAGCAACGGAGGCCGCACCTCGAGCGAATGGGCCATGCTGGCCCGGTCCACCTTGGTGAGGAGGTCGCCGGGAAGATAGGTGTGAAGATCGGCCCATTGCATTCGCTTCACCGGGTCTAGATCCTGGCGCCAGTAGAGTCGAAAGTGCCACAGATCGTCATAGCCCTTCTGGCTGAGCAACGGTCCGAGCAGATGCCGCCGTTGGTGGGGTGTAAAGGGTCCGAGAAACGCCGCGTAGCGGTCCAGGCCTGACGAGACGCGCCGCTGGCTGGGGCGAGCCCCGCGGAAAAACGGGGGGAACAGGGCCGCCACGGCTCGGTGGCGGAGAGTGGCGCGGTCGGTCAGCCATCTGCTGTACCACTGGTAGCCACCAAAGAGCTCATCGCCGCCTTCACCGCTGAGGGCCACGATCACATGACGACGGGCGAGGCGTGAGACGAGGTAGGTCGCCCAGGCTCCGGAGTCACCAAACGGCTCGTCGAAAACTCCCGGAATCGTATCCAGGGCCTCGTCGAGATCGATCGCCACCGCTGTTTCCTCCTGGTGCTGGGTGCCGAAGTGCTCAGCGATCAGACGCGCCTGTGGGGCTTCGTCACGGCGTGGAATATCGGTGCCCAGGGTAAACGTCCGGGGTCGATCCAGATGCGCGACCAGGGTGGTGGAGTCGATACCACCACTCAGAAACACCGCCACCGGAACGTCGGAGATAGTGTGAGCCGGAACGATCTCTTCCAGCAACTCACCAAGCCGTGCCTCCGCTTCGTCGAAATCGCCCACCTCACAGCTACTCGTCGGACTCCAGTAGCGTTTGATCGTCAGCTTGCCGTCCCAGCTCAGGGTATGTGCGGGCGGCAGCTGGCGAATGCCGGTGTAGATGGTCTTGGGAGCCGGGATGTACTTGTAGGTGAAGTAGTCGCGCAATGCGGTCAGGTCGACCGGCGGTTGGCCGAGCTCGAGCAGGGCCTTGATCTCGGAGGCGAAGGCAAGACCATCGGGCAGCTCCCGGTAATAGAGCGGTTTGATGCCGAGCCGGTCGCGGGCCGCAAAGAGTCGCCTCTTGCGGGCATCCCAGACGGCGAAGGCAAACATGCCGCGGAGCTGGTCTACGCAGCGGTCGCCATCGCGGGCAAACACGTGCAACAGCACTTCGGTGTCCGAGTTCGATTGAAAAGGCCCCCGTAGCTGCCGGCGCAGCGCTCGAAAGTTGTATATCTCACCGTTGTAGGTGATGGTGTAGGGGCCGGCCGACATCGGCTGGTTGCCGGCCGGTGAAAGATCCAGAATGGCGAGCCGGGTGTGACCGAGCTGCACCCCTGGGTGGCTCCAGACCGACTGATGGTCGGGCCCCCGATGGCTCAAACGCTGCGTCATGCGCTCGATGAGCCCACCCCCAGGGGTGGTCCCGACGATGCCGACGATGCCGCACATGAACCTATCGGGCGGCTATTAGTAGGGTTTGTCCGGCCGCGTGGAAGGACCCTCTGGCTCTACTTTGACCCAGAAAGACGGCTGGTCGGGGGCGGGTTTCAGGGCCAGGGGATCCTTTCCCAGGAGTCGCATCACCAGGCCGATTGGCGTGATGACGAGGAAAAAGGTGAGGGTCAGGACCAGATAGGTCAGGGCCGCTGTCACCACTCTGGCCACTCGGGCGAAGACTTTCTCCAGCGGCCCGAGCACCCGTGGCGAGAGGATGGCAAACAGGAGCAGGGTGGCCGCCACCCCGAGGATCCAGGGAGCGGCCGACTTCTCGCGCCAGAAGAGAATCGAGCCCAGAACCGAGAGGCCGGCGCCGAGCGCGAGGCCGAACCGTCTCAGCTCGGCGGGGGTCTTGGCCCTCTTGTCGTCCATGGTCTTCACTCGGTCGTCAATCCAGATCGTAGAGCTGGCGCCAGTCGACCTTTTCCTCGAGCAGCGGTTGCTCCTGCTTGTACAGAACAAAGTCCTCCAGCACCAGCACATCCATCTCGGTGCGCATGAAACAGAGATAGGCGTCCTGTGGGGTACAGACGATCGGCTCGCCCCGCACGTTGAAGGAGGTGTTGACGATCACACCATAGCCGGTTTTGGCCTTGAAGGCCTGGATCAGGTCGTAGTATGCGGGATTGGTAACGCGATCGACCGTCTGTACCCTGGCGGAATAGTCGATATGGGTGATGGCTGGTAGGTCCGACCGGGGCACCATCAGCTGCTCGACTCCAAAGAGACTGGTCTCGTCTGCGGTCATCGCCCGTCGTCTTTTCTCCTGGATCGGCGCCACCAGCAACATGTAGGGGGATTCGCAATCGAGCTCGAAGTACTCCGACACATCCTCTTCGAGACAAGAGGGGGCAAAGGGGCGAAAGGACTCCCGGTACTTGATCTTCAGATTCATCACCGATTGCATCTGCGGGCTACGCGCGTCACCCAGGATGCTGCGAGCCCCCAGGGCACGCGGACCGAACTCCATGCGCCCCGAGAACCAACCCACGACCTTCTCCCCGGCCACCAGATCGGCGACCAACTCCGGCATCTCCCCCGCCGGAACTCGGTGGCTGGGGACCTCCTCCTTCCGCAGCCAGCTTTCGATCTGAGCAGACGAGAAGGCGGGGCCCAGATACGATCCGCTTTGTGAGTCGCGACCCGCGGTGACCTGGCGCGGCTTGTCCAGCACCTGATGCCAGGCAAAGAGCGCGGCTCCCAGCGCCCCGCCCGCATCCCCGGCCGCCGGCTGGATCCAGATACGGTCGAAGATCCCTTGACGCAATATCTTGCCGTTGGCCACACAGTTGAGCGCCACGCCTCCCGCCAGACAGAGGTCGCGCTCACCGGTCTCGCGGCGCACATGCCGCGCCATCCGCAGCATGATCTCCTCGGTGACCTCTTGTACGGAGCGGGCAAGATCCATCTCCTTCTGGGTCAACTCGGCCTCCGGCTGGCGCGGCGGGCCGCCAAAGAGCCGATGCAACCGCTCCGAGGTCATGGTCAACCCCTGACAGTAGTTGAAGTACTTCATGTCGAGACGGAATGAGCCATCCTGCCGCAGATCGACCAGGTGATCGAGGATGGTCTGGACGTATTTCGGCTCACCGTAGGGTGCCAGACCCATGATCTTGTATTCGCCGGAGTTGACCTTGAAACCGGTGTAGTAAGTGAAGGCCGAATAGAGGAGCCCGAGGCTGTGGGGGAAGCGCAGCTCGCGAGCCAGCTCGACGCGATTGTCATGACCGGTGCCCCAGGATGCGGTTGCCCACTCCCCTACCCCGTCCACCGTCAATATCGCCGCCCGCTCGAACGGTGAGGGGAAGAACGCCGAGGCCGCGTGAGATTGATGATGCTCGGGATAGATCAGCTCGCCCTCATAGCCGACCTCCTCGGCGATCAACTCACCCATCCACAGCTTCTGCTTTAGCCACAGGGGCATCGATTTGAAGAAGGATGGCAACCCCGCTGGGGCGAACGATAGATAGGTTTCGAGCAACCTCTCGAACTTGAGCCACGGTTTGTCGTAGAAGGCCACCTGCTCCAGGTCATCGCCGGATATCCCGGCCTCGCGCATGCAGTAGTCGACGGCATGGCGAGGGAAACGGTGATCGTGTTTTTGGCGGCTGAAGCGCTCCTCCTGCGCCGCCGCCACGATCTGCCCATCAGACAGCAGACAGGCCGCCGAATCGTGATAGAAGGCAGAGATCCCCAGGATGTACATGGCTATTGTGGGTGGATGGTGGTGCGGTCCAGCAGATAGCTCACCGGCACGAACTCGTAGCCGGCGGCGAGCGCGCGCGGAATCTCTTGCTCGAGCACCCCGAGGGTGACGCTCGATGGGTGACCAATGGCGATGGCTGAGCCCCGCTCACGGGCTACTTCGAGCAGCCGCCGGAATTGCTCCATGACCGTCTCTGTCTCGTGAACAGAGTCCAGGAACACCTGGCGCTCGGCGGCCGGCACCCCGACTTCGAGAGCCATCTGGTAGCCGACGCTGTCGGCACTGGTGCGGGAATCGACGTAGAAAAGTCCATTCTCCGCTAGCACCTCGAGAATGGTCCGCATCGCCGCGGGGTCGGAAGACAGGTCGGACCCCATATGGTTGTTCACCCCCACCGCACCCGGGGTCCTTTCTAGGGCCACCTGGGTGCCGATGGTCAACTCATCCGCGGCCATCTCGCGGCTGAGGGCACCCGGCCCCGGATTGGCTCCATTGCGCGCCGCCATCGGCAGATGGCAAAGAATCTCCGCCTCGCGCTCGCGCAGGGCTTCGACCACCTCGGGTGTTCTCGATTCGAACGGCAGCACGGCGTAGCTGATAGGGACCCCCAGCCGTTGGAGAGTATCGACGTCGCCCACGCTGCGGCCCAGGTCATCGATCAACAGCGAGATCCGTGCCCCTTCTGCCGGTGGATACTCACCCTCCCCCGGCTGCACGACCGGCTGCGGCTCTTCATCGACGAAGATCTCGGCATGCTCGACAGGAGCCGGACCAGGTACCGGCACAGCGGCCTTCGGCCCTGGTGCTACCCGCGCCGGTGGCGCCGGCTCCGCTCGCTCCCTCCTTTCGGAGAGTCGTCCGAAGTAGCCACCCAGAAGAAAGAAAACGACGGCCACCCCCACGACCCAGAACAAGCCAACTCCTCCACGAGTGCTCAGGCGACGTCCCGCTCTGCTTGGTCCCGACCTTCCAGAAGCAGCTCCAGTCCGCGCTCGAGGATGAGGTCGTCGAGCGGCAAGTCGCGGTCGGCAAACCGTCGGGACACATCACTGACCGAGACATCGGGCGCCAAGCTCTCGTCGATGGGCTCGTTATCGGGTCCCGTATAGAAGGCGTCGGTAAGCAGCAGACGTGAGCCATCCGACAGAGGATGCATCGACTGGCGGCCCGCGAGGCCAAAGCTGCGCTCACCTACCAGACGACTCTCGGCGCCCTGCTGGAGCACGGCTGCGAGGATCTCCGCCGGACCGAGGGAGCCGCCGTCGATCAGCACCACCGAGCTCCCACTCCAGACCGGTTCCTCCATCGCCTCGAAGCTCACCTTTTCCTCTTGCTTGACGGCCAGCTCTCCCAGATGACCGGTGACAAACAGGCCGGCCACAGCGTAGGCGGCGGAGCTGTCCCCGCCGGCCACTCCCCGCAGATCGACGATCAGCTCGTGCCGACCGCTCTGGTCGAGCTCCTGCAAGGTGGTACGAACTGCGGCGGCGGTCGAGGCCTCGAAGCGTGGGATTCGCAGGACGGCGATGCCGTCACGGTCCTCGACACTCGCCGGCCTCTCCTCCACATCTCTCAAAGTGAGAATCGTCTCCTCGGTCTGGCCACGCCGGAGAATCTCCACCTCGATCTCGGTACCGGGCTCACCGGCAAGGACCTCCTGGATCTGCCACAGGGGCATGCTTCGGGTAGAGCGTCCTGCCAGGGTGGAGAGAATGTCGCCTCTGGCCACTCCCGCTTCGTCACCGGCACTCCCCCGCTCGACCGCTACCACATAGGCAATGCCCCGCTCCTGTACCACCGACAAACCGCTGCGAAGCGGACCCACGTACCTCACCCGTTCGAATGACGCGACCTGGTCGGCGGGGATGAAAGTCGACAGGGGGTCGAGAGCATCGGTCGTGCCATCCAGTGCCCCGCGGAGGAGTTGATCGACTGCTGTCTCCTCCACGTAGGCCCGGCGAATGAGGTGGAGCACCTCCGAGAAAACCGATAGCTGTTTGGAGAGAGAGTCGTCGTCCGCCTGTCCACTCGAAGCTCGGGAAAGACTGGTGGACACCAGCAAAAGCAGACAGCAGACGGAGATCAACAGGAATATGACTCGAGATCTTTCCATGGGCTCTGGTCCTCGGGATCCGCTACCGCAGCCACTCAGCCGGGTCTACGGGTCGATTCTCGACGCGAATCTCAAAATAGAGCGAGTCGGCACTACGGCCGATCACGTGGCCCAAAGATAGCACATCGCCTCGTGCCGCCTCGAGATCCCGGAGGCCGGCATAGAGGGTGAATACACGCCCGGAATGATGCATCACCACGGTCCAGCCATAGCCCTGGAAGGGTGCGGCGAAGAGCACTTCACCAGGATATATCGCCCGCACCGGGGAACCCACCCCGGTCGACAGCTCGAGACCGTTGTGCGGGGTCTGCGTCTTGTAGCGGGGATCGAGGCGCGGTCCGAAAGCCGTCACCACCGTTCCGTCCACCGGCCAGTCGAGCACCCCCAGAAAATTCTGCATGGGAGTTCCGCTGAGTGATTCGGTGCTCCGCCCATAGAGAAAGTCCAGCAGGCTCGCCAGTTTGCGCTCCTTGTCCTCGAGCCGCGCGGTCTGGGTCGCAAGGCTCTCCTGCTCTTTGACCAGCTGGGTCAACAGCGCAGCCTGCCGCCGCCGCAGACGGTGCAGCTGGTCGAGGCGCTGGCCTTCCGCCAGCAGCCACTGCTCGACCTCGCGTTGGCGCTCCTCGAGCTCGCGGCGCTCGAGCTCCAACCTGGCGCGGGTGTCGACATAGTGATCGAGGAGGTCTCGGTCGCGAATGGCCAGGAATCTCACCTGCCTGATGCCTGACAGTAGATCCTCCTGAGAGCGGATCGAGAGAAATAGCCTCAGATATCCCTGGCGCCCGAGGCGGTAGAGGTCCGCCAGCCTCTGCTTGAGGTGATGGCGTAGCTCTTCGAGCCGGATTTCGAGCTCGGCCACCTGCTGCTGGAGCCCCGCCAACGACTCTTCGGCCAGGGTGCGGGCGGTCTGTGCCTCGTCCACCCTCTTCTCTTGCAGCTCGATGGCGACCGCTGTCTGCTCGATCTCCCCTTTGAGCCCGGCGCTCTGCCGACGGACTCGATTGAGCCGCCCCTGGAGCCGGGCGATCTGGTCTCGAATCGCCTCTAACTCGGTCTCACGATCACCGGGTTGGGCGACAACGAGCGAGCTGAATATCAGGGCTACTGCTGCTAGAGCCAAGGCAGGCTTCATATGGTCGAGAGATGGTCTTGTCGACTCGGCGGCATGCTAACATCTCGCCGATCTCCGAAGGTCCCCCCGGCTCGAGATGACCAGACTTTCTTTCGCGACCCCCTGCTGGCGGGCGACAGCAGTCTTGCTACTGCTCGCGGCGGGTCTTCTCGCCAGCGACTGCCGGCGCTCGGCGGGACCCGACCTACCGCCGGACAACCGGCTGGTGGTGGCGCTGGAGAGCGCCCCCATCAACCTCGATCCTCGTGTCGGCACCGACCAGGCTTCTAGTCGTGTCTTCGAGGTCATGCTCAATGGGCTGGTGACAAAGGACACCAAGGGGAACCTCCTGCCCGATCTGGCGGAGTCCTGGGAGATCCTCGACGGGGGTCAGCGCTATCGCTTCCACCTGCGGCCGGGGGTGCGCTTCCATGACGGCCGGGAGCTCTCAGCCGCCGATGTCATCTGGACCTTCCAGTCGATCCTGGACGGTACCGTCGTCAGCCCAAAGCGTGGCGCCTTTCAACGGCTCGAAAGAGTCGACGCCATAGACGATCTGACCGTGGACTTCGTCATGAGCGAGCCGTTCGGCGCCATGCTGGTGAATCTCACCTCCTTTCTCGGCATCATTCCGGCAGGCATGGATACCGAGAGCATCAACCGCCAACCGGTGGGGACCGGTCCATTTCGCCTTGTCGAGCGCCAACCCGACCATCTGGTCTTCGAGGCTTTCGAGGACCACTGGCGCGGACGCCCGCAACTCGACTTCTTGGAGTTCCGGGAGATCCCCGACGCCACGGTGCGCGCCCTCGAGCTACAAAAAGGCTCGGTGCAGCTGGTGGTCAGCGATCTGGCTCCCGATGTGCTACCGCTTTTCCGGCGAGACCCCGCCTTCAAAGTGATCGAGGACCCCGGTTCCAAGTACTCCTATCTCGGTGTCAATTTCGAAGATCCGATTCTCGCTCGCACCGAGGTGAGAAGGGCCATAGCGCTGGCGCTCGACCGGCAAAGACTCGTGGAAACCCTATGGCGAGGCCTGGGCATTGTCACCGAGACCGTCATCCCGCTGGGGCATTGGGCCCGCAACGATGACCTGGAGCCGATTCCGTACGATCCCGAGGCGGCTCGGCGGCTGCTCGATCAGGCGGGCTATCCGGACCCCGACGGTGACGGTCCACAATCGCGGTTCGCCCTCACCTACAAGACCTCGACCGACGAGACCGCATTGCTACAGGCACAGATCATCCAGGCCATGTTGGCCGAGGTGGGGATCGATATCGAGATCCGCTCCTACGAGTTCGCTACCTTCTACAGCGATATCAAGAAAGGAAACTTCCAGATCTTCAGCTTGACCTGGACCGGTATCATCGACCCCGACTTCTTCAGTCTGATCCTCCACTCCAAAAGCATCCCGCCGGCCGGCGCCAACCGGGGCCGCTACCGGAACAAGGAATTCGATCGGGTGGTGGACGAGGGGGCGAGGCGGACGAAGCCGGAAGATCGGAGGCCGTTCTACCTGCGGGCACAGGAGATCATGGCAGCCGATCTCCCCTATATCAGTCTTTTCAACCGGGTGAACTTCGCGGTAATGCCGGTCCAGCTCGAGGGCTACCAGAACTACCCGAGCAGCGAGCTCTACAGCCTAAAGAACGTGAATTGGCGAAGATAGCCCGCTCTATTCGAAAGACGCGAGAGCCTCCTCCTCGTCGGAGAAGACGTCGAATACCGTTACCAACTGGGTAATCTGCAAAATATCCTGCACTTTGGGTGGCAGGTTTGCAAGCTTGAGCTTGCCGCCTCGATTGGTAACCGTCGTATAGGCAGACACCAATTCGCCAATCCCCGAGGAATCGATGGTCGTAACGTCTCCCAAGTTGATGAGGATATTTTCCGAGCCCGCATCCATGGCCTCGTGAACTGCGTCTCGCAACGCCACGTCTCCGATGCCGATGGTGATCTTGCCCTTGGGCTCCAGGATGGTAATTCCTTTACTGTGTCGCGCCGCGATCTTCATCTCTCGTCCTCCTCTTCCTGACTTGCGGCCGGCGGTTGCAGGGTGACGCGCTTGCGCATGGTCACCACCGTGCCCCCAGCCGGCTCGAAACTGAATTGAATATCGTCCATGAACTTCTTCATGAAAAAGATGCCTCTCCCGTTTGGGCGCATCAGATTGTCGGGATCGAGCGGGTCGGGTACCTGCTTTGGGTCGAAGCCGTTACCCTGGTCTCGAACTTGGATCACCACCTCGTCCCCATCGAAACTGCACTCCACCCGCACCTGCTTGTCGGGATCCATGCCGTTGCCGTGCTGGATGGCATTGGCCACTGCCTCACGCACTGCCGTGCCGATCGCTTGAGAGGTTTCCGTATCGATCCTCAGTTGTTGGAGCGATGCCTTCACCGCAATCTGGACGAGCTCCACATTCTCGGTGCGACTGCCGATCTCGAGACAGACCTTTGGCTCCGATGTCGTCATGGCTTCGCTGCGGCCGGAGTTTACCAAATCACCCAGCAAATCCCATCCACAAAGCGACTTGCGTCAGGCCGTTCCCGGCTCCGTCCTGGAGGAAATCCAGTGCGGTCGGGATCACTACCGCCAGTTGGACCGCGTCGAACAGGGCATGAGCGGCTATGGCCGGCCAGATGTTCTGTCTCCATTTGACGAGAAAGGCATAGATCAACGACAGCAGCGCCACCCCCACCAGCATCAAGGGCTGCTCGTAGCTGGCGTGGGCGAGGACAAAAAGCACCGTCGAGGCGGCGATGCCGACCCGGGGTTGGAGAAAGCCGCGGAAGAAGGTCTCCTCCACCACACCGGCCGATAGGCTCAAAAGAAGACGTATCCACAGCGGCAACGCGGCAATCCATGGAATCACGGGTGGTGGCTCTTTTGGCAGTGCCTCCTCACCCACGACCTGCCACAGAAAGAGCGCCACACCGAGCAGTACACCCAGCGTCACCAGCCAGGCACCCACACCGACGACCAGACCGATGCCGACTTCGCGTCCGACGGCCGGAGTGCGGAAACCGAGCTGCGCCGGCCAACCCATGGCACCGGTGGGTTGTCGAAGAGCCCAGCCACCAAAGCCCAGCCCATACCAACAGACGAGGCTGAAGACGAGGAGCATGTGCAGGAGAAAGAGTCGCGGCGCCGTCATACCTGCCAGATCCAACTCCACCTCCTGTCCCAGTGAGCTCAACGGGGAAAAGACACCGATCCAGAGGATCGCGGTCAGGATGCCGCCCGCCAGGAGCCTTCGTCCCAGCCTTGCCGTTCGATCTGCGGGAGAGACGGCAGCATCGAGCTGGAAGTAGGGCGGCAGCAGACCTCTGCGGGCCATCATGAAGTCCAGCGACCAGGCGGCCGCTATCGACAGCAGGATCGGGCCAACCACTCTGAGCCAATTCAGTTCCATGGTCGTAGGCAGCGCATGATACTTCATCTCCCGGCTCGACCGTCCAGCCGCCGGTCAGCTCCCTACCCCGTGCTATGATCCGATCGCGGCGGCAACCCGCCTTTCGATCAAGTAGCCTTCTCGATCCCCGCAGCACACAGGAGGAGGGCTCCCTTGGGCCGATTCCCGGGCGTTGACTATCTGGAATTCGATTCGCTCCTGACCGACGAGGAGCGCATGGTGCGCGACACCGTGCGGGCCTTTGTCGACGACCGGGTCAAGCCCATCATCGAAGAGTGCCACCGGGAGGCGCGGTTTCCCATCGAGCTGGTGCCCGAGATGGGCAAGCTCGACCTCTTTGGGGCCAGCCTCGACGAGTACGGCCTGCCCGGACTCAAGAGTGTCGCCTACGGGCTCATCATGCAGGAGTTGGAAAGAGGGGACTCCGGGATCCGCAGTTGCGTCTCGGTGCAAAGCGCCCTCGTCATGTATCCGATCTACACCTTTGGCTCACCCGAGCAGCGGGATCGCTGGATTCCCGCGCTGGCCTCGGGCGAGGCGATCGGCTGTTTTGGCCTGACCGAGCCCGACTTCGGCTCCAATCCGGGGGGGATGCGTACCACTGCCCGGAAAGACCGGGACGAATGGGTGCTCAACGGCTCCAAGCAGTGGATCACCAACGGCAGCTTGGCCGACGTGGCGCTGGTCTGGGCACGCACCGAGGAGGGGTTTCGGGGCTTTCTCGTCGAGAAGGGAACTCCCGGGTTTACCGCCTGGGACCAACACGGTAAATTCTCCTTGCGGGCGTCGGTCACCTCGGAGTTGGGTCTGCTCGATTGTAGGATCCCCGCCGACAACATCCTGCCCAAAACCGTTGGGCTCAAGAACGCCCTGATGTGTCTCAACCAGGCTCGCTACGGCATTGCCTGGGGAGCGCTGGGGAGCGCCATGGAGTGCTACCACACGGCTCTCGAGTATGCGAAGGAGAGGGTACAGTTCGGTGGCCGGCCCATAGCCTCCCACCAGTTGGTCCAGAACAAGCTGGTGTGGATGATCACCGAGATCACCAAAGGCCAGATGCTGATACACCAGGTTGCCCGCCTCAGAGACACCGGCAAGCTCAAACACTTCCATGTCTCGATGGCCAAGCGCAACAACGTCTGGGTGGCCCGAAAATGCGCCCGCCTGGCGCGTGAGATCCTCGGCGCCAACGGCATCGTCGACGATTACCCGGTCATTCGTCACATGCTCAATATCGAGTCGGTATTCACCTACGAGGGGACTCACGATATTCACGGTCTGATAATCGGTGAAGCCATCACCGGAATCGCTTCCTTCAACCCACCGACAGTGGAAGAGACGAATCCTGAGTCGGAATCAGTACGGGAGGGCAGTTGATGTCTGTCGACCGCGTTCTCGAGCAGGCTTTCATTCGGGTAACCGAAGAGGCCGCCCTGGCAGCCGCTCATACCATGGGGCTGGGTGACCGCACCGAGTCGGATCGAGTTGCTGTCGAGGCCATGCGTACGGAGCTCGGCACCATGGAGATCTCCGGCCGGGTGGTCATCGGCGAGGGCGAGCGGGACGAAGCTCCGATGCTTTTTGTGGGGGAGGAGGTGGGATCGGCGATCGGCCGCCAGGGTGCCCTCGAAGTCGACATCGCGGTCGATCCCCTGGAAGGTACCAATCTCTGCGCCACCGGGACCGCCGGCGCCATCGCCGTTCTGGCGGCCGCCGAGCGCGGCGGGCTGCTCCACGCGCCCGATATCTACATGGACAAGCTCGTGGTCGGAGCGACGGCCCGGGGCAAGGTGCACATCGATGCTCCAGTGGCGGAGAACCTGCGCCGAATCGCCGACGCCCTCGATCGCGACATCGCCGACATCACCGTCGTCGTGCTCGAGCGGGAGCGTCACCAGCAACTGATCACCGACATCCGTTCCGCCGGAGCACGTATCCGACTGATTGGCGACGGCGATCTGTCGGCCGGAATCACCGCGGCGGTGCGAGGCACCGGGGTGCATGCGGTAATGGGTATAGGTGGCGCCCCCGAGGGGGTGCTCACCGCGGCGGCAATGCGCTGTCTAGGCGGCGAGATCCAGGCCCGTCTGACGCCGTTGAACGAAGCGCAGAAACAGCGCGCCCTCGCCCTCGATATCAGCGACTTCGACCAGATCTATTCCACCAAAGACCTGGCGCCAGGTGACCAGATTCTCTTCAGCAGCACCGGTGTCACCGACGGTCAGCTGCTCACCGGTGTCAGGTTCTTTGGCGGCGGCCATCGAACTTCGACCCTCTTCATGTCGCTGCCGCGAAAGCTGATTCGCTTTGTCGACACGATCCATCGGGAGGAAGACGCCACTCCGGTGTTTTTCAAGTAGCAAGGCCGCCGCTATAATCCTCTGTTGGATGGCTCCATGAGCATTACCGGAAACCTCAAAACGATGGAGCTGGCGGAGCTCCTGGAGTGGCTCCACCGGGGCCGCAAGACCGGCACTCTCTTCGTCGACAACGGAGAGGTAGAAAAGAAGATCTACTTCGACAAGGGGAGCATCGTCTCCTCGGCCGCCAGCAACCCAAAGGAACATCTGGGGCATTTCCTCGTCACCCACGGCCACATCGACGAGATCACTCTGGCCCAGGCCGTCGAGATGCAGCAGGAAAACAAGATGCTGCTGGGCAAGATCCTGGTCACCATCGGCGCCATCAGCGAAAAAAACCTAAACCGGATGCTCCGCACCAAGGCCGAAGAGAGCATCTACGAGCTCTTCACCTGGTCGGAGGGCGACTTCAACTTCGTCGAAGACGAGCTACCCGGCTACCAAGCGGTACCCCTCTCGCTCACCAATGTAACGGCGCTGATCCTCGAGGGACACACCCGTCTCGACGAATGGCGGCGAATGAAAGACCAGATTCCGTCGGATCAGGTCGTGCCGGTCGTCGTCGGCAAGCTGACCGCCCCGGCCCATGACGAGACTGCCAAACGTGTGCTCAGCCTGGTCAACGACGATCGGACCATCCAGGAGATAGCTCTCGAGTCTCACACCGGCGAGTTCGAGGTCAGCAAGACCCTTTTCCAGCAGCTGGAAAAGGGACACATCAAGATGATTCGCCCGCGGCAGACCGGTACCACAGAGGAAAAAGCCGACTCCGCACCGGTGAGCTCCGATCCAGTGGATGCCCGGGCTCTGCTGCGGGCGGCACGCAAGCACGTCGACGACGGCAAGTTCGAGCTGGCACTGCGTTACATCAAGGCGACGACGATCCTGGAGCCGAGCAACCGTAAGCTCCAGCAGTCGATCGACTCCACCGAGGACAAGATCAAGCAACGATTGATCAACGACGGCGTGAGCATGACCTCGGTCCCGCAGCTCGACTGCAACATCGAGGAGATCGACTCCACCACGCTCACCCCACAGGCGGGGTTTATGCTCACCCGGCTCGACGGCACCTACGATCTCAACGGCATTGTCAAGATAAGCCCGATGTCCCCCTTGGAGGCTCAGATCGTCATCTGGGAGCTCAAGGAGGCCGGGTACATCAAGCTCGTCCGGAAGAAGCAGAAGTCATCGGCCGGCTAAAGCAGCCCGTGGTAGAAGTCCCGCGGGCTGCTTAGGACACTTCTCGATTCTCGAGCTCCCAGAACCGCAAAGGCCAAGCCGCCGCCTCACCCGCGTAGTCGATGCCGACCCGCGGCCCGATCGCCACCGCCGGGTCCGCCATCTCCTGGCCGGTTGTCATTCGGAGCGGACCCTTGAACAGGGGAGTGCCATTCAGCCCCCTGTCGATCGCCAGGGCCTGACAGAGCTTGCCCGGCCCCCCGGCGAGGTCCCCCGGTCGCGGCTCCCGGGTGAGAGCGCGATGGGTCTTCATCAGGCTATCGCCCTCCACCGCCTCCCCGGCGCGAATCAGCACGGCTGACCCGTCCGCTTGGTCCCCGGTAACGGCGTTGAGACAATGATACATCCCGTAGATCAGGTATACGTAGGCAGAGCCACCGTCGCGGAAGAGAGCACTCGTGCGACGGGTCCGACGTCCCCCCCAGGCGTGGCTGGCCCGATCCTCGGCCCCGAGGTAGGCCTCGGTTTCGACGATGCGCAGGACCAGGCGTGAACCGTCGAGGTCGCGAACAAGGTAGCGGCCGAGAAGGTCGCGGGCGACGAACTCGGCCGACCGCCGATAGAACGCCTGCGGGAGTGTGCGAAACCGACCCACCATGAACCCTGCAGGCTAACCTATCCGAGTTCTATAATCGAGCACCTGATGGCCGACGCCCCCTTGCCCACCCTCTTCAACGAAGTACCGCCCGCGCTCCTGGGTTACTACGACGCCCGGGCCCCCTGGTCACTCCTCGGCGATGGGCTCGACGAACTGCTCTCACAGCTTCCATCCGACGCCATCGAGATCGACCTTCATCCGAGCGTCCACCTGGTGGGAAAACACATTGCCATCGGTGCCGGCTCTCGCATCCAGCCCGGCGCCGTCATCGCCGGCCCGATCTTCATCGGTCGTGATGTCCAAGTCCGCCCGGGTGCCTATTTGAGGGGCGGGAACTGGATCGGCGACGGCTGCATTGTCGGCGCCAACACCGAGATCAAACGTGCCGTCCTGTTCCCCGGCGCCAGTGCTCCCCACCTCAACTACGTCGGCGACTCCGTCCTCGGGCGCGAGGCCAACCTGGGAGCCGGTACGATCCTCTCCAACTTTCGCCACGACGGCGCCGAAGTGGCCATCCCACTGGCCAAAGGAGCGATTAGAACCGGTCGGCGAAAGCTGGGCGCGATTCTGGGTGACGGGGTTCTGACCGGCTGCAATTGCGTCCTCCATCCGGGGGTGGTGGTCGGCCGTCAAACCCAGATCTACCCCGGTGTCCAGCTGCGCTCCGGTGTCTATCCGGCCGACAGCATCATCAAGCTGCGGCAGCAGCTGGAGATCTTAGAGAAAACCTAGCCGTTGTCGACCAGGGTTCGCAGAATGTCGTCCTGGGAGCGCTTGGCCTTCCAGTTCCACTTGGTCTGATTGAAGAGAATCGAAAAGGCGTAGAGCTTGCCCGAGCGGGCTTTGGCATAGCCGGTGAGGGTGGAAACGCCGTTGAGCGAGCCGGACTTGGCGAAGATGTTTCCTCGATAGGGAGGCTCCGCCAACCGATCCTCCCAGCTCAGATCGGGCTCCCCACTGTAGGGCAGAGTGAGAATGAACTCCTGGCCGCGGGGGTGGGTGTACATCTGACGAAGCAGATGGGTCAGCTGTCTGGGGGTGAAGCGATTGTTGCGGCTCATCCCCGAGCCGTCGGCGAGCTCATAGCTGTCTCGACCGATACCGATGCGCTGGAGAAACTCCCCTACGACACGCCTTCCCGCCTCCCAGCTGCCCTCCCCGCACTGCTCGGCACCCAGAACCTTGAGCAGGCTCTCGGCGTAGAAATTCTGACTCCGCTTGTTGATCACTTCGACAGTGGTCACCAAGTCGGTACGGTGGACGATGACGCTACGCCAGGTATCGACGGGCAAGCTGTGAGCAGGTAGGACCTCCCCCCCGATCTCCAGCCCCTGGTCGGCAAAGCCCTGACTCAGAGCCGCGCCAAAGTAGGCCAGTGGATCCGAGACCGCCACCCAGGACTCCACCGGCGCG
>Ga0255057_10000421_pt1 | contig 24294 bp, 36 predicted proteins | sample Cases_109_6_MG_FD_189022 | JGI IMG/M metagenome (GOLD analysis project Ga0255057, IMG submission 189022) | Seawater microbial communities from Amundsen Gulf, Northwest Territories, Canada - Cases_109_6 | ecosystem: Environmental > Aquatic > Marine > Gulf | place: Canada: Northwest Territories... | reverse complement strand
GGGTTTGACCAGACCGGCTGCCCAACTCGCTGCAGCGGCGAACACGATCACTATCACTGCTCCCAACAGCAACAGAGGAATCCATGCCAGCAGTCGAATGAGGAGAGCCTGCATTGCCGGAAGGTTCACGATGCCAGCCACAATCAGTAGCAACACCACCATCAGGTATGCGTAGATGATGGTGTAGGCAATAGAACCTGGTGTCTGGTTGCCGTCAGCTAGCGCCCTAGACACTCCAGATCGTTTCCACATTCCATCGAGGACCCCTAGGTCCAGGAATCCGGCGAGCAACTTGCTGACCAGCTTGATGATCCAACGACCGACAACAAGGACGACCAGGGCAATCAAAACCAAAATGGCCCATTCGACAAAGGTTTCGCCAAACGTCACCAGGCGATCCCAAAGACTGTCCCAAAAACTCAATGAAGTTCCTTTCGTTTGGTACAACAGGAACTTACCGCACTGCACAGCCTCGATGCCACTCAAACACGTTGCGTTTTAGAGGCGGCTATTCGACCGTTACGGTTTTGGCCAGATTTCGCGGCTTGTCGACGTCGAGACCTTTCGCCATTGCGACGTGATAGGAGAGCAGTTGCAAAGGCACCACTGCCGTCACCGTGCACAGCAAATCGGGCCCAGATGGCACCCGAATCACATGATCTGCGACCTCACCCACGTCATCTCCCTCCTCGACGACAAGGACGATCGTCCCTCCCCTGGCCTTCATCTCCTCCATGTTGGACAGTGTCTTGGCGCGGACATGGCTGTCGGTGGCCACCCCAACCACCAATACGCCTTCTTCAATCAGGGCGATCGGACCGTGTTTCATTTCCCCGGCGGCGTACCCCTCGGCCCTCACATACGCGATCTCCTTCAGTTTGAGAGCCCCCTCCATCGCCACCGGGAAGTCTCCCGAGCGGCCCAAGAAGAAGTAATCGCGCACATCCCTCCATCCCTCGGTCAAAGCCTCGATCTCGTCCGAAAGAGTCAAGACTTCCTCGATCTGCTCGGGCAGGCGAAGCAGGTCATGGACCAACAACTCAACCGCACCCGGGTCAAGGGTGCCTCTCACCTGTGCCAAGTACAGGCCAAGTAGTTGCATCGCCACCAACTGCGTTGTGAAGGTCTTGGTCGCGGCCACACCAATCTCAGGGCCGGCCCTTGTGTAGAGCACCGCATCGGATTCCCGAGCCAGAGACGAGTCAACGACGTTGCTCACCCCGATCACATTGGAGCCCTGCGCCTTCGCATACCTGATCGCTGCGAGAGTGTCGATGGTCTCCCCCGACTGGCTGATCCCGATCACCAGCGATCGAGCATCAAGCACCGGATCTCGATATCGAAACTCGGAGGCGATATCGATTTCAACCGGGAGACGGGTCCAGCGCTCGATCGCATATTTGGCCATCATCGCCGCGTGATAAGAGGTTCCACAGGCGAGAACAAACACCTTGTCCACGGCTCTGAGCAGCTTGTCATCCATCTCCAACTCGTCGAGCACCACGCTCCCGGTCTCAGTCACACGTCCGGCGAGGGTGTCTGCGACGGCGTGGGGTTGCTCGTAGATCTCCTTGAGCATGAACGTTGGGAAGCCACCCTTCTCGGCAGCCTCCAGATCCCAGGTCACCTTGCGATGCTCCGGCTCAATCTCGTTCCCATCGAGATCGATGACACGCACTGACGATGCTCGCACCTCGACTATCTGCTCGTCGTCGATGATCACCATCTCACGGGTGTGTTCCAGGAATGCCGGAATGTCCGAGGCAAGGAAATTCTCGTTGTCCCCTCGACCGACTACCAGCGGCGACCCGCGACGGGCGCCAACGATCAGCTCAGGCTCTGATCGACGCATCGCCGCCAGCGCAAGGGCGCCGTCTGCCTGGTTCATGACTCGACGAACAGCCTCACTCAAGGGCAGATCCGACAGTTCGCCGATCATGTGTGCGAGAACTTCAGTGTCGGTGTCGCTGACGAAGTCATGACCCGACTCGCTCAGTCTGCGTTTCAGATCGACCCAATTCTCAACGATGCCGTTGTGAACCACCACCACATCACCACCCGGATCGGTGTGAGGATGAGCATTGATCGTATTTGGGGCACCGTGAGTGGCCCATCGTGTGTGACCGATCCCGGATATGGCTTGGAACGGCCCCTCCACTTCCACGAGCCTCACCAGCCCGGCGATCCGCCCGGCCCGCTTGATCACATCCATCGAGCTGCCCAGGTTGAGGGCGATCCCGGCCGAGTCGTATCCCCGATACTCCAGATGGGCAAGACCCGGCAAGAGCACGTCAACCACGGGTCGAGGTCCAACGTAACCAACTATTCCGCACATAATCGTTCCATTCCTTTCAGAATCGAAGGGTCAGATCGCGTGCGATGATCGGTCCAAGAAACCGACACCCTTCGCATGAGCCTCTGTTCCGGAATCGCCTCCGGGTTTTCTTCTCATACGTAACGACCGTGGCTGGCCGGGAAGGCATCCGCCGAAAGATTCGATGACCTTCCTCCTCGTCACCTCACACCTCTTCAATATCGGGTGAGGCCTGGCGCTACATCTTGTGCCACACGTGCTCTGGTCGCTTCTACTCCTGTCCCAGCGACACCTTCATCGCTGATGCGAGACGTTCAGCGTACATCCTGGCCGTAGATTCGGAAGAGGCTTCTACCATGATCCGGACCAACGGCTCCGTCCCCGATGGTCTCACCAAAACCCGCCCTTCGTCTCCCAGCTCTTCTTCGACACCTTTGACCTCTTCCCAAAGCTGTTCAGCTCCGGCGAGGTCGACCATCCGGCCAGTCAATACGTTGTGAAGAATCTGCGGGTACTCGGTGATTGCTTCAGCTCGCAACTCACGGAGCTCTTTGCCGGTGCCGGCTACGATGTTGAGCAACTCGACTGCTGTCAAAAGCCCGTCACCGGTTTGACTGTGTTTGGTGAAGATGATGTGGCCCGATTGTTCCCCACCCAGAGACCCCTTGCTCTCCATCAGCGCTTCCGACACATACCGATCGCCCACCTTGGTTTCAACGATCTCGATATCGGCTTCGGCCATTGAATTCCGGAAACCGAGATTGGACATCACCGTCGCGACAACAAGGTTTCCCCGCAATTTTCCCTGTGACTTCAGGTGCCTCGCGACGATGGCCATGATCACGTCGCCGTTCGCCGTTTGACCGTCTTCGTCGATGGCGATCAGACGATCGGCATCGCCGTCAAAACAAAGACCGATGCGTCCGTCCGCCACCCCGGCCAAGAATTGGGGATGGGTGGCTCCGCACCCGTCGTTGATGTTGGTTCCGTCCGGCTCGGCACCATGAACCTCTACATCCGCCTTGAGGCGACTGAACAACTCAGGAGCAGCCTTGTAAGCAGCGCCATGGGCACAGTCAAGAGCTATCCGAACCCCGCTCAGGGAATAGCGTGACAGTTGAACGAGGTGCTCGAGATATTCGCCCATCGCAACCTCGGTCTCACGTCGAAACCCGATGGCATCGCCCAATGCGGAATTTGATCCGGTCGAACGAATACGATCTTCCAACTCTCGTTCAACCTCGTCGGGGAGCTTTGTCCCACGAGCAGCAATCAGCTTGATTCCGTTGTCGCCAGCCGGGTTGTGCGATGCAGAGACGATGGCACCCATGGTGGCTGCGCCCTCCGACGTGAGATGGGTGATACCTCCGCTCGGCATCACGCCAACGTCGATTGTGTCGATTCCCGATGCGTGGAACCCTGCCTGAAGCGCCGAGGCGAGCATCGATCCGGACCGCCGGGTATCCCTGCCAACGAGAACGGGGCCGCCGCGAAGGTACGACCCAGCTGCACGCCCAATCGCAAGTGCCAGTTCCGGGGTCAGCTCGGAACCGGCTGCACCACGGACACCATCAGTGCCAAACAACGGTTTGCCTTCGTCGAGAAGACGAAGAAGGTCAGACATCGAGCCCGACCGTAGCTCTAACGCTTGGTGTATTGCGGAGCGCGTCTGGCCTTCCTGAGCCCGTACTTCTTGCTCTCCACGATTCGAGAGTCACGAGTGAGCATGCCCGCCTTCTTCAGGGCAGGCCGAAGCTCAGGCTCGAGCGCAATCAGCGCTCTCGATATCCCCAGACGCAGGGCGTCTGCCTGGCCAGTTGTTCCTCCGCCCTCGAGGGTGGCATCGATGTCATAACGACCTTGAGTCTGCGTGATATTCAACGGCTCCATCACACGAATGCGGGCTGCCATCGTTGGGAAGAAATCCTCCAATGCACGCCCATTGAGCACGACCTGGCCGGAGCCGTCGTGAAGGCGGACTCTGGCGACGGACTCTTTACGACGTCCAGTGGCCTGGACGAGTGGCTTCGCCATCAGACGTCCACCTTTCGGATATTGAGTTCGAGTGCCTCAGGCTTCTGGGCCTCGTGGGAATGGTCAGGCCCGGCATAGACCTTGAGTTTCTTGAGCATCTGGCGGCCGAGTTTGTTCTTGGGGAGCATGCCCCGAACCGCCCGCTCGATGATGGCCTCGGGACGGCGTTCACGCAGTGACTCGAATGTCTCTGCATTGATGCCTCCCGGGTATCCGGAGTGGCGGTAATAGATCTTCGATTGGCTCTTGTCTGAAGTAACAGCGACATTCTCGGCGTTGACCACAACGACAAAATCGCCGACATCCATGTGGGGTGCATACATCGGCTTGTGTTTGCCACGCAGAATCTGGGCAACCTCAGACGCCAATCGGCCCAGCGGCAGATCCGTCGCGTCGACTACGTGCCATTTGCGCTCGACCTCAATCGGTTTTGGAGAATATGTCTTGTTGATAATCATCTGAATAAATCCTCGCACAACTCAGGTACGGGGGACCGCTTGGGGAAACGAACTCCGCGTCGGGAGCAGACCATATGCTACGCCCGACCGCTCCCCTAGGCCAATCCTCATGATATCGATAGCCGACATTCACGAAGCGCGATCCCGATTCGAAGGTCGTGTGACCACGACCCCGATGCTCGCCTCCGCTTCCTTCTCCCGAATCACGGGTCGCACCGTCTATCTGAAGGCTGAAAACATGCAACGGACCGGCTCGTTCAAGGTCCGGGGTGCTCTCAACGTCCTGACGAGGCTCGACGGAGAGCCGGTGGTGGCAGCATCGGCAGGCAACCATGCCCAGGGGGTCGCCCTCGCAGCATCCCTGGCTGGGTCGCCGTGCACCGTCTTCATGCCCAAGATTGCGTCCATTCCCAAGATCAAAGCCACCCAGGAATACGGGGCAACGGTTGTCCTTCATGGCGGCTCATTGGCCGACGCTGTCGAACAGGCGAGGGGTTTCGCAAAGGAACAAGGAGTCCGATTCGTCCACCCCTACGACGACCCTCTGATCGTCGCCGGCCAAGCGACGGTGGGCCTCGAGGTCATCGAGCAACTCCCGGATGTGGGCACGGTGGTGGTTCCTACCGGTGGCGGCGGCCTGCTTGCAGGCACGGCAATGGCGATCCATGCGGTGAACTCGAATGTCAAGGTGATCGGTGTCGAGATCGAGGCGGCCGCGGTCTACTCGGAGAGTCGGACGCAGGGGGCCCTTGTTCAAAACTACCCGAAAGGACAGCCAACGGTGGCCGACGGGATTGCTGTCACGGTGCCATCAGGCCTTGTTTGGAAGATCCTCGAAGACCACGTCGAGGATCTTCTCGTAGTCGACGACGAACAGGCGACACGGGCACTCACTCTCCTCCTGGAGCGATCCAAGCTGATGGTCGAAGCTGCCGGAGCAGTAGGAGTTGCTGCTCTCCTCGAGAAGTTGATACCGGACGACGCACCCGATCCGATATGTCTCGTCCTGTCAGGTGGCAATCTCGATACGCTCTTCTTGGGTAAAGCAGTGCGACATGGTCTTGAACTCGCCGGTCGCTTTGCCAGATTCAATGTCCTCGTATCGGACCGGCCGGGGAGTCTGGCCATGGTGCTGGATCTCATTGCCAGTCATGGTGGAAGCGTGGTCCAAGTTGACCACCACCGCGAGGGCTTCGGTCTCCCGTTTGGCAAAGTCGAGATAGAGATCTCAGTGGAAACTTCAGACGCCGATCACGCTGCCGCCATTGCCCAGGCCCTCTCTCCTTTCCTCCCCTGATCCTCCCATCTCCCAGGTCAGGGATAACCCACCTCCCACAGGGTGAGACCGTGAGGCGGCGCAACCGTGGCCACCGACGAGCGATCACGCCCGGCAATCACCTGCCCGGCGGTTGAGCCATCTGTGTATCCCCGGCCGACGTCGTACAAGAAACCGACTAGTGAGCGCACCATCTGGTGACAGAAAGCGTTGGCCTTGATCCAGTACTCCAGGTACTCGTTTTGTTCCCGCATGAAGGATTCCTCGACCCGCCGCACGTTGGTCCTACCCTCGATCGTACGACAGAAGGATGTGAAGTCGTGACTGCCGACATAGGTGTCAGCCACCGAGGTCATCGCCTCGAGATCGAGCGGTCGTCCAACATGCCAGGCCATGTGACGTGTCAGGGGATCCGCGGCTAGCAGCGGGTTGATCAGGTATCGATAACGACGCCAAGCAGCCGAGAAGCGGGCATTGAAGTCATCCGATTCAACGACAATGCTCTTCACCGATATCTCGGGCCCGACGAGACCGTTGAGGGACCGAGATAAACGGCCGACGTCTACCGCACCGTCATGAACAAACGAAACTACCTGGGCTCGAGCGTGCACACCCGCGTCGGTCCGGCCAGCCACAGAGGTGTCGACCTCAAAGCCAAGTACCTTCCCGATCGCCCCATCCAACTCGTCTTGGACCGTCCGCTGACCGGGCTGTTTGGCGTAGCCCCGAAATCCTGTGCCGTCATAAGCGACATCGAGCCGGTAAACAGCCATCAGCCGAAAAGCCCGCCTAGCAGGGCAAATGGAACACCAATCAGCGCCCGGAACACGGCGGCAACCGCAAACCCGATGAGAACCGATACCGCCGCATCGCGTATCTTCAGATCGGTCGCTTCCTGTGTGGCGATAACCAAGACCACCAGATACCAGACCAGGCCAACTCCGCCGACCCAGCGACCAAACATCTCGAGGAGCAGAGGCAGAGCAGCCAACCCCTGCAGAGCCATCATCGTCTGCGGCCGACCCGTGGCGCCGAACAACCTGGTTGCCGTGAACCAGGTTGCGAAGGCCAGGATCAACCAAGAAACAACCGCAGCGATGAGTGACTGAAACAGTGTGCCCAGGCTGAACAGGCCGAGGGCACCGAGTCTCAGAAGTAGTCCTAGATAGGTCAGCCCGCCGACGCTGGCAACGATGATCGCCGCGTCGGCGGCGGAATCACCATCGAAGAAGGCCTCAGTGAAGGCCTTGCGATCGAGCATGGCAGCACGGGTCGCACGTTTGATCATTTTCATGAGGGCGAGCAGGGTAACTACGCGTTCTGAGAACGTCCTCTGTCATTTACCCCGAACAAGCCTTCGCAGGATGCTCTAGTGGTTCAGCTGCGGAGCCGAACCCGTCGCACCGTGTGGTCGGCAGCCTTCTCCAGGATCAGCGCAGCCCGATCTTTGGTGGGAAGAATATTCTCAATCAGGTTGATCTCATTGATCTCCTGCCAGATTCCCGTTGCCACATCTATGGCTTCAGACTCACTCAGACCGGAAAACCGCCTGAAGTAGGCGTCGGGCTGAGCGAAGGCAGTGCTCTTCAGGGTTAGGAACCGTTCGATGTACCAGCCCTTTACATCCTCGAGATCAGCGTCAACGAAAATGGAGAAGTCGAAGTAGTCGCTCACGAACGCTCCCTGCTCTCCGGCTTGGAGGACATTGAGACCCTCAACGATGAGGATGTCCGGTTGGCCCAGAGTCCGAGTTTGGCCACTGACCACGTCATATCTGACATGTGAATAGAGCGGAACCTCGAGGTGCTCTTCACCTGCTTTCGCGCCCGCGACGAAATCGAGAAGCGCCTTGCGGTCAAAACTCTCTGGGAAGCCTTTCCGTGTCATGAGCCCCCGCTCCTCAAGCACAGCGTTTGGAAAGAGGAATCCGTCGGTGGTGACCAGTTCGACGACCGGATGGTGTGGCCAACGCGCCAGAAGCGCCTGAAGAACACGAGAGATAGTCGACTTGCCAACGGCAACCGACCCCGCCACCCCAATGATGAACGGCACGGGACGGGGTGGCGTACCCAAGAAGGTGTCTGTGACCGTCGCCAGCTGTTGGCTTCCTTGGACATGAAGATTGAGCAGCCGGGACAGCGGGAGGAAAGTGTGCTCGACCATATCGATGTCGAGCTCGACATTGATACCACGGAGCTTCTCGATGTCCTGTTCGGTGAGGGTCAAAGGCGTGCTCGCCCGCAACTTCGCCCAAGTCTGGCGATCAAACTCGATGTAATGGGGTTGCGACATCACCAACAAGGCTACCGCCGCACGGAGCCGAGGCCAGATGTGCGATACTCAAATGCTATGACAGACCAGCAATTCCCCAAGGACTCCGGTCAGTACCCAGAAGCCAGCCAGGCCACGACGGTTCTCGTCCTCGGCATCCTCGGGTTGATCATTTGTGGAGTCCTGGCGCCGGTCGCTTGGATCATGGGAAAAAACGAGCTGGAAGCTATCGATTCCGGGCGTCGCCCTCCAGAGAATCGGGGTACCGCCAATGCAGGAAGAATTCTTGGCATCATCGGGACGGTCCTGATCGGTATCGGTCTGGCGGTCCTGGTTTTGATCCTGGTCGGGGCCTTCGCCTTCAATTTCTAGTGGCGACAGACCACTAGAGAGAAAAACCGAAAGTCGCCCTCGCTGGCGCCGATATGTTCATGTGACCAGTTTCAGCGCGTCCTTGAAGACGTTGGGAGACAGACAGGGTCTTCCCGCCACGGTTGTACTCGAGAACAACCGGCTCAGCATCGAGGCCGGCGAGGAATCGATCGGCGACTGGTCCCTGGACGAGATACGTCTCGAACAGACACCAACCGGATATCGGATGGCCGCTGAGGGTGAACAGCTTCTAATCGAGATGCCTGACGCCGCAGCGTTCCAGTCGGAGTTGGCCAAGACCGATCGGGGCATGAGATTCAGCCTGCCCAACACTGAGAAGTTGCTCAAACCATTCGACAAGGGTCTCGAAGCCGCAGAAGAGCGCTGGGGAGCCCTCTTACCTAAATGGGCATTCACCAGGATCATGGTCGCCGTGATAGTCGGAGCGGCCCTCGTGACGGTGTTCCTCCCCGGTCTTGTCTCCACATTCCTTCTCGTCTCAGGGGTGCTGATGATCATGTTCGGAACTGTGGTCTACACCGACTCCATGCTTGCCTCGAAATGGTTGCCGGGCCGGATGTCCCCTATGCATGTGCTCCTATTCGGGGTCGTCATCTTGATGCTGGGAATTTTCCTCGGAGTCCTGGCTCGCTGAATCCTGGATGAGAAAAGCCGCCCTCGAGGGCGGCTTTCTTCAAATACTGGACCTGCTAAACCAGCTCGATTATCGCTTCCTCAGCACCATCACCACGACGCGGTCCCAGCTTGGTGATTCTGGTGTAGCCACCCGGCCGGTCCGTGTAGCGGGGAGCAACGTCCTCAAACAGTTTGTGCACCGCATCTTTGTTGGTGATGGTTTTCATCACGATTCTCCGCGAGTGGAGGTCGCCCTTGCGAGCCTTGGTGATCATTTTCTCGGCCAGCGGCCGGACTGCCTTGGCTTTTGCAAAAGTGGTCGCCACTTTCTCATGCATAAAGAGATCACTGGCAAGATTCGCCATCATCAACCGATCATGTGCTGGCGACCCGCCAAAATGAGGGCCCTTTCGAGGGCGTGGCATCAGCCGAGACCACCGGCGGATGGCGCGTCCGCAAGGCTGAGACCTAGCTCATCGAGCTTGGCAATGACTTCATCGAGACTCTTGTGCCCGAAGTTGGTGATGTTGAGCAGATCATCAGAGGTGCGCTCAACCAGCTCGCCAACCGTCTTGATCTGGGCACGACGCAAACAATTTCGGGGGCGCTCGGAGAGATCCAACGCCTCGATCGGAAGATCAAGGTCGGGTGAGCCGGACACCTCGGGCTCGACGTCGCCGAGCTCGAGTCCCTGACCCTCACCAATGTCGGCAAACAAACCCATCAGCTCACCAAGGGTCTTCCCTGCCGACGAGACAGCCTCGCTGGGATCGATGGCACCGTTGGTCTCAACGTCGATGACCAACTTGTCGAAGTTCGTCATCTGTCCGACCTGGGTGTTCTCCACCCTGTAGGCCACCTTGCGCACAGGCGAGAAGATCGAGTCCACCGGAATGACGCCGATGATGGACGAAGCACCCTTGTTGCCATCCGCACTGCGATAGCCGACACCGGGAGCGACGGTCAGTTCCATCTCGAGCCGCCCTGAAGCGCTCATTGTCACAATGTGGGCATTGGGATTCACGACCTCGACACCCGCCGGGAGCTTCAAGTCCTTGGCTTTGACTTGACCGGTGCCTTTGGCTGACAAGTAGAGGGTCTGCTCTTCGACACCCTCCATGCGAATCACGATGCGCTTGATGTTGAGAATCATGTCGACGACGTCCTCCACAACACCATTGATGGTTGAGAACTCGTGCTCAACACCCTCAATTTGGATCGATGTAACGGCTGCACCAGGTATACGGGACAACAGAGTCCGACGCATGGTGTTGCCAAGTGTGAAGCCAAATCCGGGCTCAAGAGGCTCGACAACGATGCGGGATCGGTTGTCGCCGATCACTTCTTCTTCGATTTGTGGACGTTGGACAATCAGCAACTCGGGTACCTCACTTGGAGTAGAGCTCGACGATCAACTGTTCGTTGATGTCGGTGTCTATCTGGTCACGACGGGGTTGGGCATTGATAGTGATCTCGCGGGAATCGACGTCTACAGAAAGCCAGTCCGAGACCGGACGACCCTGGGTGTCCACGGCGTGCTGGATCATGATCAGATCCGAGCTGGCGATCTTGACCGAAACCACATCGCCAGGCTTGACCTGATACGACGGGATGTCGACCTTCTTGCCATTCACCTGGAAGTGGCCATGGTTGACCATCTGTCGAGCCTGGGGGCGAGTGGCGGAAAGACCGGAACGCCAAACGACGTTGTCAAGACGCTGTTCCAGCAACTGGAGCAGCGTGTCGCCCGTGATACCACCTCGACGGGCCGCTTCCTTGTAGTAGTTGCGGAACTGCTTTTCGAGAACACCGTACATCGTGCGCAGTTTCTGCTTCTCGCGAAGTTGAATCATGTAGTCGCTCTCGCGGACACGGCCACGACCGTGCTCACCCGGTGGATAGGGACGACGCTCGACCGGGCAGCGTTTCGACTGACAAAGTGGAGTGCGTGCCCGACGGCACGGCTTGTGCCTGGGGCCTGTGTAACGAGCCATTAGTGCTTTACCTCATGACGCATTATCCGCGTCTCCGTTTCTTGGGCCGGCAGCCGTTGTGTGGCATCGGGGTCACATCTTTGACCCAGCTGATTTCCATCCCCATGTTCTGGAGGGTCCGGACTGCGGTGTCACGACCCGAGCCGGTACCGCTAACAATGACGTCGAGCTTGCGAATCCCATGCTCACCGGCACGACGGGCAGCCTCTTCAGCAGCCACCTGCGCCGCATACGGGGTGGACTTGCGAGACCCCTTGAAACCAACCGACCCACCGGAAGTCCACGCCACCGTGGCTCCGCTCTGGTCGGTGATGTTGATGATCGTGTTGTTGAAACTGGCCTTGATATGGGCCTGCCCGTGCGAAATGTTCTTGCGCTCACGACGACGGACCCTCTTAGCGCCTGGCGTAGTCATTGCTTGGCCACCTTCTTCTTGCCTGCAATGGCCATTCGACGACCCTTGCGCGAACGAGCATTGGTATGGGTGCGCTGACCCCTTACCGGTAGACCTCGACGATGCCGGATTCCCTGATAGCTGCCAATCTCGATCTTTCGCTTGATGTCCTGTTGGACCTGACGACGCAAGTCGCCTTCGACCTCGAAGTTCACCTCGATGAAACGACGGATCTGGGTGACCTCGTCGTCTGTCAAGGAACGCACCCGGGTATCACCGTCGACACCTGTTTCTGCGCAAATCTGTTGGGAACGGGACAGCCCGATCCCGTAGATGTAGGTCAGCGAAATCTCGAGTCGCTTGTCTCGGGGGATATCTACTCCGGAAATTCGAGCCATACGCTCAGCCCTGCCTTTGCTTGTGACGAGGGTTGGAACAGATCACCCAAACACGTCCGCGACGTCGAATGATCCGACAATTGTCACACATTTTTTTTGTAGAAGGCCTTACCTTCATTTTCATACTCCAAACCGGTACCCCCGCAATTACGCGCGAACGCTGTCAGAACATCATCACCTAGCCAGCATTTTTCGTGGTTACGAGCGATGACGCCCTGACGGAACATCGCTACTTCGGCCAAAGAAGAAGCGACTAAAGACCCGTGAATACTAGTTGGATGCGGTGGATTTGCTCAAATCGGAGCAGATCACACCTCGATGACGATCTTGCCGGTGTGTTGCCCTCCTCCAAAGTGCCGGAAGGCCTCAGCCGATTCACTCAACGGATGGCTCGAATCTATGATCGGTAGCACCGAACCGGACGAGAAAAGCTCGCTCAGGTAGGTCAGATCCTGACGGTTTGGTTGGTGCGTCAGAACGCTCGTCTTCCTGGTCCCACCAAGACCCAACACCAGAGTTTGCGCAAGGACACCGGTCGTCCCACCGACAACGACATACCTCCCGTCCAGAGTGAGGGCGCGGCGATGGGCGAACGTCGACCGGGTCGCCACCACATCGAGGACCAGGTCATAACGCATGCCACTTCTGGTGAAGTCCTCTTGGGTGTGATCAATGACGTGATCTGAGCCGATCGAACTGAGCAGGTCCAGTTTCCCGCCTAGGTCGACAGCGGTCACTCCCGCTCCGAATAGTTTGGCAAGCTGCACCGCAAAAGTACCGACACCGCCACCGGCTCCGTTGATCAACACGTGCTGCCCAGGCTGAATCCGTCCTTTGTGACGAAGACCTTGAAGGGCAAGAACAGCTGCTTGAGCCATGGCAGCTGCTTGCTCGAAGGTCGCCGACTTTGGTTTCGGGGCCAGAGCCGTCTCAGAAACAGACACGTATTCAGCCAGCCCACCCCAACCATCAGCGGATATGTCCCCAAATACCTCGTCACCCACCCTGTAATCAGTGACGTTCTTGCCAACTGCCTCGACCCTCCCCGCGATATCGGCTCCGAGTATCGGATACCGGGGTTTTCGCAAGCCACCGATGCGACCCTGGAGGGTCCCGGTCAGAATATCCCAATCCCATGAATTGATCGATGATGCGTGCAGGCGAACCAGAACCTCATCGCCGGTGGGCGAAGACTGTTCGACTTCCTGGAGCTCGAGAACGCCAGGTGGGCCATACTGTCCATAGACAATCGCCGTCATCGACTGGCCTGTTCCTCAACGTCTAGCGACAGACCATTAGTTGGTGACGTGTGTCTCGAAGGCGTCCACAGGAACCGGCTCATGGGACGCAGTAAACACCTGCGGACCGTCTGGCGTGATGGCCACTGTGTGTTCCCAATGTGCTGAGAGGGAGCCGTCTTCGGTCCGCACCGTCCAATGGTCGGGGTCGATCTTGGTGAGACGACTACCGATATTGAACATCGGTTCGATGCAAAGGGACATGCCTGTCTTGAGCTTCAATCCTTTGCCGGGCACCCCGTAGTTGGGTACCTGGGGCTCTTCGTGCATTTCCCGACCAATGCCATGACCGACATACTCCTCAACCACGCCGTAACCGTGGGCCTCCCCAACCTCTTGCACCGCGTTGCCGATGTCGCCGAGTCTCTCGCCTTTGTCGACGTGTCGAATTCCCGCCCACATCCCCTGTTCCGTTGCGTCAATCAGATGTTGAGCCTCTGGCGTTATCGACCCGACTCCGACAGTGAAGGCAGCGTCACCGTGAAAACCTTGGTAGATGGCGCCGGCGTCAACGGAGAGAACGTCACCGTCACGGAGCCGGTACTCGGATGGGATGCCGTGCACGATGATGTCGTTGGGGGAAAGACAGAGAGTGGCCGGATAGGTGCCCAGGTAGTTGAGAAAAGACGAAGTGCAGTCGTGATCCGCGATCACGCTAGCTCCAATGTCATCGAGCTCGAGGAGTGTCACGCCCGGCTGGGCGGCCTGACGGATCGCCACATGAACTGCCGCCACCGCCGCTCCCGCCTTCGCCATCTTGACGAACTCGCGACGGGACTTGATTGTGATCATGGAGTTCGATGGGTTGGGTTGTGTTTGAGAGCCTCGACGATTCTGTCGGTGATCTCGTCCATCTCACCCATTCCGCTGACCGAAATGGTCAGATTCCGGTCTTCGTAGACATCCAGGATTGGTTGCGTCTGATCGAAGTAAACCTTGAAGCGGTTGCGGATGGTCTCTTCGGTGTCGTCTTCACGACCGCGGGACAGCATCCTGTTGGTCAATTCATCTTCAATTACCTCAAACACCGCAACATGATCGAGCCCGTCGACACCAATCAGCTCATCGAGAGCCTCTACCTGGGGAACGGTTCGGGGGAAGCCGTCGAGGATGTAGCCGTTGCGGGCGTCAGGCTCGGCGATGCGCTCCCCCAGCATGGCAACGGTGATCTCATCGGGGACATAGTCACCGGCGGCCATGATCGCCTCGACTTTCAGACCGAGTTCGGTTCCGTTGGAGACATGGTGACGGAACATCTCGCCGGTAGAGATATGGGGAATTCCGAGACGCTGAGCAACCCGGGAGGCCTGGGTGCCCTTGCCGGCACCTGGAGGCCCAATAAAAACCAGTCTCATCAGGCCTCGGACCCGATGAGACTCTGAGCGTGTGCAAAGGAGGCCCCAGGAAGGCGTCGTGTGCACACGCTAGGTGAGGATGCCCTCGTAGTTGCGCATGGTGAGCTGGGATTCGATCTGTTTCATCGTCTCCAAAGCCACACCAACCACAATCAGGATCGACACACCGGAGAATGCGATCTGGATGTTCCAGATAGCCCCGGCAATCGCGGGCAATACCGCAATGGTGGCAAGGAAAAACGAGCCGGGAAGTGTGATTCGGTTGAGGATGAACGAGAGGTGCTTGGCGGTCTGACGACCCGGACGGACACCGGGGATGAATCCACCTTGACGCTGGATCATCTCGGCCTGCTGTTCGGGATCGAACTGGATCGCAGTGTAGAAGTAGGTGAAGAAGACGATCAGCCCAAACAGGATGGCGACGTACCACCAGCTGACACCGGCAGCTCCTGCTCCCAGGTTGTCGTCTATCCAGCGGTAGATCGTTTGGATCCAGGCGGCGTCTGACGGGATAGCCGTGATGATCAAAGACGGAATCAACAAGACCGACGTGGCAAAGATCACCGGAATCACACCGGCGGTGTTGACCTTCAACGGGATATAGGTGGACTGGCCACCAAGCACGCGGCGCCCACGAACCCGTTTGGCGAATTGGATCGGAATCCTTCGCTGTCCCTGATCCACGTAGATGATTGCCCCGATCATTCCCAGGAAGACGGCCATGATCACGATGAAACGCATTGGCAAGTTTGCGGCAACCGTCTGACCCCAGATCTGACCGAATATGAACGGGAACTGACTGAGAATCGAGACAAAGATGATCAGCGACATGCCGTTGCCCACACCGCGCTGCGTGATCAGCTCACCCAGCCACATCACCATGGCTGTCCCAGCTGTCATCGTGAGCACGATCAGGACCACCCGGCCAGGCGTGTAGTTGGGGATCAGGTCGATCCCGTTTGTGAACCGGCCCGAGTGAAACAGGAAGGTGAAGCCAGTCGACTGGATGAGGGCCAGGACCACTGTCATGTATCTGGTCCACTGTGTGATCACCTTGCGGCCCGACTCCCCCTCCTCCTGCAAAGACTGAAGTTTCGGGATCACGACAGTGAGCAGCTGCATGATGATCGAGGCGGTGATGTAGGGGATGATCCCGAGAGCAAAGACCGAGAACTGTTCCAACGCCCCACCCGAGAACAAGTTGAGTAAGCCGTAGATGCCACCAGCCTGCTGCTGGCTCTGGAAGAGTTCGACTGCATCGAGATCAATCCCCGGCACCGGAATGGTGGCGCCAAGTCGATAGACGGCGAACATCGCCAGCGTGAAGAGAATCTTCCACCGGAGATCCGGAATCTTGAACATGTTGCGATAGATGGAAAGCATGAAGTCCTAGGTATTCCTCTTAGATGACAACCAGTTTCCTAGATCTGGCTGCCTATGAAGGAGACCGAACCGTTGAGATCAAATGACCTCGACGGTTCCGCCTGCATTTTCGATCTTCTCTTTGGCCGACGCGCTGAAGGCGTGGGCCTTCACTGTCAGCGCCATATCTAGGTCCCCCTCCGCAAGAACCTTCACCCGACCCTTGTGGCGAATCAACCCCGCTTCGCGAAGCGAAGTGGGCGTGACCTCGGTTCCGGCATCAAACCCCTCGAAGGAGGAAAGGTTGACGATGGCAAACTCCTCTTTGTTCGGGTTTTTGAATCCCCTGAGCTTGGGAAGACGCATCGCGAGTGGAGTCTGACCACCCTCGAAACCAGGACGCAGGCTACTGCGGGCCTTGAGACCTTTGGTGCCACGGCCTGCCGTCTTGCCACGACGGCCACCTTCACCACGGCCGACCCGGATCTTGCGCTTCTTCGACCCGGGAGCAGGTGAGAGGTGATGCAACTGCAGCTGCTCTTTCTTTTCACTCATCGCCGACCTCCACTTCTACGAGATGGGCCACTTTGTCTGTCATCCCACGGAGGCTGGGTGAATCGACATGAGTAACCGTTTGACCGATCTTTCGAAGACCGAGCCCCTCAACGGTGGCGCGGGTCTTCGGCTTCTCGCCGATTGTCGACTTTCTAAGCGTGACCTTCACGGATGATGTTTTTGCCTTGGCCATCCACTACCTCACTTCTTTCCCTGGGCACTGGATTCCCTGGCCTGAGCCCTGATCGACTCGGTGCCGTTATAGGCAGCGAGCAATCCTGGAGGAGTTACCTCTTCGGGCTTCTTGCCACGCAATTTCGCCACCTCGTCGGGGCGACGCTGACTGGTGAGGGCCGCCATGCCCGCCTTGGCGACATTGAGGTGGGTCGGCGATCCCAGCGACTTCGCCAGGGCATCTTTGATGCCGGCTGCCTCGAGGATCTGACGGACGGCACCACCGGCGATTACTCCGGTACCTGGGGCCGCCGGCTTCACAAGTACCTTGGAAGCACCGTGAACCCCGACTTGGGTGTGGACAATCGTCTGGCCGGCCATGGGGATTTCAACCATGTCACGACGAGCCTGCTCGATTGCCTTCTGGATGGCGGCAGGCACTTCCTTGGCCTTGCCGTATCCGATAGCAACCTTGCCTTTGCCGTCACCGACGACCACAAGAGCCGTGAAGCTGAACCGACGGCCACCCTTGACCACCTTCGCCACCCGGTTGATCTGGATGACGCGCTCGTCGTACTGACTCTTCTCGTTGCCGGGACGCTGTTGACGCTGTTGGCGTGCCATTAGAACTCCAGTCCTTCCTCACGCGCTGCGTCGGCGAGGGCTTTGATTTTTCCGTGAAACTTGTAACCGCCGCGATCGAAAACGATGCTTCCCACTCCAGCTTGTTTGGCTCTGCTGGCCAGGAGTGTGCCAACCTTGGACGCGGTGTCGACGTTGAGCGCGTTGGATCGCAGATCCGACTCCTGTGACGAAGCTGCCGCAATGGTGCGTGACTCAGTGTCGTCGATGACTTGGGCGTAGATGTATTTGTTGCTCCGGAACACTGCCAGGCGAGGGCGGTCCGACGTGCCGCGGACATGTTTGCGCACCCGGGTGTGACGACGGCTCCGGGCATCCTTTCGGGAACCCTTCATGCTTTAGCACCTGCCTTCCCGGCCTTGCGGCGAACATGCTCGCCGGCATACCGGATTCCCTTGCCTTTGTAGGGCTCGGGGGGACGAACCTTTCGAATGTTGGCCGCAACCTGGCCAACCAACTCTTTGTCGATGCCAGACACGCTGATCTTGGTCGGCTCGGGAACCTCAAAGGTGATCCCTTCAGGGACTTCGACCATGACAGTGTGGCTGAAGCCAACCTGTAGCTCGATGTCTTTGCCCTTGAGCACGGCGCGGTAGCCCACACCTTGAATCTCGAGATCCTTGGTGAAGCCTTCGGACACACCCACAACCATGTTGTTTAGGAGGGCCCGGCTAAGGCCATGAAGAGCCTTGGACTCTCGGGCATCGTCAGGACGGGTGACTTTGAGCTCACCCTCGTCCATCTCGAACCCAACCCGGTCGTGGAACTCACGGCTGAGCTCGCCTTTCGAGCCTTTCACGGTGACAGTCTGGCCATCGATATTCACATCGACGCCGGTGGGCACCGTGACCGGCATCTTTCCTATACGACTCATGTCACCAGACCTCGCAAACGACCTCACCGCCGAGACGACGACGACGCGCCTCACGGTCGGGGAGAAGTCCCTTGCTGGTGGATACGACGGCGACACCGAGACCGCCTTGAACCCGAGACAGCTCCTTGGAGCCGCGATAGACGCGGTGACCCGGACGGGAGATTCTTTTGATTCCCTCGATCGCGGGACGACGACGGTCTCCATAACGAAGCACAAGCTCCAAGAATCGACGATGGGCGTCTTCAGTCACCTCATACCGGTCGATGTATCCCTCATCGACGAGGATCTGGGCAATGCCCACCTTCATCTTGGACGACGGCATGGCCACACGCTCGTGTCCGACCGCCACCGCGTTGCGAACCCGCGTAAGCATGTCTGCAATGGGATCTGTAACGGGCACGGCTACCACGAAGCCTTTCGAACACCGGGGAGCTCTCCCTTGGATGCCAATTCGCGTACGCAGATGCGGCACATACCGAAGTCACGCAGATACGCCCGAGCACGACCACAACGCTTACAGCGGTTGTAGCCACGGACTTTGAACTTTGGCTCGCGATTTGCCTTTGCAATCATTGATTTCTTAGCCACTTAAACCTCCACTTGAATCTTGCGAAATGGGAATCCGAACGCATCGAGAAGGGCTTTGCCCGCCTCGTCGTTTTCTGCCGTGGTCACAATTGTGATGTTGAGGCCACGTGTTGTCGTCACCCGATCGAAGTCGATCTCCGGAAAGATCAACTGCTCGGACGCTCCGACGCTGTAGTTGCCGCGACCATCAAAGGCCTTTGGATTGAGACCGCGAAAGTCACGAACCCTGGGAATGGCTATGGACAGAAGCCGGTCGAAGAATTCCCACTTACGTGTGCTACGCATCGTGACTGACACGCCGATCGGCATGCCCTCGCGCAGTTTGAAGTTTGCGATCGACTTACGAGCCCGGTTGACTCGGGGTTTCTGACCTGAGATCAGCCCAAGCTCATCGAGGGCCTCGCCAACGGCCTTCTTGTCATTGACAGCCTCACCAAGACCCATGTTGAGAACGATCTTCTCGATCGTCGGGACCTGCATCACGTTCTCCAGATCAAGCTCATCTTTGAGCTGTGACGCGATCTTCTCGTTGTACTTGACCTTGAGACGGGGTTCGCTCATAAGTCACCTCCACACTTCACACATGTGCGATGTTTGACGTTTTCGTCATCGAACCGGTGACCGATACGAGTCGGGCCGCACTTGTCGCACACGATCATCACGTTGGAAACATCGATCGGCATGTCCTTGTCGATGATCCCGCCTTGCATCGTCTGCCCTGTTGGCTTGGTATGCCGCTTGGCGGTGTTGACCCCCTCGACCAAAACCTTGTTGGCATCCGGGTAGACATGTGCGATTTTGGACTCCCTGCCGGCGTCCTTGCCGGAGATGACCATCACTGTGTCTCCGCTCTTGAGCCTCATCAGAGCACCTCCGGTGCCAGTGACACGATCCGCATGAAGCGATGGTCACGAAGCTCCCTGGCCACGGGGCCGAAGATTCGGGTCCCGCGAGGCTGACGGTTGGTGTCGATGATCACGCAGGCGTTGTCATCAAAGCGGATATAGGTGCCATCGGGCCGCCGTGACTGCTTCTTGGTGCGGACTACCACAGCCCGGACGACCTCACCCTTCTTCACGGATCCACCGGGGGTGGCGTCCTTGACAGTACCCACGATCACATCACCAACACCCGCGTAGCGACGGGACGACCCACCGAGCACACGAATGCAGAGCAACTCACGAGCACCGGTGTTGTCCGCGACTTTGAGACGGGACTCCTGTTGAATCATCTGGCGCGCTCCACAATTTCAACGACCCGCCAGCGCTTCTGCTTCGAGATTGGTCGGGTTTCCATGATTCGCACCTTGTCGCCCACATGGGCGTCATTCGCCTCGTCGTGAGCATGAAACTTGCTCGCACTCCGCACGACTTTGTCGTAGCGCGGATGCATCGACGAGTTGGCGACCTCGACTGTCACAGTCTTATCCCGGCTATCCGAGATGACGACACCTACACGGACTTTGCGACGGCTTCTTGTTTGGTTTTCTGTCATCAGGCACTCTCCATCGTGTTTTCAGACGCATTGGTGTCAACCGGGGCCACTGAAAACACGCTTTCTCGCTCTCGCATCACTGTGAGCATGCGTGCGATGTCTTTCTTTACTTCACCGATTCGCGCGGTGTTATCGAGCTGATTGGTGGCGATCTGGAAACGAAGGTTGAATTTCTCTCCTTTGGCCTCGACCAATGCCTCAACAAGCTCCTCGTTGGTCATTTCACGGATATCCGCAGCGTTCATGCGTCCTCCCTGGTGACCAGTCGGGTCCGAATCGGAAGCTTGTGGCTGGCCTTGCGCATGGCTTCACGGGCCATATCCTCGGGCACACCTGCGAGTTCGAACATCACACGTCCCGGCTTCACCACTGCCACCCAAAACTCCGGGTTCCCCTTGCCTGAGCCCATCCGGGTCTCAGCGGGTTTTTGGGTCACTGGCTTGTCGGGGAATATGGTGATCCACACTTTCCCGCCACGCTTGACCGCACGAGTAATGGCGACGCGACTGGCCTCGATCTGACGGGATGTGATCCATCCTGGTTCGAGTGCCTGAAGCCCGTACTCACCGAAATTGACCTTGGTACCGCCTTTTGCCACGCCAGACATGCGCCCTCGGTGCATCTTGCGGTGTTTTGTCCTCTTGGGCATCAACATGACCGAACTACTCCTCTTCGCCTGCCGCATCGGCGGCCGGCTCTTCTCCGGCACTCGCTTCGGGTGCCCCTGATTCTGCTTCCGCAACGTCACCGACAGGATCTGCAGCAGCAGAAGCTTCCGCTTCTGCAACGTCACCGACAGGTGCCGCTGGATCTGCCTGCGCAGTCGGCTCGTGGGTTGCGTCAGACTCGGCGGCAGTTGTGTCTTCCGCGTTGGTCGCAGTTGCGTCAGCCGCCGTCACAGCTTGCTCTTCTTGAGCGCTCTCATAGGCGACCTTGGCCTCGGCGGCAGTGGGACGACGCCCCCCTCCAGCCTCGATCAGCTTCGGCTTGCCATCGGTAGCTGCCGTTTCGACAACCGGACGCTTACCTCCGCCGGCCTCAATGAGACGCGGCTCCTTCTCGACTCCTGCGGCCTCTTCGGCCCGGGACTTGAGACTCTTCTGGGTTCTACGAGCTGGGCCGCCGGTGGCCAAGTCCGCTTCAGCAGCGATGCGTGCTCCCGACATCCCAACGCGACCCATCACGTCGCCGCGATATACCCAAACCTTGACTCCGATTGCGCCGACGGTGGTACGAGCCGTAGCGGTGCCATAGTCAATGTCGGCACGCAGGGTGTGCAGCGGCACGCGACCTTCGCGGTACCACTCACGACGACCCATGTCGGAGCCACCCAGCCGGCCCTTGGCCTCCACCCGCACACCTTCGGCGCCAGCCTTGAGAGCAGACGCAACAGCGCGCTTCATGGCTCGACGGAACGCAATCCGATTCTCGATCTGGTCGGCGATCCCTCGGGCCAGCAATGCGGCGTCGAGATCGGGATCCTTGACTTCGTTGATATTGAGCTTGATTCGACGGTTGGTCAAGGCTTCGAGCCCGGTACGAAGCCGCTCGGCCTCAGACCCTTTGCGACCGATGACAACGCCCGGCCGAGCAGTATGGATGTCAACGATCAGACGATCGCGAGTGCGTTCGATGTCGATACGCGATACAGCGCCACGTGTCAGCTCACCGCGTAAGTACGCACGGATCTGCCAATCCTCGTTGACGAAAGCAGCGTACTCCTTTTCAGAGAACCACTTCGACTTCCAATCAGTCGAAAACCCAAGCCTGAACGAGTAGGGGTTTGTCTTCTGACCCATCAGTTCACCTCCTCGTACAGCACTGACATGTCTTCAACCACGATGGTGATGTGGCTGGTGCGTTTGTCGATTCGAGTGGCTCGACCACGGGCACGTGGGCGGAACCGCTTGAGAGTTGGGCCCTCGTCGGCGAAGGCCTCGGCGACAATCAGATCCTCGGAGTCGAGAGCGTGATTGTGCTCAGCGTTGGCCACGGCCGACTTCAGCACCTTGGCGATCGGATCGGCAGCCGCCCGTGGAGTGAGCCGAAGAACGTGCTCGGCATCTTCAACGGCGAGACCCCGTACAAGATCGAGCACTCGACGGACCTTGAATGGCGACTGACGGATATAGCGGGCGTGGGCTTTGACCTTCATCGTTTTGATGCCGCCTTGTCGGCGTGGCCACGGAAGGTCCGGGTTGGGGCAAACTCTCCGAGCTTGTGACCGACCATAGACTCGGTGACATACACAGGCACGTGCTTGCGGCCGTCGTGGACAGCCAATGTGTGCCCGATCATCTCAGGGATGAGGGTGGAGCGACGTGACCAGGTTCTGATCACGCGCTTCTGACCGGTTCGGTTGAGCTCGTCGACCTTGTTGGCGAGGTGCTCGTCGACAAATGGGCCCTTTTTGAGTGAGCGAGCCATTATCGCCTACCTTTCTTGGTGCGACGTCTCACGATGTACTTGTTAGAGGTCTTTTTCCTGCTGCGGGTGCGGCCCTCGGGCTTGCCCCATGGGCTGACCGGGTGCCGGCCACCGGAGGACTTGCCTTCACCACCACCTAAGGGGTGGTCAACGGGGTTCATAGCAACACCACGGGTTTGTGGTCGAACACCCTTCCAGCGGTTCCGTCCGGCTTTGCCAATCTTGATCAACTCGGCCTCGGTGTTGCCAACCTGACCAACTGTAGCCTTACAATCGAGGTGAACTTGCCGCATCTCCCCGGATGGGAGACGGAGCAGCGCCAGATCGTTTTCTTTGGACATCAGCTGCACCGACGCACCGGCCGAGCGAGCCAGCTTGGCACCGCCCCCGGGACGCATCTCGATGGCATGAACCAAGGTTCCCGCCGGGATGTTGCGTAACGGGAGGGCATTGCCGGGCCGGATTTCGGCGCGGGAGCCGGACTCGAGACGATCATCGACCTTGATTCCCAACGGGGCAATGATGTAACGCTTCTCCCCGTCTACGTAGTGAAGAAGGGCTATCCGAGCGTTCCGGTTCGGATCGTATTGAATCGACGCGACACGGGCGGGAATACCATCCTTTTCACGTCTGAAGTCGACCACGCGATAACGCTGCTTGTGTCCGCCACCGCGGTGACGCGAAGTCACCCGGCCATAAGTGTTGCGGCCACCGGTCTTGACTTTGCTACCTATCAACGATTTCTCTGGCTTCGAATCCGTGATTTCGGCGAAGTCCGAGACCGTCTGGAAACGACGTCCGGGAGAAGTCGGTTTGCGTTTCTTTACTGCCATCTCAGACTCCAAAAAGGTCGATTGAGTCACCTTCGTCAAGTGTCACGACAGCACGCTTGACGTTCTTGCGGGTGCCCAGCGTGTAGCCGGAGCGCTTGGTCTTGCCTTTGCGGTTCATCGTGTTCACTCGGAGGACCTTGACGTCGAAAACGGTCTCGACGGCATCCCGGATCTCCTCTTTGTTGGCGCGGGGATCCACTTCGAAGGTGTAGCTGTTGTTGTGGTCGATGAGTTCGTAGGACTTTTCCGAGACGACCGGGGCGAAAATGATGTCGTGAGCTGTCTTCATCAGCCCTCATCTCCCGCATCGTCACCGGAGCCAGAGGCATGATCTTCGCCGGAGGCGAAGTCATTACTTCCGCCGGAGGCGGAAGCTTCATCTTTGATGAAGTCGGAGGCGCTGACTTCGTAGGTGTTGCCACGCCCAACGGATCCAACGGTGTGAGAGGTGAAGACCACCTGATCAGACCAGAGAACGTCGTACGGCGTGAGGTGGCCCGGCTCGACCATTCGAACATGGGGAATGTTGCGGAATGACTTGCCAG
>Ga0255057_10000420_pt1 | contig 24309 bp, 26 predicted proteins | sample Cases_109_6_MG_FD_189022 | JGI IMG/M metagenome (GOLD analysis project Ga0255057, IMG submission 189022) | Seawater microbial communities from Amundsen Gulf, Northwest Territories, Canada - Cases_109_6 | ecosystem: Environmental > Aquatic > Marine > Gulf | place: Canada: Northwest Territories... | reverse complement strand
AAGAGTACGAAGTGGAGATGCCTCTTGCCGATCGGGTGGCTCGGGTCTTGGAGGGCCAGTCGGTCAGCGAGATGCTTACCGAGCTGATGGGGAGGCCGCCAAAGGCCGAGATCGAATAGGAGGCCCGGCCGCGGTTATCTCCCGGAGAATGTCGGTAACCCGACATTCTCCACCGGCTTTTTCCCTCGCCAACGTTTGATTACTCGATCCAGGGAGAAGGCTGTAGAAAACGTCACGCTGCTCGCCGCGTTTGGCGCGGGGTTTATTTCGTTCATCTCACCGTGCGTTCTGCCCATCGTGCCCGGATACCTCACGGTGATCACCGGCCTCGACATCACTTCGGAGGCTCGGGAGGGGCAAACAACTCGCATCGTCCGCGACACCAGCCTGTTCATTCTCGGGTTCACGATTGTCTTCGTGCTGCTCGGGATCGGCGCCACCTCGGTGGGGAGCGTCATTGTTGACAACCAGGACCTCCTGGTACGGATCTCGGGGCTGACAATCCTGGCGATGGCTCTCTACCTGCTCGGGTCCGTGTGGGCCAACGCGCCGTGGCTCTATCAGGAGAAGAGGTTTCATCCTCAGCTAGATCGCTTCGGGCCTTTCGCATCTCCGGTGGCCGGTGTGGCATTCGGGCTGGGCTGGACTCCATGCATCGGGCCGGTCCTGACATCGGTGTTAGCGGTTGCCGCGACGAGGGACGGTGCGGCCGAAGGAGCCCTGCTGCTCGCTGTCTACTCGCTTGGCCTCGGGGTTCCTTTTCTTCTCACCGGTTTGCTGTTCGGGCGCCTCACGACGGCGTTTACCTGGTTCAAGCGGCACCTGCGAGCCATCACCCTCGCCTCGGGCCTTTCACTTGCCGGATTCGGAGTGCTTCTCGTATTCAATCGCCTCACAACTATGACCAGCTTGTTGCAGGACGGCTTCCGGGCTGTGGGGTTGGAAGAGCTGATTTTTCTCGGATAAGGAGCGTAAGTGGCCAAGAAGAAATCAAGACGTAAGCCGCCTGCCCGAAAGCAGGGCTCCAAGCCCGCGCCCTTAAGCAAGGGTCAGGCCCCGGTTCCCGGTGCCAAGAAGCAGCAGCGGTCTGCCGTTCGGGCGGCTGCTGCCCGCAAGAAGCAGAAGACGCAAACCGTCGTCATCTGGTCCGTCCTCGGGCTGGTTCTGGTGGGCGTCCTCGCAGCATCCGTCTTCTTTGGGGGAGGAGCCAGCGGGGTATCGGAACCAGAGGCCTGGGACCTGCCGGCCATGGGTGCCACGGCCGACACTCAGGAGCGAGTCACCCTCGCCGAGTTCTCCGGCTCACCGACTGTCATCAACTTCTTCGCCTCCTGGTGCATCGAGTGTGATCGTGAGTTGCCATTCTTCGCCACGGTTTCCCGGGAGCTGGAGGGCCGGGTGGATTTTGTAGGTGTGGCGTCAGCAGAAACCGGCAATGCGCTGTTTATGCCTGAGAAGCACGGCGTCGATTGGTGGCCACTGGCCCGAGACGTTGGTGGGGGTGGTAACGATCTGGCTGTTGCCCTCGGCGCCCGTCCCCGAGCCATGCCACTTACCGCTTTCTACGACGAGAACGGGCAGCTGCTGAATGTTCAGCTGGGATCTATCAATGAGGCAACACTCCGCGGCAACCTGACGGAGTTCTACGGGATCGAGTTCTAGAGGGCGTTGGGCATGTCGAATGCGTGCGTGCAGTGCCCCCAGGCGGCCTCGTAAGGCTCCCCCCTCGAGGCGGAGTAGCTTCTCGTCAGAGAGAGGACGAGGGTGGATACGAATCCGGTAATCGAGATGCTGGGCCGGCGCCTGCGCCTGGCGGTTATTGGAGGCGGGCCCGGAAGCTCCATCGGGTCCATGCATCGGGCCGCGGCCCGAATTGACGATCGCTACGAGCTAGTGGCCGGGGCCCTGTCGTCGGACCCTGACAAGTCACGACGGGCCGCGAGCGAGTTGGGTATTCCCCGTGCATACGGCGACGGTATAGAGCTGCTCGACGCCGAAGCCGAGCGCGGCGACGGTGCCGATGTCGTCGCTATCATGACGCCCAACGACACCCACCACTTGTATTCGCTGGCCGCGCTCGAGCGCGGTTTCGATGTGATCAGCGACAAGCCGATCACCAACACCCTCGACGAGGCGCTCGATCTGCTGCAACGGGTTGAAGACAGCGGCCTCGTTTTTTGTCTGACCCACAACTACACCGGGTACCCGTTGGTGCGTCAGGCCCGGGCGATGGTGGAGGACGGACAGTTGGGTGAGATCCGACTCGTGCAGGTGGAATACGTCCAGGGTGGCAAAGCAAGCGAGGACGACCCGGCCCCGGGTGATGACGTTCCGTGGCGTTACGACCCGGTGCGAGGAGGTCCATCGCTCGTCATGGGGGACATTGGAACCCATGCCCACAATTTGGCTCGCTTCGTCACCGGTCTCGAGGTGTCGGAGGTAGCAGCCGAGGTAGGGCACATCGTGCCCGATCGGCTCGTGGATGACTACGCCGGAGCAATGCTGCGTTTCGATAATGGGGCCCGGGGGATCTTCTGGGTGACCCAGGCGGCCGCCGGCGTTGAAAACTGCCTGCGCCTTCGGGTCTCTGGAACAAGAGGGACCATCGAGTGGATGCAGGAACAGCCGACCAGCTTGATTTTCCGGCCGCTGGACGGGCCAGTGCAAGTGCATACTCCCAATGGTCCCGGCACCCTTCCACTGGCGGCCAGAGCCAGCCGCATCGTGGCGGGGCACCCCGAGGGTTTTCACGAAGGATTCGCCAATGTCTATTCCGACGCGGCCGAAGCGATCGCAGCCCGCCGAGCAGGCGTTGCGGCCAATCCACTGGCGCTGCACTTTCCAGACGCCCGCGACGGCGTCCTCGGAGTGAGGTTCGTGGATGCGGCAATGAAGTCGAGCGCGGCGGGTGGGGCATGGACCAGTGCCGCCCTCGACCCAAGGGTGTAGAACGAGAGGAGAGAACATGGAGCATGGAATGAACTGCGAATTCCCGCCGCTCTCTGAGGCCACCGTCACTTCCGCTCCCAGCGGGGCGAAAGCGAAGTCGCTGCGCTCTCGAAACAGATCAGCACGGCCGGCGAGTTGGAAAGAAGTGCCGTCGACGTCGAAGTTTGTGCCCCCGATCAGAGGCAGGACCGCATCCTCGACGCCGTGGAGCTCGAAACGACGAGTTTCACCCGGGTCGAGCCGGGTGAATCGTAAGAATCCTCCCAATCTGCCACCTCCGGGTTGATCACAGCGGGATCGCCCCCGGCCGCCAATCCGCCCGCTGGCTGAAAGATTTCACACAACCTGGCGTCCCATCATCTCGGCAACGAGATTCACCACGGCGGTAATGTCCCCATCGGGTGGATAGAGGATGGGGCGACCGGCGACCAATCCGCGAACATGAGGAATCGCCAGCGCCTGCCGCCACTGTTCATAGACGGACTCGGGATGGGCGCCGGGGTCACCACCCAAAAGCAATGTGGGTAGTGAGGTAGCCGCCATGACTTCCTCCATCCGGTCCACGGCCGGGAGCTTTAGCCAGGTGAATGCGGAGGTTGAGCCGAGAGCCGAGGCCACCGAGATGGTGCGAATCATCGCCTCTAGCTCGGTGGTGAGCTGCAGACGGCCTCCGTGGCGCGAATAGGGCAGGGGTTCGACGAGAGCCATGACCTGGGCCCTGGCCAACTCGCTGACCGCCTCCCCGCAGGCGGCGATGGTCGGGTTGCTGGCGGGGTCTTCGAGATCGACCCGCATGAGCATCTTGCCTCCGTCAAGCCCGGAGTCAACGATCCCCGCCGTGTCATAGCAATTGAAGCGGTCGTCCAACTCCCAGGCGGAGCCGACAAGTCCGCTGCGGTTCATCGAGCCGATCACAATCTTGTCCTCGAGGGCCCCTAGCCACAAAAGCTCCTCGACAATGTCGGCAGTCGCCATGACGCCGTCAACTGCAGGATGCTCGAGGGCGGTGATTATCCGATCGAGCAGATTGCGGCGTTGGCCGATTGCGAGAGGCTCACCACCGGCGGAAATCACTCCTCGCCCGCTGTGATCAGCAGCAACTATGAGTAGGCCGGTGCCGTCGTCCAAGTGATCGCGGCGCTTGCGGGCCTGGGCGGCCTCTGCAATTGCCCCAGGTCGCCGGGCGCGGCTCTCAATCAGGCCTCGGTACTGCTCGTCCGTGATCAACCACGCCTCCATCTGAGTGGAACGCTGCGAGATTACTCCCCTCGATGCAGGGGTCCCACCCGGCAGACCCAAGCCGTTACAATCCCGCCCCGGAGGTAACGATGGCGATTGACAACAGTGAGTTTTTCAACCGGCGCATGGAGCTCTTGGCAACGGGCGACATTGACGCCCTGGTGGCCCAATATGCAAACGACGCGGAGATAGTTCGGTTCCTTGGTGTTACGCGCGGTCATGAGGCGATCCGGGCATACCTGGTCGGTTTTCTCGCCGCCCATCAAAGCTACAAGCTGGTATCACTCGACCAGATTCAGCAATCAGACGATGCGCTCATTTGGGAGGCCACGGTCGAGACCGCCGCCGGTCCGATACAGGCTTACGACGTCTTCCTGTTCGACGGAGACGGCAAGGTATCCCGCCAATTCCCGGGCGTCCAGGGTTACTGGGGCAGCTTGTAATCCGGTCTTGCGCCGTCGATTTCACTTGCACGCACCAGATGCCACCGTGGTCGTGGGATCCACTTCGGCAAGGAAGTCTTCGATCTCAGATGAGTACACGGCGTAGCTCGAACCCCTTGTGCGAGATTCGGCGAACACGACGCCGATGAGCTCACCGGCCTCGCTGATGAGCGGGGCCCCGGACACCCCTGAACCGATATCGGCCTCGATCTCGAGTGCCTGACGAGCCACGTCGCCCTCGCCATAGATGTCGTCTCCAGTCGCCAAGATGCGCCGCAGGACCGCGTACTCGATGAGCTCGACTTCGAGGTCCGTTGTCACCGCGGCGATGGCCCCCTTATCGCCAGCGTCGGTTGATCCGATAACGAGCGGACGTCCGGTTGCCTCCGGTGCAGCCAGGAGTGCGAGGTCGCGGTTCGGGTCGAAGCCGACGACTGTTGCGGCTACATCCCCCGCGTTCGGCAGGCGGAGCTTAAGGCCCGGTTCAGACCCGGCGATGACGTGGGCGTTCGTGAGATAGAGCCCGTCGGCTATCAGCGCGGCGCTTCCCTCGACTGTGCGGTTGCAAGCGGTGCCGCTGACCCGGGCGACCGATGAAGCGACTTCATTAGCGGTGGCGAGCGGGTTGCTCGAGCACCCTGCTGCCACCAGCGCGATGCCGGTCATGACGTTCAGCAGACCGTAACGCCTCACTAAGCCGCTTCATACTCGGCGCGGAAGCGCTCGAGCAATTCACGCACCGCGGTCGGCTGGTGGTCGAGCAGCTGGGTCGTGCGCGGGGCAATGATCGAGGTGTCATACGGGATGGGGACGTCCCTCATAGTTCGTGTCCCTGGCGGTCCCGAGCGGAGCAGGGATGGGTCGAGCCTGAAGACCTCGCAGGTCAATTCGGCCAGTTCCATGCGCCCAACGGCGTCCGCCCCGCAGCAGTGGAACACGCCGTCGAGTCGGCGTTCGGCGATGCGCAACATGAGCTCGCCGCACTGGCTCGCCAACGATGGCGTGGCGATCATGTTGATGTCATCGGATTCCCACACCGTGAAGGACCTGCCCTGGCGGAGTGAGTCGACGATGGAAGCAACGAAATAGCCGAACCCGGGATCCTGATCCCGGGGTGAGTCCGGCCGAGCCCGATGCACACCGTTGACCCCCGAAATCCGCGCCACTGCCCCTCCGCGCTCGAGGGCCACCAACTCGCTGGCCACCTTGAGAACGCCGTAGAGGTTTACCGGGTTCGGCGGCGTTCCCTCATCCGCGCCTCCCTGAGTTCCGTCGAACACCCAGTCGGTCGAGACCACGATGAAGGACCCGCCCACTGTTTCGGCGGCGGCGGCGCAATGACGGGTCGCGCCCACATACGAGTCCCAGGCGGCCCGGCGGTCGGCGTACAAGCGGTCGAAGTCGTTGAGTATCGCGCAGTGGATGACGACGTCCGGATCGAAGGCCTTGACGCTGGCGTTTACCGCGTCGGCGTCGGTCATGTCGACTCGGTCGGTCTCGTAGCCGATGGAACCCTCGGGAATGAACCGGTTCACAGTTGTGAGCACCTCGTGGCCGGCTTGCACCGCTTCGTGAACGATGTTGCTGCCGACGAACCCTGTTCCGCCGGTCAGCCAGACCCTCATTCGTCGTCTTGGGTCCGATCCTCGAGCACTTCAACCTCTTCCTTGAACTCTTCTGCCAGATGAGCGAGGGACTCGTCCCCGGCGGCAGCCGATTCCAGCTCCTTGGTGAGCTCCTCGAGCTCGGCACCACCCGCCATCATCATGATGAGCTCGTCACGGGTGATTTCATCTTTGGCGAAGTTACCCATCGACTTTCCGCGGTTGAGGATCAGGAAACGGTCACCCACCGGCCAGGCATGGTTCGGGTTGTGGGTGATGAAGATCACCCCGAGACCCCGGTTGCGGGCTTCGAGGATGTATTTGAGCACCACGCCGGATTGTTTCACTCCCAGAGCAGAAGTGGGCTCGTCGAGGATCAACACCTTGGCGCCAAAGTAGGCGGCACGGGCGATGGCTACCGACTGCCGCTCACCACCGGAGAGCGTGCCGACGGCTTGCTCCGTATCACGGATGTCGATTCCCATCTTGCCCATTTCTTCCTTGGCGATGCGAGAGGCCTTTTGCTTGTCGATCCACTTGAACGGACCGAGCCGCTTGGTGGGCTCTGATCCCAGGAAGAAGTTGCGCCACACCGACATTAGCGGGACCACCGCCAGGTCCTGATATACGGTGGCGATACCGAGGGCGAGCGCATCGCGGGGTGAGTCGAACATCACCTCTTCGCCCTCAACCTTGAGGGTGCCCTCGCTCTGCTGATGAGCACCAGCGATGATCTTGATGAAGGTCGACTTTCCGGCACCGTTGTCACCCAGAACACACGTCACCTCACCGGCATTGACCAATGTCGTCACCCCGGTGAGGGCAATGATGTTGCCGTATTGCTTAGATATTTCCTCGAGCTCGAGGAGTGCCGGTTCGCTCATGACGCTGCCTCCGCCGTCTTGCGTATGTAGTTGTTTGCCAGGACCGCCAACAGCAGGATCGAGCCGAGGAACACGAATCTCCAGTCTGAGTTCCAACCGGCGAACGGGATACCCTGCTGTGACATGGCCATGATCAGGGCGCCGATGGCAGCTCCTGCTGCCGTGCCGTAACCTCCCGTGAGGAGGGTCCCGCCGACGACCGCGGCAATGATGTACTCGAACTCCTTGCCGTCGCCGGTGCTGGCCTGGATCGTGTTGAGTCGGAAGGCCAGCAGCATGCCGACCAGCCAGGCGGCGCCTGCCACGATCATGAAGAGCTGGGTCTTGGTGCGAGCCGCCGGAACACCGACCTGGCGGGACGCACTCTTGCTTCCGCCGACTGCGAACGTCCAGCTGCCGAACCTGGTGCGGGCCAGAATCCATGTGGCGACCACAGCCGCGATGATGAACCACAGGATCGAAATACGGAACTGGGTCAGTCCGACCAGGGTCGCCAATTCGGAGTCTGTCGTGAAGAGCAGCCGGACCACAACGCCGAGAGTGGCGAGCAGGATCCCGCCGATGGCCAATGAACGCCCGAGCCGATCTGCCGCCGCATCCGGACCCCTTCTTTGGGCGAAATACAAACCAACGACCGCCCAGGTAGCCATCACGAGGGCGGCGAGAAGCAGGGTTGAGAACAGTTCGGTCCGAAATTTGGTGGCCTCGGCTTCCGATCGAATGATGAAGGCAAGCGCGGTTACTCCGAGGGCGGTGTAGAGGGAGAGGACGGCGCCACTGGTGTGAGAGACCTTCCGGGCTTTGCTGGCGGCGATCAACAGTACGACTAGGCCGGCAATGGCAAGCCCCACGAAGAGAATGGCGCGCAAGCCCTGCTCGGTGAGCAGGAAGAAGATGTTGACAATTTCTCTGTCCTCGATTTTCTCAGCTGAGTCAAGGATGAGCCCGACGACCACACCGAGTGCCACCAAACCCGTTCCGAGACCGACCGACCGGAGCACGTCGGTCGGGAGTTGTAGCGTTCCCCGGTCCGCGTTGGGCTCGAATCGCCACAGGGCGAGTCCGTAGGCGCCGATGAGAACTCCGGCCCCCATCACGACCGACCAGATGAAATTGGCGCTGATTCCATCGGTGGCATGAAGGGCAAAGAGCCCAACGAGGCCGGCGGCGACTCCGATTCCGGCAATGGGAAGACCACCGGAGTTGAAGGGGGTCCGGCGCCGATACGTCAGCTCCAACAGTCCAATGAGGATCGCCACCCCTCCGATGACGAGCAATCCGACATAGACCGTATCCCGCGAGTTAAAGATGTGATCATTGCGAGTCCACACCGACGAAAAGATCTTCCGCCAGAAGTCGTATCCGGCCCCTTCGTCGATTCGACCTACCTGGATGGTCTCGAAGAAGAGCTTGGCGAACCCGAGCTTGGCGCCTTTGATGACAAAGAACGCGCCCAGGGTCACAATGAAGCTGGGAAGGGCGGTTCGTTCGACCAGAGTGCCGTTGAACCAACCGATGCCGAGCGCCATGACCAGAGACAGGGGTATGCCGATCCACAGGCTGAACCCGGCTCCACCGAGTTCACCGGTGTCTTTGACGAGCATGATTACGAGAATCCCGGTCGCTCCGGTCATGGCCCCGGCCGACAAATCGAACTCGCCCCCGATCATCAACATGGCGACCGCAACGGCCATAATGCCGAGCGTGGCTGCGACGTCCAGCCAGTTGGCGGTGCCGCCGGCAGTGCCGAAGGGAACCGTTACTGCCCAGAAGAAGACCCAGATGGCGATAGCACCAACCAGGGCACCGATCTCCGGCTGAACCAAGAGCCGCTGAATCGGACCTCGATAGGCAAGCCTTTCGTCGGACGCAGACGGAGGAGATTCGGTTGTGACGGCTTCCGTAGTCAAGTTTCTTCCCTGTTCCTAGCCGAGCAACGCGCGAGACGCGTGACCGCCCGCCAGCCTAAGCGCTGACGGGCGGTCCTAGCAACCGGTATTCGGTTAATCGGCTATCGAGTGCCTGCCGCAGAAAGCGCCTTGACCTCGGCGGCGTTGTCCTGGGTGATGAACCCTGGGCCCGTCAGGATGGGCAGACCACCGCCGGCGGTGTTCTGGTTTGTCGCCTGCAGGAACATCAGGATGATCGGCAGGTACCCCTGGAGGTACTGCTGCTGATCGATCGTGAAGGATATCTCGCCTGCCTCGATGGCATCGATGACCTGAGGTGTCACGTCGACGCCGCCGATGGCTGCGCCCCGGCCTGCCGTTTTACTGGCATTCAAAGCCGAGATGACGATGACTGGGCCAGTTCCGAAAATGGCGTCGATGGACGTATCCGCTGCCAGCAGAGCGGCGACGCTCGCCTCCTGAGCTGGTACGTCCTGATCGAGTCCGCCGAACTCAATCGTCGTTGTGCCGTTGAACGTGTCCGCCATACCATTACAGCGGTCCTCGAGGCCGACGTTGCTCTGCTCCTGGAAGGCACAGAGTACGTGGCTGACGCCAAGGTCGTTGAAGCGCTTACCGGCGCCTTGACCGGCGACGAACTCGGTCTGACCAATGTGGGTGACCGCACCCAGGGACTCGAACTGCTCGAGGCCCGAGTTGAGCGTGTACAGCGGGATGCCAGCGTCGGTAACGCGCTGGGCCGCGGGACCGACCTGATCGGGGCTCGCCAGCGAAATGGCGATGCCGTCGCTACCGGCCGCAATCGCGGCGTCGATGTCCTGGACCTGCTTCTCGGGTGTATTCACCGAAGGTGACCAGACACAGCTAACGCCGACTGCCGCACAGGCGTCGTCCATACCCCGCTTTACGACCGCCCAGAACGGTCCGTCGTCGCTATGGGTGACCATGTGGAAGGTAAGGTCGCCTCCCTGGGTCAGATCTACCGTGTCCTGGGTGCCGCCCCCGGTAGTAGTGGTGTCATCGCCATCGCCGCCGCACGCCGCGGCTACGAGAACGAATGCCAGCATGATTGCCAGCCATCGGAATTTTCTCATTGGTCTCATCCTCCTTGTGTTAGCGGCTGTCAGGCCATCTCCCCTCAGGTGCGACACGGAATTGAGTCGCCAGGCCTAAAGAAGGAGCTAACAGACTGGCAACTTACGAGTGTTGAGGCTTTTCTGCAACTGGATTAAGGCACGGCGGCACTTTCGCTGGTACCTTCTCGGCTCGAACGAGCGTCACTACCGTGTTGTGTACCTGATGGAGGGACATGCGGATCGGAGTATTCGGGACCGGTCGAATCCGGGCTCATCATGTCGGTCACCTCAGCCGGCCGCCCGAGGTGACCGATTTGATCATTCACCTGGCCGGTACCCCATGACGGCACCTTGAGCGGCCCGGCCCGGGGGGGCTTCGCTTCTTACCCTAGTTTGCGGGATCGCGTGGTTTTCGTTACCGGAGGAGCGTCGGGTATCGGCGCAGAGGTCGTGCGCCAGTTCGCGGCTCAGGGGGCACAGGTGGCGACGGTCGACATCGCGCCGCAGGCTGAGCTCCCCATCGGAGTGTGGTTCCGGGTGTGCGATGTGACCGACACCCCATCACTGCAGCAAGCGATCGCCGACGTCGTCGACGAGCTGGGGCCGATCCGCGTGCTGGTCAACAATGCGGCCCGGGACGACCGGTCGGACACCAGGTCGATGACCGAGGCCGAATGGGACGCTATGCAGGCAGTAAACCTTCGTCACGCCTTCTTCGCCTCGCAGGCGGTGAGGCCTCACATGGCTGCGGCGGGGGGCGGCTCTATCATCAACTACACGTCACCGAGCGTTGACCACCAAGCCGGGGAGCTTGTGGCCTACGCCACTGCCAAGGCGGGGATATACGGCCTCACTCGAACCCTGGCAGCCAACTTCGGCCTCGATGGCATTCGGGTCAACGCAGTGCAGCCCGGCTGGGTGTTCACCGATCGCCAGCGTGAGCTCTGGGTTACGTCGGAGACCGTCGATGAGGTGCTGGCCGGCCAGACCATTAAGGAGCTCACGACCGAGGCGGACGTGGCTCGACTGATTTTGTTTCTGGGAGCCGACGACAGTCGCCTGATCACGTCCCAGGTCTATCGAGTCGATGCCGGGTGGACATGAGCACCGTCGAATGCGTAGTCGATGCCGGCGCCATGCTGGGCGAGTGCCCGCTGTGGAGCGAACAGGAGCAACTCCTCTACTGGATCGACATAGACGGGAAGAAGATCCATCGATTCGACCCTGCCACCGGCACGGACGAAGTTTGCGACATCGACGGCCGCCCCGGATCCATTGCTCTCACCGGCTCACCCGGCCGCTTGCTGTTGGCAACCGAACGTGAGCTGGCGTGGTTCGACTGGGAGGCTGGCGCAGTCGATCCGTGGGTCGACCTCGAAGAAGCCGGGACCGGCAACCGACTCAACGACGGCCGTTGTGATCCGGCCGGGCGGTTCTGGGTCGGGAGCATGTTTGAGCGGGCCGCGGAGGGTCGATTCACCGGGCGGCTGCACCGGGTAGAAGTCGACGGCTCGTTCACCACAACCCGTAAGGAGATCGGTGTCACCAATGGCCTCGCCTTCAGTCCCGATGGACAGACGATGTACTTCGCGGACACGCTGCACGACACAGTCTGGGCGTACGACTACGACATCGACACCGGCCGGGCTATCAACGAGCGGCTCTTCGTTGACTTCACCGACCTTCCGGGCCGCCCCGACGGCGCCTGCGTCGACTCTGACGGCGGCTACTGGGTCGCATGTGTGTATGGATGGGCGCTGATGCGCTTCACGCCCGACGGGGCAGTGGATCGGACCATCGAACTGCCCGTCCACAAGCCGACCATGCCCGCTTTCGGTGGCCCCGATCTCGATGTCATCTTCCTCACATCCATCGGCGATGGAGGGTCGTTTCGCTTCGCCGAGGGCCAGGAGCAGGCCGGGGGCCTCTTTGCCATAGACCCGGGGGTGCAGGGCTTGCTTGAGCCTCTCTTCGGCGGGAAGGCATCCTGGTAGGACCTGGTCCGCAAGTACACGCGATGCAAACTGAACGTCCAGTCATCACCATTCGCGGGCGGCGGTAACAAACGGCCCTCTTAACGGCGCTCCTGCTCGCCGCCCAACCGTGATCGCTAAGACGAGCCTTGCGTTATGAACTCCTCACCAAGCTGTAGGTGCAGCCGGGCGCTCTCCTCACTGAAGATCGGAGTTACCGATGCTTCGCCGTCCCACATGAGGGCGGCCTCGACGGGGTGGAGCCGACGGGTCCAGTCTTCGAAACGGGCGACGGCCTCATCGCCTGGGCTTCTGAGGCCGCGGTGGTCCCATAGTGTGATCATCCCATCGACTACCCCGATGGTTACACGGGCGCGGTTCGGTTCTTGGCCCACGAGCTCGAGCCAGTCATTTGTGATTCTCACCTGACAAAGAGTGGGATCGGTAACCGCATTGCCGGTTCGCTGGCAATCCACCCACTCCCAATGAGCATTGAGTGTTTGACTCCAGCCGGCAATGAGCCCGCGGTACTCGGCAACGGAGATTGTGTTACCGATGATTCCCAGCGTATGAGAAAACTCCAGCTCAGCGTCGGCGGCGAAAAGGCTCAGGTACAGGTCAATGTCACCTGAGTTGTATGCAGCCGTCAACGCCTCACCCACCAGGGTTACGTCTTGCGAGAAATCGGGAATTACCGGTGCTGCCACGTCGTCTGTATTCGTCAAAACTCCCAGAACAGTGAGTGAGATAACACCCACCACGGCTGCGGTAGCGGCGGCCGCCACCCAACGTCTTCCCTGCTTCTTGAACGCTACATCGTCAGCCCATCTGACTCCCCTCGCCACCTGGGTTGGTGGCCGATCCTCCGTCTTCATAGTTGTCTCGTGAATCTCTCCCATGATTCCGCTCCTTTGGTAGATGGCCAGAAGTAGAGGCGTTTCGTCTCCAGACTCTGGATGCAGGGTTGCTGCATTCGGTACGGGGTCTGAGGCGGCGATCAACTGAAGTAGCTTCTCGTCGTTCATCCGCTTTCTCCTTCCGTTACATGTGGATGCAGACTGGTTTCATTGACTGAGGGTGAGGGGAAATTGAGGCGTCGGCGGGTTCGTTGCAGGGCTCGGCTTATGCGCTTATCGACACCGGATCGCGAGATACCGAGGAGTTGAGCGATCTCCTGGCGAGGAAGCTCCTCCCAAGTGGCCAATCGCAATACCTCAAAATCGAGGGCTGAGAGTTGCTGGAGTGCCTTGACCACCTGCTCGTATTCGCTTCGACCCACCACCACGACATCGGGCCCGGGAAAGCTTTCTGCTGTGACCGCTGCCGCGCGCCCGGCCAGAAGGCGGAACCGCTTGGCAGCTCTGCGTTGGTTGGACAAGACCTTGAAGGCCGTGCCATACAACCAGGGCAACGCCGCGTCCCCTTTGGGTACTTCTTCGGCCCGCCGTACGGCGACGACAAACACTTCCGCGGTGACGTCGTAAGCCGTTTCCCTATCGGCGCGGCGTAGGCAGTAGGCGAGAACGCTACGGTGATGGTCGCGGTAAAGCTGATCAAGTAGCGCTTTCTGAGTGGATCCGATTTCCATCAATCCATCCCGCTCGTGAGCTGAACTCATCATTTCACATGTTCTGTGTCCGGCTGGCCTCTCTCGCGGACAACTTTTCTCCTGCAAGTGAGTTTTTCGCTATCGACCATCAAGGCCATCGGACAGGTCGGGTGTCGGATCAATGCCGGCGCCAGTGAGGTAGTGGCGTCGGGCCATGTCAATATTGCGCCATTCCTCCGCGTCTGCCTCCGTGAGTATGAGCGGCGGACCTGTGCGTATCTCCTCGGGAATCTCCGGCTCGAAGCGCCACCAGGCTTGCGGGCGACCCCACAGATTCCATCGCTCCAGGAACGTCTCGCGGACCAGCAGCCACTCGCGTTCGGCCGCGGCCAACGATCCGAACGCCCCGATGAGGTCTTCGTCGCTCCCGAATGAGAACAAGCGGAACTGAACGAAGGTGATGTCCTCGGCGCCCCTTCTCTTCATAACCCTCCAGTATTGCCAGCTATCTCCAATAGCGCCCACGACGGCTAGCTAGAGTCCCGAGTCGGGTAACACCGGAGGATGAACTGGCGGATAAGCCGCGGATTTGGTTTGAGCGGAACGTGCTTCCCGGGATTGCCGACGTGGTCGATTCCCACTGCGTCGCGTTAGGTCCGGGATCGGCGCGAGAGCCGTTTTTCGACATCGAGTCCGCAGAAGGGATAGTCGCCGGCGACGTGGTCTATGACGCGGCGGTAATGGATCTGGCGCCCCGGCTACAGGTCATCGCCCGCACTGGTATCGGGTTTGACAAGGTCGACCTGGCGGCGGCGACCAAGCGCGGCATCAAGGTGTGCAACGCACCGTCGGGACCGACGCTGTCGACCGCCGAACACACGATGACTCTGATCCTGATGGTGGCCAAGAGCGTCAAGCAGTCGGAACGGCGTCTGGCTGCGGGAGAGGAAGGCCTCTATTCGAAGCATGACGCAATCGAGCTTGATGACAAGATGCTCGGACTCGTCGGCTTCGGTCGCATCGCCCGGCGGGTGGCCGGTGCGGCGGCAGCGCTGGGGATGAACGTGCAAGCCTTCGACCCGTATCTCGATAACTTCGGCGAGGCCGGGCGAGTCGAGAACCTCGAGAGCCTGTTGAAAGCCTCAGACGTTGTTTCGGTGCACGTCCCACTTACCGACGACACTCGCCTCATGTTCGGGCCGACCCAGTTCAAGGAAATGAAGCCCGGAGCAATATTCATTAACACAGCCCGAGGTGGGCTCGTCGACCACGAGGCCTTATTGGCCGCGCTCGACTCGGGACACCTGTTCGGTGCGGGCCTGGATGTGACCGATCCTGAGCCGCTCCCGGCCGGCCACCTGTTGCTAGGCCGCGACGACGTCGTGATCACCCCCCACGTCGCATCCGGCACGCGCGAAGGCAAGATGCGGCTCTTCAATCTGGCATTTGAACAAGTGCTGCAAGTGATTAGCGGCGCCAGACCTGCCAATCTTGTCAACCCGGAGGTATGGCAATGAGCGACGCCATCATCAACATCGGACTGATCGGCTTCGAAGACCTGAAGCTCATCGAGGCGCTCGAGCACCTCAAGTCGGTGGCGGCGGAAGAGTCTCATGCTCCGAGCTTCGAGGACGGCTTGCGGTCGCATCTGTCGCAAACACCAGAGCCCGGTCGCGGGACTGGCAGCGGTGGGAAGATGTCGTCAGCCTGAGGATGGATTGATGCTCGACAACACAACGAAAGCCAAACTGACAGCCGGCGAAACCGTGCTCGGCTGTTTCTTCAAATATCCGGAGCCTACGCTGGCCGAGTACATCGCTATGCAAGGGTGGGATTTCCTCATCTTCGATGCCGAGCACGGCAGCCTCCAACCTCGTGATGTTGAAGGTCTGTGCCGGGCAGCCGAGTTACGCGGGGTGACTCCCATCACCCGCGCCACGACCAACCAGGCCCACATCATTCTGCGGTTCCTGGACGCCGGATCCCACGGAGTGCACGTCCCCTGGGTGAACACTGCTGAGGGCGTAGAGGCGGCGGTCCGGGCCGTCAAGTACTGGCCCCGCGGTGAGCGCGGGCTGGCCGGGACCAGAGCAGCCGAATGGGGGCTGACCGAGTCACTCGCCGACTACACGGAACGGGCCAATCGGGAAACCATGCTCATAGTGCACATCGAGACGATTCAGGCGGTTGAGGCTGTGGACGAGTACCTCGCCATAGAGGGTGTCGATGTCTATTTCCTTGGCCCGGCCGACCTTTCGCACTCGCTGGGTCATCCAGGTGACCTTGGCCACCCCCAGGTGGTCGCGGCGATGGAGCGGGTGGCCGAGGCGGTGGTGGGTTCGGATAAGGCGCTCGGCATCTACGCCGGAGATGCCGATTTCGCCGACAAGTGGATCGAGCGAGGGGCACGTTACATAGCCACCGGGACGGATGGATTCCTCAAGCAAGGCATGCGGGAATACCTGAAGGAGCTACGGGCGTGATGCGCGATCATGCAATGGTCTGAAAAGAAGCACTAGAGGGTCGGGACTTAGCGCGGCCTGCGGAGATCAGGGAGGCGGGAGATGGGTGAACTTGACGGCAAGGTGGCCATAGTCACGGGATCGGCCTCGTACATTGGAACGGCCATAGCGGCGCGCCTTGTCGCCAACGGTGCTCGGGTGGTTCTGGCCGACGTCGATACTGACAACGGCCGCCCCGCGGCGGCCGAGCTGGGCGCCGCCGCCCGCTTCGTCGAAACCGATCTGTCCGACGACAAGGCCCTCGACGTTCTGGTGGAGACTGCCCGGCGCGAGTTCGGGGGGATCGACATCTTGGTCAATGCGGCAGCGGTCTTTCTCGACGACCAGCTTGCTACCAGCCGGGAGGATTGGCGTGCCGCCTTCGACCTCAACGTCATTTCGTTCGCCGTGTTGATGGGGAAGGTGGTGCCGTCGATGATCGAGCGGGACGGCGGTTCGATCATCAACATCGCCTCCATCAGCGGCAAGCAGTCGCAGCCCGGCCGTGTGGTGTACCCCGTAACGAAGGCCGCCGTGCTCGGCCTAACCAGGAATGCCGGCCAGCTGCTGGCCGGGGATGGGATACGCGTCAACGCCGTCTCTCCCGGTTGGACGTGGAGCCGCTCCCTCGCGAGCCGCTACGGTTCCCGGGAGCGAGGAGACGAGCTGGCAGCCGAGTTCCAGCCACTGGGGCGCCTGGCCGACCCTGAGGAGATTGCCGACGCAGTGGTGTTTCTAGCCAGTGATCGGTCCTCTTTCATGACCGGGGCGGACCTGGCGGTGGACGGCGGTTATGCCGCGCTGGGTCCTGAAGCCCTCGGCCGGGCGTTTGAGAGGATCCCGACTATTGATTGAAGGCCGGCGATGACGCTCTTCACAAACGACCAGACCGCCATCGTCACCGGCGGTTCCCAGGGCCTGGGCCTGGCCACCGCGAAAGAAATGATTTCCGGCGGACTGGGGCGGATCGCCATCGTGGGTCGCAACCGGGAAAAGGGCGCGGCCGCTGCGGCCGAGCTCGGTTCCCTGGGCGCCGAGTCGCTGTTTATTGCCGCCGACCTGTCTGGACCCGACGCGCCGGCCCGAGTCGTCGCCGAAACCGAAGAGCGTTTTGGGGCGATCCACGCCCTCACCAATGCCGCCTCCCTGACCGATCGGGACACGATATGGGATTCGGCCCCTGATTTCTTCGACCGGATCTTTGCAACCAACGTTCGGGCCCCCCTCTTTCTCATCCAGGGCGTGGTCCGCAACATGCGTGAACACGAGGTCGAGGGTGCGATCGTCAATGTCGGCTCGATAGCCGGACACGGCGGGCCGCCGTTCATCACTAGCTACTGCGCCTCCAAAGGGGCCCTGATGACGCTGACCCGAAACCTTGCCGGCGCCCTCGCGGCACGGCGGATCCGGGTGAACATCGTCAATCCCGGGTGGATGGACACTCCAGCCGAGGATGAGATCCAGCGCAAGTATCACGGTGCCACCGATGGATGGCTAGAAGAGGCCGGCGCCGCTCAGCCCTTCGGGCGCCTGATCGAGCCGGCCGAGGTGGCCCGAACCATCGCCTTCTACGCTTCACCCGCCTCAGGGCTCATTACCGGGGCGTCAATCGATTTCGATCAACACGTGGTGGGGGCGGGTCCGCACACCGAACACGAGCTCGCCTAGTCGGCTACGACCCCAACACCGTCGGGCGGTCCAACAGGACTTGTTCGCCCGGTATTTCGGGGCGAGGGCGTCAAGGGATTCGGCGCCATGGTGAGAGGCAGTCATACCAGCATTGCCATCGGGAGCGCCCGGCTCGGCTCCGCTCCATGGCATTTACCGGAGTCGGCAACGATCGTCCCCGACACAACTACTCGGGGCGCTAACTGCACCCCGTCTCACTGGCTCGTCCATCCACCATCGACCAGCAACACATGACCGGTTACTAGTGACCCGGCCGGCGAGGCAAGGTAAATGATCGCCCCGGCTACGTCCGTGGTGCTTCCGACTCTCCCGATCGGCAGCCGATCCAGCACAGCACTGAGATACTCGGGGTTATCCAGGCGCTCGGCTGTGCCCGGCGTGTAGACGAATGTGGGTGCCACAGCGTTCACCGTCACGCCCCGATCGGACCACTCCAGAGCCAGCACCTTGGTGAGCAGGTTGACCCCGCCCTTGGAGGCCGAATATACGGCATGGTCGCGAATCCCCACCACGCCGGCCTGTGAGCTCATGTTGACAATGCGGCCGGCGCCCTGGTCGAGCATGACTCGCCCAGCAGCCTGGCAGCAGAAAAACAGGCCTTTGAGGTTGACATCCATTATCTGGTCCCAGGCGGATTCGGTTACCCCCGTCGCCGGGTGGTTGGACCCCAGGCCGGCGTTGTTCACCAGGATGTCCAGGCGTCCCAGGTGGGTGACGACGTCATCAACCGCCTCCTCGATCTGACCGAGATTGGTCACATCGAGCTCAACAGCCATCGCCCGTCCGCCCGCCGCTTCGATGTCGTCTATGAGGCCCCGGGCATCCACCGTATTGCGAACCCCGGCCGCCACAGCAGCCCCAGCCCCGGCGAGGCCTCTTGCGACATCGCGGCCGATCCCTCTCGCAGCGCCGGTGACCAGCGCGACCCTGCCATCGAGTCGAAAGTCGGGCTGTTCCACGCTCAGTCGGGCTCGTGGATGCTGCGCATCGACCAGACCAGGGAGCGCATCGTTCTGGGCTGCTTGAGCACAGAAACGATGGCGGCGGCTACGTCCTCGGGGCGCAACATTTCCTCCAGCCCCGGCATATCTGGGGTGCGGCCGGTGCCCATCGCAAACTCGGTCGCCACGCCGCCAGGGCAGATGGCAGTAACCCGGATGCCCTTCTCGCGGAGCTCGCGATCGAGGGCCCCGGCCAGTCCAACCTGGGCGAACTTCGTGGCGGCGTACACCGCCTCGTCACCGGCGCCGCGCAGGCCCGCTACGGAGGCGACGATGACGATGTCTCCCCCATCTCCCTTGAGCAGCAGCGGCACCGCGGCTCGAATGGGCCACACCGTTCCGGAGACGTTGGTTTCGATCATCTCTTCAATCTGCTGGTCCGACATGTCCATGATTCCGCCGTACACGCCGATGCCGGCATTGACCACGACCGTGTCGAGCCGGCCATGCGCGTCGAGGGCCGCCTCCACGAGCTTTTGGGAGTCCTCGCTCTTGCGCACATCCATCTCTACCACGATCACAGAGCCGTTTAGCTCGGCCGCCAGTGCCTTCAACCTTTCGGCTCGGCGGGCGCCAATCACGACCTTGGCTCCCTCGGCGGCCAGAGCGCGCGCGGCAGCGGCTCCGATACCAGAGCTTGCTCCGGTGATGGCTACGACTGAGCCGTTGACTTCAACCATGAAGAAACCTTTCTGTCTAACGATCTACCGTAGCCGGGCCGGGAACCGGCGGTCGCTAGCGTGGTCATGTATGTCCGGGACAGCATCGTCGTCACCGAGTAATGATGCAACGCCGCTGGTGATCATCCACATCGACGACCTCGGCGCGTCGCACGGAGCCAACATCGCCATGACTGAGCTGGCCGCAGCGGGCGTTGTTACAAGCGGTTCGGTGATCGTGCCCGCCCCCTGGTTTCCAGAGATTGCGCGGTCGAACCACCCGCCGCTCGACCTGGGCGTTCATCTGGCATTGACATCTGAATCGGCCGCGTTTCGGTGGCGGCCCATTTCGACCACGTCCCACGCTTCTGGCCTCCTCGACGCCGATGGTTACCTGTGGCCCGATACGCCCTCGGTGCGTGCCAACGCCCACCCGGATGCCGTCGAAGCCGAGTTGCGCGCTCAGGTGGAGGCGGCTCGAGCAGCCGGGATCGACGTGACCCATTTGGATCATCACATGGGAGCGGCTCTGGCGCCTGAGTTCGCGGCGGCAACCGCACGGCTGGCAAAGGATTATGACCTGCCGGTTCTGTTCCCGCGAGCCATCGCCGGCTATGTGGGTGCGCTCAAGATGGGCGAGGTCGATGTGGCAATTCTGGAGACCGTGCGGGCCGAGCTCGACCCTGACGGGCTGGCGATCGGGGAGGAATTCCTCATGGGCCTGGCCTATCAGGATGAGCCGTGCCGGGACGTGTATGAGAGGTTTTTCGAGCAGCTCGAACCTGGAGTGACATTCCTGTGGCTCCACTGCAGTGAGCCGGGTGAGATCGAGCAGATTCACCCGGGCGACTTCGCTTGGCGGGTGGCCGAATATGACCTCTTTCGGGATTTCGAGTTCATCGGCTGGTTAGCCCGTCAGCGGGTCCGGTTGATCGGATTCCGCGAGATTCGCGATTCGTTGAGGACCGGCCAGGTCTACTGAGACTCCCGACCGGGTCGACTCCTGCACGGCTCTGCCAACTGTCACCGCGCGGTTGCTGGCAGCACCATCGGGAAAATCGATGGTGCCTCCCCGGATGGCGGCTGCGAAAGCTTCCGCCTGCCCAACAACTCCCGATGCCATGGCATCCGGAGTCTCGGAACCGTCGACGACACGCAAGCCGTCGGCGTCGCCGAGCCGGGTGCGACCCTCCGGGAGGAGATCAACAAACAAGGCGCCTTCTGATCCGAGGACTTCGGTGCGCACATCGTCCCCGTAGCGGGCGTTGCGCGATAAATCCACGATGGCAACCGCGCCGCCATCCAGGTCGAGGACCGCCAGGAGGTTGTCGACGTCTCCCACCTCTTCCAGCCGGGCATCAACCACCGGCAGGCGGCGGGCATCGACCCGCCGGATGGATAGCCCGGTGAGCCATTCGACGAGGTCGAACTCGTGGATGCCGCAGTCAATAGCGAGACCGCCGCTCACTTCAGGATCACAGAACTCCGGGGGAGGAGGGTTGGCGTCCCATTGGGCGAGCCGCACGAGCAATGGCCGACCAACGGCTCCCCTTTCGAGCAGTTCCTTGGCCCGGACCCAAGGACGAGAAAATCGCCGCCAGAAGCCGACCTGTAGCACCAGGCCCTTCGCTCGGGCCATGGCGCTGAGTTCGGCTCCGGCCTCCGGATCGAGCGCCAGTGGCTTCTCGCACAGGACATGGAGGCCGTTATCCAGGGCCTTCTGGACCACCTCGGGATGGGTCGTGGTAGGCGTAGCGATCAGCCAGGCTTCTACTTCCGGCGCGCCGAGCAGGGCGTCGGGTGAGGAGTAGGTGGCAATCCCGCCCAACTCATCCGCCAATGCAACGGCTAACTCTTCAGAAACGTCGGCCACGCCAACAATGGAGATCGCGTCGAGCGTTGCCAGCTTTCGGGCGTGAAAAGCACCCATCCTTCCGACGCCCACGATGGCAAGCTGCAGAGGAGCGCCGGTGATCATGTGCCGAATCTAACGGGCGTCGCGGCCTCCTACCGCAGACCGAGAATCAGATCGATTACAAGCTGGTCGAGCTTGTCGTTGTGATATCCGCGATCTGCCAGGGCTTCGATGTCGAACTCCGCGGCGAGCAGCTCTTGAGCTAGCTCCGGTGTGTACGCGCCGAGAGTCTCCGTGGCTAAATCAGGGACTCCGGCCTGAGCCAGAGCCTCCTGGATCTCCTGGTCGTCGTCGAAGCGACGGGCTTTGTCGGCAAGGGCGAGATAGGTGCGCATGCATCCGGCGGCGAACTCCCAAATTCCCTCGTCCTGTTCGACCCGATAAGGCCGGGCGTCGAAGTGTCTGGGGCCGGCGTAGCCGGAATCCTCGAGGAGTTTCACCAGGAAGAAAGCGTCCTTCACCCCCTCCGAGCCAAAGCGCAGGTCCTGGTCGTAGCGGCCGACCTGCTGAGCGTTGAGGTCGATGTGGAACAGCTTGCCGGCCCAGATCGCCTGGGCGACCCCGTGATAGAAGTTGAGGCCGACCATCTTCTCGTGGGCCACCTCCGGGTTGACGCCCACCATCTCCGGGTGTTCGAGGCTTTCTATGAAAGCCAGCATGTGGCCGACGGTGGGCAGGAAGGTGTCTCCGCGTGGCTCGTTGGGCTTGGGCTCGAGGGCAAAGCGGGTGGGGTATCCCCGATCCTTGACGTATTCGCACAGGAAGTTGAACGCTTCCTGGTACCGATCGAAGGCGTCACGCGGTGGTTTGGCCGCCACGGCCTCTACGCCCTCGCGGCCTCCCCAGAAAACCTGGGTAGGCGCGCCCAGTTCCGCCCCCAGATCGATGGACCGCATCGTCTTCTGTATGGCGTAGCGCCTTATTTCAGGATCGTTGGCGGTAAAGGCACCCTCCTTGAAGACGGGATTCCAGAACAGGTTGGTGGTGGCCATGGAAACCACCAGGCCGGTGTCATCCAGCGCCTTGCGGAACTTCTTGAGCACCCCTTCACGCTCACTAGGTGTGGAGCCGGGCGGGATCAGATCATCGTCGTGGAAGCTCACGCCCCATACCCCCTGGTCGGCCAGCGAATAGACAATGTCCCACGGCTCGATGGGTGGACGCGTGACTTCGCCGAACGGGTCGCGGCCGGGATGACCGACAGTCCAGAGCCCGAAACTGAACTTGTGCTCGGGGCGGGGTGTGAGGTCGCTCACGCTTTTCTCCTTTTGATTCTTGGCCTGAGACTACGCCCCCCGTGAGCGTGGCGTCCCTACGATGGCGCTCGAATGAGGATGGATCCATGACCCTTGTTGCGGGAGTCGACTGCTCCACCCAGGCCACCAAGGTGGTGATAGTCGAGGCTGAAAGCGGAAGAGTCGTCTCGACCACGCGAGCCGGGCACGTTGTCACTGGAAACGGCGGAGCTCGTGAGACTGACCCGCTTGTGTGGTGGGACGCCCTACGGGCCGCTCTGGCTCAGTCGGAGATGGCCGGCTCGGTGGCTGCTATCTCCGTCGCCGGCCAGCAACACGGCCTGGTGGTGCTCGACGAGGCGGGGGCCCCTTTGCGGCCCGCCATGCTGTGGAATGACACCCGGGCTGCTCAAGACGCCGAGGCACTCATCGAGTCCCTGGGCCGGGAGCGGTGGGCGGAGATCGTCGGCGTGGTGCCGGTCGCTTCGTTCACAGTGTCGAAATGGGCCTGGCTTCGTCGCAAAGAACCTGAAATCGCGGCTCGGACCCGGGCGATTCGACTGCCTCACGACTACCTGACCGAGCGTTTGTCCGGGTCCGGCGTGACCGATCGGGGTGATGCTTCGGGCACGGGCTGGTGGGCAAGCGCCACCGGGGGTTATCACGATGAAGTGCTGGCGCTTCCTCTGGTTGAGCTGGATATGGGCCTGCTACCGAGCGTGCTCGGTCCCGGCCAGTCGGCCGGAGGGTTGACGCCGGCCGCGGCTGCCGACCTGGGTTTGTCACCTGGCATTCCCGTGGGCCCCGGCACCGGCGACAACGCCGGTGCTGCGCTCGGCCTCGGGCTGAAAGCCGGAACTCCAGTGGTGAGCCTGGGCACTTCCGGGACCACATACGCAGTGTCGAACACGCGGGCCACAGATCCCAGCGGAACGGTGGCGGGATTCGCAGACGCCACGGGCCGCTTCTTGCCGCTCGCCGCGACTCTCAACTGCACACTGGCGGTGGACCGGGTTGCCGAGCTGCTCAATATCGATCGTGAGGCGGTTGCTCCGGACACCGACGTTGTGGTGCTCCCGTACTTCGATGGGGAGCGGACGCCCAACCTTCCCAACGCCACCGCCACCATCAGTGGGCTACGCCATGCCACCGAGCCGGGTGAGATCCTGCTGGCGGCCTATCGGGGGGCTGCTGCTTCGCTTCTGGAGGCCGTTGCGGCCCTCGATTCGCACGGATCGGGCTTGGACGACGATGCTGCCCTCGTTCTCATAGGCGGCGGGGCCCGGGGCGAGGCATGGCGCCGGGTGATCGGAGAACTTTCGGGCCGCCCCCTGCAGATACCGGCCGCTACCGAATTGGTGGCGATGGGAGCCGCAGCGCAGGCGGCGGCGATGGTGAGCTCGGAGGCACCAGAAACAGTCGCTCAGGGCTGGAACACCCTGGCCGGCGAAACCGTCGCACCGGTTGCCCGTAATGAGGAAGCCATGCGGCAGATTCTCCGCGTACGAGAGCTCACCGCCGGGCTCTAGTGTCCCGCGTCTCACGACGCAGGGCACTCAGGGGGTGGCCAGGATTGCGTCGATGACTTCCATGTTGGCGATGGCATCCTCGACGGGAACCGCCACGTCGGTGTCGTCGAGGATCGCCTGGGCGAACAGCTCGGCCTGGATGGTGTAGGCGTC
>Ga0255057_10000419_pt1 | contig 24325 bp, 23 predicted proteins | sample Cases_109_6_MG_FD_189022 | JGI IMG/M metagenome (GOLD analysis project Ga0255057, IMG submission 189022) | Seawater microbial communities from Amundsen Gulf, Northwest Territories, Canada - Cases_109_6 | ecosystem: Environmental > Aquatic > Marine > Gulf | place: Canada: Northwest Territories... | reverse complement strand
GACCCTGACCCATCGGCCTGGGCCAATCTCGGCCCCTGCCTCAAGCCCATTGACCGGAGGTGTGTCGTTCGCCTCCACCCTTGCCTTCAGCTCCTCGAGCCCTTGATGAAAACCCCGAATCTCCTCCCGCCGACCACCCTGATCCCGGAGGGCCCGAATCAGGCCCTCTCCCTGCTGGCGGAGTTCAGCAAGGAGCTGCCTCGATTCTTTCCGCGCCTGATGTGTAAGTTCCTTGATCCCCTCGCGCAACCGCACCACGAGTTTCTCCGCTTCTTTCCTCAGGGTCGTGGCCTGCTCGACCTCGTGATGCAGCCGGGTCTTGAGCCGGTCGATCTCTCGGCGGTCGACTTCGAGGGCCTCAAGGAAAGCCTGGGTATTTTGGTGCCCGTCGGTGAGGACACCTCTGGCCCTTTCCAAAACTGCCCCGGGCAGACCGAGACGGCCAGCGATCTCTAGCCCGTAGCTCTTGCCGGGGAGACCCAGCCGGACATGGTATGCAGGAGCCAGGCGTTCTAGATCGAATTCGACGCTGGCATTTTCCACACCGGGAGTGAGGGCAGCAAAGGCCTTGACCGCCTCCAAGTGAGTACTGGCGATCACCGAGGCGCCTCGCTCCCGGAGCGCGTCCAGGATGGCAATACCGAGGGCGGCACCTTCCGAGGGATCGGTCCCGGCCCCGAGCTCATCCAGAAGGATTAGGGTTTCAGGTCCTGCATGGGCCAAGATCTTGACGACCTGGCTCATGTGAGAGGAGAAAGTACTCAGGCTCTGTTCAATACTCTGCTCATCCCCAATATCGGCAAACACGACTCGGTAGCAGGGAATCTGGCTGTCCGGAGAAGCTGGGATGGGGAGACCGGACAATGTCATTAGGGTGAGAAGACCAGCGGTCTTCAGGGCGACGGTCTTTCCACCCGTGTTCGGTCCGGTGACCACCAGCACAGAAAACACCCCACCAACTTCGAGGTCAATGGGGACTGGCATCCCTTGCGGGCCGAGACTCAGCACGAGGAAGGGATGGCGAGCCTGACGCAGGATGAGGCGGCGGTCCCGGGTGACCCGCGGAACCTGAGCCCTGAGACGGACGGCTAGACGACCTTTGGCGGCCAGTAGGTCCAGATTACCCAGAAGCCCCAAGAGTGCCTGGATGATTTCCGCTTCTCGCCCAACGAGTGCTGTAAGGGCCCGGAGGACTTTGATCACCTCCTCTTCCTCTTCCCGCAGCAGGCTCCGCAACCGGTTGTTCATCTCCACCACTGGGGTGGGCTCCAGGAAAAGGGTAAGGCCGCTCCCTGACTGATCCTGGACAATTCCCTTGATCCGCCCCTTGGCAGACGACTTCACCGGAATTACGTATCGGTCATTGCGAAGTGTGATGATCGGTTCGGCAAGGGTCGCCTGGTAGACAGGAGACGCCAGATACCGCTCCAGCTTTACGAGAATGGCCGCCCGAAGGGTGCGCATCTCCTGCCGAACCCGTTCAACCCCTGGGCTGGCCGTATCGGCCACCTCTGCCTCTGGCGTAATAGCCCCACCAATTGCCGCGCAGAGGGCTTCGGGGGGGATAAGGCCACGGGCCTGCTTCCAGAGGAGGGGCGCCCCCTCCTTCTCCCGATGGAAAAAGGTCCGGAGTCGGCGGGCCGCCTCCAGGGTTTCATAAATCTGCCAGAGGGACCGAGGATCGAGTGTAGCCCCCTCGATCCTCGCCCGGTTAAGATGGAGGCGAATATCAGTCACCCCACCGAAGGGTGGCTCCTCACCCCGTTCAAAGAGTGCCTTTGCCTCCGCGGCCTCGGCCAGGGCTTCCTGCACCCGTTCCAAGTCGTGCACAGGACTAAGATGCTGTGCCCGCTCTTTGCCCAAGGGGGTGTTCGCCGCCTCCTGGAGAAGACTCAGGACGCCGGTAAACTCTAATCCTGTCTGTGACCGGTCATCCATCCCTTAGAGTGCTCCAGGAAAAAATCGAGGGACCCCTTGCGGAGTCCCTTGAACTTTATTCTGTTCCCCATACACCATCGTGGAGTAACCTCCTGCTCGTCTTTAGACGCGTCATCCCCCTCCAGAAAGTTCCTGTCTCACCAACTGGCTTACGACCTTTCCATCAGCCCGCCCGGCCACCTGAGGCATCAGGTACGCCATCACCTTTCCCATGTCTTTTACCGAAGAGACTCCCGTAGCGGCGATGGCGTCCCTCACTTTCGCAGATAGCTCCTCGGCTGTCATCGCTTTGGGGAGAAATTGCTCGAGAACCTGAAGCTCCCCCTCTTCTTTGAGAACGAGGTCCTCCCGCCCCCCCTGGTGGAAAAGGTGGATGGCTTCTCGACGCTGGTTACATTCCTTGACGATGAGCTGTAGAATCTCGGGCTCGGTCACCTGTCCGCGCTTTTCCACCTCGCGATTCTTCACAGCGGACAAGAGCAGACGGAGGGTTGAAACCTCCACCCTTCGGCCGGCCTTTAAGGCCGCCTGAAGATCCTGGTGGAGGCGGGCCTGAAGACCCATTCTATTCCTGCACCACGCGCATCTTCTTTAGCAACTTCTTCCGGGCGGCGAGAGCCTTCTTTTTCCGGCGGACGCTTGGCTTTTCGTAATGCTCTCGCCTTCTCATCTCGGAGAAGACTCCAGTCTTTTCCACCTGATTTTTAAAGCGCCTCAGCGCGCCCTCGAAGCTCTCGGCCTCCCGGACGATAACGCTGCTTACGCCTCACACCCCCCCCACTTAGAATATTTGTTATTTCGATACTTACGATAGATAAAAGCGATGGTTGGCATGGAAAGCTGAGAATATATTATACTATCCGGGCCGGTTTGTCAACGTCCTTTCCCTCTTTTCCCTTTTTTTTTCAATTCGGTCTTCCGTTTTCCCACCCGGCTCTGAAATTCGTTCCACAAGTCCTTCAAGGCAATACCCCGTGCCCCCAGGAGGACCAACGTATGAAACCAGAGGTCCACCACCTCATGCACGATCTCCTTGCGTCGCCCCCCTTTGACACTTAAAAGAACTTCAGAGGCCTCCTCGGCGATCTTCTTGAGGATCTTGTCCTCCCCTTCTCGCAACAGGGAGGCCACATATGATGCGCTAGGCCGCTTTTGCTTCCGCTCCAAAATCGTCCCATAGACCGCATCAAGGACTTGGGATGAGACGCCATAGACCTCCTCAGGCCGAAAAGCCTGCTCCATAATCGGAGCGGAGGAGGTGAGATTCCTCTTGACCCGCCGGAAGAAGCACGACCGATAGCCAAGATGGCACGCGGCCACCTGCTGCTCCACCTGCAGTAGTAGGACGTCACCATCGCAGTCGAGGCGGACCTCTCGAACCCGCTGCAGATGTCCTGACTCTTCTCCTTTCTTCCAGAGTTGACCCCGGGACCGGCTGTAGTAGTGCGCAAAGCCGGTATCCAGAGTCATCCGAAGAGCCGCGCGGTTCATATAGGCCATCATCAATACTTGACCCGTCCTGGCATGCTGGGCGATGGCCGGGATCAGGCCATCTTCATTAAATTTAAGATTACCAGGTATCTTAACCACAAGCCCCCCCTTGAGGTTTCAGAGGTTGACCGCTCACCGGCCGATGACCGATGACCGTTAACCGATGACCGTGAGGAACAAAAATACCTTTCCGTTACTTTGTCATCGGTCGTCGGTCGCCGGTCAGAGGCGTACGGGAATGCCGCGCTGGCTCAGGTAGGTCTTGGCTTCGGGCACGGAGATCTCTCCGAAGTGGAAAATAGACGCGGCAAGGGCCGCATCGGCCTTGCCGATGGCGAGGGCTTCGTAGAGATGCTCCACCGTCCCGGCACCTCCGGAGGCAATGACCGGTACGTCTACCTGCTCGGCGACCGCGGCAGTCAGATCCAAATCGTACCCCTCTCGCGTGCCGTCACAATCCATACTTGTCAGGAGGATCTCCCCCGACCCCAAAGAGACCCCCTGGTCCGCCCATGCTACCGCATCCAAACCAGTCGGCGTGCGGCCTCCATGAATATATACCTCCCATTCTGGTTCAGCGTTCATGGTTGATGGTTCATGGTCCGGTCTTTCTCTGAACCCTGAACCCTGAACTCTGATTCCCTTTCGTTTGGCGTCGATGGCGAGAACAATGCATTGGCTGCCGAACCGCTCTGCCGCCTCCCGAATCAGGTTGGGCCTTTGCACCGCCGCGGTGTTGAGAGAGACCTTATCCGCCCCGGCCAGCAGCAGAGCCCGAATGTCGTCCACATCCCGGATGCCTCCTCCTACCGTCAGAGGTGTAAAAGCCATCGCAGCCGTCTTCTCGACTACCTCGATCAGGATCTTCCGGCGCTCGGCCGATGCGGTAATGTCGAGGAAGACCAGCTCGTCGGCCCTGTCCCGATCGTACCGCTCCGCCACCTCTGCTGGATCCCCCGCGTCTCGAAGGTCGACGAAGCGGGTCCCCTTCACTACCCGGCCGTCCTTGACGTCGAGGCAGGGAATGATCCGCCTTGCTAGCATCGACGAAGCGTCTCCTCTGCCGCCACTGCAAGCGCCGCCTCGAGCTCGATAGCACCGCTGTACAGAGCCTTCCCAACAATGCAGCCGGCCACACCCTTGATGGTCCGAAGCCGCCGAATGTCGTTCAATGAGGCAATGCCTCCAGAGGCGAGGACCGGGTGACGGCTCTGCCTCGCCATCGCTTCCAACATCTCAAGATTGGGTCCTTCCAACGTCCCGTCCTTGAGGATGTCGGTATAGAGGATCCCGCCCAACTCCATGGAGGCCACCCCTTCTGCTACCTCCTCAGGCGAACGGTCCGAGAACTCACGCCATCCTTTGACCGCCACCCTACCTCCTCGGGCATCGAGAGCGAGGATGACCCGCCTCGGATAGGCCGTACAGACCTGTTCGAGAAAGTCCGAGTCCAGGATCGCCGAAGTCCCCACAACTACCATGGCCACGCCAGCGCCGAAGGCCGCCTCGACCGCTTCCGCAGTTCTCAGGCCACCCCCCGCCTGGACCGGAATCTTGACCGCCCGCGCAACCGCTCCAATCACCGAGTGCTGTTTGGGTCCCCCGGCAAACGCCCCGTCCAGGTCGACCACGTGGAGACGCGGCGCCCCTTTGGCTTCCCACTCCCGCGCGACCGCCACAGGATCGTCACCATACACCGTCTCCCGGGCCGGATCCCCCTGGGTCAGACGAACTGCCCTCCCATGCCTTACGTCGATGGCGGGAATGATCAACATATAGCTCACCGTTTGGCTGTCAGCTATCAGCTGTCCACCCAAGACCAGCTCCCGAAAGCCGACTGCTGTTGCTGATTGCTGACGGCTTTACCTTTCGGCCAGACTGCCAAAATTAGCAAGGAGCTGCAGGCCGAGGGCCTGGCTCTTCTCGGGATGGAATTGGGTGGCAAAGAGGTTGTCACGCCAGATCATCGAGGTGAAACGGATCCCGTATTCAGTAATCCCGGCGATGACACCCCGTTCGTCAGGTTCCACGAAGTACGAGTGAACAAAGTAGAAGTACGAGCCATCGGGAATCCCCTTCAGGATTGGCACCTCTCTTTGCAGGTGCACCTGGTTCCATCCCATATGGGGAATTTTTAAGCGCAATGTCCCGTCACCGCTCACCGGTGACGGAACAGACTCGGGAAACCGACGGACCCGCCCCCGGAGGATATCAAGGCCCTTATGGAGGCCAAACTCCTCACTCTCCGAGAAGAGAAAATGGAGGCCGAGACAGATCCCCAGGATCGCCTTGCCGGATTCGATCTCCCGCATCAGAGGCTCGATGAAGCCTGCCGCCTTGAGCGTGGCAATCCCATCGGCAAAGGCCCCCACTCCTGGGAGGACGATCCCCGCCGCGTCCCGAAGGAGACGAGGCTCCTTGACCACACGCGCGGCGACCCCGACTTTCTCAAATCCCTTCTCCACACTCCGCAGATTGGCGATCCCGCTGTCGATAATGGCAATCATCACGGCTCGATGACCGATCACCGTTCACCGATGACCGAGAGGAACAAAAACCCTTTCCCGTTACTTTGTCATCGGTCTTCGGTCTTCGGTCTTCGGTCTTCGGTTTACGGTCGTCGGTAAACCGCTTAAAGTTTTCCCTTCGTCGAGGGAATACCTTTGACTCGTGGATCCAGAAAGATCGCCGCGTCCAGGGCGCGGCCCGCCGCCTTGAAGACCGCCTCGGCCATGTGGTGCGTGTTCTCGCCGTAAGGGATTCCGATATGGAGATTTGCCTTGAGAGCTGTGGCAAAGGCCCGAAAGAACTCTTTCAGGAGTGTGGCGTCGAACTCCCCAATCTTTCCTGTCAGTCCGTCTGCCCGGTATGCCAGGTATGGCCGACCGCTCAAATCGACCGCGACCCAACCTAACGCATCGTCCATCGGCACTGTCGCCTCACCGTAGCGCCGAATACCCGCCCGGTTGCCCAGCGCCTGGGCAAATGCTTCTCCCAGGGCCAAACCGACGTCCTCCATGGTGTGGTGAGGATCCACCGCCAAGTCTCCTTTGGCCTTAAGTGTGAGGTTGAAGAGCCCGTGTTTCGTGAGTTGCGCAAGCATGTGATCAAAGAACGGAAGACCAGTCTTGATTTGGTAGCTCCCCTGCCCGTCGAGTTCTAGCTCGACACCAACATCGGTCTCGGTGGTCCGCCGACGGATCACCGCCTTGCGCGCCACGTATCTTTTCTTTCCTCTCAAGATCCCTCCTGCTTTCGAATCCGGACAGCCCGCGCGTGGCCATCGAGCCCTTCGAGAGACGCTAGCGTCACGGCAGGGTCCCCCAGCCGCTTCAGTCCCTCGGCACTGAAATGGAGCAGGCTCGTGCGGTGTAGGAAATCTTCCACCGAGAGGGGTGATGCAAACCGCGCCGTTCCCCCTGTCGGCAGCACATGGTTCGGGCCGGCGAGGTAGTCCCCGAGGGTTTCGGGGGAAAATGCCCCCAGAAACACGGCCCCTGCATGCCGGACGCGTTCGAGCTGCGCCCACGGATCCTGGCAGTGAAGCTCCACATGTTCGGGAGCGATCTCGTTGACCAGCGCGAAGCAGGCCTCAAGGTCTTGTGCTACGAGGATAGCGCCATTATTGGTCAGGCTTGCTTCGGCTATGCTGCGCCGCGGAAGGTCGTTGAGCTGCCGGTTCAGTTCGGCCTCCACCTTTCGAGCGAGCGCCTCACTGGTCGTGATACAGAGGGCCATGGCCATTTCATCATGCTCGGCCTGGGCGAGGAGGTCCGCGGCGATGTACGCAGGCTCCGCGGCTCCGTCCGCCACGACCACGACCTCGCTAGGCCCGGCGATCGCATCGATCCCCACGGCGCCAGCCACTAAGCGCTTGGCGGTCGCCACGTAGATGTTGCCCGGACCCACGATCTTATCGACTCTGGGGATGCTGGCTGTCCCGAAGGCCAACGCCCCGATCGCTTGCGCCCCTCCCACCTTGTAAATCTCGCCAACCTCCGCCAGGGCAGCAGCCACGAGGACTGCGGGATGGACCGCGAGATTGGAAGTGACCGGGGTGCAGATCGCCCGCCGTTTGACCCCTGCCACACGCGCAGGGAGAGCATTCATGAGCACGGTAGAGGGATAGGCCGCTTTCCCGCCGGGGATGTAGATCCCAACCGCATCCAGGGGCCGACAGAGCTGGCCGAGGATCGCCCCCTCCTCGGTAAGGAACCAGGACTCGGGGAGCTGTCGGCGGTGAAAGGCCTCGATCCGCACTGCGGCCAGCTTTAAAGCTTCGACCGCCTCGGGGGAGAGATCATCAAAGGCTCGTGCCACCTCTTCCGGAGTGACCCGGATCGTCGCCGGCGTGAGAGACGCCTCATCAAAACGCTGCGCGTACTCTAGGACGGCCGTATCGCCTTTCTCGCGGACCTCGGTGAGGATAGGGCGAACCACGACCTCCGCCTCGGCGGACACCGTCGCCCGCCGCACCGCGAGCTCTTTCAGGAAGGCGGCTCCTACATCCCCATCAGCGCGGAGGAGTCGCATCATGCCCTCCTCCCCGCACGACGGTCATCAGTCGGTCAATCAGCCCACGAACCTGCTGGTACTTGGTCTTCAAGGCCGCCCGATTGACGATGAGCCGTGCCGTAGCGATCGCGATCTCTTCCACTTCCTCTAATTCGTTTTCCCGCAAGGTGCGTCCGGTGTCGACCAAATCCACAATTCGCTCGCAGAGTCCCAGCGACGGTGCCAGCTCGACGGACCCCGAGAGGCGAATGATCTCTACCTGCACGCCCTGCTCGGTGAAGTACCGTTCGGCTATCTGGGGATATTTGGTGGCCACCCGGACGGCGGAGACTCCGACGGGTCTTCCCCGATTCTGGAGGTTCTTCGGCTGGGCGACGACCAAACGACAGGCCCCAAACTTGAGGTCCAGCGGTTCGTAGACATCCCGCTCTTGCTCCAGGAGGATATCTTTTCCCACCACCCCCATATCGGTAGCACCGTACTCCACATAGGTGGGAATATCGGCCGGACGGAGGATCAGGAAGCGGTACGCCCCGGTGGAATCCTCACACAGGAGACGCCGGGATTCTGTGAGTCCCTCCAGCCCGTGGATCCCCGCCGCCTCAAAGAGCTTGATGGCCTCAGGAAAAAGCCGTCCCTTGGGAAGGGCTATAGCGATCTGTCCCCGCTGCATTCAGCCCTCCACTCGTTGGATCTCCCCGCCGAGGGAGTGAAGCTTTGCCTCTAATCGCTCGTAGCCGCGATCCAGGTGATAGACGCGGTGGAGCACCGTTTCTCCGCGGGCCTGCAGACCTGCGATGACCAAGGAGGCACTGGCGCGTAGATCGGTCGCCATCACAGGGGCTCCTCGGAGACAGGGGACACCCTGGACCAGAGCGGTCGGACCGCCGAACGTAATATCCGCTCCCATCCGCACCAGCTCAGGGATGTGCATAAAGCGGTTTTCGAAGACCGTTTCCGTGATGACGGATTTCCCATCGGCGATCGCCATCAAGGCCATGATCTGGGCCTGCATGTCGGTGGCGAAACCAGGAAAGGGCGCGGTGGTGATATCCACCGCCTGCGGCCGCGTACCCATCCGTACCCGGAGTCCTCCCTCCTCTACCGCCACGGCCGCCCCTGCCTCCTGGAGTTTCGTCGTCACCGCTTCGAAGTGTTGGGGAATGCACCCCTGGATCAAGACATCGCCCTGGGTGATGGCCCCTGCCACCGCCAAGGTCGCCGCCTCGATCCGATCCGGGACAATCCGGTGTTGGGTACCCGCCAGGTCCTCGACCCCCTCGATGGTTATGGTGGACGTCCCAGCCCCCTCGATCCGGGCTCCCATCTTTTGGAGAAGATGCGCCAAGTCTCCTACCTCCGGCTCGCGGGCGGCATTTTCGAGGACGGTGGTCCCCTTCGCTAACGTCGCCGCCATCATGAGATTCTCGGTTCCCGTGACGGAGACTTGTTCGAACGCGAAGCGGGTCCCGATGAGGCGAGGCGCCTTGGCCACCACGTACCCCTCTACGATCTCGATCTCCGCTCCCATCCTTTGGAGCCCAGCCAGATGCAGGTTGATCGGGCGGGGGCCAATGGCACAGCCCCCGGGGAGCGAAACTCGGGCCTTCCCGAACCTGGCGAGGAGGGGACCCAGCACCAGCACCGAGGCCCGCATCGTCCGCACGAGATCGTATGGAGCCTCGCAACGACGAACCGCCCGCGAACTGAGACACACGCTCCCCGAACCACCCTCGCGCGGTTCCACGCCCATGAACTGCAGCAACCTCTCGATCGTCGCCACATCTCGGAGAGACGGAATATTTTCCAGGACGAGCTCTTCCGAGGTGAGGAGCACGGCCACCATCGCGGGAAGGGCTGCGTTCTTCGCTCCACTTACCGTGACGCTCCCGCACAGGGGTTGCCCACCCCGGATCAGCAACCGATCCACGCTACACTCCGTTCATCCCGACGCTGTCCTGCTCAGGTGAAGATCCTCTACACGGTTTGAATCCTGGTTCCGCGGAACACGCCATGATCATCCGCTTCCGCCCGCCCAAATCCGGCACGACCTCTACATCGGGGAAGCCCCCCCGATCCCGCAGAAGCCTTATGAGTAAACTTTCCTGCTCTGGAGCCATCTCCAGGGCCAACCATCCTCCAGGGCGGAGGAGGGCTGACGCCACTGTGATGATCTGTTGGTGACACCTCAGACCATCCGGCCCCCCATCTAAGGCCTCGAGAGGCTCATAGTGCGCCTCGGGCGGCAAGACCGCAAGATCGGTGGTGGCAACATAGGGCGGGTTGCTGACGATCAGGTCGCACTGGCCGATGAGGCCCCGGGCAAAGACCGGCTCCAGAAGATCTCCCTGGAGAAAGGCAATCTGCCCTGTGACCCCGTACACGCCGGCATTTTCTCTGGCAACGTCCAGCGCTTCCCGTGAGATCTCGGTCGCATAGATCCGGGCGGAGGGCAACATTTTCGCCAATGCCACGGCGATGGCTCCCGAGCCGGTCCCGACGTCCACAATCACAGGGGCCGTCAACCGCTTGAGCCGCGCGACCGCTGTCTCTACCAGGACCTCTGTTTCAGGCCGCGGGACCAAGACAGCAGGAGTCACCCTGAAGGACAGGGACCAAAATTCCTTCGTCCCGGTGAGATAGGCCAGTGGTACTCGAGCCTGTCGCCGCGAGACCAGAGTCCTGTACGTCTCAAAAACCGCAGGTGGCAGCCGTTCTTCGATGGCGGCATACAGGTGGAGGCGGTTAGAGCGGAGGAGGGAAGCCAACAGACATTCGGCATCCAGCCGAGGGGTGTCAACCCCACCGGATTTCAGCAGAGCAGTCGCCCACACCAGGGTCTGTCCAATGGACGAACCCTCCGGGATGAGGGCTACTTTTTCCGTGATCAACGGTCCCACCGCACTTCTCCCTCCTCGGTGTCATGTCGCTGAGGAGGCTCTGAGTCGCTCCGCCTCGTGATGTGTGACCAGGGCTTGAATGAGCTCTGCCAGGTCTCCCTCGAGTACGGCCGAGAGATTATACAGGGTTAACCCGATGCGGTGGTCGGTCACCCGACCCTGGGGAAAGTTGTACGTCCGAATCCGCTCGCTCCGATCTCCCGTCCCCACCTGTTGCCGCCTGGCGTCGGCGATCTCGCGCTCTTGCTCGGCCCGGGCCTGCTCCAGAAGACGCGCTCGGAGGACCTTGAGAGCCTTGGCCTTGTTCTTGTGCTGGGACCGTTCGTCCTGGCAGGAGACGACCAAACCTGTCGGGAGATGGGTGATCCGAACCGCCGAATCGGTGACGTTGACATGCTGTCCCCCGCGCCCGCTGGCCCGGAAGACGTCGATCTGGAGATCCTTCGGGTCGATCTGGACCTCCACCTCTTCCGCTTCGGGGAGGACCGCCACCGTCACCGTTGAAGTGTGGATCCGGCCGCCCGCCTCGGTCACCGGAACCCGCTGCACCCGGTGCACACCGATCTCGTGACGGAGCTTCCGGAAGGCTCCCTTTCCCTCAAGCGCTAGGATGACCTCCTTCATCCCTCCGATCCCGGTGGGATGGGCCGAGAGCATCTCCACCCTCCAGCCCTGGGACTCGGCATGCCGGGTATACATCCGGAGAAGATCAGCGGCAAACAATGCTGCCTCTCCCCCGCCAGCCCCAGCCCGGATCTCCAAGATGACTCCCTTCTCGCCGGCCAGGTCCTTCGGGAGGAGCATCTCCTTGAGTTCCTGCTCTAAGACCTCTTGCCGCTCCCCGAGCGCCTTAAGTTCTCCCGCGGCGAGCGCCCGCATCTCCGGGTCGACCGTCTCCTCAAGGAGCACTGCCGCCCCCTCCTGCTCTTGGAGCAGTTGTCGGTAGCCCCGGTATTTTTCCACAATCGGATCGAGATCTGCGTGGGCCTTGGCGTGGCGCTGGAAGGTACTAGGTTCCTTCAGAACCGAGGCATCGGCCAGCTTCTGGTTCAAGTCCTCGTACCGCGTTTCGATCTCCCCCAGCTTGTCCAGCCACGTTAGCATAAGAGCACGTTCACACCTCACCGATCAGCACAGGGGCATTCATTCCCTCTCGGTGATCCGTGAGTTATGAACCCTGACCCGTCTTTCGGCGGTATCTGCGCTGGAATCGCTCCACCCGCCCTTCGCTGTCTACCAGCTTTTGCCGTCCGGTAAAGAAGGGATGACATTTGGAGCAGATTTCCACCCGGGTTGTCGGGACGACCGACCGGGTATGGATGACCTCGCCGCAGGCGCAGGTAATGGCACAATCTACGTATTCAGGATGGATCCCCTTCTTCATCTCTGCTTCTCCTGTTCCCAACCCAAGGGATTCGTAGCTTCTCCACAAGTATCGAATTGTAGCATGCTTCACCCCGAGGGCAACAAAAAAGCAGCCTTTCGGCTGCTTTCGTCCCTCGATCTCACCCTCCACTTAGGTGTTCATGGACCGGAGAAAGTCCGCGTTGGACTTGGTCTCGGACAGCTTCCCCTGGAGGAGCTCCATCGCCTCCACGACCCCCATGCTGGCCAAGACCTTCCGGAGGACCCACATCCGGTTCAGTTCTTCTGGGGTCAGGAGCAGCTCCTCCTTGCGGGTCCCGGACCGGAAGATGTCGATGGTAGGAAACATCCGCTTGTCTAACAAGCGGCGATCCAGATGGAGCTCCATATTCCCGGTGCCCTTGAACTCCTCAAAGATCACATCGTCCATCCGGCTCCCGGTGTCGACCAAGGCTGTCGCGATGATAGTAAGAGATCCTCCCTCCTCGGTGTTCCGGGCAGCCCCAAAGAAGCGCTTGGGACGCTGCAGGGCGTTTGCGTCAATTCCCCCTGAGAGAACTTTGCCGCTCGGCGGACAGACCGCATTATACGCGCGGGCGAGTCGGGTGATCGAGTCGAGCAGGATGACCACATCTCGCCTGTGCTCGACGAGACGCCTCGCCTTTTCCAAGACCATCTCCGCCACCTGGACGTGGCGACTGGCTGGTTCGTCGAATGTCGAGCTGATCACCTCCGCCTTGACCGACCGCTGGAAATCGGTCACCTCTTCCGGACGTTCATCGATCAGGAGGACGATGAGAAATATCTCTGGATGATTCTTGGTGATGCTGTCCGCAATTTTTTGCAGGAGGATCGTTTTCCCGGTCCGGGGCTGCGCCACGATCAATCCCCGCTGCCCTTTCCCGATGGGCGTGATCAAATCCATGACCCGCATACTGATCTCATTCCCGGTGGTCTCCAGGCCGATCCGCGCATCGGGAAAGAGAGGGGTCAGATTGTCGAAAAGGGTCTTGTCTTTAATAAGTTCCGGATCTTCAAAGTTGACCGCCTCCACCTTCAGGAGGGCGAAATACCGCTCCCCCTCCTTCGGTGGGCGGACCTGGCCCGACACGGTATCGCCGGTCCTCAAATCAAAGCGCCGGATCTGGGATGGGGAAACGTAGATATCATCAGGCCCCGGGAGATAGTTGTAATGGGGCGCTCGGAGAAAGCCGAAGCCATCCGGGAGAACTTCGAGAACCCCTTCGGCGAAGATGAGACCGTTCTTCTCCGCCTGGGCTTCCAAAACCTTAAAGATGAGCTCTTGCTTCCGAAGGGCGCTTGCACCCACCATGCCGAGGGAGCGCGCAATGGTATTCAGTTCGGGGATGGTCTTTTCTGTCAACTCCGCCAAGTTCATCAGGCCTTCGCGGGGAGCGTCAACGGCCGCGTCACGGACCATCGCCTTTGTCTCCTTCGTCTCTTTCCCCTCTTTGCTCGCCTCCTTGGCAGCGTCGGTGGCATATCGTTGGGACGGCATAGCGTTTCTTCTCCCCTCCTTATCACGCACGTTGCGGGACCGCACTCCCTCCGGTTCTCTTATCCTCTCAACCTGCTTCTCGTTGGATCTATCATCAGCGCATCAATGCCGGGCAGGGCATGATCGCCCGACATAGAGTGCGGGATGGCTGTCTCTGTTTGCGTATACTACACGATACAGGGGATCTCCCGGGACTGATCAGAACAGCTGGATTACAGCGGTGGAATAATTCTGAGAGTCTTGAGGAGGTGTCTACATACTGTCTATAGTGCATGGTAAGAACACCTTCCATCCTTGTCAAGTTTTTTTTGGCCCCACCCGGAGCAGCACGTGGAATATTTCCTGGACCCTCCGTTCCGTCTCCTGAAGATCCCCTCCATTCTCGATCACGAAATCGGCCCGCTTCACCTTTTCCGAAAGAGGCATCTGCGTGTGGATTCGGGCCAAGGCTTCTTCTCGGCTCAGCCCCCGATCTGTCATGAGGCGAGTCACCTGCACCTCTTCGGGGGCGGTGACGACCACCACCCAGTCAAACCGACCTTCAGACCCAGACTCGATGAGCAGGGGGAGTTCCACTACGCATACGGGGATTCCTTGTATCCGGAGTTCAGCCAGCCGTTCCTCGACCGCGACGACCAGTGCAGGATGAACGATGGTCTCGAGTCGCCTGCGCAATCGTTCATCACGAAAGACTATCTCTCCCAATAATTTCCGATTGATGCTCTCGTCGGGTTGCAGGATGTCCGGCCCAAAGGCCTCGACGGTAGCTTCAAAGACTTTCGTCCCTGGTACTTGCAATTCTCGAACCACTTCATCCCCGTCAAGGACCGTAGCCCCCCCCTTCGCGAAGATCCCCGCGACCGTGCTCTTACCGGTCGCGATCCCCCCTGTCAGCCCCACAATGATCACGGGATCCCTCGCCCGCCCTCTGCCAGGGCGCTGAGCAAGCGCGTAAACCCCAACTCCTCGAACAGGGTCCGAAGCCGCTCCACATTGGGAACCTGCCGTCGGAGGTCCTGCGGGGAGGCACACAGGGGGAGGTCGGTACGAAGGGTGACGAGTGAACGGTTCACCCGGATCTGTGTCGTATGGGCATTCAAAGCCTCGCGGAGCTTTGGTCGCTTGACCTGATCGAGGGAGTCAAGCAGATTCTCGACGGTGCCAAATTCCTGAATCAGCGTGCTGGCCGTCTTCTCCCCCACCCCGGGCACTCCCGGGATATTATCAACGGCATCCCCAACGAGACTCATGAGGTCCGTCATCGCCTGTGGTGGGACCCCGTACCGCTCCTGGACATCCTGAACCCTATAGGTCTTGTCCCGCATCGGATCGTAGACCTCGATGGCAGGATTGACCAGCTGGAAAAGATCCTTGTCGCCGGAGACAATGGTCACCTGAAATCCATCCGCAACGGCTCGCGTCGCGAGCGTCCCTATGATGTCGTCCGCTTCATACCCTTCCTCCATCAGTGTGGCAACCTGCAATGCTTCCACGACCCGATAGACATAGGGAATCTGAGGCGCCAAGGTATCGGGTACGGGCGGGCGCTGCGCCTTGTAGGCCTCAAACTCCCGGTGACGTTCCGTCTCGCCTCCAGCATCAAACACCACGGCGATATGCTCGGGGGATTGCTCCCGCAATACCTTGAGGAGCATATTGGTAAAGCCGTAGATGGCATTGGTGGGAAGCCCCCTGGAGTCGCTCATGGGGGGCAGGGCAAAAAAAGCGCGATAGATGTACAACGTTCCATCAATGAGGTGCACCCGCATGGTCCGAAAGGCTCTCCCCAAAATGAACGGGCTTGGCGGCCAGCCGACCGCTGGCTGCCCAGCGCTGTTTAGCGAAGGTCACCCCACCGGTGCTGGAGAACAGCCAGCGCGGCCACGGCGGCAGTCTCCGCGCGCAACGTCCTGGGTCCCAGGGAGACGGGAACGAAACCCTTTTCTCTCAGCAAGCCCACCTCGTCCGCCTCCAGCCCCCCCTCCGGACCTACCAGCATCCGTATCTCATTCGGGGGGGACGCCCCACCTAACACCTCGGCGAACGTCCCAACCCGCTCTCCCTCCCAGAGGACAATCGCAGCACCGGCGGCCGGTCCGGCAAAATAATCTTCTTCAAGGCGGTAGGGTCCGGTGAGCCTCGGGACGGTCAAGCGACCCGACTGCTCTGCCGCCTCGAGGGCGATCCGGCTCCACCGGGCCACTCTACCCGATCCCTGAGCGACCGTCCGTCGGGTGGAAAGGAGAACGACTTCGGCCACCCCCATCTCCGTCACCTTCTGGATCAGGTAATCCATCTTGTCCCCTTTGAGAAGCCCCTGGAGCAGTACAATCCGAAGAGGAGATTCTCTCGCCATCGAGACCTCCGCCACAATCCGACCGACGACCTCACGGGGAGAGGATGTTGCAATCTCCACCTCCCATTCCTGGCCGCTGCCATTGAACGCCAGGACGCGACTGCCCACCCTCATCCGGAGGACGCGGATGATCTGGCGAACCTGGGCCGGATTGAACCGAACGCAGCCGCCCACGAGTTGTTCTTCGGTCACGTAGAAACGATGCATCCTTTAGGTCCGATGTCCGAAGTCAACCAAGGATTTCACTGTCCCCTACGATCTCACCTCGGATCTGACAGGTCACCGGAAATATACGAGAGATGCTTGGCAGCGGTGTTGGATGGAGGAGGAATCCGAGAGGCTAGTACCCGGTGTCAGACATTGCCATCTGTGACCCGCGAACCGCATTCACCCGCCGAAGAGCTCCCGGACCTTCTCAAAGAAGCCTTTGCTCAGGGGAGTTCCCTCCCCATTCTCCAGTCGGTGGAGCTCCTCTAAGAGCTCCTGCTGCTTGGCGGTGAGGCGGGTGGGAATCTCTACGAGGACCTTGACCTTGAGGTCGCCCCGCCCGTACCCCCGGAGGTTCGGAAGACCGTATCCCTCCAGGCGAAACTCCGTGCCGGGTTGCGTTCCGGGCGGGATGTGAATGGGGATCATCTCGGTGAGGGTCGGAACCATGGCCTCGCCCCCCAAGGCGGCCTGCGTGAAGTTGATGGGGACTTCACAGGTCAAATCATCACCCTCCCGGTGAAACATCGGGTGCGCCGCGATTTGGACCACCACGTAGAGGTCACCGGGGGGGCCTCCCTTCGTTCCAGCTTCTCCTTCGCCACTGATCCGAAGCCGTGTCCCGGTTTCCACCCCTTTGGGGACCTTCACCGCTACGGTCCGTTCCGTTCTGACTCGCCCCTCCCCCCGACACGTCCGGCAAGGGGAATCGATGACGTGCCCCTCACCTCCACACTGATGACATGCCTGGCTGACCGTGAGAAAGCCTCGCGAGAACCGAACCTGGCCGCTCCCGCGACAGGCCGGACAGGCCTTCGGGCGCGTCCCCGGCCGCGCACCGGTGCCGCGACACCCCTCACACACCTCCAATCGAGAAAGGATGATCTCCTTCTCGGATCCCTTGGCAGCTTCCTCTAACGTGATGGTCAGCGCATAGCGGAAGTCAGCCCCTCGCTGGGCCGCACTCCGCCTGCCCGCTCCTCCAAAGAACCCTTCTAGGATATCTTCAAAAAGCCCCCCGAAGCCCACCCCGTACCCCACATCGAAGTCGGGATACGCCTCAGCCATCCGTCCTCCCACCGTTCCATATCTGTCATACTCCTGCCGCTTTTCAGGATTCGACAGGACCTCGTAAGCCTCGTTGATTTCCTTGAACTGTTCCACCGCCGCAGTGTCGTCGGGATTCTTATCGGGATGGAACTTCATGGCGAGGCGCCGATACACCTTTTTGATCTCGTCGGGCGAAGCTCCCCGCGACACCCTCAAAATTTGGTAGTAGTCCTTACTCACTGCCTTTTCCCTCGGAGGGGGTCTCGGCCTGGGGGGAAGGTGCGGGAACGGAGGAAACCTTGACCAGGGCTGGCCGGAGGACTTTCTGATCCAACACGTACCCGCGAAGGACCTCCTCCACGACGGTGCTCTCCGGATGGTCGTTCGTCTGCACCTGCTCCACCGCGTGATGGACAGTCGGATCGAACTGCTGTCCGACGCTCTCGATCGCCTTCACCCCCGCCTTCTCGAGCACGCCCTTGAAGAGACGGAGGGTCAGGTCAACTCCCTCAATGACGGCCTCTTCCGCCCGAGATGACGCGGCGGAGGACCGCGCGGCGGCAAGGGCCCGCTCGAGATTGTCGAGCAACGGAAGCAACTCTAACAGCAGTCCTTCTTGCGCGGTCCGGACCAACTCGGCCCGCTCGCGCACCACCCGTTTCCGGTAATTGTCAAACTCGGCTACCAGGCGCAGATGGCGGTCCTGCAGCTCCTGGATTTCTTTTGCCTGGACCGCGACCTTCTGCGACAGCTCCTCTTCAGGCGCCGTCTCCTCGCCTGGTGCTGTCTCTTCGGACACGTCTGGAATCTGTTGGGCCTCTTCTGGACTCCGCTCCTCTTGCTGCCGTTCCTTGGACATCCGCAACATCCCTTGGAGGCAAAAAACGAGAGGGAAACCCCGATCCTGGGATCTCCGCTCTCGCTACGAAGCCTCTTCTGTCAAGTACTGACTGAACAACTTGGCGGTGAAATCGACCAGGGGAATGATCTTGCCGTACTCCATCCGAGTCGGACCGATCACTCCTAACGTTCCCAAGAGATCGTCCCCGCACCAGTACGGGGCCGTTACCAGGCTCAATCGCTGCCATTCCCGGAGGATGTTTTCCGAGCCGATAATGGTGGTGAGCCCTTCTTGGGCCAGGCATTGGTCGAGGATCTTCACGAGCTTCGACTTTTCCTCGAAGGCCACAAAGATCAACCGCATCTTCTCGATGTCGGCAAACTCTGGTTGCCGCATCATATTGGTGGTCCCATCGATGTACACCTCCCCCTCCGTCGGTCCCACAAAACTCTTGTGCCCGACTTCGAGGGCCCGGCGGAGGAGCGCGTCGTACATGGCTTTCTCCTCGGCCATCTTCTCAACCAGAAACTGCCGCACCCGGGACAGAGGCATCCCCTCTACCAGTGAATTGAGGAGCTTGGCGGTCTTATTCAACTCATCCTGGGAAATCACCTCGTCAAGAGTCACCACCCTGTGGTCGACCTGTCCCGACTTGGTAATCAGGATGACCAAGATTCGTTCCGCTGACAGATGAACAAACTCGATCCGCTTGATCGCCACTTGGTCCACCCGGGGCGCGAGGACCACTCCAACCGAACGCGAAAGACCAGAGAGGAGCTTCGTGACCTCCCGCATCAGATCCTCTCCCTTTCCCCACACCGGACGAAATCGCTTCTCGATTCTGCTTTCTTCCGCCCGGGTGAGAGAAGGTCGTTCTATCAGGCTGTCTACATAGAACCGGTACCCCAGATCGGTCGGGACCCGACCCGCTGACGTATGGGGTTGGACGAGATACCCGAGGTCCGCCAGATCGGCCATGATATTGCGGATCGTGGCCGGACTCATCCGGAACCCATATTTCCGCGCCACACTCCGGGAGCCAACGGGCTCGGCACTCAAAATATAGTCCTGGATGATCGCCCGCAGGACCTCCCGTTGCCGGTCGGTCAACTCCATTGTCGTGTCACCAGTCAACATGTTCTCCTGATCACTTAGCACTCTCATCCTAAGAGTGCTAACACCCTTAGTATACTGAAACGAGATCGGTCCTTGTCAAGGAGAAAGGGGGGCCTCTGGGGTTCAGGGTTCAGGACGTTGGACTTTGGACGTCGGACGTCCTTAATCGATCAGCTTCCCAAGCCGGTTCCAGCGCGGCCCCCCCTCTTGCGTGTCCCAGGACCAATAGATGATGAACGCCTCCCCCTCCACCTTGTGAATGTCTAGAAATCCCCAAAACCGGCTGTCTTGGCTATGGTCCCGGTTGTCCCCGAGCACGAAGAGCTTATCCTCCGGGACCGTGATTGGCCCGTAGAAGTCTCCGGGCGAACCGGGGTTCCCTCTCATGGCCAGGTCTGCGTGAACGAGGTAGGACTCGCCGAGGGGCTTCTCATTGATATAGACCTGCTTCCCCCGAACCTCCACCACATCTCCGGGCAGCCCGATGACCCGTTTGATGAAGTCCCGGCTCTCATCGTGGGGATACTTGAAGACGATGATGTCCTGTCGCTCTGGGACCCAAGGGCCGACGATCCAGGTATCCAGCACGGGGATGCGGACCCCATAGATGAACTTGTTCACCAGGATATGGTCCCCAACCAGCAACGTAGGGATCATGGAGCCGGAGGGGATCTTGAATGCCTGGACCACAAAGGTTCGGATGAACAAGGCCAGGAGTACGGCGACGGCCAGAGCCTCCAGCCACTCGCGGGCAACCGACTTCCGGCGCTCGCGGGCCTCCGGGGCAGTCGACTCCCCCACCTGCACTGGCGCCTCGCGTTCCTGCTCGCGATCCATGCTTTCCTTTCTCCGATGCGCGCGCGGGTCGCCTGGGCTCCCCTCGCGCCTCAGGACCCCTCCGCTACCTGGACTCTCCCCCCCGTATATCCAGGACTGCCATAAAGGCCTCCTGGGGGATCTCTACGCGCCCCACCTGCTTCATTCGTTTCTTCCCTTCTTTCTGACGCTCCAGAAGCTTGCGCTTGCGGGTGACATCACCCCCGTAGCACTTGGCAGTGACATGCTTCCGGACAGGAGGGACGCTTTCCCGGGCGATTACCTTCCCCCCCACGGCCGCCTGTAGCACCACCTCAAAGAGCTGCCGCGGGATGATTTTCCGGAGCCTTTCGGTGAGCTGCCGCCCGCGGGGATAGGCGTGGTCCTTGTGCACAATCGAGGAGAGGGCATCCACAGGTTCCCCGTTGACCAGGACATCCAGCTTTACCAAATCCCCTCCCCGGTAATCAATCAAATCATAATCGAACGAAGCATAGCCGCGGGTAAGGGATTTGAGTCTGTCGTAGAAATCGAGGATGATCTCGCCCAAGGGGAGATCATATGTGATCAGGACGCGGCGGTCCTGCAGATACTCTAGGCCGACTTGGACCCCCCGCTTCTCCTGGCAGAGGGCCAGGACAGGTCCCACATATTCGGCCGGCAGCAGGATGAGGGCCCGGATGTACGGCTCCTCCGTGCTTACCAGACGCTCGCGGGCGGGGAGACGGGAGGGATTGTCGACCTCCACCAGCGTCTCATCGGTGAGCCGGACTCGGTAAACGACAGTAGGCGCAGTCGTGAGCAGCTCCAGATTGAATTCTCGCTCCAACCGCTCCTGGACAATCTCCATATGCAACCGTCCCAGGAATCCGCACCGGAAGCCGAAGCCTAACGCCACCGAGGTCTCTGGCTCAAAGGTAAAGGCGGAATCGTTGAGCCTGAGCTTCTCGAGGGCCTCCCGCAACCGCAGGTAATCCCCTCCCTCGACGGGATAGAGCCCCGCGAAGACCACAGGACGCACCTCCCGGAAACCTGGCAGCGGGGTACGCGTTGGCTTATCCGCCGTGGTGAGTGTGTCCCCGACCCGGACCTGGCGGACATCTTTCATCCCGGCCGTCAGATACCCCACCTCACCCGCACCCAGCACCGGGACTGGCCGCATCTCCGGGGAGAAGACCCCCACCTGGCTCACCTCGAAGGTGGCGCCATTGGACATGAGGCAAATGCGGATTCCGGGGCGGACGAACCCGTCCACCACCCGGATGTAGGCAACGACCCCCTGGAAGGAATCAAACCAGGAATCAAAAACCAGCGCTTTTAGGGCCGCCTGTGGGTCTGCCTGCGGTGGGGGGATGCGCGCCACGATCGCCTCGAGGATCTCCTGCGTTCCGATCCCTTCCTTGGCACTACACAAGATCGCCCCAGAGGCATCGATCGCTAAGATATCTTCCATCTGCTGCCTGACGCGGGCGACATCTGCGTTGGGGAGGTCGATCTTGTTGATCACCGGAATAATGGCGAGATCATGGGCAGCGGCCAGGTACAGGTTGGCGAGTGTCTGCGCTTGAACCCCCCGAGCCGCATCCACCACCAACAAGACCCCTTCACAGGCGCTCAAGGCGCGGGAGACCTCATACGTAAAATCCACATGGCCCGGGGTGTCGATCAGGTTGAGGGTATAACCGGCGTCCTCCTGCGACTCGTAGTGGAGGCGAACCGCCTTGGCCTTGATGGTGATCCCCCGCTCCCGCTCCAGTTCCATCCGGTCGAGGACCTGCTCCCGCATCTTGAAGGCCGGCACGGTCGCGGTGTACTCCAGGAGCCGATCGGCCACGGTCGACTTCCCGTGGTCGATGTGGGCGATGATGGAGAAGTTCCGAATGTATTTCGGGTCGGTACTCATAGGAGGTCCGAGGTCCAATGGTAAAGGCAACCCAACACCTAATTATACCTCATCGCCGGGGAAGTTGTGGCCCCGCACATGCGCTCAGACACTCCTCAGGGGTTTCCCATGCGCTGGGGATTGGTTCATGATGGAGAGGAAGGATCCAGCGTGGAAGGAACCGGGTCCGATGGAGCGCGCATCTCAGGACGCTGCCCCGTATCTGCTGAGCGCTCCCTGAGCATCTGGGTGGCAGCGGTGTATACCTCAGCCGGGCGTAGATCCCGGAGGCAGATTTGTCCCGCCGGGTTCCGGCAGACCTTCGAAAAGCAAGGACTGCAAGGAGGAAAGGTCGAAAGGACCCGATGGCCTGTCCCGTACGGTCCGGTGCGCCGGTGATCGGTCGGCCCCATGAGGGTGATCACTCTCCGTCCGAGCGCCGCGGCGAGGTGCATGGGGCCGGTATCATTCGCAATGATGAGATCGGCGTGTTCCAGGACTGCTCCGAGTTCCGCCAGGGAGGTCCGCCCGCGCAGGTCCACCACGCCTTCCACCCCGCCCAGGGGGTCCTCGGGGCTCGGCAGCTCACCCCCCACCGCCACCACCCGAACCCGGTCCCGGCGAAGTCGATCCGCCAAATCGGCGAAGGATCTCGCCGGCCAGAGCTTGGTTGGCCACCGCGCGCTGGGAACTAAGACCACGACCGGCTGCGACCCATCGACAGGGAGCGGCGAGGACGGGAACGTAAGCGGGAAGGCCCGATCCCGCTCTTCCAGCTTGAACGCCCGAACGACGTCGAGATACCGTTCGACCGCATGACGATCGAGATCGCTCGAGCCAATTTGCTGCTGGTAGAAAAGCCAGGAAAACTCCCGCGCGTACGAGGGGCCGAGGCAGAGCCTCCCTCGCGCCAGGCGGCTGATCAGGGCACTCTTAAAGAGGCCGGTCAGGTCAATGACGAGATCGAACTCCCTCCGGCGCAGTTCCGAAACCACCCCCCACATCCCCCGCAGGGGGCGCTCGCGGTCAAAAGGGATCACCTCGTCCACATCCTCGGCATGCCGGAGGAGGGGAGCATATGCGGCATTCACGACCCAGGTGATGGAGGCAGGTAAGCCCACCTTGAGGCAATGGATGGTGGGGAGGGCGTGAATGAGATCCCCCAAAGAACTCAGCTTGACGATCAGAACTCGTTTGGCTGTCACCTCGACCGGCTCGTCACCACTCTCGCTCGACGATGAAATGCACCAACATTTCCAGAGAGCGCCGGGCGGCGTTGTCGGGAAATGGGGCCAGGTGTTCGCTCGCCTTCCTCAGGTACTTCCTGGCCTCCTCCACCGCCGCCTTCACCCCCCCCCGCTCCGTCACATATCGATGGATCGTCTCCACCTCGACCTCCCGCAACGGTCCATTGCCGATGAGACGGCAGACCTCATCCCGCTCGGCGCCCCGGTCGTGATGGAAAACATGAATCAGGGGATAGGTCACCTTCCCCTCCAGGAGATCGTTCCCCACAGGCTTTCCCAGGACCTCTTCGCTCGCCACCAAGTCCAGTGCATCGTCCACCAGCTGGAACCCGATCCCCAGGTTCAGGCCAAACTCCGTTAACGCCTCCACCCGGGTCTCGTCCACCCCGGCGACCAATGCCCCGGTCCGGCACGCGGCGGAGAAGAGGGCCGCAGTCTTACAGGTGATGATGGTGATGTAGTCCTGGTACAGGATATCGGGATTCCGGTGCCATTTCAGCTCTAGGATCTCTCCCTCGGTCATGGCCACGGTGGCATCGGCGAAGGCCTTGAGGATGCGAAAGTCTCCGTCACTGACCAGCCGTTGGATCGAGTGCGAGTAAAGAAAGTCGCCGGCCAGGACCGAAACGTGTGGTCCCCATCGCGCATTGGCTGACGGCTGCCCCCTGCGCTTTTGGGAGTTATCAATGATGTCATCGTGGATCAGAGTGGCGACGTGCATATACTCCGCCACCACCGCCAGATCCACATCGCGCTCCCCCGCATTGTAGCCGCACATCCGGGCAGAGAGGAGGAGCAGGGCGGGGCGAACCCGCTTGCCGCCGCTGCCGAGAACATAGGTCGTCACCTCAGAGATGAGATCGGCGCGGCTCAAAACCCTCGTGTGAATCCGCCGCTCGACCTCCTCGAGCTCTTTGGCCACCGGGGCGAACACGAGTTCACGCAACATGGAATGAGCTCCTCTGGCGGCGGGCCTGTGACGCAGCTTTGCAGGCGTGTGCCTGCTGACGAACGGCATCCACCATAGCATACGGAACCTTTGGGTTCAACACCAATGAAGTCCAAGTGTCCAAAGTCCAACG
>Ga0255057_10000418_pt1 | contig 24368 bp, 32 predicted proteins | sample Cases_109_6_MG_FD_189022 | JGI IMG/M metagenome (GOLD analysis project Ga0255057, IMG submission 189022) | Seawater microbial communities from Amundsen Gulf, Northwest Territories, Canada - Cases_109_6 | ecosystem: Environmental > Aquatic > Marine > Gulf | place: Canada: Northwest Territories... | reverse complement strand
CATGCTATTGAAGGTATAGAATGGGTATTTCTAATAATTTTCTTTACCTTGGCTGGCGCTTCTCTTTCGCTTGAATCGCTCACTAGCATCGGTGTAATAGGAATTACCTACATCATAGCCCGCATTTTTGGCAAAATACTTGGGGGTTTCTTAGGCGCCAAAATAAGCAAAGCGGATAAAGCCACGCAATACTGGATAGGCCCAGCCTTATTACCTCAAGCAGGTGTAGCAATTGGTATGGCACTCGTAGCATCGATTAAATTTCCTCAATACCAGCAATTATTATTATCTGTAGTTATTAGCACAACGATATTTTTTGAGATTATTGGTCCTATCGTTACACGATTTGCTCTAAATCATATAGACGGTCCTAGTGAACACGATATAAACTAAACGACATGACACAACACGTTAATATAAAGTACCCATGCTTAAGGAATAACTATATGTCAAATTCAACTATATCAAAACTTGCTTTAATACCTGTAAGTGCAATATTTTTTTCACAGGTGTTTATATCTTCAGTTGTCAGTGCTGAAGAGGAGCCTTTCAATTTAATTCAGTCCACATCAAACTTAATACTTGCAGAACATCATGGTGGTGGGCATGGAATGAAAAAAATGGATACCAATAGTGATGGTGAAGTTAGTAAAGATGAGTTCATGACTCACGAAGAAATGAAATTTATGATGAAAGATAAAAATGGTGATGGAAAATTAACAAGCGATGAGATGAAGCATAAAAAATGCAAGCATGGAGAAAAGAAAAACAGTAGCTAAGCTGATAGTTAAAAAACTATTTTGTAGTTATGACGCATTCATCGATTAATCGTTAACGATCAATCGAGTCAGATTTTTTTAATTAAAGTTTATGGATGTTTTCGTCACTCAACTTGAATACTGATAAGATACTCTATTAGATTACTGATCCGTTCATCTACAGCTTCTTCATTGCCTTCAATTTCCTTAAAGCGCTCACCCCAAATAGGCATCTCTTGCCCATGATAGTCGCCTACTCTGCGACCATCTATAATGTTGTAGACAACTGTTTCAGGGAACGAACCTCCGTTTTTTTTACTAAGTAGAGTAAGGTCCGTTGGTATTGCTGCAAGTTGATTGGCCTCCGGACCATTTCCTTTTCCATCACTCCCATGACAAGCTGCGCAATGTTTAGAGTATTCATCTTGCCCAGTTGTTGATTCAGCATGAACAACAACATGTAACATCAGAGCTAGAACTCCAATAAAAATCCCAGTTTTTGAAGCTGCCTGTATTTTATTCATTAGACGAAGTTCTCACATGTATGCTATTGCACCTGAATTTCCTCGAGGTATAAAAGCAGCTCAAAGATACGCCCACGAACAAAAGTTCTTGTAAATCTTTTATCTACATACAAAAGACTTTCATGATCAAAGCGATCACCCCAAACAGGCATAGCTTTTGGCCCATGGAGTTTGATATCGTCTCTACCTTCTATAATTTGAAAAATTTCTCTGGTAGGGAAGACTCCGTTATTTTCTCTTTTCAATAAAGCAATATTTTTCGGTTTTACTAAAAGTTTAGATGCGTAGATACCGTTTCCTTTACCATTATCACCATGACACAACGCACATGAACGCATGTATTCTGCTTTGCCTGCATTGATCGCCTCTTGAAGTTCTTGGCTCATAGTTGTGTTTAAACAGCCAAAAAACAACATTAAAATTAATCCTAAGTCTACTAACGTCTTAGTCGCCATACCCATACATTTATCTCCAATATTAATACTAAACCTTGAACACAATTATGGAATCATAATTGCTAGCTAAAATTGATCAAGGACAAATATTTTCCAAATATAGTTTTTATAGAAATATTAGTTCCTTTTTGACTAAACCTAAAGCTCAAATGACTGATGTAATTTCGGCATTTTGGCTTTAGTGTTATGTAGCTTTTTCGCAAAGGCATGCATGCTTTCTTCTTCACCATGCACGAGATAGGTTGTTTTTGGATTTCCAGTTTTTGCATGCCAGGCTAAAAGTTCTGCCTGATCAGCGTGTGCCGAAAATCCACCTATAGTATGAATACTCGCACGCACCGGAATTTCTTCGCCGAATATACGCACATGCTCAGCGCCATCTATGATGCTACGTGCTAATGTTCCGCGCGCCGCAAATCCGACAAATACTATGCTAGATCCTTTACGCCATAGATTGTGTTTTAGATGATGGCGTACGCGGCCACCCGTACACATTCCTGAACCCGCCATAATTATGGCTCCACCTGTAATTTGGTTGATCGCCATAGACTCAGCAGTTTCTCGAATGAAATGTAGGCCAGGAAGACTAAACACGTCATTACTTTCATGTGACACTTTTAGTGCTTCTGCATCAAAGCATTCCGGATGACGCTCAAATATTTCTGTAGCCGAAATTGCCATAGGTGAATCAAGAAACACATTGGTAAAATGTTTCATCTGATTATTTTTGATTCCTTGGCGCAGGGAGTAAAGAATTTCCTGCGCACGCTCCAAAGCAAAGGTTGGAATAATGACATTACCACCTCGACCTATTGTCTCGTTAATAACAGCAAAAAGTTCATCATTAGACGGTTGCAATTGTTTATGTAAACGATCCCCATAGGTAGTCTCCATCACAACCGTATCAGCATGTGGGGGCTTTGTTGGATCACGTAATATAATACGGTTGCTATAACCAAGATCACCAGAAAACAACAGACGGTGAGAATGATGACCTTCTTTAAGTTCCAAGAATATACTTGCAGATCCGAGAATATGTCCGGCATCAATAAAAGTTGCTTGAATGCCTTCGGCTAATTGAATGGGCTTTTCATAGCTAGCCCTGCGACCAAAATACTCTAGACTATTTAGCGCATCGAGCGTTGTATACAATGGCTCAATATTGCTACCGTGCGCTTTACCCCCGCGCCGTCGAATTTTTCGTAACTGATAGCGCGCCTCCTCTTCCTGCAAACCTGCCGAATCGAGCATGATTAATCGCGCCAATTCAACAGATGCTGAAGTGGTAATCACCTCTCCTTTAAAACCTCGTTTTACCAGCAAAGGAATTCGGCCACAGTGATCAAGATGTGCATGAGTAAGTAGTAGATAATCAATCGAAGCAGGATCAAATCCAAAAGACTCGGCATTTTCTTCTACAATCTCTCGCCCACCTTGATACATGCCGCAATCAATAAGTACACGCTTACCTGCGCACTCGAGCAAATGACAGGAACCTGTAACGCCTTGGTTCGCACCGTGAAATGATAGTTTCATTTTCGTTTTATATTAACGTTTCATTATTATTCTCATACCAACATAACAATCCTTCCCAAATTTCTTCTGCGGTTTCTGCAAACCAGAATAAATCTCGGTCTTCAACATCAATCACTCCTTCTTCTAGCATAAAATCGATATCAAATGCTTTACGCCAATATCCTTCTCCAACTAAAACTATAGGTACGGGTTTAATTTTACGTGTTTGGATTAAAGTCAAAGTTTCAAATACTTCGTCAAAGGTTCCATATCCACCAGGAAAAGCGACTAATGCTTTTGCGCGTAGCATGAAATGCATCTTGCGTAATGCAAAATAATGAAAACGAAAACATAATTCAGGGCTTATGTAAGGGTTAGGATATTGTTCGTGGGGTAATGTAATATTCAAACCAATATTTTTAGCACCAACGTCATGCGCACCACGATTGCTAGCTTCCATCATGCCTGGCCCACCACCCGTCATTACCACCAAGCGCGAATCCTCAGGTCCATCGCCAGCATTTGCGACTAATTGGGAAAACTCACGGGCAATTTCATAATAATGACTCTTCGCTAAAATACGTTCTGCTACTAAAAGCTTTCTTTTTAACTCTTTGTCATCTGGCTGCTTTGCTAATGCCGTTCGTGAATGCTTGACATTTTTTTCTGCTACGACAGGTTCAACAATTCGCGTGCTACCAAATACGACAATAGTATTTTCAATACCATGTTCTTTTAACAATCCATCTGGTTTCAGATAGTCAAGCTGTAAACGAACACCCCGCGCATCATCACCATCTAGAAAATCTACATCCTCGATTGCAGACACGTAGGATGGGCTATTAAGAATATTTTTTAGTTTATCTTTGCTTGCAGGATCTTCTACTGATGGTTTGGGTTTTTGCCAAGGAAGTGATTCCTTACGCTGAAGAGGATCTGCAGGGTGCGGTACTTCCGGTCTATTATATTTTTTGCTCATCACTGTAATTTTACTTTAGACATATTTAGAATCGTGGAGGGTGCTTTTTCCAATATAGAATAAGGATAAAACCGAATAACATTCCTCCTAAGTGTGCAAAATGCGCAATGCCTTCAGCTGTACCGGTTATTCCAAACCATAATTCAATTGCACCAAATATAATGACAAACCATCTTGCCTCTATTGGTATCGGTGGAAAAATAAGAATAAGCCGCTCTCTTGGAAAAAACATACCGAAAGCTAGCAGTAATCCAAACACACCGCCCGAAGCCCCAACCGTTGGATAGATATTTTCACCCTGAGAAGAAACAAGTAACTGCATCAATCCCGCACCTATTACGCAGACAAAATAATATACAGCGAATACTTTAGAACCCCATAAGTTTTCAATACGTGAGCCAAACATCCATAAGGCATACATGTTCAACAGCAGGTGCATCACCCCTCCATGCAAAAATGCATAGGTCACCAATTGAGAAATTCCAAACTGGGGCCGTGTTATTGCTATGTCTGGTCCAGGTGACAGGTCTAATGGCCACAATGCCAATTCTGCAATCATGATATTGCCTATATACATTTGCAGCACGAACATCACTCCATTTACGATTAGTAATGACTTGACGATGGGTGGTACTGAGGAATACGGATTAATAAAACCTGCCATGTGTACCCTTACCTACAAATAATTATTGTTATATGCAATTGCGTATACTTTCATATGCTATTGAAACTACAGTGTTTTTACAAACCATGCATAAGGCGCCGGTCTCAATGTAAACTATATGAGTACTTACAATTGTCTATCTTGATACATATCAATTAACAAAATCAATTTTTATATTAAGTTTTACTAAAAATATGATTGTAGTGATCTAAATGACTTATGGATAATAAACACCAATTTTCAATTTGGTACTTTGTTTTTGCTTTTTTATTCATAGCTTATTTACAAAGCTTTTTTAACCCACCTCGAGTAGAAAACTTACCTTACAGTGAATTTAAGATACTACTCAAAGCAAACAAGCTAGAAAAAATACAACTTACTGAAACCTATATCTCGGGCACTATTATACTTAGAGACATAGATGATTATTTGCCTTATGAAAGAGTAGAGACTTTAAATATCAATAGTGATGTCGAGCGCTCATTTTATACAGTACGCCTTGATGACCCTAAACTGATTGATGACCTAGAAGCATCGGGTGTCAGCTTCGCAGGTAAAAAAGAAAATCGTTGGCTTGGAAATGTGGTTTCTTGGATTATACCAGTTTTATTATTTTTTGCACTTTGGTCTTATTTGTTTCGCCGCATGGGATCTTTAGGTGGCGGCATGATGGAGATTGGAAAAAGTAAAGTTAAAGTCTATGTTGAAAAAGATACCAAAGTTACATTTGAAGACGTTGCGGGTGTTGAAGAAGCTAAAGAAGAGCTCCAAGAAATAGTTAATTTTTTAAACGATCCTCAAGGTTATAGCAAGCTTGGTGCTAGAATTCCTAAAGGTATTCTTTTAGTTGGACCCCCCGGAACAGGAAAAACATTACTTGCAAGAGCCGTAGCCGGTGAAGCTGGCGTTCCATTTTTTTCAATCAACGGTTCTGAATTTGTAGAAATGTTTGTTGGTGTCGGCGCCGCTAGAGTTCGCGATCTTTTCGATCAAGCGCGCCAAAAAGCACCTGCCATAATTTTCATCGATGAACTAGATGCACTTGGTCGCGCACGAGGTATTAGTCCTGTTGGCGGTGGGCATGATGAAAAAGAACAAACACTAAATCAATTGTTATCAGAGATGGATGGCTTCGATCCAAGCAAAGGTTTAGTCTTATTGTCCGCAACTAACCGACCAGAAATCTTAGATCCTGCTCTTTTGCGTGCTGGACGGTTTGATCGACAAGTGCTTGTAGACCGCCCAGATAAAGTAGGACGCGTACAAATTCTTAAAGTGCATATAAAGAAAATTCACTTAGCAAAAAATATTGACATAGAAAGTATTGCTGCATTAACACCTGGCTTTACTGGAGCTGATCTAGCCAACTTGGTCAATGAAGCTGCTTTACTGGCTACACGACGGAAAGGCGATGAAGTTACTTTAGAGGATTTTACTCAAGCAATTGAACGTATTGTTGCCGGTCTTGAGAAAAAGAATCGTTTACTTAATCCAAAAGAACGAGAAATAGTTGCTCATCATGAAATGGGGCATGCACTCGTTGCCATGTCACTACCTGGTATAGATCCAGTACATAAAATTTCAATTATCCCTCGAGGCATTGGCGCACTTGGCTACACTATTCAACGTCCTATCGAAGACCGTTTTCTAATGACCCGAGAGGAGCTTGAAAACAAAATGGCAGTATTACTTGGTGGTCGTGCATCCGAGCGACTTATTTTTAATCATTTATCAACCGGGGCCGCAGATGACCTTGCCAAAGCGACAGACATTGCAAGAAGTATGGTTACACAATATGGCATGGATGAGAAACTTGGACAAGTGGCATACCAAAAAGATGCGCCATTATTTTTAGAAGGTGCACCAGGGTTTAATAAGCGAGATTTCAGCGAAGAAACGGCACGGGAAATTGATTGCGCTGTGCGAGAACTCGTGAATGGTGCTTTTGAAAATGCAACCGAAATTTTAATACGCAACCGCGATGTACTTGAACGTGGCGCAAAAATGTTGCTTGAAAAAGAAACTCTAACAGAAACGGAACTTGAAACACTGCAAGAACAAATACCTTTAGCTGCAGCTATTAAAACATAGCAATGAAAAATAAATTAGCTGTTCAAATTTATTTTTATAATCATAGTTACATTGACGTAGATCATTATTAAATGACTATTAATTACTATGGTTAGCAATAGACGGCCAATATTAGGCTTTTCACTGCTATTTATAACCATAATCTCCTCGATTATTTATATATCTATCAGACAAAATGAAAGCATATTATTTCTGGAAGATTTAGCTGCCGGCCATGAGAAAAGCCGACTTAAACGCCGAGCACCTGCACCAAAACAAATATCAATTGGCTATGAAATCAAGGGGAATCAATACCAAGCAGATTTATACATCCCGCAAGAATCACCATTAGCCAGTATCGTTTTAATACCTGGTGTAGCAGAGCAAGGCAAAGATGATTCACGTTTAGTAGCATTTTCTATAACACTGGCACGCAGCCGTTTTATGGTCCTTGTTCCTGATATTGCTAATCTACGTGAACTCAAAATTCGAGCTGAAGACAGTCAAACTATTATAGATGCCTTTATGTATCTTATTTCTCGTCCAGAATTACCAGCACAAGGACAAGCTGGAATAGGTGCTTTTAGTTACGGTGTTGGTCCAGCCGTGTTAGCAGCACTTGATCACAAAATTAGCAGAAAAATCGATTTTTTATTAAGCGTAGGAGGTTATTACGATATTGAAAAAGTCATTACTTTTTTCACTACTGGATATTTTAAAAATGACAAAGGCTGGCAATATCTAAAACCAAACGAGTATGGTAAGTGGGTATTTGTTCTGAGCAATATTGAACGCTTATCAAATCAAACAGATAAAAAGATATTTAATGAAATAGCACAGCGAAAAATGGATAATCCAAATGCTTCGATCGAAGATCTGACTAATAATTTAACAGTTGAAGCTAATTCGATACTGGCCCTATTAAAAAATCAAAACCGCAATGAAACCACAAATCTAATAGCAAGCATCCCAAATGCCATTCGCGCCGATCTAAACACTTTAAATCTCTCTAACAAAAATCTTTCTCAACTCAATACCAAACTAATATTGTTACATGGTATCCATGACAACATAATTCCCTACACAGAAAGCATATCGTTAGCTAGAGCAGTAGCGAAAGGTCAATCTGAATTATTTATTATTGACGGCCTAGCGCATGTAAATATACAGCCAAATTTTCTAAATCAATGGAAGTTATTACGCGCAATCGATACTTTATTAGAGTTAAGAAAAGACGAATTTTAAAAATTTCACGACTAAATAGCCTTATACAAACACTTAGTAAGCTTCTGAATGCAATACCGCACAATTTTATTGATACTTTAAAATATTTGACACATGTTTGACTCAAATCAAGTCATAACTAAACCAAACAATAGTATAAAGAGTAGGTAATTAACTAGTAAAAGATAAAAATGCCAATATACGATTTCAAATGCAATAGCTGCGGCCATAAATTTGATTTAATTGAGTCAGTAAATGAACATGATGAACATAAAGAAAAATGTCCAAAGTGTACTAGTAAAGATATAGAGCGTGTTTTAAGCGCTGTTAGCGTACAAACATCTAAAAAGTCATGAACTTAATAGTTGTCTCTATAAAATATTCAGTTAATTGATTATAAAGCTACAAATTTGCTTCAATAAACCGCACAAGATTTTCTTGATCTATGGCTCCTGCCTGCCGAGAAACTTCTCTACCATTTTTAAATTCCACTAGCGTAGGGATACTACGAATTCCAAAGCGAGCTGCAGTATCTTGAGAAAATTCGGTATTAAGTTTGCTTAATCGTGCCCGTGGCTCAATAATCGCACTTACTTTTTCAAATACAGGCGCCATCATTTTGCATGGCCCACACCACGGGGCCCAAAAATCTACTATGATAGGTGTACTTGTTTTATTGATTACTTTTGAGAAGTTTTTGCTGGTTAACTCTAATGGCATACCTGTAAATAATATTTGATGACATTTACCACACTTAGGATGCTGTACAAGCTTGCTGTGTAGCAAGCGATTTGTTGCCTCACAATGGGGACAAGTAATATGAACTAATTCTGATTTCATATGTAACCATATGGTGTCAAAAATATAAATTTCAAGTTAGTCATTAACTTGTAAGGTATCTAAATATATGAGTAATTCGAAGATACGTCCACGCACAAAGGTTTGTGAATTATCAGGACCAAGCTCAGATATACTCTCAGACCAATAGCGATTACCCCATACTGGCATGCGTGTACCGCCGTGAAAAGCGACATCATCACTACTATCAATCATGCGGTAGATACTTGAGATAGGAATGGCGCCATTGTTTGTCTTAGCTAGAATGGTAAGATCAGCTGGCTTAATAATTAACCTAGAAGAATAAGGGCCATCACCCTTGCCACTTGCACCATGACAATTCTCACACGATCTTGCATACTCATTTTTTCCAGCTTCTACTGCCTTATTCACTACGTCAGCAAATACCTGTCCGCATATCACATAAAGAAAAATAAACAGCGTTATACATTTAGACATTTGGTTTTTAAATAAACACATAGATTACTTCCTTTCACACCACTCGCTTCAGCTTGCAATAGCATATTGCCCCAATAACTCCTGGATTTTGATCTAGCGCAATAAAAACCTAAATGAATTTAGCTTTGAATTAAATAACCAGGAAAGTGTGAATTACATGCCATAACATGAGTAATTGCATTGGTGTCATATTCGTCACCTGAACAATATTCTTCAAAATATCTATTTAATTTCTGCACACGCTCCGGCATCTCACCGACCGCTTGCAACCCTATTGATACACCATAATTAGTAAATGCAAATTTAGTATCAGGAAGATAGGGCTCTCGGCAAAAATATCCCTCATCTTGCCACATGTGATCTAACATTGAGATACACCTTGGTTTTTGTATTTTCGCCCATTCTTCATCTGGGAAATAATGCGCTAACCACAGCATCATCCCTAAACCCAGATCTTGTGTAATAGTAAGTTCATGCGCAGTTTGGTCTATTAATTCTTTCATATCTTCAATTTCGTGAAGAAGCACCGTCTCATCTAACGCTCGATAAGACACATATCCATCAAATGCATCAAGCGCACCTAAGCCATAACCTGGGTAAGGTGCATCAAGATTTTCATTCATTTTCCATATTACACCTCTATTGGGAATAACAAACCGATCATGAACTTGTGTTACTAGCTCCACACCCTTGTCTCGAAACGAAGGTATAAATTTACCAAGCATCGCAAGCGCGTACATCCATATAGCAAGATAATGAAAGTATTGTCCATCTCGATCTGGCGCCTCTCCAATACGAATTCCGCGCACTTTCCCAAGCACTCTGTCTACTTCAGAAACCACCCATTGTGCTTCATCAAGGTAATGATCATCTTGTAGCTCTTTATATAGAGAAACAAGCAACACAACTCCAAATGCATCGGTCCATAAATATCTCAAACCGTTTGGCCATATTTTGTGGACACGCATCCAAGTAAGTTTATCGAGCACGTACTCAATTTCTTTACAAACAGACATGGCGTTTTTTTATACGCCGAATGGATAGGTATCGGGCATACCTTCTAATTCTTTTGTTTCGAGTGGATAAACAGCATGGGTTTTATCAAACCAAATATATTCATCGAATTGCTTTGGCAAAACAGCGTGAAAATAATGACTTGCAAGCTCTGTTTCAGGTCGATAAATCACCCCAATGGCCCTCTCTAGGCGGGATTTTAATAAATCTTTATGGAATTCATTCAATTTAGGATTATTTAGTGCAAGTGAAAAATTTGGAATGTGTGTTTGATGAAATAATTTTTCATAACTTTTTTCAACTGCAGGCCGAACTTTTTTAATTTCCGCAGGACCATCCCAATCGCTTGCCGCCATAACTGTGCCACTATCTGTACCAAAACCAATGCTATAACTTTTACTTGCGAGCTCTTGGCGACATAAGTACCCAATATTATATTCACCGCGGGTGAACATTTCGGTTGCTGATGCATCTCCCACATGCGAGTTATGCGCCCACACAATACCTTTACTATTTTCACCATAGTAATCTAGTAAGGTACGTAAGGTTTCGAACATGTGACTATCGCGCAAATTCCATGATGCGCGAGAACCATGATACATGATGCGATAATAGCGCTCTGCATTCGCTACCAGCCTAGCATTTTGCACAGTATCTAAGAATCTCTCACCATCATGTTGCGTATATACTTCATGTTTACGCAAAATGTCCGTTAACATCTGAGCAACTTCTGCTTCACAAGATTTGTAAGAACCAGTTATTGCAGCACGCCCATAGGTCACAGGATCTTTTTGCCAAGGGTGCAAACAACCATAGCGCTCACGCGCAATCACGGCACTATCTGGATCAACATCCTCGAGATATTCAAGAATAGAGCGTATAGAATTATATAAGCTGTAAAGATCAAGCCCATGAAATGCTACGCGATCATTTGGACTTAATTCTTTATTATGATTACGCAACCAATCGACAAACTTTCTCACCGCACGGTTACGCCACATCCAAATTGGAAATCTAGCAAACGCGGTCCACTCAGATGGTTGATATTCGAAATGGCGAATATAATGATCAATTCTTGCAGCATCCGGCCAATCCCCTTCAATAGCTATGAATTTAAAACCTTTTTTGCTAATAAGTTCACGCGAAATACGCTCACGCATAAGATAAAATTCATTAGTGCCATGCGAAGCTTCTCCAAGCAACACAACTCTTGTATCACCAATTCGGTCTAGTAAAGGCTCAAGGTCTGCTGACTCAATTGAATTAAAAGATTCGGCTGCATTCACTAGCCCTTTTATTAATACACTTTCTTTGAGTTTATACTCGGCCTTTTTCTTTTTTTTTAGCTTTGGAAACAGGTTTTCATTTTCGGCATCCCACCCTTCTTCTCCTATCAAAGGCACGAAACGCACATCTGCGATGTCCTCGTATTCAAAATCACTCTCCCCGACTCGCGTTACACGCACTAACTCTTGTACACGTGGATTACTACCGACCGGTATAACTAGGCGACCACCAATTTTAAGTTGTTTTTTGAGACTTTCAGGCACATCAGGACCTCCCGCCGTAACGACGATTGCATCGTATGGTGAATGTTCTACCCAGCCACGCGTTCCATCAGCATGTAGAATATGCACATTTTGATAACCAAGCTCTTGCAGTGTTGTATTTGCTTTAGAGGCAATTTGTCCAATTCTCTCTATGCTATAAACTTCACCTGCAATTTCACCCAGCACCGCAGCTGCATATCCTGAGCCTGCGCCAATTTCTAAAACTTTTTCTCCGCCATTTAACAACAGAACCTCTGTCATCAACGCAACAATATAAGGCTGTGAAATTGTCTGCCCTTCGCCAATAGGTAATGGAGTGTCTTCATAGGCAAATTCTTGCAACTCCTTTGGCACAAAGGCTTCACGTCGCACCTTACTCATTGCATCTAATACTAATTTGGAGCGTATATCGCGAGCAGCAATATGATTTGCTACCATATAGTGGCGAAGTTTTTCGAAATCCGGCATAAACACTCTCCAAATTCAATTTCTAAGTAAGAAGTTAAATAAGACACTTATGAATAATATTGACGCTTATCAACTTAATGACGATAAAATTAAATCAGCTTACAAACTACCTAGTATTTTCAGCTTCGATTCTGCACAAACGCTCCCTAAGTTCTGTAAGTTCTTCCATTAGATCAAGGGCTAGAGCAACACCTTCTAAATTCAAACCAAGATCTCGTTCTAGTCGCATAGCGGTGTGTGCTTTTTTCAAGCTTGGTCCAGAAAAACGCCATTGTTCTTGTTCATCGCCTACAGGATCTAATACACCTACTTCAACAAGCTCCACAATCCATTCGGCATGGCGGTTGCAAACACGACACATATCTTTCAATGAAAGCTCAACACTTTCATCTAATATGGTTACTGTTACTGGTTTAATTTTCATAAATAATTACACTCCTAACTCAGAGCGTGGATTAAATGCGAGTTCTTGTTCCATTGCGCGATAAAGTTTTTTTGCACTTTCACTATCGGCAGAAGGTAATATAATTTGCAAAATTACATAGATGTCACCTGGAGAAGCACCAGGTATACCTTGACCTTTTAAGCGTAGTTTTCGCCCACCGGAAGAATTAGGTGGAATTTTAAGATCCAGCTTTCCAAGTGGTGTTGGTATTTTAATACTTGAGCCTAGTGCAGCTTCCCAGGGTGTTACTGGTAAATTTAAGTAAATATCTTTACTTTCTACGCGATACACAACATGTGGTTTGAATTCAATTTCAAGATAAAGGTCACCCGATTCACCTCCACCCATACCAGGCGAACCTTGGCCCACTAGGCGAATCTTTTGCCCTTGTTTTACACCTTTCGGAATTTTTACAGAAAGTTTTCGCTCTTTATTTATGACCCGACCATCACTATCCACCGCTGGTGTTCGCAATGCGATCTCTCGTTCAGCTCCTTGATAAGAATCTTCAAGATCTATCAATACTTTGGCATGATGATCTTCGCCACGAGCTTGATATCCTGCATACGCCCTTCTGTCATGCGACGAACCAAAACCTTGGCCGAATAATGTTTCAAAAAAATCACTAAACGCTGCATTATCTGCTCGTGTATAACCACCGCCACTGAACTCAAATCCCGCATCCCAATTAGGAGGTGGTTGAAAATCTTGACCAGCTTGCCAATTGGCCCCAAGCTGATCATAAGCTGCTCTTTTTTCAGGATCTTTGAGTACTTCGTAGGCTTCACCTAATTCTTTGAATTTCTCTTCAGCATCTTTCTCTTTGCTTACATCTGGATGGTATTTTCTGGCTAGTTTTCTATATGCACGCTTAACGTCTTCTTGTTTGGCATCACGCTCGACACCCATAATTTTGTAATAGTCTTTATAGTCCATAGTAAGCAACTTCTTATTACTGTGAATATTGCGAGTATTCCCAGCGGTTTGTATTGACTCAAATCAATATGTTTTTAGGCAAGTTTTAAAAGTGCCCTTAACATCATTATTTCGTGATAATGATAATTGGACAGTATTTATTGAGGAGGAAAATAGAGTAAAACTGCAGCGCGTAACAATTGGTCACCGAAATGGATTGGAAGCTGAGATTTTAGAAGGGCTATCTGAAGGTGCGCTAATTATATCTCACTCGAGTAACCAAATTATTGATGGCATGCGAATTAAACCTCGTGACTAATAAGTCAGCTTACATTTATTAATCCACAATTTGCTGAATTAATCCTTGGTAAGATTTTTTTACTTTTTCACCAAATAAGGGGTCTTCTACATGGGCTAATTTATTGTCTATATTATTCCAGTCGTTTTCATTGAACGTAGAATCCAGAATTGGATATATATGAGCCTCTTCTTCATTCATATGATTTTTTTGAATAGAAATATATTTTTCTAAATGCCTGCATAATTCATCACGACGTTGGGGCATGTCTGTCAGAGCGCCTTGCAACATACCTATAAGTTTATTTGTGAGTAATGGCATCTCTTCATGCTCATGAAGGAGCTCAGTAATTTTTCCATGTGCTTCTTCATAATGATCAAGATAATATTTAAATACAATGTTCTCTAGAGGATGATGGATATAGTCTGGATACTCTTTCATATACTTTATCGCATCAAGTACAGAACTAAGCTCTGAACGCTCACAATTCTCTAGCAAGCGATACTGTTTTTCCAAATATGTTAAAAGCTTCATGAAATTCATATGATCAGTATGTAATTTATTGAGTATGTTTTTCATTAAATAAGCTTCCCAAATTTCGTATCGCATAAACTCGAGTAATCATATCAATGCTTAATTCGATTTATATTGATAATCATCAATCAATAATGTCGATAAGCGATATAAATTACCTTGTTATTCAAGTTTAGCCACTAAATAATTACATTTTTTGACATATGACAACACTCATTAATATCTGGAGGTATATCAAGGTCATTACACACATCATATAACGGTAATGAAAGCATTTAAGAGAACCTAACTGAGCTATATATGCACTTATTGTGTAACCTTTATGTTTTTCTATGTGGTTTTGGTTTCACAAGTATTTGGAGAATAGCAAAAACTCAGTGAGCAAGTGGTTGTAATTACAATCAACGGTCCAATAGGCCCAGCCACAAATGATTATGTTTTAAATGGCTTAGACAAAGCCATAAATACAAGCGCAGAACTTGAACTTTTAAAAATGGACACTTGGCGACTTAGATACTGCAATGCGAGACATCATACAAGAGATTATTTCTTCACCTGCCCCAATTGTAACTTTTGTTTCACCTAGTGGTGCACGGGCTGCAAGTGCTGGTACTTATTTATACAGCAAAATTAAGTGATTTGTATCTAACCGAATATAGTTCCATTAATATAGCGTAAATCACTAACCATAAAATATTATATCATCATGAATACACTAAATAAACGAAAGTTATTGATAGCCTTTTGTCTAATTATCTTTAGCTCCTTAACATGCACTACATATGCAGAAAAGGTTGAAGACATAATAGATGCACAAAAAGATTTAAAGAAGACTTCTGAAACAAAAGAAAAGCAATTATCAACACAAGAAAGAATACTAACAAAGACTAAAGATGCAATCGCAATGGGGAAAGAAGAATATCTGCGTACCTGTTCACTTTGTCATGGTATCGATGCTAAAGGGCACGGTGTATATGCTTTTGAATTAAAAGATGCCCCCGCAGACCTAACACTAATCGAAAAAAAGAATTATGGTGTTTTCCCATTCAGCAGGCTATATAAAATTATTGACGGTCGAGATGAAGTTAAGTCCCATGGAGCACGAGATATGCCAGTTTGGGGAGACCGATATAGTTCAGAAAGCTGGCTGTATACCAATGCGCGAAATTCAGAAACTCTTGTCAGAGGACAGATATTTGAATTATTACTTTACCTTGAAACTATACAAAAATAGTTTTTTTAAAATATTTTTCTCGCATAAATTAAGCTCACCCTTCATCACTGCAGGCTTAGTTTGATGTAAATCATTTTCTAGTCGTTAATTTTCTTGGAAATTAAGCGCATAAGGAACTTAAAAAGGAATTGCGATATGTTAAGTGGAGACTTAAGACATTTCAAATTATTTGAACGCATCTATCCTAGCATTAAAGCTAATAGCCATAAGATTGGTAACGGAACGCATATGAATATGTTCGCTGCAAATGCTGAAATCAAGACATTATTTAATAATGCCCCAGAACAAGCCCGAAGATTGATAGATACAGTTATGCTTTATTGTGAGGAAGCAGATAATTTCGAATTACTTTATGGAAAATTAGATAATATTGCTCATATCCATATAACTCATTGTGTTAATAATGGATATTATCCTGCAATAAGAAAAGCATTTACTAAAGCATGATGTGAGACCCTAGAAATTAGCGAGTCTAGTGAATTAGCATATGCATGGAGCTATGGTTTTGGTCGCCTTAGTGACGAGCTCATTCACATTGAGGATTTAATTAGAAACCATTCTAATTAGCCAGTAGTACAAAGTGCATAAATATCTGCAATTAATATATTTATCTTTTTATGTATTTCACTAATTTTATCAAGGGGATCAAGTCCATTTGAAATTACTCGATAATTGATTCAGATCTTCTTGACTGATATTTTACTAAAATGTTTATGAAATTATTAAATTAATTGCCAATTAATTAACTAGTTTATTAACTTAAGAATATCTCCCCCACACCCCAGGCCAACAATAACAACCAAACTAATGTATATAGCCATACTTCTTTTAAAATAAATACAATACCTTGATCTTTAGTCCACAAAATTAGCTTGTCTGCATATTTAGCTAAACCAGTTGCAATCAATAAGACTACAAATAAGCTAACAGCAAGTATTTCAACAATTGTTACACCAGATATAAGCAAGAAATATAAAACTGTCATCGCCAAGATAAACGCAATAAGCGAAGCAAGTGGTGGCTTACTATATAAACCTCTTATAAAGCTATACCACACTTGTGGATTAATTAAAAAAATAACTAGCTTAACCGCTGTAACAGTAATAAGAATTAGAGCGAGTATTTCCAATGTTTCTAGTGTCATCTTGAACCTCTAGTTTTCTGTTTTGCTTTTTCTATAACGTGTCCAATATTATTTAGAATACTTTTACACAAGATTGACTTTTATCAAAGATTAATTAGATTTCTCTAATTCCTTTCATTTGGCTAATATTGAGCTATATCAATAAGTAATCAGTCAGTTAGAACTAGACTTTTACTAGGTGGGCTTTGGTTACATTATATTTTTAATGGAAGTTGAATTATGAAATTTGAGGTGCATGGGAAATTTATCGAAACAAATGAACAAGGCTTTATACATGACCCAGAGGATTGGACTGTTGAATTTGCATCTAAACTTGCCGAGCATGAGAATATAAAATTACATGTCGATCATTGGGAATTGATCTTATATTTTCGTGAATATTATATTGAGAATCTAGTAAGCCCCAACATGCACCAGCTAGTAATCACTCTTGGTAAGAAAAAAGATAAAAAATTTCATGAAAACAAAGAATATGAGAAACATATTTATAAGCTTTTCCCCACAGACCCTATTCATGAATTATGCAAACTAGCCGGTCTTCCTATGCCACAACCCGATACATAGAAAAATCATATGGCTAAATAATAGGAGACAAACATGAAGTCAAGGATTAGTCAGTTGCTGGAAGAAATCAGGGAGCGAGAAGAAGAACTGGAAGATATGATAAAAACTCATGAAGTTGAGTTTTTATATCGGCTTGAAGGTACTAAAATTAAATTTGAAAAAGCCGTTGAACAAGCGCACCGAAAATTAAAAATTGGAATTATTCATTGGTTACGAAAAAGCAATCCATTCAATGTTCTTTCTGCACCTGTAATTTACGCTATGATTTTCCCATTCATGTTATTAGATCTAACCATTTCAATTTATCAATTGATCTGCTTTTCTTTATATAATATTCAAAAGGTGGATCGAAAAAAGTATATCGTCATAGACCGTCAAAATCTTTCATATCTCAATAGTATTGAAAAACTAAACTGCATGTATTGCGGATATGTAAATGGCTTAATCTCATACTCATGTGAAATTGTCGCACGTACTGAACAATATTGGTGCCCTATAAAACATGCTAAAAAAGTATTAGGCTTGCACAGAAGATACGCTTACTTTTCAGATTTTGGCGACGCAACAGATCACTATAAACATTTAATAAAAATGCGCGATCTACTACCCAAGGCTGTCAACAAGTAACAGAAAGGCATGAATAATAGAAAATATTAAGCAATAGCTACCATTATTGAGCTATATCAATATTTAGTAACACAATATCTCTAGTATCTGTTCAGTGAACACAACTTGTAGAAAAACGTGAAAAATCCAACACACAATGATCCTATGGATGCACTTGGTGCAATCTATGAAAAAATGTACGAACACACTGTCGAAAATTTTCATAAAGTCGAGAATAAGACTGAACAGTTGGCAAATAGACTAATTGATGAAGCTAAAGATAAAGCCATCAAGATCGAGAAACTATCCCAAAAAGAAGCAGAAGATCTTGCACGCTATCTTAAGCGTGACCTGAAAGACACAGCAACATATTTATCAAAAACCGGACACGAACTTAAAGACTGGCTCGGTTTTGAAACTGTACTCGTTGAAAACGAATTACTCGACCTTCTATTAAAGGTTGCTGATGAAACTACAGTGAAGTTATTACAGCTAAAAGGTAGCGCACAACCAACATCAAGCTATCACAGTGATGAAGTAACTGGGGCTGGAACGCTCATCTGTGATGAATGTGGCCAGAAAATATATTTTTATAAAGCAGGCAAAATCCCAGCTTGCTCGAATTGCAATGCAACAACTTTCCATCGTAGTGTCAACCCAAGCTAAATTAATTCACTTAACCTGAATAGTTTCAAGATATTTTAGCAAATTACTAATTAGCTCATCTACAGCGCCCTCATCTCCTTCAATAGTGCGAAAAGTATCGCCCCAGATTGGCATATCCCTTGGCCCATGAAAAGTCTCTACTGTACGACCCTCATCAGTAACAATCACTCTACGCCCATCAATTAGTTGATAGATAGCTGTTTCAGGAAATGAACCGCCATTATTTTTACTTAGCAAAGTAAGATCACTAGGAGATTTAATTAACTGCCCTGCCATAGGACCAGCCCCCTTTCCATCAGACCCATGACAAACCGCACAATTATTTATGTATTCAAACTCACCCAACTCTTTTTCTAATGTGGAATCAGCGTGAACTAGTGGTTGAAGTAGTGATATCGATGCAATAAATGCTAACGTTTTAAAATTATACATTAACTTGTTCAATCGATACCTTCCAGAATACAAAAGAATTATAAATCAAAAATGTCTGCTTTCGACCCAAAGCAGACATAATATTTATCGAGTATAGGCTCAATACGACTTGGCCGTGTAAAATGCTGTGGATGCAATCTAGTGCAAAAAAAAAGAATTATTTCTTATTCGTAATCTAAGTTTATAACTTCTTCTTTGTCACTTTTTTCTTAGTTACTTTTTTCTTTGACGCTGCGTATGCTTTCTTTGACGCTGCGTATGCCTTTCTCAATGCAGCAATCTCAGCTTCCGCTTTTTTCTCGGCAGTGACGAGCTTTTTCTTCAGGGCGACTGCCTCTCTCTTGCTCTTCTCTTTTAGCTGGGTTCTCTTTTTTTCCAAGGCAGCTACATCTTTCACAACCTCTTTTTTCAAAGCAGCCGCATCTTTCGCAGCCATCTTTCTTAAGGAAGTCAATTCCTGTTTTACGCTAGCTATTGTGATCTTCTTTGCCGACTTCTTCTTTGTCGTTTTTGCAGCCATAATAAACTCCAATTTGGTAAGATATAAGTAGTGTCTCAGAAATGGTATCAATTTACTACTGAGCAATTAAGCCTGCTGTCGACCGTTTACAATCTGTCATGAATGATCGCTATTGGCTAAAAGCAGGAATATTTAGAATATTGGATTTTTAGATGATTCAAGATAAACATAGAAAAATCTTAGGAAATCTTTATTTTGGACTAGGTGTTGTTGCTTTGGTATTCGTTATCTTGACATGGATTAACCACCCTGACTCTGCTGACTAAATAGAAAATAGTCGTCTTTATATTTCTATATTAATTTCAGTATCAGTTTTTATCACTTGCGGATTAGCACTTCTATCTAATACTCAATTTGCACATTGGATTTGCATTCCTGTTTCAATCTTACTCCTGTTTGGTTTTCCTGTAGGCACTGCGATAGGCGGCTATTGCTTATGGTATTTTTGGCGATTTGGACTAAATGCTAAATGACCGCTATTGGCCGAAAGCGGAAATTCATAAATCTATCAATTTATCTCCTCAGTGATATATTACATAACTAAGTAATAAATTCCCTTCGCATCATTTTCTAAAATTTATTTATAGGTGAGTTTTTATGTACCGAACAAAATTTATCATGATAATTATAGGCTTCTTAGGGTTACTTGTTTCATATCTCGTCAATGCTGAGAAACCAACTGATGGTGATGCATTGCGTGATGTAAACGAAGGCAAAGTAGTCTGGGACGTAACTGTTGGAAGTCCAAGCAAGCTATTGCTTTTAATGAAAGTAATCGAAGAAACCTATGATGATCTTATACGACAGGATGTGAAACCCGATATGATATTTACCTTTCATGGGCCCGTCGTGAAACTTATTTCTTCTCAGCCATTGGATTTACCTCTTGACGAGGAAGAAGCTCATGAGAAAGTCCTAGATCAGCTACGTGAATTCAGTAAGAAGCCTGGTGTAAAAATGGAGTCATGCTCGGTTGCTGCAAGATTGTTAGGCATAGGCAACGACACCATCATACCCGAAGTCAAACCTGTAGGTAATACATTTGTGTCGTTAATAGGGTATCAAAAGAAAGAATATGCCCTTATTCCAATTTATTAACGCTTCCATAATGATCGCTAACGACACAAAGCATACATTCATGTTCGTGCACTAAAATGCTCAGAGTGATAGACATAGTCATTAATGATCATTATTCATGGGAGCCTGATGACCCATTGGACTTTGTTGCATCTGTTGTAATTAACGTTGGTGAAAATAATGCTGGGGATAATTTTTATCTTCAATTATGTACACCAATTTCAATTAAGAACTTAGCGGATAAACACGATATTTTTATTATTGAAAAGTGGGAAGGTATCGAAATTTTAGTTGAGAAGTTAAATAACTTTATTGAAGTTAAACTAAGTGAAAATGCAAAAGACTCAGATTATCAGTGTTTAGATAACTTCTGGCACTGGGAATATAGCAACTACAAATAATTATTTTTTACTCGTGAATGTCTGTTCACAATCCAAAGCGAACGTAATAGAACGTAATATAATTGGAGAAAATTATGAGTGACAAAACACTTAATAAACGATTAGGTGGTTATGAAGGAATTACATCATTTGTTGAAGATTTACTATCTCACTTAGAAGAAGACCAACAACTTGGTCGCTTTTGGCAACATAGAGGAGGAGGATATCGAGAGAGAAACAATTACTTATCGACTATTTATGTTTGAGTACTGGTGGACCGATGTATTACACCGGGCGAGACATGAAAATTTCACACATAGATATGAAAATTAGCGATAGTAATTGGCCCATATTTATGAATCATGCTGGTGATACGATGAAAGCTTTACATGTGCCTCAGCAAGAATGTGATGAAATTGCAGCATTCGTAACCAGCTTAAAAGCAGATATCGTTGAAGTTTAATGTCCGCTATTGTCCGAAAGAAGACATTAAAAAACATTCCGAGAGACCCATTATAGATTTAGTGCTGACTCCGACAGGACGAAGATGGCATTAATAGCTCTATATTAATTAGCCATGCATGAGCCAAACGGTCATTTAATAATGAAAAGCATATTTGAATAGTAAATATTTATCTTAAGTGGCTAATTTTCAAAATTAGAAAATATTCATATGCAAAATATAAAAACCAAACTTCTCAACACAATACTCATTGTCCAACTATGTTTATTGACTTCATTAAGTATGAGTGCAGATTTTCAAAAGGGATGGGAGGCAATCGAGCGAAAAGACTACGCAACCGCTCTGCAGGAATTTAAACCTCTTGCGGAACAAGGTGTTGCAGAGGCTCAATATAATCTCGGTGTAATATATGACAATGGATACAGCGTTGCACAGAATGATAAAGAAGCAGTGAAGTGGTATCGTTTGGCTGCGGAACAAGGTTTTGCAAAGGCTCAATATAATCTCGGTCGGATGTATGCCAGAGGAGAAGGCATACCAGAAGATGATAAAGAAGCAGTGAAGTGGTATCGCTTGGCTGCGGAACAAGGTTTTGTAAAGGCTCAATATAATCTCGGTCGGATGTATGCCAGAGGAGAAGGAATTCGAAAAGATAATGTTTATGCTTATATGTGGTTTAACCTTGCTGCCGCACAAGATCATCTGATTAGCTCATCTAAAAAGAATGAGGTTTTCAAAGAAATGACACCCATGCAATTCGAGAAAGCCCAGAGATTATCTCTGGAATGCATAAAGAAGGATTACAAAAACTGTTAGCGCGGTACTGACAGGGTTTGCATTAACTTGTCAGTGCTCTGTGATTAAAAAAATAAAATAATTAGAGCGACACCCCCAATCATATTCATATCCGACCTTGATCGGACTGTGGCGACACTTGCATGATGTTATTAGCTATCGAGATTTCTTGATTAGTATTTTGATGGGTTAAGGAATATGCTATTCCAAACACGAACATCCCAACAATGATCACATCGAATATTCTAAGCTTTCCATTATTGAAACGTAGCATTTATAGCCCATCTTCCTTACTTCTCATTGAAATCATAAAAAGCCCCGCGGGGTTTAGGCGGGGCTAAGTCTCGTCATTACCAAGGGAGGAGTGATGACGCTGAAACATCTAGCAGCAGTACAAAAAGGACTAGTCTGACCGAGATGCTTACAAGTACTAATTGCAACAAATTTGCCAAAGTTATCGCGCATGAATATCAATCACTTAGATTTGCATTGAAAGCACAATAAGGGTGTATTGATAAGTAAGAGTGCAGGATTGCACTAAAATAAATATAAAAAAATATTCCGAGACACCCATAATCTATATATTGCCGATCTCGACCCCCTCTACCCCGCCTTTAAATACACACATTATTGAGCTATATCAAAGGCTTGTATCCCTACATCCCTTATTTTGAATAAGAGTCTGGTTCTTTGTTAGGCTGATAAGAATAATTATCTGGGGAATTTTATGAAGTGGTACGAATGGTATATCGACATAGTAAAAAATAAGTATGCAAAGTTTGAGGGTCGAGCTAACGTGGGCCAAGGTCAGCAAAGAAGAGATTCTAAAAAGGAAAGGCAAGAAGCGTTCCAAGAAACCAAAGAAAAAAGATCGTTCTGAAATGACTGAAGACGACCTTAAACGATCGATTAGAAAATCTAGATCTACGATCCGTCGAAGCATCATGGGCTCCAAAGCAGATCACCTTCTTACGCTTACTTATCGAGAGAATGCAATAGTGGCCTCAATGCACGACTCAGCCACTAAATTCAATCAACTATTAGTTACACATCTATAGGTTCCATTAATCCATCAGAGTAAACGTAACTGCACTAAATGAACGCTGTTATTGAGCGTAACCTAAGCCTACAATATTTGCCATAACTTACGTATCAATTAGGAGGCATCATGCAGTTAGATAGCGTCATGCAATTAGATAATATAAAAGACGTTTGTTCAGGCCTAATGGATAAAGCGAAAGCTAAAAAATTCTTAGGTCATCCAGTCGATGACATTAAAGAAGAGGCAAATAAATTTGTTGAGAAATTTGCCGAAGAGAATGGACTTAAAGCACATACTCTATCTGCCTATAGATGGTATTTTCAATCAGACAATCATTTACTGGAAGATGGTTTTGTGGAACTACGTTGCAAAACCAGTTTCTTAAAACATGAAGGCTCTTGCACGTTCGAAATTGTGGATATTGCTGAAATCGATAAGGCTAAACATTTAGCCTGAGGATAAATCAAATCAAACTGGCCAGGGCCTAGTAAGTTTGCTATGCCTGGCGAATTAGTAGTTACGCAGTGATCGGGAGTTGAGATAGGCTGCGAAATATTGAACGCCAGCAATAATTCGCTAGAGTTGCGTGCGCTAATTTGCACTCCTCCCCAAATTCTGTAGGAACTGTTCCATTTAGCGAAGAATGGATGCGAAGGCTATTTTGATAATCCGCAAAATCATTCAGCTTTATCTAAAGCAAGTAGCATAAATAATGCCTTTAGCAGAAATTTAGATA
>Ga0255057_10000417_pt1 | contig 24390 bp, 20 predicted proteins | sample Cases_109_6_MG_FD_189022 | JGI IMG/M metagenome (GOLD analysis project Ga0255057, IMG submission 189022) | Seawater microbial communities from Amundsen Gulf, Northwest Territories, Canada - Cases_109_6 | ecosystem: Environmental > Aquatic > Marine > Gulf | place: Canada: Northwest Territories... | reverse complement strand
GACGTGTTCGTCGGCGACGAAGACGTTATCCAGGATGGTGTCGTCGCTGCGCGTCGCCCGCATGCCCAACGTGTCCCAGGTCTCGACGATGGAAATCCCCTCGCTATCGCGCGGGATGAAGGCATGCACGATTTTCGGGTTCTCGGGATCCGACTCGTCCTTGGCGTGGACGCCCAGGTAATCCCAGACCGGCGTTAGGCTGCCGAACGACTTGCGGCCATTGATCCGGTATCCGCCATCGACCTTCTCGGCCTTCGCGGTCGACTGGATCAGCGGCCAATCGTTTCCGCCCTCGGCATGGCCGGCGGCGAAAATCTTGCCCTTGCCGGCCTCCTCCAGCATCCAGCGCAGGGACCCGTCCCCGCCGCGCAACAGATCCGCCGCCACCCCGCACCAATAGAGGTGCATGTTGATGGCCAGCGCCGTCGCCGGCGCATACATCGCCAATCGGCGCTGCTCGTGGCACACCTCCGCCAGGCTTTTGCCCAGGCCGCCGAACTCCTTGGGCACGTTGATCTTGGTATAGCCGGCCTCCTTCAATTCTTTGAAGTCCTCGGAGAAAAAGCGGTTCTCCGCGTCATAACCCGGTGCGCGCTCGCGGCAGCGGTTCAGCAGCTCTTCGCTCAACGCTTGGTTTTCCCCAGAGTTCGAATCTCCTGTCGCGGTCATGGTATCCCCCTTGTGACGTGTGCTTATTAGTTCGTTGTCGCATGGCCGTGTGCCCCGGCAAGGTGCCGACGCCACGTCCTATTTACGCTTCCTGATCATCGGACCGGAGCCGCGAACGATCGCGCGGTTCGCCGATCCAGACGCACCAAATCGACAAACCGCCGCCGGTCGAGTGAGGCGGCACCAACCATCGAATTCAGCGAATTTAGCGCAACCTTATATTGAACATATGATCGGCAAGAGTCGACCGCTCTATGTTGCTCTATGTTGCCGCTTCGCCGAAGCCGACAGGCGGTCCCGTTCGGACCTCGGGCCGGGTTCGCGTCGCCTCTTCTCTTGCCGCGCGGCCGATGAGCGCCTCAGGCCAGCCGGCCTTCGAAAGTGCCGTAGCCGAACTCTCGGATCACACGAAGCGCATCCGTTCGGGAGTCCCACAGCGCGATGGCCGGCAGTTGCGTGCCGTTGAAGGTGGTGGACTTCACCATCGTATAATAGGCCTGGTCGAGAAAGAGCAGCCGGTCCCCGCTCTTGGGCGGCTTCTCCAGACGATAGGTCCCGATGACATCGCCGGCCAAGCAGGTCGGACCGCCCAGGCGAAACACGCACTCATCACGCGCGGCGCTTTCCGCCGGCGTCTCGACCGGGACCCCGCCCAACAAATCGGGGGTATAGGGGGCCTCGATCACATCGGGCATATGGCAGGTTGCCGAGGCGTCCAACACCGCGAAATGCCCGTCGTTCCAACCGGTGTCCAGAACCTCCGCGACCAGAGCGCCGGCATTGAGCACCACCGCCGTGCCGGGTTCGAGATAGACCTCGAGCCCCCAGCGCGCCTTAAAGGCACGCAACCTGTCGATCAGGCGGTCGACCGGATAGTCGTCGGCGGTCAACAGCTGCCCGCCGCCCAGGTTGATCCAATCGACATGGCCGAAGAAACCGCCGAACCGGGTCTCGGTCGCCGCGAGAAGCCGATCGAAGGGCTCGTAGCCCTGATCGCACAGCGCGTGTACATGCAACCCGCCTATGGGCCCCAACGCGTCTTCGGTCAGGTCTTGTGCCAGGGTGCCGAGCCGCGACCAGGCGGCACAGGGATCGTAGGCGGGGGTCTCGACCTCGCTATGCCGGGGATTTATGCGAAGACCATAGGAACCGGACGGAAGCCCGGCGAGAAGCGGCGCGAAGCGCTGCCACTGGCCCAAGGAATTGAAGATCAAGTGGTCCGCATAGGTCTGAATTTCCGCCACCTGGTCCGGCTTCAATCCCGGAACGTAGGCATGCACCTCGCCGGCAAACCGGTCATGGCCCAAGCGCGCCTCCCAAAGGCCGCTCGCCGCCGTTCCATGAAGGTAGGCGCCGATGAGATCGGCCACCTCGAAACAGGCAAAGGCCTTCAGCGCCAGCAGCACCTTGACGTCCGCGTCATCGGCGATGCGACGGAGGACCTTCAGATTGCTCTCGAGTACCGCCAGGTCGATGACGTAGCAGGGGCTGGGGACGCGTGCCGGATCGAAGCCACCGAACGCGGCTTCAACCTCACTCATCGTCGCCGGGCCACGAACCGTCCAACGGCAGCTCCCTCGTCGTCCAGCCGATCCCGACCTTCGCCATGAGATCGAGGAACGGATCGGGGTCGAGCTCCTCCACATTTACCATGGTCCCAGGTCGCCAAACGCCACGCGCCAGAAGGATGGCGGCGCTCACCGCCGGCACCCCGGTCGTATAGGAAATCGCCTGCGACCCGACGTCCTCGTAGCAGAACCGATGATCGCAGGTCGAGTAGATGAAGGTGCGTCTGTCCTTCCCGTCCTTCATGCCCCGAATATCGCACCCGATGCAGACCTTACCCGTATAGCCGGCGGCCAACGTCGAGGGATCGGGGAGAACCGCTTTGACCATCTTCAGGGGCGCGAGGCGCACCCCCTCGACCTCGATCGGAATGCTCGATAGGAGGCCCAGCCGATAGAGCGTATCGAAGACCTGCAGATACCTGTCGCCGAAGCCCATCCAGAACTCGATCCGCTGGGCATCGGGAATGAAGCGCGGCAGCGAGTGCAACTCGTCATGCCCCATCGAATAGACCTTGTGCGTGCCGACTTCCGGCAGCGTGACCTCACGGGACTTCGAATGGTGGGGGATCGTTTGGAAGGCTCCATCCTCCCAGTAAACAACGTCCTCCATGATCTCGCGAAGGTTCGTATCGGGATCGAAATTGGTGGCGAAGTATTTGCCGTGATCGCCGCCATTGACGTCGATGATGTCGATCGTGTCGATGCGGTCGAACTGGTGCTTCTGGGCATAGGCGCAAAAGGCATTGACCACGCCCGGGTCGAAACCGATGCCCAGTATGGCGGTCAGACCCTTTTCCTCGAAGCGCGGCCGGCGCGGCCACTCACGCAGTTCATACCAGGGAGCGGGCTCGTTTTCGGTGTGCTCCTCCTCGGCGACCGCGGTGTCGATATAGTGGGCACCCGCCTCGATGCACGCATCCATCAGGGGGGCATTGCAGTACGGGCTGGCGACGTTGAGGACGATGTCGGATGCGGTCTCTCGGATGAGGGTGGCCATTTCGCCGACATCGCGGGCATCGACCTGGCGTGTCTCCAGCAACGCCGGATCGTCCGCCTTGGCCCAGCGGCCCCGCGCGTCCGCGGCGATGGCATTGGGCTTCGCCGAGGAGCGGCTGGCCAGAACGATGCGCCCGAACTCATCATGAAACTGCGCCGCCTTTTGCGCGGCGACGGCGCCCACGCCGCCGGCGCCGACGATCAATAGATTGGGTTTCGCCAATGTCTCTTTTCACCTCCCTTCACCGCTATTCCAATAGTCCGCCGCGACAGCCCGCGTCGCCGTCAGAACCTACCGCCAAGGTAGCACATGTGCGCCGGAGGCTAGTTGAGCGACATCAAATTGTAGTGTCATATGGTCAGATGATCGCGTGGCGTACCTTGGCCGAAACCCACTCGCTGACCACCACCGTGGCGATGATCACCAGCAAGATCATCGAGACCTCGGTCCAGGCCAGGGTGAGGATCGAGGCGTTGAGCTGCAAGCCGATGCCACCGGCGCCCACCAGGCCGAGCACGGTCGACTCGCGGATGTTGATGTCCCAACGGAACACACTGATACCGGCCAACGCCGGCAGCACCTGGGGCACGATGCCGAAGGTCAGGATCTGAGCCTGGCTCGCCCCGGTGGCGATGATCGCCTCGACCTGTCGCTCGTCAATCTCCTCGATCGCCTCGTACAGCAGCTTGGCGCAAAAGCCGATCGAGCGCAGCCCGATGGCGATGATCCCGGCGAAGATGCCCGGCCCGACGATGGAGACCAGTAAAAGCGCCCAGATCAGCGAGTTGATCGAGCGCGAGGAGACGATGATGAACAGGGCCAGCGGGCGCACGACGAAACGGCTCGGCGTCGTGTTGCGCGCCGCGCAGAAGGCGATCGGCACCGCCAGGATGAGCGCTATCATGGTGCCCAGGGTGGCGATGTTGACGGTATCCCACATAGGCCGCCAGAGCTTTTGCATATAGGAGAGCTTCGGCGGCACCATGCGCCGGCCCAGGTCCGCCGCTTGTATGTGGGCGTCGGTGACAAACAGCCAGACCGTCTTCTCCGAGATCAACTGCCAGCACAGCACGAAGATCAGGGTGGCGACGAACCAGCCGGCCCAGATGGCAAGCTGCTTGCCACGCGCGCGCCGGCGCCAGCGCTGTTTTCCGCCTTGGGCCACCACCGGCATTACTGCACCCACTTGCGGACGTAGCCGGAGGTGTACTCGACCACCATGACGATGGCGATGATCACCAGCAGGATAGCCGCCGCGCTGTCGAACTCATAGCGGTCGAAGGCGGTGTTCAGGGTCGCGCCGATGCCGCCGCCGCCGACGATGCCGACCACCGCGGACTCGCGAAAGTTGATATCGAGGCGGTAAATCCCCAGGCCGATCATGCGCGGCATGACCTGCGGCTGCACCGAATAGTTCAGCCACTGGAGCCACCGGGCACCGGTGGCGCGCACCGCCTCGGCCTGGCCCGGGTCCATGTCCTCTATATCCTCGGCCAGCAGCTTGCCGTAGAAGCCCACGGTGGCGACGCTCAAGGTGACGAAACCGGCGAACGGGCCGAAACCGAACAACTTGACGAAGAAAATGGCGAGGATCACCTCCTGGAAGGAACGGCTGACCGCCAGAATGCCGCGGCAAAAGAGGTAGATCGGGCGGGGCGCCAGGTTGCGCGCCGCACCGAGGCCGACCGGGATCGACAGCGCGATACCGATCACCGTCGAGGTGACGGCCATCCAGAGGGACTCGTAAATACCGTCGAAGATCTCGTCGGCCCGGCTGATGAAGTCGGGTGGAAAGAAGGCGGCGATGAACTTGACGCCGCGCGGCAGGCCTTCGGCGACCCGACCCCAGTTGATCTCCATGGTACCGAAGGCGAGCGCCAGATAGATCGCGACGCCGAGGCCGATGCCCCAGCGCAAGCGCGGATCCTTGATGAAGGGCGGCTTACTCCAACGCCGCGAGACCAGTGCGCTCTCCGCCATGGCCCGGCCCTCAGGTCATTCCGGCCAGGCGGTCGCGATCCAGCTTCGGGCCCCGGTCGTCCTGGTCGTCTTCGGCGCTCGCCTCGCCTTCCGGCCCACCGCCCTCGTCCTCTTCGACCGGGCGAATGGTCTCGGCCCAGTCCTCCTCACCGTAAATATCGGTCAGTACTTCAGGCGAAAGCTTGTCGGGCGTGCCGTCGTAGACGACCTCGCCCAGGCGCAGGCCGACGATGCGCTCGGCGAACATCTGGGCGAGCTGCACGTCATGAATGTTGATGATCGCCGACAGGTTGCGCTCGGCACAGAGCTCGCAGATCAGGCGCATGATCTGGCGCGAGGTCTTGGGGTCGAGGCTCGCGGTCGGCTCGTCGACCAGCAAGAGTGCCGGGTTCTGCATGAGCGCACGGCAGATGCCGACCCGCTGGCGCTGGCCGCCGGACAGCTCGTCGGCCCGCTTGTCGACCATGTCGTCGAGACCTACCCGGGCAAGCAACCGAAAGGCCTCGTCGATGTCGGACTGCGGAAACTTGCGCAGGAAGCTGCGCCAGAAGCCGACATAGCCGAGCCGGCCGGAGAGCACGTTCTCCATGACGCTCAGGCGCTCCACCAGGGCGTACTCCTGGAAGATCATGCCCATGGTGCGGCGCGCCCGGCGTATCGATGCCTGGCCTAGGGCGTTGATCTCGACGTCGTTCAGGAACACCTGGCCCGAGGTCGGCTCGACCAGGCGGTTGATGCAGCGGATCAGGGTGGACTTGCCGGCGCCGGACGGGCCGATCAAGGCCATGACCTGACCGTCCGGCACCTCCAGGTTTATCCCCTTGAGGGCGAGGTCTCCCGTCCGGTAGCGTTTGACCAGATCAACGAGGCGCAACATCGCCACCCGCCCTCACAGGTTCAACAAAGACCGCGGACCCGCGGCTCCCTCGCGACTTTTCGCCGCGCCGGGGCCACGGGCTCCGTTACCGGTATCACTTGCAGAGGTAGCTGACGCCGTTGGCCGTATCGATCTTGCGGATCACGTCCCAGTCGTGCTTGTGGTTGATCGCAATGAAACGGCCCTCCTTCTTGAACTCGGCCTGCAGGTCCGAGCCCTCCCAGTCGAAGGTGAAGAAGGCCTGCTTGATCTTGGCCACAAGCTCGGGATGGAGGTTGTGGGCGTGGCCATAGCCGGTGGTCGGGAAGGTCTGCGATTTGTAGATCGTGCGGATCTGGTCGGCGCTCACCACCTCGCGGTCGATCATCCGCTTCTTGATCGAGTTGGCGATGGCCGCCGCTTCATAGTCGTTGTTGGCCACGCCGAGCACCGAATTGTCGTGCTTGCCCGAGAAGGTCGTGCCGAAGTCCTCCTCGGCCACCAGGCCGAACTCCGATTTCAGGATCGCCGAGGGGGCCTTGAAGCCCGAGTTCGAGGGCGGCGAGGTGAAGGCGAGGGTCTTGCCCTTGAGGTCGGCCGGCGACTGGATGGCGCTGTCGGCGGGAACGATGATCTCCATCTCGTAGCCGAAGGAGCCGTCGGTCGATGCCATCATGGCGAACGGCACGAAGCCGGCGCAGCTCACGGCGATGGGATTGCCGCCCGTGTTGACCCCGGCGATGTGCAAGCGCCCGGAGCGCATGGCCTCGTACTGCGCGGCATAGGACTGGACCGGGAAAAACACCACCTTGCGCTCGGTTATACCTGCCATGTGGTCGACGAAGCCTTGCCAGACCTTCTTATAGACGGCCGGATCCTCGACCGGCGTGTAGGAGAAGATGATGGTGTCGGGGTCGACCCACTGCGCCGCATCGAGCGGCAAGTCGGCGACCAGGTCACCGTCCCGGTCGCAATATTGCTGGTCGAGGGTCCCGCGCGCGCAATCCTCCGCCGCAACGGCTTGTCCCGGAGCAGTGACGGCGAGCGTTGAGAGTACGAGCATCGCCACGGCGGCGGCGATGAATTCCTTGATGCTGATCATGACGCTCCTCCCTTTGTTTTGCTTTGCCGTTGTTTTGCTTGGCCACGGGGTCATACGGACCCTCCGGCATATTTGAAACTCACAAATTCGATATCACGCGCACGTTCCTTGCGGCGCGATCCACCGACACCGCGAACGTTAACGGTTCGACACCTAGCCCGCAACAGGCCGAAAGGTCGCGGTAGGCATCTGCTTTCATCGCGGATCTCAGGGTAGTCAACGCAAACGCAGCCTGCCGCCAAATTGACAGGGGGACGGTGGCTGTTCACAATGCGCGCCAAGCGAGTATTCCGGCGGCCGAATATGCGACCGCCCAAAAATCTACAAACAGGGAGGAAAATATGAGGAAGGGCTGGACTTTAGGATTGGCCGCCGTGTTCGCGGCCGTGGCACTTTCGCCCGCGGTGGCGGCACAGTGCACCAACGACGTGTTCAAGAAGGTCATGAGCAGCGGCAAGGTCTCCATTGGGGTAAAGGCCGACTATAAGCCCTGGGGCTTCCGCAGCGAGAACGGCGATCTGGTGGGCATGGAAATCGACATGGCTCAGGACGTGGCCGACACGCTGGGTGTCGAGCTGGAACTGGTCTCCGTGCAGTCCTCCAACCGCATGCAGTTCCTCGAGCAAGGCAAGATCGACATGATGATCGCCACCATGTCAGACCGCGCCGACCGCCGGAAGCTCGTCGGCATCGTGCAGCCGAACTACTACACCTCCGGCACCAACGTCCTGGCCCCCAAGGCAGTGGGCCTGAAGGACTGGAGCGAGCTTAAGGACAAGCCCGTCTGCGGCAAGCAGGGCGCCTTCTACAACAAGATCGTCGAGGAGCGCTACGGCGCCAAGGTGGTGGCCTTCACCGGAAATGCGGAGTCCAAGCAGGCCCTGCGCGACAAGAAGTGCATCGCCTGGGTCTACGACGACAGCTCCATCATGTCGGACCTCTCCTCGGGCAACTGGGACGACTACGAGATGCCGCTGGCTTCCGAGGACGATAACCCCTGGGGTTTGGCCGTGCCTCTGGCCGAAAGAAACTGCGTCTTCGGTCACATGATGTCGGGTCTCAGCTACGATTGGCTGCAGTCCGGCCGCTTGATCGAGCTGGAGAAGAAGTGGGGCATCCAGCCGACCGCCTTTTTGGCCGCTCAACAAGAGCGCATGAAGGACTGGCTCGCCGAATAAGCAGCCGGCCGAGTAAAGCAACAAATCACCCAGGACCGGGGGCACCGCGCCCCCGGCTCCTGCGCTTTTCCGCCGGTGGGGGATAGGGGATGCCGGATAGCCTTCAGGCGTTCTTTCGAGAGCTTGCCGACACCCATCCGAAGTGGAACTTCATCTTCTTCTACGACCTCACGCAGCTCGACCGTGTGCTGTCGGGGTTATGGATGACGATCCAGCTATCGGTCGTCTGTGTCATATTGAGCGTCGTCATCGGCGTGGTTGGGTCTTGGATGCAGGGCTCCCACCTGCCCATCGTGCGCCGCATCGTGCAGGGCTATATCCAGTTCTTTCGCAACACGCCGCCGCTGATCCAGCTTCTGTTCTTCTATTTCGCGCTGGGTCAGTTCACCCCCACCTACTCGCCCGACGGCTGGCTGGAGGTGCCGATCATCTCCAACGTCGGCTGGGCGATCATCTCGCTATCGTTCTTCGCCGGCGCCTTCAACGTCGAGATCTTTCGCGCCGGCATCGAGGCCGTGCCCGAGTCCACCGCCGAGGCCAGCGAAGCGCTCGGCATGAACCGGCTGCAGACTTACATGTACGTCGTCCTGCCGCTTGCCTTCCGCGTGAGCTTGCCGGCGTTGAACAACAACCTGGTCAATCTCGTAAAGACCACGACGCAAGCGATCGCCATCGCGGTGCCGGAGCTGCTCTATGAGATGGTGAGCATCTACAACGATTACTCGACCGCTCAGAACGCCTCCATGGTGGTGCTGTTCGTCGTCTTTATCGTTCTGGTCGGCATCCTTGTCCTCGGTATGCACAGGTGGGAGCGCGCTATACGCATCCCCGGCTACGGCGGGTGAGGAGGCGGGCGGCGATGGGCGCGATCCCTGGACTTACGGCCAAAAGCAGGACCGACCTTGCGGTTCTACGCCCCTTCCGCGCCACGCCGGCCGGCGCCGCGGACGACTTGCTGTTCAGCCGTTGGATCGCCGGCGCGCCGGGTTGGCTGCCGCTGGCGATGCTCGTGCTGGCGGCCGCCTGGCCGGCGACGGCGCTGGCGCAGAGCAACTACACCTACACCCAGGCCGGCGACGCGCTGGTTCGCTGGCTTCCCTTGCTGGTCACCCGCGGCTTCGCGCTCAACATCATCATCAGCTTCGCGACCATGGCCATCGGCACCCTGGCGGGGGTCGCTCTGGGGCTGTGGCAGATATCGCCCAACAGGTTGGTGCGCCGCACGGCCTGGGCGATCACGCAACTGTTCCGTAATTCGCCGTGGCTGGTCTTACTGTTCATCGTCATGCTCGCCTTTCCCTTCGAGATCCGGATCGGCGGTTGGACGATCCTGGTTCCCGACTGGATGAAGGCGGTCTTCGGATTGTCGCTGCCGATCATGGCGAACATCTCCGAGATCGTGCGCGGCGCCATACAGTCGGTTCCTTCGGGTCAGTGGGAGGCGGCGGAGTCGCTGGCCTTCTCGCGCCGTCAAATACTCTGGCAGATCGTTCTGCCGCAGTGCTTCAAACGCATGATCCCGCCATGGATGAACTGGTATGCCATTTTGACCATGGCGACGCCGCTGGTCTCGCTGCTGGGGGTCGAGGAAATCGTGACCTTGTCGCGCCAGGCGATGGAGGCGGAGGACAACCATCCGGAGCTTCTGTTGCCCTTCTTCGGCTTCTGCCTCGTCATTTTTTTCTTCTACTGCTATCCGATCGCCCGCCTGACTGTGCGCATCGAGCGCCGCTTCACCGTGAAATTTTGAGGGAGACGCTTGTGCCCAATACAGAGTGGACCCCCGATCAACCCATCATCTCGGTCAAGGAAGTCTACAAATCCTTCGGCGAGCTGGAGGTCCTGAAGGGCGTCAGCCTCGACGTCATGAAGGGCGAGGTGATCTGCGTCATCGGGCCGTCGGGCTCCGGCAAGTCGACGCTCATCCGCTGCATCAACGCGCTCAACGACATCCAGTCCGGGTCGATCCGCGTCGAGGGTCTGGAGGTGCACGACCCCAAGCTCGACAAGTTGGCGCTGCGCAAGAAGGTCGGCATGGTCTTTCAACAGTATAATCTGTTTCCTCACAAGACGGCGATTGAGAACGTCATGATGGCACCGCTCAAGGTCCTCAAGCAGCCCCGTGCCGAGGTCGAGGACCGCGCCCGCATGCTGATCAGGAAGGTCCGCCTGGAGGGCAAGGAGAACAGCTACCCCGGCGAGCTGTCGGGCGGCCAGCAACAGCGCGTCGCGATCGCCCGCTCGCTTGCCATGAACCCGGACGTCATGCTGTTCGACGAGGTGACGGCGGCGCTCGACCCGGAGACCGTCAAGGAAGTGCTCGTCACCATAAAGGAGCTGGTCGCGGAAGGCATGACCTGCATTCTGGTGACCCACGAGATGGGCTTCGCCCGCGAGATCGCCGACCATATCTACTTCACCGACCGGGGCGTGATCGTCGAACACGGCCCACCGAGCACCTTCTTCACCGAGGCGAAGGACCCGCGAACCAGGGAATTCCTGAGTCAGATCCTGTGAGCCGTCGTCTCGATCGAACTGGAACTTACAACGACAGGCTGTCTAAAATCTTCACAAGCAGGGTCGTCTCTGGAGCCTGTGGAGCTCGGTGCGAGTCGGCCAATCCGGTTCTGTCTCAACAGCCTATACAGTTGCGTGAATACTCAATTCAAACGAGGTTAGGGAGCAATCAATGGGTAAGAAACTTCGGAGGACATCGGTCATCGTATCGACCGGTGTATTTGTCGCCGCGGTGTTCGCCGCCGGATACCTTGCCGGTGAGAGATCCGACAGCACAAGCGAAGACAATCCTTTACTGACAAAGGCTCATGCCGCTCAAGCGGAGAGCCCAACGGCCGGCGGCCCGATGGAGTGGTCGCGCACCGAACCTTATCCACGCCACGACGTCTACTACCCGGGAACCGAGGCTCTGGCGCCCGACGAAATGCGGGTGATCGCCTGCGGCACCGGCATGCCGACGCCGCGCCTCAAGCAGGCCGCGGGCTGTTTCATCGTCGAGCTTGGCAACGGCGATAAGTTCATCTTCGACATGGGCGAGGGCTCCTATGAGCGCATATCGGCGCTTGGCATCCCGCTCGACCAACTCGACAAGGTCTTTCTTGGCCATCTTCACCTCGATCACGCCGGCGACTTCCCCGCCTTCTACTTCACAGGGCCGGTGAACAACCGTCTCACGCCGGTGCGTGTCTGGGGACCGAACGGGATCAAGCCGGAATGGGGCACCAAGGCTTTTGTGAAGAATATGAAGGAGATGTGGGCCTGGGAAGCCGCGACGCGCGGTGCCGTGGTCGATCCCCGCGGCCTGAAGCTCGAGGTCAACGAGTTCGACTGGACGGCGATGAACAGCCTCATCTACGACGAAAACGGGGTCGTCATCCGAACCGTTCCGGCGATCCACGGCGAACAGTCCGTCAGCTTCATTCTGGAATGGAACGGCCTGAAGTTCGCCTTCTCCAGCGACACACTGCCCAGCACGGGCTGGCGCGATCATGCGGTTGGCGCGGATCTGGCGATCCACGAATGCTTCCTGACGCCCGCTCTCATGATGTCGAAGCTGGGTATGGCGCCGTCGGAGGCGATCTTCGTGGGCACGCAAGGACATACCTCGGCGCAGGCCTTCGGCAAGATCATGAGCCTGACGAAGCCGCGGCTTGCGGTTTGCTATCACTTTCAGAACGACCACGACACTGCCCCTTTGGTGCTTGCGGACATTCGCAAGACCTATGACGGGCCGCTCGATCTGGCGCTGGACTTCATGGTCTGGAACGTGACCAAGAAAGAGATTCGCACCCGCATGGCGGTTCCCAACCATGAGAGCTTTCCCGCGCCGGCACAGCGTGAAAAGCAGCCGCCGGACTCGATGGCGATCCTGAAATTCAGCGACACCACGATCAAGAGTATCGAGCCGGAGTCCGCCGCCGTCACCAACGCTCAGATCGAGGAGTTCAATAAGCTGAACGGCACGGACATCAAGCCGGGGCTAACCGGAATTCCGTTCAAGAACGACTAGCGTCATTGGTTATAGGCCGCGTCGCGCCGGGCACCCGGCCGGCGCTGCCGGCGACCCCTGGAAGACGTGCGTCGGCGAGCTTACGCCGGCGCACTCCTCCCCCGGACCCACGACCGACAGCGCACGGTCCGACGGCACCTTATCGGTATCTCCGATACCTCTATCTTGATATCCCCATTGACTTCAAACCGGCCAAAGACGGTTAATGGGAGGAGGAACAAGCACACTAGGGAGGTAAACATGATAAGCGGATTTATCGGCAGAGCCCTCGCACCGATATGGGGTGCTCTTCTGGTTCTCGGCATCGTCGGCCTCGCGCCGGCCCCCGTTCAAGCCGAGACAATGAAGGTCGCGGGCATTTTCGAGACCCCGATCGAGGAACCCTGGGTCAAACAGATCCATCAGGCGCTGCTCAAAGGCAAAGAAGAGCTCGATATCGACTACACCTACTCGGAAAGCGTCAAGTCGTCGGACTTCGGGCGGGTCATGCGTGAATATGCCGAGCAGGGCTATCAGCTCATCATGGGCGATGCCTTCGGGGCCGAGCGGATCGCCCGCCGGGTCGCCCGGGACTATCCGGATACGGCTTTCGTCTTCGGGTCAGGTATCGGCCCCGCCGATCCCAACTTCGGCGTCTTCGACAACTGGATCCATGAGCCCGCATTCCTGTCCGGCATGATCGCCGGCCGGATGACCAAGACCAACACGGTCGGCGTGGTCGGCGGCATGGCGATCCCCGAGATCAACCGCCTGTCGAACGCGTTCTGCGCCGGGGCCAAGGAGGTCAACGACCAGGTCAGGTGCAAGTTCTCCTTCATCGGCTCGTTCTTCGATCCGCCCAAGGCCAAGGAGGCCGCGATCGCGCAGATCGAGGCCGGCGTCGACGTGATCTATGCCGAGCGTTTCGGTGTCGTCGAGGCGGCCCAGGAAAAGGGTGTCCTGGCGATCTCCAACATGTCGGATCAGGCCTCGCTCGGTCCCAACACCGTCATCACCGGTCCGGTCTGGGATATGTGGCCGACGGTCAAGCATGTCGTCGCCCTGGTGCGGGCCGGCGTGTTCACCGCACAGGACTTCGGCGGCTTCTCCTACATGGGCAAGGGGGGCTCCTACCTGGCGCCCTACCACGAGTTCGAAGCCAAGCTGCCCGACGACGTCAAGACGATGGTCTCCGAGCGCCGGCAGGAGATCCTCGACGGCACTTACCGCGTCGAACTCGACGAGGGTGCGCCGCGTTCCGACTGACGCTAGGCGGAATATGCCCGGGACGGCCGATCGTTTGTTCAGGTCGTCCCGGGACGGTCCCCCAAAACCGGGAGTTTTGTGATGAGCCAGAACACCCCGATTCTGAATCTGCGCGGGATTTGCAAGAACTTCGGTTCGGTACAGGCCAACAAGGACGTGGACCTGACCTTGCACAAGGGCGATATCCTGGGCCTGCTGGGCGAAAATGGCGCCGGCAAGACGACCCTGATGAACGTCCTGTTCGGTACCTATGCTGCGGATTCCGGCCATATCGAGATCGACGGCTTACCAGTGGCGATCCACAATTCGGCCGACGCGATCGCCTGCGGTATCGGCATGGTGCATCAGCACTTCCACCTGGTCGCCCGACACAGCGTGATCGAAAATCTGATGGTCGGCCAGCCGAGCAAGCACGGCATGCTCGACCGTGCCGACGCCGAGGCGCGTCTTGCCAAGATCGGCGAGGATTTCGATCTCAAGTTGCCGTCCGACGCCTTGGTCAGCGATCTGACGATCGGCGAGCAACAGCGCCTGGAGATCATCAAAGCGCTGTTCCGCGGCGCCCGCATCCTGATCCTGGACGAGCCCACGGCCGTGCTGACGCCGCAGGAGACCGAGGGGCTGTTCAAGGCCATGCGCGCCCTGATCGACAAGGGCATGGGCGTGATCTTCATTTCGCACAAGCTCTTCGAGGTGCGCGAGATCACCAACCGTATGATGATCATGCGCCTAGGCGTGGTCACGGCCACGCTGGACAACACGCCCGACCTGACCGACCGGCAGCTCGGCGAGCTGATGTGCGGGCACGAGCTGACCCCGCCGGAGAAACCGGCCGTGGAAGTCGGCCGCGTGCTGCTCCGGCTGTCCAACATCACCGCCGGCGGAACCCCGGAACGGCCGGTGCTCAAAGACGTCTCGCTCGATGTTCGCGCCGGCGAGATCGTCGGCCTGGCCGGGGTCTCGGGTAACGGCCAAAGCCAGCTCGCCGAGGTGATCGCCGGTGTATTGCAGCCGCACAGCGGCACGATCGAGATCGACGGCAACGTGCTCAGCCGGCCTACGGTAAATGAAATCAAGGCGCTGGGCGTCGGACGAGTGCCGGAGGACCGTATGGGGACCGGCTTGATCACCTCGCTGCCGCTCAGCGACAGCATGGTGCTGCCGCGCATCGGTCAACCGCCATTCTCTCGCTACGGGGTGATCGATCGCGGGGCGATTAGCAAATTTGTCGCCGAACAGGTTGAGACGTTCGGCATCAAGACGGCGAGCGTCGACATACGCACCGGCACGCTTTCGGGTGGCAACCTGCAAAAAGCGCTGCTGGCCCGCGAGATGGCCTGGGACCCGCTGATATTGCTGGTCGCCCAGCCGACCCGCGGCATCGATGTCGGCGCCGGCGAATTCGTCCATCGCCAGTTCCTCGACATGCGCGCCCGGGGCCGCGGCCTGCTAGTGATCAGCGAAGACCTGGAGGAGCTTTTTACGCTCTCCGACCGCATCGCGGTGATCTACGAGGGCCGCATCATGAGCATCATTCCGGCCGCCGAGGCGACCGCCCGGAACGTCGGCCTGCTGATGGCCGGTTTCCAGGAGGACGCGGCATGAAGGTTCGCCTGGAACAACGCGAGAAAAGCTCGCCCTGGCTCAATCTGGCCCTGCCGCTGATGGCCATCGCCGCCACTCTGGTGCTGTGCGGCGGCCTGATCGCCCTGGCCGGCGCTAACGTCCTCGAAGCCTATACGGTGCTGTTCGCCAGCGCCCTGGACAGCAAGTTCAACCTCGTCGAGACCATCGTCAAGGCGACACCCCTGGTCCTGACCGGCCTGGCGGTCGCGGTCGCCTTCCGCGCCAAATTCTGGAATATCGGTGCCGAAGGTCAGTTTCTCCTGGGGGCGATGGCGGCGGTTTTCATCGGCACCCAGGAAGGCCTGCCGACCTGGTCGCTGGTGCCCTTGATGATCGTCTGCGGCATCCTGGCGGGTGGCCTGTGGGCGGTCCTGCCGGCGATCTTGAAGACGCGCTTCAAGGTCGACGACGTAGTCACCACGCTGCTGCTCAATTTCATCGTCTTCTACGCCATGATGGCCTTGCTGGACGGTCCGTGGAAGGACCCCTTGAGCGGCTATCCCGACTCACCCGATGTCCTGATGGAGGCGGAATATCCGATCCTACTGACCGCCACGCGCCTGCATCTCGGCGCGCTGATGGCGGGTTTGGCGGCGATCTTCATATGGTGGCTGATGCGCTTTACCACGCTCGGCTTCGCGATCCGCGCGGTCGGCGAGAACCCGCGCGCCGCCGCCTATGCCGGGCACAACATCACCAGGGTCATCATCTTGACCGCGCTGATCTCGGGCGGCCTCGCGGGTCTGGCCGGCGTAGGCGAAGCCGCCGGTCTGCACTTTCAGGTCATGGCGGGCATATCGACCGGCTATGGCTATACCGGCATCGTCATCGCCATGCTGGCGCGGCTCAACCCGCTTGGCGTGGTTCCCTCGGCGATCTTCTTCGCGATCATCATCACCGGTGCCGAAGCCATGTCGCGCGCCACCGGCGTGCCGGTCTTCCTGGCCGACGTGATCCAGGGCACCGCCCTGATGACCATGCTGATCGCCCTTCTTTTCACCAGCTACAGACTTCGAGTGAGCTTGAGCAGCCATGGATGAGATTCTCGCACAGGTCTTCCAAATCGGCTTCTTCGCGGCGATGATCCGCATCGCCACGCCGCTGCTGTTCGCCACCATCGGCGAGCTCTTCGCCGAGCGGTCCGGGGTGCTCAATCTCGGCATCGAAGGCATCATGCTGCTCTCGGCGATGACCGGGTTCAGCGCCGCCTATTTCAGCGGCTCGCTGTGGATTGGCGTCGCCGCCGCAATCCTCACCGGCATGGCGTGCGGCGCGCTGATGGGCCTGTTGACCGTGACCTTCGGCTTGAGCCAGCACGTCTCGGGGCTGGGGCTGACGCTCCTTGCGTCCGGTCTCGCCTATTTCTTCTTTCGCGTGATCTTCGCCCAGCCGGTGGTCCCACCCAGCATTACGGCCTTCAAGACGGTGCCCATCCCGCTCTTGTCGGAGATCCCGTTGATCGGGCCCGTATTGTTCAATCAATATGCCCTGGTCTACGCCGCCCTGCTGCTGGTGCCGGCCACGGCCTTCATCTTGTACCGAACGCCCTGGGGGTTGCATCTGCGCACCGTCGGCGAGTCCCCGCACGCCGCGGACTCGGCCGGGGTCAGCGTCGCCTGGGTCCGCTATCAGGCGCTGATGGTATCGGGTGCCCTGATGGCGGTCGGCGGGGCCTTCTTGTCGATGGCCCAGTTCAACGCCTTCACCTTCGGCGTCATCTCCGGCCGCGGCTGGATCTGCATCGCGCTGGTGGTGTTCGGCCAGTGGAGCCCGTGGCGATCGGCCTTGGCGGCCTTCCTGTTCGCCTTCATCGATGCCCTGCAGCTGCGCCTCCAGGCCAGCGCCGTGATAGACGTGCCCTATCAAATATTCCTGATGATGCCCTTCGTGCTGACCATCGTGGCCATGGCCGTGGTGTCGCGCAACGCACGCGCGCCGTCGGCGCTCTTGGTGCCCTTCCGCAAGGAAGAACGTTGATGCTCGATCTGGTGATCCGCGGCGCCAACCTGGCCGACGGCCGGCAAGGCGTCGACATCGCCATCCAAGGCGAGCGAATCGTCGACGTGGCCCCTGCCCTGGAAGCCGAGGCTGGGGCCGAGATCGACGCCACCGGCTGCCTGGTGACGCCGCCCTTCGTCGATGCCCATTTCCACATGGACTCGACCTTGTCCTATGGCAAGCCGCGGACCAACCGCTCCGGCACCCTGCTCGAAGGGATCGCTCTGTGGGGCGAGCTCAAACCGCTGCTCACCCAAGACGAGATCGTCGAACGGGCGCTGCGATACTGCGACTGGGCGGTCGGCCAGGGTCTGCTGGCGATCCGCTCGCACGTCGATATCTGCGACGATCGCCTGCTGGCGGTCGACGCGCTGCTCGACGTGCGCGAGCGGGTCAAATCCTACCTAGACCTGCAGCTCGTGGCCTTCCCGCAGGATGGCTATCTGCGCTCGGCGGGCGCGGTCGCCAATCTCGAGCGCGCCCTGGACAAGGGCGTAGATGTGGTTGGCGGCATTCCCCACTTCGAGCGCAGCATGGCCGACGGCGGCGCGGCGGTCCGGGCGCTTTGCGAGATCGCGGCGGAGCGCGGGCTGATGGTCGACATGCACTGCGACGAAACGGACGATCCGCTGTCGCGCCATGTCGAGACACTGGCCAACGAGACCCGGCGCCTCGGGCTGAACGGCAGGGTCGCCGGCTCGCACCTGACCTCGATGCACTCGATGGACAACTACTACGTCAGCAAGCTGATCCCCTTGATGGTCGAGGCGGAGCTGCGCGTGGTCGCCAACCCGCTGATCAACATCACCCTCCAGGGGCGCCACGACGGCTACCCGAAACGCCGCGGCATGACCCGAGTGCCGGAGTTGATGGCGGCCGGCCTGGTCGTCGCCTTCGGCCAGGACTGCGTCATGGATCCGTGGTACCCGCTGGGCACCGCCGATATGCTCGATGCGGCCTCGATGGGCCTGCACGTGGGGCAGATGACGGGGCAGCAGGCCATGCGGGACTGTTTCGACGCCGTGACCGGGAACCCGGCAACCATTCTGGGGCTCGCGGACTACGGCATCGCGCCGGGTTGCTATGCCGATCTCGTGGTGCTTCAGGCCGCCGATCCGATCGACGCGATCCGCCGCCGCGCGCGGCGGCTTCAGGTGCTGCGCCGCGGCCGGGTGATCGCCCGGACGGCGCCCCTGGCCGCCGAGCTGGACCTGCCCGGCCGACCGTCCCAGGTCGACTACGCGTTGTCCTGATCGGGGCCGGCGACGACCCTTTCGTAAAGCTGTTCCTTGTGCCGCGACAGGCCGACCCGCGGGCGGTAGCACTCGATGGTGATGGTTTGTGCCGGGGTGATCGGCACCACCTTGATCAGGCCCAGCTCGGCCTCGAGGTCGGCCGCACCGGCCGGCACCAGGGCAAATCCGATGCCTGAGCGCACCATGACCTTGATCGTTCCGATATTGTCGACCACCGCCCGGATGCGCGGGCTGATGCCGAGCTGGCCGAACATTTTCATGATCGTCAGCCCATAGCCGACCGACAGCTCGCTCATGATGATCGGCTCGTCGGCGATGGATTGGAGGTCGCACGGTTCACCCGCCACGGCGATGGCCGAGTCGGGTGCGCAGATCAGCACCAAGTCGAGGTCGAACAGCGTGCGGAAGGTAAGGCCCGATGGGATCAGGTCCGGGTCCATGGTCACCGCGAATCCCAGATCGAGGCCGCCATTGAACAGCTCGTTGAAAATAACGCGGGTCGGCGCCGTGCGGATCTCGATCTGCATGTCGCCGGGCAGACTGCCGCCCAGGAAGAGACGCGGCACGAGCACGTTGGCCAGGCCCGATATCATGCCGATGTTGACCTTGTCCTTGGCAACCGCCCGCAGGTTTCGGCCAACCTCCTCCAGATGCATGATATCCGTTGCGATGCGTTCGGCCTCGTGCAGGAAAACGCGACCCTTTTCCGTCATCTCCGCGCCACGCCCGGTGCGCACGAGCAAGGGAAAGCCGAGCCGGCCTTCGAGCAGCTTGACCTGCTCGCTGATCGCCGACTGCGAGACGTTGAGACGCTGCGCCGCGCGCGTGAAGCTGCCCTCCTTGGCGACCGCGAGAACGTAGCGGATCTGACGCAGCTCCATAACTTCCCCCAGCCCCTCGGAGCCGCGCCCCATCGCGCCCGCTCATCGGACACACAGATATGTGGATCGTGCATCGGATCGCGTCGACCAGCGCTCCGATAGCCTCGCCAGCCCAGTACATATTGGAGAAACGCTTGATCCTATCCAAAATATTTCCCTGGATCAAATTTCAGCGGCGACGGGCAATGACGACCTTGTTTCGAGTTTCCACGACGCCAGCTAGAGGATGTGCCGATATCAGAATTGGGAAACGCTATTGGACTCGAAGGCCCAACGCCGAAATACTCACGCTCAGACAACGGCCTCGCCGGCGCTAAGCGACGAGGACCGAACGAACACACCAAGTCCGCGCGATGACGCGGACAGGCATCAAGGAGGATCAGGCCATGGCCGTCGAAGTGGCGAAGGTTGAAATCAAGAACGTATCGGACGCTTCCGGTCTGGAGGCATGCATCGTCAACGGTCAAATGGCCGCCGACGAGGTCGTGGCGGTCATCGGCAAGACCGAAGGCAACGGTGGGGTGAACGATTTCACCCGCATCCTGGCCGACCAGGCCTTCCGCGCCGTGCTGATGAAGCACGGCAGCCGGTCCGCGGAGCAGGTCGAACAGATCCCGATGGTCTGGTCGGGCGGCTGCGACGGCGTCATCACGCCGCATGCGACGATCTTCGCGCGTAACGACAAGACCGGCAGTCCCGGCAAGGCGCGCCTGACCATCGGCCAGGCGATGAGCCCGGAGCTCCTGCCCGAGGACATCGGCCGGCCGGCGATGGTGGAAAAGGTCGCGATCGGCGTCCGCGCGGCCATGGAAGACGCCGGCATCACCGATCCCAAGGACGTTCACTACGTACAGACCAAAACGCCGCTGCTGACCATCGAGTCGATACAAGCGGCGGAGAGCCGCGGGCAGACCGTGTTCTGCGAGGTGCACGACTCGATGGGCGTCTCGAACGGCACCACCGGTCTGGGTATCGCGGTCGCGCTCGGCGAGATCGACATGCCGAAAGCCGAGGAGATCTGCCGCAACCTCGACCTCTATTCGTCGGTCGCCTCGTGCTCTTCGGGGGTCGAGCTCGACTGCGCTCAGATCGTCTTGCTGGGGAACAAGGACGGCGCCGGCGGGCGCTATCGGATCGGTCACAGCGTGATGAAAGACGCCCTCCACATCGAAGGCATCTACGATGCGATCCGCGATGCCGGCCTCGACCTGCCGGAGCGCGCGCGGGCCTCGGATCTGGGCGGCAAGCTCGTCAACTGCTTCATGAAATGCGAGGCCGACCGCCACGGGCTGCTGCGTGGGCGGCGCCAGATCATGCTCGACGACTCGGACGTGCATCACCACCGCCATTCGAAGGCCGCCGTCGGCGGCGTCGCGGCGACGGCGATCGGCGATCCGGCGGTGTTCGTCTCGGTCGACGCGATGCATCAAGGTCCGCATGGCGGCGGCCCGGTCATCGCCATCGTCGACCTCGGCGAGTAGGACCGATGTCCGGCGATCGAGGGCTCGTCGACCGCTCGGCGCTGAGCTTGCGCGATCTGATCGCCAGCAAGACGGTCAGCCCGGTCGAGGTGCTCGAGGCGCATTTGGCGGAGATCGCGCGCCTCAACCCGCCCTTGAACGCGATCGTCACCCTGGCCGAGGAACAAGCGCGCACGGCCGCGGTGGCGGCCGAGGCGGCGGTCATGCGGGGCGACGAGCTCGGCCCGCTGCACGGCCTGCCGATAGTGATCAAGGACATCACCGAGACCGCCGGAATTACCACCACCTACGCCTCGCCGCTCTACCGCGACCATGTGCCCGACGCCGATGCGGAGGTCGTGACCCGGCTGAAGCGGGCCGGAGCGATCATCCTGGGCAAGACCAACACCCCGGAGTTCGCGGCCGGCGCCAACACCGTCAACGCGGTGTTCGGCGCGACCCGCAATCCTTGGAACACGGACCTCAGCCCGGCGGGATCGTCCGGCGGCTCGGCGGTCGCCGTCGCCACCGGCATGGCGCCGCTGGCGCAGGGCACGGACTTCGGTTGCTCGGTGCGTATCCCGGCCGCGTTTTGCGGCATCGTGGGCCTGCGCACCACACCGGGCCTGATCCCCAACGACCCGATGCCGATGCCTTGGGACCCGGGCCAGGTTCACGGCCCCCTCGCCCGCAGCGCCGAGGATGCGGCGCTGATGCTGGATGCCATGACCGGGTTGGACCCGCTCTGGCCGATCTCGTTGGCGCCCACCTGGGACAGCGCGCTGGCCGAGGTTCAGGCCGCCGACGGCGTCGCGGGCCTCAAGATCGCCTATGTCCCGGACATCGCCGGCATCGGCGTCGATCCGGAGGTCGATCGGGTCTGCCGGGCGGCGCTCGCGGGTCTCGAGGCCGACGGGGCCCGGGTCGAGGAGGTCGACTTCGACGCCTCGGACGGCAACGCCGCCTATCTCACGCTGCGCGCCGAATGGATGGTCGGACAGCAGTACAAACGCCTCGCCAGGCTGGACGAATTCGACCGCAACCTGGCCGGCAACGTGCGCGACGGGCTGGCCTTGACGGTATCCGACACGGCGGCCGCACAGGATACGCGCGAGGCGGTGTGGCGTCGCTTCCGCGATCTCTTCGCCGATCACGATTTCATCGTAACGCCAGCCGCGCCGGTCGAGCCGTTCCCGGTGGAGCAGAACTTCCCCACGCGGATCGGCGAGCGCCTGCTGGACAACTATGTCGACTGGATCGCCCCCGCCTTCCTGATCACGCTGGTTAGCCTGGTCGGCGGCTCGGTGCCGGCGGGCCTGAGCCGCAACGGCCTGCCGGTCGGCCTGCAGATCGTCGGCCCGCGGCTATCCGAACCGCGTGTCTTGGGGCTGGCCAAGCACGTTCAAGCGGCCAATCCGATCGGCCGGCCGCCGATCGTCGAGGCCGGTTGAGGAGTGCGCGCGATGACCGGGTCCTCCTTCCTCACCGATCTGCTGCTCAGCGTCAGCGAGCGCGGGCGCGCCCTGCTCGGGCGCAGCGACCCGGCGGCGGCAAGCGGGCCGGAGGCCTTGATCGACCTGTGCGAGGCGCTGCTCAGCCGCCGTGGCGAGGCGACGGGCTTGGCGATCGCCCGGGACATCCCCGAGCGCTACGCGGCGCTCGACGAGGCGGAGCGGCTGAGCTTCTTCCTGGTCCTGGCATCCCGTTTCGGTGTGGACGCCGAACGCTTCCAACAGGCGCTGGACGCCTGGCAGGCCGATCCCACGGACGACCGGGCGGCGGCATTGCACTTCGCCTCCGAACCGCGCCGCCAAGAGCTGTTCCGGCGCCTCAACCGGGCGCCGGGCGGCATGGAAGCGCTGGTCGGCATGCGCGCCGACATCCTCGGCCTGCTGCGCAGCCAGCCCGAGCTCCAGAGCACCGACCGCGATTTCCACCATTTGTTATCGTCCTGGTTCAACCGCGGTTTCCTGGTGCTGCGGCGGATCGACTGGTCGACGCCGGCGAACATCCTGGACAAGATCATCCGTTACGAGGCGGTGCACGAGATCCACGACTGGGACGATTTGCGCAGCCGCACCGACCCGCCCGACCGCCGCTGCTACGGGTTCTTCCACCCGGTGCTGGCCAACGAGCCACTGATTTTCGTCGAGATCGCGTTGACCCGGGACATGCCCGAGGCCATCGGCCCGATCCTCGCCGGCGACCGGGTGCCGATTGAAGCGGCGGAGGCGACGACGGCCGTGTTCTATTCGATCTCCAACTGTCAGCGCGGCTTGCAAGGGGTCTCATTCGGCAATTTCCTGATCAAACAGGTGGTCGACGACCTGGCGCGCGACCTGCCCGAAATCGAAAACTTCGTCACCCTGTCGCCGGTGCCGGGCTTCGCGGCGTGGCTGCGGCGGCTGGCCGAGGACGACAGCGAAGAATTACTCGACGAGGAGCGGCGGGCCAGGCTCGGCCACCTCGAAACCGACGGATGGCAGCGCGACCCGGAAACGGTGGCAGCCTTGCAGCCCTTGCTGCTGTGGCTTGCCGCCCACTATTTCCTTAACACTAAGACTTCAAGCGGCGAGCCGATCGATCCGGTCGCCCGCTTTCACCTCGGCAACGGCGCGCGGCTGGAACGCCTCAACTGGTTCGCCGACGACTCGGAAAAGGGCATCGCCCAAGGCGCCGGACTGATGGTCAACTACCGCTATAACCTGAAATACCTGGAGCGGAACCATGAGGCCTACGCCAATCACCGCGAGATCGTGGCGGCGGGCGCCGTGACGCGCCACCTCAAGGCGCCGTCTATTCTAGACCAACGGGTGAAGGCATGAGCGACAACCTATTCACCTCCATCGCGGCGCAGACCACCGATCCGCACGCGGTTCTTATCCACTACCCGGACGGCGAAACGCTATGCTATGGCCAGGCATTCGCGCGCACCGCCCAGTTCGCCAACGTGCTCCGGCAACTCGGCGTCGAGCCGGGTGACCGCGTGGCGGTACAGGTCGAAAAGTCAGCCGACGCGGTGCTGCTCTATCTCGGTTGCCTGCGGGCCGGCGCCGTGTTCTTGCCGCTCAACACCGGCTATACCGGGCCGGAGTTGGCTTACTTCCTGGGCGATGCCGAGCCCCGGGTTTTCGTCGTGGATCCGGCCGCCGCCGAGGCCGCCGACGCGGTCCGCCGCGGCGCCGGCGTCGCTCATCTCGAGACCTTGGGGGCCAGCGGCTCCGGCGGCGCCGGTTCGCTGGCCGATGCTGCCGACGCCGCCGATCGCAGCTTCAACGACGTGGCGCGCACGGCCGATGACCTTGCCGCCATCCTCTATACCTCCGGCACCACCGGGCACTCCAAGGGCGCGATGCTGACCCATGGCAATCTGGCCTCCAACGCCGCGGCGCTGGCCGGCTATTGGCGCTTCGGCCGGGAGGACGTGCTGTTGCACGCGCTGCCGATCTTCCATACTCACGGCCTGTTCGTCGCCACCAACGTGGTACTGACGACGGGCGCCTCGATGATCTTGCTGCCGGGCTTCGGCTTGGATGAGATCATCCGC
>Ga0255057_10000416_pt1 | contig 24410 bp, 31 predicted proteins | sample Cases_109_6_MG_FD_189022 | JGI IMG/M metagenome (GOLD analysis project Ga0255057, IMG submission 189022) | Seawater microbial communities from Amundsen Gulf, Northwest Territories, Canada - Cases_109_6 | ecosystem: Environmental > Aquatic > Marine > Gulf | place: Canada: Northwest Territories... | reverse complement strand
AAATCACCAAACGGCGGGAGAGGAACGTTCCTCTCCTGCGGAGTGGAGTCTTCGGAGCGGAGTGGGAGGGGTTAGGGGTGGGTGGTGCCCACCAACAGCGGGAATGCCAGAAGCTTGACTCCCCCCACAATTGTTGCTTCCAGGTGACCTTGCACAAGGCGGTGCTCAACAATTAACTGCTGGTTCGGTGCGCGCCCGACCGGCTCGTGTTTCAACCCTCGGGTTTTACCAACGCTCTGCTCAGGACGCCGTTGTTGGAAACCACCCCCTCCCAACCTCCCCCACTTCGTTTCACTCCGTGGGAGAGGAGCTAATAGTCCCTCCGGGCCCTCACACTGCTCAAGAGTTCCCGTCCTGAACCGATATATCAAGGGTAAGGGGCCGGGGCTTTCCTCGGTCTAAAGCTTGCTTCAAGGAGAAACATCAGATGCTTAAGATGATGCGAACCCGCCTGAATAAGGATGAGGGTTTCACGCTTATCGAGCTGATGGTCGTGGTGTTGATTATTGCCATTTTGGTCGCCATTGCCATCCCCACCTTCCTGGGTCAGCGGAAGAATGCCCAGGACAGCGCCGCAAAGAGCAATGTCCGCAACGCCCTGGTGACGGAGAAGGCCTACTTCTCGACCAACCAGGTGTTCACGGAGACGACTGCCCTCCTGGCTGCCATTGAGCCGAACCTGTTCGGCACGGCTGCAGACCCGGTATCGGTGGTCATCGGCACCGCCGGCGTCTCGGTCTGCCTTACGCAGCAGAGCGCCGGAGGCGACTATTTCTCCGTCTGGGACGGAACTACCGCCGGAACGGTGTATCGCGTGGCTGCCACGGCCCCGGCCGTAGCTGACTGCCCCAAGGACACGCAGCCTGTGGCTGCGAACGGTTGGTCACCGGCAGGTTGGTAAATCCAGCTCGATAATTAGTCGAGAAGCGGGCCCTGCGGGGCCCGCTTCTCGCGAGCAGAGCCCGGTGGGCTTTTGCTCAAGCCCTCACCGGAGGGGCCGATTAATTGGGGTTGCCTAGAGGAGTCATAGTGATCAAGAAGGACGGCGGCTTCACACTCATCGAGCTCATGATCGTCGTACTGATTGTTGCCATTTTGGTCGCCATTGCCATCCCCACCTTCCTGGGTCAGCGCAAGGAGGCGGAGGATGCTGCTGCCAAGAGCAATCTCAGAAACGCTCTGACAACGGAGAAGGCGTATTACGCCGGTGCCGAAGTGTTCACTGCCGATCTCGACATTCTGTCGACCATCGAGCCCAACATCTTCAACGTGACGGGGGCCAGTCCGGCCGTCAACACTTTCGATCCGGTCGTGGTGAGTATCGACGGCGCCGGCGGGACGGTTTGCATTGTGGCGGTCACTCCTCGCGGGGACTTCGTGGCGGTCTGGGAGAACGCCAGCGTCGGTGCCACTCAATACGGCTTCCACACCAGCAACCCGTTCGGCTCCTGCACTTCTACCGTGCCGACGGTCGGTAGCTGGTCCACTGGAGGCTGGTAAGCCGGTCGCTAAGGTCCGGCTCGCATGGATGTCTCGGTAGCAGCGGCCCTCGCAGCAGTCTTTGGGCTGATAATCGGCTCGTTCGTCAACGTGGTTGCTTACCGCATCCCGGCAGGGAAGTCGGTGGTCTCCCCACCGTCGGCGTGCCCCTCCTGTGATCATCCGATCCGCAATCGCGACAACATCCCGGTTGTCTCGTGGTTGTTGTTGAAGGGCAGGTGCCGAGACTGCCGGGCTGCCATCAGTATCCGCTATCCGATTGTCGAGGCCACGACGGGAGCGCTGTTTGCCGCGACGGTCCTGGTGATCGGGCTCGAATGGTCTCTACCGGCCTATTTATGGTTCACAGGTGTGACGATGGCACTTGTGCTGACGGATTTCGACGTAAAACGCATTCCCAACCGCATCCTCTACCCCGCGACGGTCGTCGGCACCGCCCTCCTCCTGGGCGGAGCCGTGGCCGATGGAGACCCGGGCGACTTTTGGCGGGGGTTGGCCGGGGCGGGTATTTATTTCGCGCTTTTTCTTGTCATCGCTCTCATCGCCAGGGGCGGTTTTGGCTTCGGGGATGTGAAGCTGGCGTTCTTCCTGGGCGAGTACCTGGCTTTCCAATCGTGGGGAGTGTTAGGGGCTGGAGTAGCCCTGGGTATAACGATTGGCGGGCTTATTGCTCTCGGTTTGCTGGTACTGCGGAGAGCCGATCGCAAAACCCACATTCCCTTCGGGCCGGCCATGGTGGCCGGCGCCTACCTGGCCCTCGTGGTGGGTGAGTCCTTGGCAGATTGGTACATCGGCGGCTGACTTGATCTGCGCAGCGCGGTTGGTAGTGTGCCGAATAACATTCTTGTAATTACATGCGCGTGTGCTGCGCGCAAAGGGTGGAATAGCTAAGTGGCAGTAAACGTCGGGCTGGACATCGGTTCCACCGGTGTCCGTGCGGTCGCACTCGACACGGGAAAGCAGCCTCCAGTCATCCGGCGCATCGGTCAGGTAGATATGCCTGAGGGGGCTGTGGTGGCGGGCGAGGTGGTCGACAGCCGGGCCGTAACCGTGGCAGTCAAGAGCCTCTGGAAGCAAAGCAAGCTTCCGAAGAGGCGAATCATTCTCGGTCTTGCCAATCAGCGGGTGATTGTCCGTCAAGTGGACGTTCCGCGGATGAGTGAAAGCGAGCTTGCCGAGGCGCTCCCGTTTCAAGTGCAGGAGCACATCCCGATTCCTATCGAGGAAACGTTTCTCGACTTCGTGCCGATCGAGGAATTCACCACCCCCGACGGAGAGCCCATGCTGTCTATCCTCGTCGTCGCCGCCCAGCAAGAAATGGTCAACGACTTACTAGGGGCAGTCGGAGAAGCCGGAGTGTCGGTGGTCGCTGTTGACTTGCAGCCCTTCGGGCTCATCCGGGCCCTCTTCTATGGCGACTTCGACCTCGATAGCGTCGCCGCGGTGGTGGATGTCGGATCAGGAATCTCCCAGGTCGTGTTGGTGCGCGGGGGTGAGCCTCGATTTGTGCGCCTTCTCCAACAGGGAGGCGCCGATTTCACAACTGCGTTGGTCGACGGTCTCGATCTCACCTGGGACGATGCCGAGGAGCTCAAGCGTCAGGTAGGAGTCACTCCCGTGGGTGAAGACCCGCCGGCCACCGACGATGACGAGGATCGGGCTCGAGCGATACTTGACCGACAAGCAGACCGCTTCATCGATGAAGTGCGAGGCTCGGTCAACTTCTACCTCAGCCAGAATGACGAGCCGGCGCTGAGCCGCATCATTGTCTCCGGCAACGGCGCCCGGCTGCCTCACCTCGCCAACCGTCTCGGGAGCGTCCTCGGTGCCAAGATCGAGCCGGCCCGGGTGATAGAGGGGCTCAACACCGGCAAGCTCTCGGAGGGCGAAATAGCTGCCATGCAGCCGGTGATCCCCATCCCCGTCGGACTGGCGCTCTGGGAGGGCTGATGAGAACGATCAACCTCATCCCCCGGGAAGGTAAGAGGGAAACGCAGAGCCGGCGTCGTCTGCTCATGATGGCGGGCCTTGGGGCGCTCTTTGTCCTGCTGCTCGCCGCGATCACGGTATGGCGTCAAGGCGCTGTTGATGACGCCCGCGATGAGCTCGAAGCCCAGTTGAGCACCAACCAGGCGCTCCAGGCGGAGGTCGCGGCGTTGGCAGCAGCCGAGGACATCCAGAACCAGTTCAACGCAGAGGCCGCCACTCTCAGCCTCGCTCTTGTCAACGACGTCAGCTGGGGCCGGCTGTTGGTAGACCTCGGACGGGTCATCCCCGACAAGGTGTGGGTGACGAGCTATTCCGGCAGCGTCAATCGGTTTAGTGCCGATTCGACCGAGGATGCCGGCATTGGTCAAATTTCCTTCTCGGGCATTGCGTTCGAGCCGCCCGACGTCTCCGCCTGGATCCGGGTGTTGGATTCGGAGCAATATCCGGGAGTGGTCTCGAGCTGGGCAACGGGCCTTACCAAGAGTGCCATAGCCGACGTCGAGGTCACCAACTTCGGATCCACTACCGCGCTTTCGGCCGACGCTTTGTCGGATCGGATCTTCGAGAGAATCCCGGACATACCCTGATGCGTAGAACGGCTCTCATCGGAGGTGGCCTGCTATTGATAGTCACTGCGGGCTGGTGGTTCCTGTTCATGTCAGGGAAATCGAGCGACATCAACGACTTCGACGAGCAGAGGGCTATTGCGGAGACCGAGCAGCTGACCCTGCAAGCCCAGCGGGATTCGTTAGAGGCGCTGGCTGCCAAGGAGGGTGAGTTCCGGGTCGGCCTCAACGAGCTCCGAACGTCCATCCCCGTTTCCCCCGATGGTGCATCGCTCATCGAAACGCTCAATGAGAGTGCGCTGCGGGCGGATGTGGAACTGCTCTCGCTCAGCCCCCAGTTGCCGGGGCCGAGCGTCGTCCCGGATTTGTTCGAGATCTCGATCGACATGACGTTCGAAGGGCCCTATTTCAGGGTTCTCCCGCTGCTCCTCGAGTTAGAGAACCTTCCCCGGCTGTTGCGAGTGGATGTCATAAGTATCAGTGCCAATACTCTGGAAGACGGAACCAACCTCCTGTCGGTAAGCCTTACGGCGACCGCCTTCTCGCTGACCGACCTGGACGGTTCGCTGGTGGAGGCTGCCGCATGATGAAGTTCGAATACCACGACGCCGGGCGCTTCCTGAGGGCGCGAGAGCTCTTTCGAGGTGGTTCGTTGTTCATCGTCATCATGGGGCTGCTGGTCGCCTCTGTGTGGATGATCGTGGCACCCGGCATTTTTGGCTCTAGCAGCACTGAGGTGCCGGGAGGCTCCATAGTTGCCGACAACGCAAGTCCTACTGATGACGGCCTGCTATTGAGCGAGCTTCTTCCCGGGATTCGGGTCATTGAAGATTTTCAGATCGCACAGCCCCGCGACCCATTCAAGCCGTTGATCAGCGAAGAAACAGCGACGGATCCCGGCAACGGCTTTGACCCGGGAGGCACCAGGGTTTCCCTGACCTCTATCACAACACTGGCAGATGGGAGTCGCCAGGCCGTTGTGGAGGTAGCCGGTACGCCTTACGTGGTTGGCGTCGGCGACACATTCGCCGGAAGCTACCGGGTCGTTACTTTGAGCGACACCAGCGGTACTTTCCTCTTTGGGGACAGCCCCTTCACGTTGGCCATCGATGAAGAAATCCTCAAGTAACTCCTAACATCTCACACATGTTGAGGTTTCTCACCGCCGGCGAGTCCCACGGCCCTGCTCTGACGACCATTGTTGAAGGCCTGCCTGCCGGCCTGCTAGTGAGCATGGATGACCTGGCGGCCGAGCTTGCGCGCCGGCGACTCGGCTTCGGGCGCGGTCCGCGAATGAAGCTCGAGCGCGACGAGCTGGAGATTCTGGGCGGAGTTCGCTTCGGGAAGACATTGGGCAGCCCGGTGGCGATCCTCATTCGCAACACCGAATGGGAAAAATGGCAAGACGAAATGTCGCCCTACCCGGGGACGACGGAGAGGCCGGCCACCGCACCGCGTCCCGGTCACGCCGACCTTGCCGGGATGCAAAAATACGCCACCCATGACGCGCGGGACATTCTTGAGCGGGCATCGGCCAGGGAAACGGCAGCCCGCACAGTTGCCGGCTTCCTCTCCAAGCAACTTCTCGGGCTGGTCGACATCAGCGTTCTCAGCCATGTTGTAGCCATCGGGGAGGCAGTGGCTCCCGATGAGCCGTTGCCCCAGCCCGATGACCTTGCCGCGGTCGATGCCTCACCAGTCCGCGCCTTTTCGGCCGAAGCCTCACAAGCAATGGAAGCCGCCATTGAGGCGGCCAAGAAAGATCGGGACACCCTGGGCGGTGTTGTTGAGGTCCTGGCGTATGGGATAATGCCCGGCCTCGGAAGTCACGTTCATTACGACCGTCGGCTCGACGCCTTGCTGGCCGGGGCTTTGATGTCTATCCCTGCCATCAAAGGCGTGGAGTTCGGGGACGGCTTCACCAGCGCCCGGCGCCGCGGCTCTGTTGCCCATGACGAGATCAGCCATGAGGGTCAAACGTTCGTCCGCCGCACCAACCGGGCCGGTGGGATCGAAGGGGGGATGAGCATCGGGGGATTGCTGAGGGTTCGGGCCGCAATGAAGCCGCTCTCCAACTTGATGCGGGCCCTGCAGACCGTGGATGTGGAAACCAAAGAATCGCAGCAGGCGATCCGGGAGCGATCTGACGTATGCGCGGTGCCTGCCGCCGGGGTGGTCGCCGAATCCATGGTCGCGATCGTGCTCGCTCAGGAGCTGCAACGGAAGTTCGGGGGTGACACCGTGGCCGATCTGGTCGATGCCGTCGAGGGCTATCGCAAGCGCCTGGCCCAGTTCTAGTGGTGGACCACTACAGCCGATGAACATCTGGCTGATAGGCATGATGGGCTCCGGCAAGACGACGGTGGGCCGGCTGCTTGCCAGTGAGCGGGATATGGAGTTTCGCGACGTCGACTCGATTATTTCTACTCGCGTGGGAGGAACGATTTCGAAGCTCTGGCACCGGACCGGGGAGGAGGGTTTTCGAGCCCTCGAGGCAGACATTGTTGAGGAGGTGGCGACCGGTACCGGGGCGGTGATCGCCAGCGGAGGTGGAGCGGTCCTGGCCGAAGCCAATCGCCAGGCCATGCGACGCTCCGGCACTGTGATCTGGCTGCAAGCCTCGGCAGACGCTCTGGCAGCCCGGTTGGTAGGAGCCACCGACCGTCCCTTGCTGGCCGATGACGGCACGGCCCCGCTCGCCGAGCTCCTCAACGAGCGGTTGGGAGCCTACGAGGATGCCGCCCATCACCTGGTGGATACCACCAGCTTGACCCCTGTCGAGGTAGTCGACAAGATCGATGAGGTCTTATGAACGGGATACATGTCGAGGCCGGGGCGCTGGCAACCGCCGAGTTGCTCCCGGAACGTCCCGAGCGGAGAAAAGTTGCCGTTCTGGCGCAGCCGACGGTGGTAGGCCTGGCCGACTCTGTGGCGACCCGACTCAGGGAGGCCGGCCTGGAAGTGGGCGTGCGAGCCCTCCCCGACGGAGAGGCTGCCAAGACGTTGGAGGTCGCCGGCGACGTTTATCACTGGCTCAACGCACTGGGACTCAATCGATTCGACACGCTGCTGGCTATAGGAGGGGGAGCCGCCACTGATCTAGGAGGATTCGTGGGCGCCACCTACCTACGAGGGGTCGAGACGATCTATTGTCCCACCACCTTGTTGGGTGCCCTCGATGCCGCTGTCGGTGGAAAGACGGGGGTAAACGTCGATGGGAAGAATCTGGTCGGGGTCTTTGCCCAACCGGCAAGGGTGATTATCGACCTCGATGTGCTGAGCCCGTTACCGGCCGGCTTGATGCGGGAAGGATTTGCCGAAGCGCTCAAGGCGGGCCTGGTGGGTGATGTGGAGTTGGTCGAACTTTTCGAGGCTCACGGCATGCAGGCGCCGTTGGAAGACGTTGTCCGCAAGGCGGTCACCGTAAAACAGGGAATCGTCGCCGACGACTTCCGCGAGGAAGGCAGGCGAATGATCCTCAACTACGGGCACACGGTCGGCCACGGCGTGGAGATGGCGGGAGGGCTGGCCCACGGTGAAGCGGTTGCTATTGGCATGGTGGCCGCCGGGGCGATCGCCGAGGCCGTGGTGGGGTTTGCCGGCGCCGACCGGCAACGAGCAGTCATCAGTCAGCTGGGCCTGGCCGTGGCGGTGCCGGTCGGGGTCAGCCGGGTGGAAATAGAAGAATTCATAGGATTGGACAAGAAGCGCGACGAGAAGGGCTTGCGCATGGTGCTTCTCGAGGACGTGGGTCGACCGGTCGTCGTACATGTGACAGACCAGGCCCTGGCTGCCGGTCTGGCGGCTATCGGAGTGGCCTGAGCTGCTCAGTACAATCCGCCCATGCCATCAGCCAACGAGGTCAAGGCCGGGCAGACGCTCGAACTCCCAGGCGGTCTCTACCAGATTGTGGATCACAGCCACACCAAGCCCGGGAAGGGGAAAGCCTTTGTCAAGATGAAGCTCAAAAGCATCGACGGCGGAGGAATGATCGAGAAGACGTTCCGTCCCGACGAGTCTGTCAAGCGGGCAATAATCGATCGGCGTGAGCACCAGTTTCTCTACCGGGATGAGTTCGGATTCCACTTCATGGACTCCGAGACATTCGCCCAGTTGGAGATCCCCTCCGACAGGGTTGGAGCTGCCTCCGATTACCTGAGTGAGGGTGTAGAGGTCCTTTTGCCGATGTACGACGGCAGGCCTATCTCGGTCGATCTGGCTGCGTCGGTCGAGCTGCGGGTCACGCACGCCGAGCCCGGCGTCAAGGGGGATCGGGTCTCGGGGGCGACCAAACCGGTCACACTCGAGACTGGATTGGTGATTCAAGTCCCGCTGTTCGTCGACGTCGGTGACGTCTTGAAGGTTGACACGAGGACGGCTGAGTATCAGACGCGGGTGACGTGAAGGGTTCACCGCGCGAGGAGGCTTTCCGGTTTCTCTACGAGGCTGAGCAACGGAGCGATGCTCCGGCAAGCAACCTCCGTGGTCGAGCGGCCCGAATCGTTGATGGCGTCACAGCGAACCTGACTGCGCTCGATGAGGCCATCTCAGAGGCATCAGACAACTGGCGGGTTGAGCGCATGGCACCGGTCGATCGAACGATTATCCGGATCGGGCTCTACGAGTTGAGGCACCAGCCCGACACCCCGCTCGGTGTCGTCTTGAACGAGGCCGTCGAGCTGGCCAAGAGATATTCAACGGAGCAAAGCGGAGCCTTCGTGAACGGAGTTCTGGCCGCCCTGGCCCGGGAGGAGCGTCCCGACGAGGCCCAACAGTGAGGAACTCACTTGTCCTGCGCGGTGGTCTGGTACTCGGAGCTTCCGGGCCAGAGGAGGCTGATGTGCTTGTAGAAGATGGCGTTGTTGCGGCCATCGGGCCCGACCTGGCCGGGTCCACCGTCCTGTCCTGCGAGGGTTGCTGGGTCGGCCCCGGGTTTGTCGATCTGCACACCCACCTGCGCGAGCCTGGTCAGGAGTGGAAGGAGGATGTTGCGTCGGGATCGGCGGCGGCTGCCGTCGGTGGATACACGGCCGTCATGGCGATGCCCAACACCGATCCTGCCATCGATTCCGTGGCAGTCGCCGAGTTAGTGCGCAGTCTGGGTGATAAGGCTGGATTAGTAGAGGTAAGGCCGGCCGGGGCAATCACTGCAGGGCGCCGGGGAGCTAGGTTGGCCGATCTGGAGGGGATGCTGAGAGCAGGCGTCTCCTGGTTTACAGATGACGGTGACGCTGTTGCCGACCCCGCTCTGGTTCGGAATGCTCTCCAAGTGCTTTCACAGAGAGGTGGTGTCCTGGCGGAGCATGCTGAAGAACCATCCTTGACGGCAGGCGCTCACATGCACGAAGGATCGGTATCTTCATTGCTTGGCGTTAAAGGAATGCCGGCATCGGCAGAGAGCGTCATCGTTGCCAGGGACATCCTCATCGCCGCCGACACCGGCGCCAGGCTCCACATTCAGCACCTGAGCACGGCGGCAGCAGTGGAACTGGTGGCAGCCGCCAAGAGTCGGGGCATACGGGTCACCGCAGAGGTTACGCCCCATCATCTGGCGCTTGACCACACCGAGCTCAAAGAGCACGCGGCTCGTTTCAAGATGAAGCCCCCTCTCCGGCGGCGGGAAGATGTTGAAGCGGTTCGCAGCGGCCTTCGTGACGGGACGATAGACGCTGTGGCCACCGACCACGCACCCCACGCACCGCCCGAAGCCAATCGACCGCTGAAAGATGCGACCTTCGGGGTCATTGGGCTCGAGACCGCAGCTGCGGTGGTGAATACCGCCGTGGAGTTGAAGCCGCGGGAATTCTTCGACCGGCTGTCGGTAGGCCCGGCCCGCCTGGGGGGCTTCGCTCACCACGGCCATTGGACGGAAAAAGGCGTCTTTGCCAATCTGGCAGTATTCGACCCAGAGAAACAGTGGGTGCCGGGGAGCTTCGTTTCTCGCTCTAGCAACTCACCGTTTGTGGGTCGGCCTCTGCGGGGGAAAGTGCGCTTCACTGTTTATCAGGGCCGCGTCACCCATGGACTCAACCCCTCCGTCTCCGGACGTGGCCGATGATGAACCTGGAAATCACGATCGGCTCAATGGCACTACAGAGCCCGCTGATAGCCGCGGCCGGGACCGTCGGATCGGTGCATGATTTCGCCGATCTCGACGCTCTATCTGTATACGGGGCGGCGGTCGCCAAGTCGGTCAGTGGAGAGCCATGGCCGGGGCGACCGGCTCCTCGCCTTGCTCCAGCCGGGGAGGGAATGCTCAACGGGATCGGCATCCAAAACCCGGGGATTGACGAGTGGCGTAGCTCCATGCCGCCCCCTGAGGCTCTTCCCGTGCCGGTGTGGGGGTCGGCGGTTGGCGTGACGGCAGCGGAGTTTGCCCTGGTGGCCAAAGGGCTGACTGCGGCGGGAGTCGCCGCCATTGAGGTGAACCTCTCATGTCCCAACCTCGAGGATGGGCGGATGTTCGCACTCGATCCCCGGGCCGCTGCGCACGTGGTTGGAGCGGTCCGCACCACCACCCAGCTGCCGGTGGGCGCCAAGTTGTCGCCCAACAGCGAAGACATTGCCGCGGTGGCAGCCGCCGTGGTCGAAGCCGGAGCGGACTTCGTCACCCTCACGAATACGGTGTGGGGGATGGCCATCGACCCGGTCACGCGGCGTCCGCGGCTTTCTGGTGTGATTGGCGGTTATTCAGGAGCGCCGATCAAACCGATCGCCCTGCGCTGTGTCTGGGAAGTTGCCCTGTCATCCAGTGTCCCGATCATCGGTTGCGGCGGCATTCGCTCCGGGCTTGACGTGGCCGAATTTCTCTTGGCCGGCGCCAGCGCGGTGCAGCTTGGCACTGTTCACTTCGCCGAACCGCGGGCCGGTCGACGGATTCTTGGGGAGCTCGAGTCTTATTGCCGGCGGTCGGGGGTCGAGTCCATTCGAGAACTGGTTGGAGCAGCCCATGAGTGACAGGCTGCTGGTCGCCCTCGACGTTCCGACGGCAGAAGATGCGGTTCGTCTTGCTCGGCGACTGGCGCCGCATGTTGGCGGGTTCAAAATTGGCCTCGGACTTCTCTACGGACCCGGTCCGGCGACTGTGGCGGCTCTGACAGAGGTCGGCAAGCCGGTGTTCGCCGACGCCAAGCTGCACGACATACCAAGCCAGGTGGAAAGGGCGGCACGGCGCCTGGCCGCGCTTGGCGCCCGATGGATCACGGCGCATGGATCAGGCGGAGTAGAAATGCTCGCGGCGGCTCGGAAGGGGGCGCGAGCTGCCGGGACGAGAGCCGGGATCCTGGCCGTTACCGTCCTCACAAGCCTTGACGAAGTAGACGTTGCCCGGCTGGCTCCCGGTAGCACTGTTGGCAAACTGACCTCACGCCTGGCAAGGTCGGCCCAGGAGGCCGGATGCGAGGGGGTGATTTGTTCCGCTTGGGAATTGGGTGTGGTGGCCCAGGTGGCGCCCGACCTTCTCAAAGTGACTCCCGGAATACGGCTCCCCGGCGCCGGGAGCCATGACCAGGCGCGCACGATGGCTCCTGCCGAGGCTGTGGAGCGCGGTGCCGACCTCGTTGTTGTCGGCCGGGGCATAGTGGGTGCCGAAGACCCGGTGGCTGCGGCCGTGAACTTTTCTGAGGCGTTAGAGTCCTGACTCTTCCCAGGGGAAAGGCACAGGAACGTGGCATTGCCAGAGAGGACGCATGAGCAGCGAACGGCTGCGCTAGAGAAAGCAGCTGCAGCCCGGCGGGTGAGGGCGGAGCTCAAGGAACTATTGAAAACAGGGAGCCTCACGCTGCCGAAGCTCTTCGCCAGGGCGGATGAAGATGAGCTGGTGGCGGGCATGAAGGTCTATTCGCTGGTTGCCGCCGCTCCCGGAATAGGAAAGGTCAAGGCCGGGCGCACCATGACCGAGATCGGCATCGCCAGCAATCGGAGGATTCGCGGTCTCAGTGAGCGCCAAAGACAAGCCCTCATCGACGAGCTCAGCTGAGCCTTCATCCAACGGCTCGCCGGGTTCGGGGAGGCTCTTCGTAATCTCCGGTCCCTCCGGAGTCGGGAAGGGCTCAGTGATCATCAAGCTGGCTTGTCGGTCTAGCTTCCACCTTTCGGTGTCGGCCACCACCCGGGAGCCGCGCCTCGGCGAGGTCGACGGGGTGGATTACTACTTCCTGGAAGAGGACCAGTTCCGGGAGTGGCTCGATGAGGGACGATTCCTGGAGTGGGCTGAGTTCTCGACTCATCTCTATGGCACGCCGCGTGCTGCGGTTGAAGAGCAGCTCGGCCGGGGCATCGATGTAGTGCTGGAGATCGAAGTCAAGGGCGCCATGCAAGTGAAGCAGGCGATGCCCGACGCGGTGCTCATATTTATTACTCCGCCGTCGATCGAGGAACTGGAGGCAAGACTGGCAGGCCGAGGCGACACAGCCGACATCGCCCGGCGGCTTGCGCGAGCCAAGGCGGAACTGGAGCTGGCAGACCAGTTCGATTACCGGATCAACAACGATGTTCTCGCTGAAACCGTGGGCGAGGTACTATTGCTGCTGGCCCCGGAGGTGCCACTCAATGATTAACCCGCCGATTGAAGACGTCCTGGAACACACCGGTAACCGGTTCACTCTTGTAGTGCTTGCTGCTCGCCGCGCTCGCCAGATCAATGCCTACTTCAACCAGCTTGGTGAGGGCATCGGCGCCTATGCGCCGCCTCAGGTCCAGTCCTTGTCACGCAAACCTCTTTCCATCGCTCTCGAAGAAATCGCCGACGGCAAGGTCGACGTCGACATCGTCACTGAGGAGTGATGCTTTCGGGCCGGCGCATCCTGCTCGGGATCACCGGGGGGATCGCCGCCTACAAGTCGGCCTATCTGGCCCGGCGTCTCGTCGAGCAGGGAGCTGAAGTCAGAGTGATCATGACGGCTTCCGCTCAGGAGTTCGTCGGCAGCCAAACCCTGGCTGCGATTACCGGCCATGAAGTGCAAACGGAGCTATTTGCCGGGTCTTCGCCATCACCTCATACCGACCTGGCGAGCTGGGCGGAGATCATCGTCGTGGCGCCGGCAACCACCAACACTCTGGGAAAACTCGCCGGGGGACTGGCCGATGATCTGTTGAGCAACACGTTGCTGGCCGCCCGTTGTCCGGTCCTGTTGGCACCCGCCATGCACACCGAGATGTGGGAGCAACCGGCTACGCAACGGAACGTGAGTCGCCTCATCGACGATGGTCATCGGATGGTGGGACCCGAGTCCGGGGTGCTGGCGGGCGGTGACGAAGGCGTCGGGCGCATGGCGGAGCCTGAACAGATAGTTGCGGCCCTGGAGAAGCTTCTTGCCGGGTGACCTCTCGGGTTGGCGAGTACTCGTTACGGCCGGAGGGACCCGCGAGCCGATCGATCCCGTTCGCTACATCGGCAATCACTCTTCTGGAAAGATGGGCCTGGCCGTCACCGCCGAAGCAGCCGACCGGGGGGCCGATGTAACCCTGATCACGACAGTCGAGGCCGTCGACACAGGCGCCACGATCATACGAGTGGAAACCGCCCAGGAGATGGCCGAGTCGGTCTGGGGGCTTGCCCCCCGACAAGACGTTGTCGTAATGGTGGCTGCGGTGGCCGATTTTCGACCTGCGGCGCCTTCGGCCGAGAAGATCCGCAGGAGAGACGGGCTTCGGGTGATCGAACTGGAGCCGACTCCCGATATCTTGCTCGGAGTGTCCGAGAAGGCTCCGGAGGCTCTCGTCGTCGGATTCGCAGCCGAGGCCGGTTCCCTCGATCGGGCGCGGGAGAAGGCAACGACCAAGGGCGTTGATCTTTTGGTCGCCAATGACGTTCTGGCCGAGGGCTCGGGTTTCGGGACCGACACGAATCAAGTGACAATCTTTTACCCGGATGGTTCGACCGAGCCGTGGCCGCTGCTGACGAAGGCCGAGGTGGCGACCCGTCTGTGGGACGCGGTCGTCCGGGTGCGTCGGGCTTCAGAGCCGCGGCAGTGACGGCGCCGGGGCGCATCGCCCAGGTGGTTCCCGACATACCGACCTTCGCCGTCGACGACGGTTTCAGCTATTCGATTTCACCGGACATGAACGTCGAACTCGGGACGATTGTCAGGGTTCCGCTCGGGGGGAGGAGGGTCAGAGGCCATGTGGTTGGATTGCGGACGGGCGAGACCGACTCGCTCAAGCCGATCAACGCCGTTTCCAGTTCCTTTCCGATCTTCCACACTAGGTTGCTGGAGACCCTTCGATGGCTCGCCACTCATTACGTAGCGCCACTGAGCGTGTTGCTTTCCAAAGCGGCGCCACCCAATCTTCCTCGTCCAGTGAGAATCCCTTCTCTGGACCCGATTGCCACCCAACTTCCCTCACCGATTCCCGACTTGTCGAGGGCGCTCGCTGAGGGGCGTCATGCCAGGCCCCATTACCTTCTCACCCGGTGGCCCCATTCCGAGCCGATCGCGGCGCTGGCTGCTCCGGTCTTACAGGCACAGCGGTCGGTCGTCGCGGTTGTCTCCACAGTGGCCGAGGTCGAGGCGCTGGCGACGGAGCTAGAGGAGCGCTTTCCCGGCCGGGTGCTTCGGGGATACACCGCCCTTGCGGCCGGAAAGCTCACAGCAGAATGGACACGGGCGTCAACCCAGCCCGGGCTCTTGATCGTCGGTACCAGAGAGGCGGCTCTTTGGCCGGTGACGGGGCTTGCTCTGATGGTGGTTGTGGAGGAAGGGCGCCGGGCCATGAAGGAGAAGCAAACGCCGACGATCCACGTCCGCGAGGTGGCGCGGCGGCGAGCGGCGATTGAGCGACATGGGCTGGTTTTTCTCGGAGCGGTGCCGACCACCGAGCTCCTCGCCGCCGGGATCCCAATTTCCAGAACCGGAGGCACACGGATCTGGCCGCTGGTAGAGGTCGTCGATCGGACGGAGGAACCACCCGGGGCCGGCTTTGTGTCGAGCAGGGCGCTGGCTGCCATCCGGGGAACTGTGGACAAGAACAGGCGAGCGCTGGTATTTACGCACCGACGCGGTTTTGCCCCGGCATTCCGATGCAGCGTTTGCCGCGTGGTGCGCCAGTGCCAGGTCTGCGAGGCTCGAGCGGACAGATCAGATCGTTGTGTTCGCTGTTCTGCCTCTCTGGGGGATTGTGTTGAGTGCGGGGGAAAGCGTTTCGAGCCACTCGGCGCCGGCGTCGAGAGGCTCGGGGTGGATCTAGAGCGTTCGTTCGAGGTCGGTGAGGTGGGCTCTAGCGCCCCGGTGTGGCTCGGCACCGAACGCGACCTGGCCGGCGCTCACCAGGTCGACCTGGCTGTTGTGGTGGATGCGGATGGGTTGATCCACGCCCCGCACTATCGGGCTGCCGAGGATGCCTTGCGGATTCTCAGCCGGGTGGCCGGCATGGTCGGTCGGGGTGGAGGGAGACGTTGCCTGATCCAGACGGGGCTGCCCAACGACCCGGTAATTGTCGCCCTGCGTCATGGCGATCCTCTCAAGTTTCTGGAGCGAGAGATTGAGAAGCGAGCTGAAAGCCGACTGCCGCCCAGCGGCGAAGTGATTGTGGTCGAACTCGACACCGACGGGGAGGCTGACGACGATTTGAGAGGGCTGGGACGTCAGGGGGTAGAGATCTTCGGTCCCGCCTCCCGGGATGGCCACTTCCACTGGCTGATCCAAGGACGAGATCTGCGCCGAGTCAGGGTGGGTTTGCGTCGGGTAGTTCACGAATGGCGGGAGCGCGGTATCAGGGTGCGGGTTGACGTTGATCCGCTCCAACTCTGAGCCTCTCCGGAGTACCCTTTTTGGCCATGGCAGTCTTTCCGATACGGGTTTTTGGCGATCCGGTGCTGCGCACAGTGGCCGATCCGGTGACTGAGTTTGACGACGCCCTGGCCAGATTGATCGCCGACTTGCTCGAGACCATGTACGACGCACCCGGGGTGGGACTTGCCGCGCCCCAGATCGGAGTCTCGAAACGATTGCTCGTATACGACATCGGTGAGGGCCCGGGGCACGTCATCAATCCCGAAGTAGTCGAGGCCTCCGGGAAGTGGGAGTTCGATGAAGGATGCCTGTCCGTGCCGGAACGCTTTTGGCCCATTGAACGACCCGACTTTGTCCGAGTCGAGGGAGTCGACCTTGCCGGCGAGCCGATCACAGTCGCCGGCGATGAGCTGTTGGGAAGGATGCTCCAACACGAGGTGGATCACCTCAATGGGAAGCTGCTCATCGAGCAGCTCGCTGCAGAGCCGAAGAAGGAAGCGCTGCGGGAGTTGCGAGAGGAAGCGCTGGGAATCGCCCGGCGGGATTGACATGACCTCGCATCTCCGCGTGGTCGCTTTTTTCGGGACTCCCGACGCCGCCGTCCCCAGCCTCGACGTCCTGCGCTCACGTTCCGATGTCCGCGTCGTTGTAACCCGTCCCGACAAGCCGCGAGGCCGGTCGGGTCGCTTGCAACCTTCGGCCGTGAAGGAGGCGGCATTGAACTGGAATCTGGCGATTGCCCAGCCCGACAGAGCCGCGGAGATCGCCGTCGACCTGGCCGGGTACGACCTGGCGGTTGTGGCCGCTTACGGCCAGCTCCTGCCGGAACGGCTGCTAGCCGTGCCGAGATGTGGTTTCGTGAACGTCCACTTTTCCCTGCTGCCGCGTTGGCGAGGGGCGGCACCGGTCGCCAGAGCAATCCTGGCAGGAGACTCGACAACCGGGGTGACGCTCATGCAACTCGACGCCGGAATGGACACCGGTGACATCCTTGCTTCGGAGGCAGTTGCCATCGGGGAGGGTGACACCACCGGGTCGCTCACCAAGCGGCTGGCCGGCCTGGGGGCGACTCTTCTCTCAGACAACCTCGACGCCGTCCTCGCGGGTACGGCAACCCGGACTGCTCAGGGTGCCGACGCCACCGCCGCCAAGAAGGTGACGTCGGCCGAGGCGAAGCTTCAGCCCGAGACGAGCTCGGCGATGGACCTGCACCGTATGGTTCGGGCTTTCAACCCCAAACCAGGGGCCTGGGGACTTGTCGATGAGCAGCGACTCAAGATTTGGGAGGCGGAGCCTCTCGCGGAAGGGGAGCTCAAAGCCGGGGAGTTGGCGGTCGTCGATGATCTCCTGCACCTCGGCACTAAAGAGGGAGTCCTCGTATTGCGGACTGTGCAACAGGCCGGAGGGGGCCGTATGAGCGGCCTGGCCTGGGCTAACGGTCACCGCGGCGCCTGGCGGCTCGATTGACCCCTTCTGCTCGCCTTCAGGCTGCCAAGTTGCTGGGGCGGGTCATGCGCGAAGGAGCTTTCTCGAACGTCCTTCTCAACCAGCTCGGGTCGGACCAGGATGCGCGCCTGGTTCGGAGATTAGTTTACGGAACCCTCCGCCACCTCCCTGAAATCGATCACAACCTGGCGGAGGTGTCCAGCAGGGGGCTCGATGAAATCGACGACGCCGTTCTCGACCTGCTGCGGGTGGGAGGGTACGAGTTGCTGATGGGGGACGGGGCGCCGCACGCCGCCGTCAACGAGGCGGTTGCGGCAACACGGTCGGTGGCAGGCCAGGGGGCAGCCGGTTTCGCCAACGCGATTCTGAGGAAGCTGACCAGGGGCCGTGCTCCAGTCCCGACGGGTGTTGAGGGAGAGGCGCTGCAACTGGGGGTTGCCCCCTGGATTCTGGAGTCATTGACGGGAGCGTGGGGCTCCGGAGAAGCGCGAGAGTTTCTGCAGACTTCCCAACAACCGGCCCCACTCACTGCCAGAGTCCGGCCCGGCGCCGACCCCGGTGGGGGAGAAGCAGTCGCCGGTATCCCCGATGCATACCGCGTTGCCGAACCGGCCCCGGGACTCGAGTACATGGATCCATCGTCGGTGGCGGTGGGGATAGCCACTGGAGTCTTGGCCGGCATGGTTGTGGCGGATTTGGCGGCAGCCCCGGGTGGCAAGACACTGCACCTCTTCGACCGGATGCAAGGTGAAGGCACCCTCGTCGCGCTCGACCACCACAAACGCCGGGCTCGTAGCGCCCGCAAGCGCCTCAGAGCTGCCGGTGTTGACATTCCCTGGCTGATCGCCGACGCCCAACGTCCCCCCCTGGCGCTCGCCGCCTTCGACCGGGTGCTGCTCGATGCCCCCTGCACGGGGCTCGGCACTCTGCGGCGGCGTCCCGAGATCCGTCATCGACTGCGCCCCGATCAACCAGGACAGGCCGGGGAGCGGCAGCGACAAATGATCAGTGCGGCTTTGCCTTTGCTGAAGCCGGACGGGCTTGTGGTGTACTCGGTGTGTACCGTTTTTTCCGAGGAGACCACGCAAGTCGTCCAGGGATTCGCCGCCCGGGCCCCGGACGGGTTGCCGGGAAGGGCCGAAGGAAAAGGTTGGCTCCTGGCTCCTCACCTGACCCGGACCGACGGCATGTTCATCAGTCTGATAGGACCCGGCCGGTAAGCTGCGTTGGTGCCCGCTCGTATCTACCCCTCCCTGCTTGCGGCTGATTTTGCACATCTCGCCGACGATGTAGCGCGGGTTGAGCCGTTGGTCGACGGCCTTCACGTTGACGTGATGGACGGTCACTTCGTCCCCAATATCTCTTTCGGTCTCAGTGTCATCGAGGATCTACGGCCGCATACGAGGTTGTTTTTCGATACCCATCTGATGATGAACAATGCCGACTTCTACTTTGAGCAGTTCAAGACAGCAGGTTGTGACATGGTGACGGTCCACATCGAGGTGTATCCGGATCCTGCTCCCATAGCCGAAAAAGCCAGAAAACAGGGGCTCAAATTCGGTCTTACACTGAATCCGCCGACACCGGTGGCCGCCGTTGAGCCCTTTATCGAGCTGGTCGACAACCTGCTGGTGATGTCGGTCTATCCCGGTTTTGGCGGCCAGCAGTTCATCCCCGAGAGCCTGGAGAGGGTTGCAAGGGTGCGGGAAATCGTTGATTCGCACCACCTAGGCGCCGATATACAGATTGACGGCGGGATAACGCCGGAGAGTGCTCGTATGGCGCGAAGTGCCGGCGCCGATGTTTTCGTGGCCGGTACCGCGATCTTTCAAGCCCCCGACCCCGTCGAAGCAGTGGCCGCTTTACGGGCGGCTGTTGAGGACTAGGTAGGACAATGAGCGAGCATATTTTCATCGCCGACGACGATCCCGACATCGTTCAGTTTGTCTCGGTCAACCTCGAGCTCGAAGGCTATGACGTTTCCTCTGCAACCGACGGTAAATCGGCTCTGGCGTCGGTGACCAAAGATCCCCCTGATCTCGTCATTCTCGACATCATGATGCCCGAGATGGACGGCCTTGCCGTCTTACGGCGCATGCGGGCCCATCCCGCCAGCGCCAACACCCCGGTGATCGTTCTGACCGCCAAGGCTCTTCCCCAGGATCGGATCAAGGGCCTGCAGCTCGGAGCCGACGACTACATCTCCAAACCGTTCGAGCTGGACGAGTTAATCGTCCGGGTGCGGACCGTTCTGCAACGCGCCAAGGCGATGCGTGACCTTTCGCCTCTGACCGGCCTCCCGGGTAACTTCCGTATCACCCAGGAGCTCGAGCGGCGCACCGAGACCTCCGAGCCTTACGCACTCGTTCACGCCGATCTCGATAACTTCAAGGCGTTCAACGACCATTACGGGTTCATGCGCGGCGATGGTGTTATCAAATTCACGGCCCATGTCCTCTTGGAGGCCCAGGCCGATGCCGATGATCCGGATGCGTTCATCGGCCACATCGGCGGTGACGACTTCATAGCAATAGTTACGCCTGATCTGGTTGAAGACTTTTGTAAGACAGTGATCCGCACGTTCGACGAGGGCATCCTCGATTTCTACGACACCGCCGATGTGCTGCGCGGCTATATCGAAGTCACCGACCGTCGCGGTGAGCGCCATGCTTTCCCCCACACATCGATCTCTCTCGGTGTAGTCAGCAGCCGCGATCGGGATATTTCCAACCAATGGGAGGCTTCCGCTGTGGCGTCGGAGATGAAGGAATACGCCAAGCGGCAGCCCGGCTCCGTCTACGAGATCGACCGTCGGAACGCTCCCCCTCAGTAGTTCTGCGCGATTGCGATAAACTCGGACTAGCTCTTCTTCGGGGCAGGGTGAAATTCCCGACCGGCGGTTAAAGCCCGCGACCCCTTCGGGGTGGACTCGGTGGAACTCCGGGGCCGACGGTGAGAGTCCGGATGGTAGAAGAAGGGTCTGCTGCTGCGTGAGCACGCGGGCTCCTTCGATGTGACGACAGGGAGTAGCGCGATGAAAGATCGGATGCGAGAGGCAATCGAAGCCGCTCGATACGCTCATCCGCACCCCAATCCCCGCGTCGGCGCTCTGGTGCTTCACCCCAACGGGACCGTGGTGGGTCGGGGCGTTCACCAGGGGCCCGGAGAACCCCACGCCGAAGTGACTGCCCTGATTCAGGCAGGCTCTGCGGCGGCCGGCGGAACGCTGGTGGTCAACCTCGAGCCCTGCAACCACCACGGACGTACCCCTCCGTGCACGGAGGCGATCATTGAGGCGGGAATCTCCCGGGTGATTGTTGCAGTGATGGATCCCGATCCGAATGTGAATGGGAAGGGAATCGCCCGCTTGCAACAAGCCGGCCTTGAGGTTGTCGTTGGCGTTCTCGAAGCCGAGGCCGAGAAACTGGATCCCGGGTACTTTCACCATCGGCGCACCGGGTTGCCCCGGGTCACTCTCAAGGCCGCCCTCACGATGGACGGCGCGGTAGCTGCCCGCGATCGCAGCTCCCGGTGGATCACCTCGCCGGAAGCCAGAAGGGATGGGCATGAGTTGCGCGCCGAAGCGGACGCAGTCATGATCGGGGCAGGTACCTTGATCAGCGATAATCCGGCCCTGACCGTTCGCCTCGAAGGCGGTTCAGATCGCCGGCCGATACCGATCGTCATCGGTGGTAACCGCCCCTTACCGCCCGATGCCAAGCTATTCGAGCGGCCCGCCATCGTGTTTTCTCCGGACCCATGTGAGGTGGCGGCCGAGGTGATCGTCCTTCCAGGCCGGGCCGGTGTCGACCTCGAGAAGGCTCTGGTCATGCTGGGTGAACGGGGCATCCTCGATGTGTTAGTCGAGGGTGGCCCCTCACTAGCGCGGTCACTGCTCGACGGCGGCCTCGTGCAGCGAGGAGTTTTCTATTACGGCGCCAAGCTCGCGGGAGGAGCCGGCCTGGGACCTTTCGGGGGCCGGTTTGAGAGCCTGAGCGACGCTACCGAGCTAAAGATTGAGGACGTCCGCCGGGTCGGGGCCGACGTGCGAGTCGAGTTTCTTGTAGGGGGCGGGACCTGATGTTCACGGGGATAGTCGAAGAGACCGGAGTTGTGGCATCAATCGAGGCGAGCGACGGCAGCCGCCGCCTCCAGATCACGGCGGGCAAGGTACTCGACAACATCGAAGTCGGAGACTCGATTGCCATAAACGGTGTCTGCCTGACCGTAACCTCGCGAAGCTCTGACCACGTCGATGTCACCGCGGTAGGGGAGACGCTGGGACGCACCAATCTGGGTGGCCTCGGCGAAGGACACCGAGTGAACCTGGAGCGTCCGATGAAAGCGGATGGGCGCTTCGACGGTCACATTGTTCAGGGTCACATCGATGGAGCTGTCACCATCTCATCGATCATGGAGGAAGGCGACTCGCGCCGGATAGGCCTGACGCTGGATCCCGGCCTGGCCCGCTATCTGGTCGAGAAGGGCTCCGTCACCCTCGACGGCGTGAGCCTCACTGTGACGGCAGTCGAGTCGGACGAGTTCGAAGTGGTGCTGATCCCTCACACGCTCGAAGCAACGGTGTGGGGGGACCGCCACGTTGGTGAGGTGGTCAACCTCGAAGTTGACGTGCTCGCCAAGTACGTCGAACGGCTTACGGGGTCACAGTTATGAATTTCGCCCGCATCGAGGAGGCCATCAGCGCATTTGCCAGAGGCGAGTTCCTTGTCGTGGTCGACGACAAGGACCGTGAGAACGAGGGCGACCTGATCCTGGCCGCCGACCAGGTGACGACTGAGGCGATCGCCTTTATGGTCCGTTACACCAGCGGGCTGATATGCCTGCCTGTGATGGGTGAGCGCCTCGACGAGCTTCACCTTCCGTTGATGGTGGCCGACAACACCGATACTCACCGGACCTCGTTCACCGTTTCGGTGGATTTCACCCCTATGACGACCACCGGGATCTCGGCTGCGGACCGGGCTGCCACCATCAGGGCGGTTGTCGACCCCGCTACCGACCCGGCCGATCTGGCCAGGCCGGGTCATGTGTTTCCGCTGCGCTACCGCGAAGGTGGAGTCCTCCGTCGTCCCGGCCACACCGAGGCCGCGGTCGACATGGCTCGTCTGGCTGGTCTCTATCCGGCCGGCGTCTTGTGCGAGATCGTCAACGATGATGGGTCCATGGCGCGCGGAGCCCGGCTCGGCGATTTCGCCAAGGAGCACGGCATCTTGATGGTGAGCATTGCCGACCTCATGGCCTACCGGCGCCAGAGCGAGCAACTGGTGAGCCGGACTGCTGAGGTTGATCTCCCTACGTCCCACGGGTCTTTTCGGGCTATCGGCTACCGGGATCACGTCGATGGCTCCGAGCACCTGGCGTTGGTAAAGGGCAATATCAACAAGGACGGCTCCACTCTGGTCCGGATTCACTCTGAATGCTTGACCGGCGATGTATTCCGGAGCGAGCGTTGCGATTGTGGCGCCCAGTTGGCGATGGCAATTTCAGAGATCAGCCGCAACGGTTCCGGGGCCATCGTCTACCTGGGTGGCCACGAAGGCCGTGGTATTGGCTTGCTTTCCAAGTTGGAGGCTTACGCCCTGCAAGAGAACGGGCGTGACACGGTGGAAGCCAACGTCGAGCTCGGCCTGCCGGTCGACGCTCGCGACTACACCGCGGCGGCTCAGATCCTCCGCGACCTTGGCGTGAGCTCGGTGAAGCTCATGACCAACAATCCGGCCAAGGTCGATGTTCTCGAGCTCGCCGGGATCAAGGTCACCGAGCGCTTGCCGGTGAAGGTTGGTCTGACCGCGGCCAACCGAAAATACCTCGAGGCCAAGGCTGCCAAGCTGGGACACATCTTGTGAGCGAGCATCCGGGCACCGAGCTACTTGGTCCCGTCGATGCGGCCGGGTTGAAAGTCGGAGTGGTTGTTGCCGCATACAACCGGGAAATCACCGAAGGGCTTTTGGCTGGAGCGCAGGCGGTTCTGGGAGACGCCGACGTCGAAGTCGTATGGGTGAGCGGGGCTTTTGAGCTCCCGGTAGCGGCTCAAGCGTTGATCTCGGGTGGCTGCGAGGCAGTCGTGGCTCTGGGAGCGGTCGTGGCAGGAGAGACCGACCACTACGAACACCTGGCTCGTGAGTGCATTCGCGGCCTGCAAGACGTAATGCTTCAAACCGGCGTGCCGGTGGGGCTAGGAGTGCTCACGGTTCGAGACATCCTCCATGCCAAGGAGCGCAGCATCCCCGGCCCCAACAACAAGGGGAACGAGGCAGCCGAAGCGGCGGTGCGCACGGCGCGCTTACTGATGGAGCTGCGTAGCTGAGGTGGCCGGTTCATGGGGCTGGGGCCCCATGAACATCGCGATGAGGGCTTGTCCCGAAGAGCAAGACAATACGAGGCAGCCGAAGCGGCGGTGCGCACAGCGCGCTTACTGATGGAGCTGCGTAGCTGACGCCAGATTGCTGACTGCTGACTGCTGACTGCCGGTTGCTTCATCCGCCAGCCAGCGAGCTCCCCCGAAACGGATCGAGCCCTGCGTCCGCTTCCTTGATCGCCGAGATTGCGAGCCGGGAGTCGGGGAAATTGTCGCAATACTGGTAGCGGTAAGCCATACGAATCTTGCCGCTGGTATCAACTACGAACTCGGACATCAGCTGCCAGCCGTTATCGACCAGTCGCATGTTCTTGTCGCGCTTGTAGTTGACGACCATCTGCCACACGTCGGGGCCCCCCAGAGCAATTTCCTCTTCGTCGTAACTCGTGGCGAGAATGTTCCCCTCCGGAACCCCGTAGGCGCCATAGGCCAGGCGCTCGGGATCGCACAGGAAGGTCTCGTCTATCCCGAATTGCTCCTCATATGCTGCTGCCCGGGCCGGGTCACCCATGCCGATTGGGACCGCAGTGACTCCGAGCTCCGTTAAGGCGGTTCGCTCTTCTCGGAGGCGATCCGCCCGGTCCGCTCCGCAACCACATCCGAAGTGCCGCCAGAAAATGAAATAGGCGGGCCGTTCCGACCAGAAAGAACTGAGCTTGCGCTCGCTCCCGGTGGAGTCCGGCAACGCCAGGTCGGGGGCGTCGGCACCGACCCCCACACCGTCATAGCGCATCCGGGCAGAGTCGGGGCCGGCAACCAATCCCGAGATCCACCTCTGTTCGGCGGCATCAGTCAGTT
>Ga0255057_10000415_pt1 | contig 24424 bp, 18 predicted proteins | sample Cases_109_6_MG_FD_189022 | JGI IMG/M metagenome (GOLD analysis project Ga0255057, IMG submission 189022) | Seawater microbial communities from Amundsen Gulf, Northwest Territories, Canada - Cases_109_6 | ecosystem: Environmental > Aquatic > Marine > Gulf | place: Canada: Northwest Territories... | reverse complement strand
ACGATCGCAAGGATTATGAGCGCGGCGACCACCAAGAGGAACGCCATGTTCTGAGCCATCCGATAAACCGGTAGCGCGAAGATGTAGAAGCTGATGTCGCGACCAAACATCGGCTCGACTTGGCCGAAAGGCTGTTGATGGAAGTAGGCCAGAACGTCCAACCATGCCGTTCCCGCAGCGGCGCTGAACAAAAACGCCAGGAATGCGGCCCCGGCCATCGCGATCAAGTTCAAGTATCGGGCGGGCACCTCTTCATGAATCTCAATGTTGGAGATCCGACGCCGGATTGATCCGAAGGAATCCGCTGCCAGTCGTAGGTTGATGAAGAAGAAGGCGAACATGACCACCGCGACCACAACCCGTAGCAGCAGTCGCGTCTTGATCCCGGTCCAAAACACGCTCTGATAGCCGAGGGAGTCAAACCACAAAAGATCCACGGAAGCGTTGACGATCGATCCCAGAAAGAACAGTACGAGCACCACCGCCACTGCGATGAGTGTGAGGCTGTGGCGTCTCAGCTTGGCCATGGCACCTCCGTGACACCGAGTCCCGAGAGAAACTCCTCCAGTTCAGCCTGGATCGCGGCCAGATCGTCTTCGGTCTCGCCCTCGGCGCGAACGACGACTACTGGTTGCGTGTTGGAGGCTCTCAACAGGGCCCAACCGTTTGGGAATCTGATGCGCACACCGTCGATGTCGACCGTCTCGTATCGCGGCCCGAAGTGATCCTTGGCTGCTGAAACGATCTCCCACTTCTGCTCTTCAGTGGTATCGACCCGTATTTCGGGCGTCGATGCGTAATCGTTCAGCTCTCCAACCATAGCACCCAGCGATGTTTCGTTCTTGGCGATGATCTCGCACAGGCGACAAGCCGCGTAGATGGCATCATCAAAGCCGTAGTAGTCATGATAAAAGAAGAGGTGACCGCTCATCTCCCCACCGAACGGGATCCCGTCGGCGTGCATCTTCTTCTTAGCCAGGCTGTGGCCGGTCTTCCACATCACAGGCACGCCCCCGTGCGTGACGATGTCTTCCTCCAGGGCGCGCGAAGATTTGACGTCAAACAGGATTCGTTCGCCTGGCGTCATAACTAATTGATCGCGGGCGAAGATCGCCGTCAGTTGGTCGCCCCTGATTGTCCGTCCGTTCTCGTCGACCGCCCCAATCCGGTCGCAGTCACCGTCCAGGCCGATCCCCAGCTCGGCGTCGGTCGACGCGGTGCGGGACTTGAGATCGGCCATGAAAGCGTCGACGGTGGGGTCGGGATGGTGGTTGGGGAAAGTCCCGTCGACCGTGCAGTACATGCAGTCGACTCTGGCCCCCACCCGTTCCAATAGCTCGGCCGCAAACAACGCGCCGGTGGCATTCGCCGGATCGAGCACGACGTCGACCGGGCGAGCGAGGGACACCTTCGAGGCCACCATGTCGCAGTACTCATCGGTCACCGGTCGCTCTGTGATCGACCCGGCTCCCGTTTCAAAGTCGTCGGTTTCGATCAGCTGGTGGATCGATTGAATCTCGGATCCCGATAGCGGTAACTCACGGTAACCAAGCTTGAAGCCGTTGTACTCCGGCGGGTTGTGGCTCCCGGTAATCATGACCCCACCGTCGGCCTCCAGACGATGACCGGCGAAGTACAGCACCGGTGTCGGCACGACGCCAATGTCGAGTATCTCGGCTCCGGCTGACACCATGCCGGCCGCCATCGCGTCTCGCAATGAGTCCGACGACGGCCGGACATCGCGACCCAAGACGACTACCGGTGAGGTGAGCGCTCGCTCTCGACGCAGGTGTGTCACGAATCCACGGCCGATCGCTTCGACGGTCTCAGTGGCCAGATCGTCGGCGACCACACCGCGGATGTCGTACTCGCGAAAAATGTGGGCTGGTGCCTGCACCAGGATCGGCTCCGATGGGTTAGCGAGAATGTGGCCGGGCGGAACGCGGGGAAGGTACTCCGAGGAGGGGAGAGGCTACAACCGATCTGGGAGGCGGCGGGGTAATCCCCGCCGCCTCGCCATCATGATGCGCTCCTACCGTGGCAACGTTTCCGCGATCGGGAGCGGCCACGCTTCGACGATCGCATCTCCGGGGCGATCGAGCGGCAACTCATCGAGCTTGTTGTAGCGCCGCATGTCGATCCACCGGTGACCACCCTCGAACAGGAGTGAGTACCGCTTCTGGTCGAGCAACTCGTCGAGCGCGTTCCCGGAGTCGATGTCAGCCCGCGCAGCCAGGCCACCCGAGTTGACGCGGATGAAGTTGATGTCATCCGCCGCCGCGCCGATGTTGCCGAGCCCGACGTTCGCTTCAGCCCGCAGCAGAATCAGCTCCTCGTTGCGGATGATCGGCACCGATGTCGACGGTGACGGCCACAGCGGTTGGAACTGAACGTCCGACTCCAGATCCTGGAGCCGCTTGACCGCCACCTCGTTCGTCTTCTCGAGGAAGCGCCTGTCGAGCTGACCGTCAGGTTGTAGCTCGGCGTCTGTCTCGACCGACGGATGGACGAAGAGGTTGGCGTCAACCAGACCGTTCGTCTGGTCCCCGGGCCCGGTCGAGAAAGCGTGAAACACACCCAAGTCGAGCGGCGCCGCCGTGCTCACAAACGACCCGTCGAGCGCGGTCAACGCGGCCCCATAGTTCATCCGGTAGACCTCGACCCGCGCCAGAAGCGCACGGTTGAACTGCAAGAACGAACTTGGCGTATCGAACCCGTCGAGTCCCGGGCTGAGCGGGAACGGGAACGCGTCACCACCTGCCTGCAGATGACCGCGGGCCTGTTCGAGCAGATCGACGATGCGTTGAAACACCTGCTCCTTACTCGCAATCGGGGCCGGCGGTGCGTCGACGGACTGATCCACGTCGATTGGAGCACCGTTTGTGTCACGAGAGTTGATAGCCAGCAAGAGGTCATGCGCCTGGATCGTCTTCGCGAACCCGCGCGTAGCCTCCTTTTCCGCCGGTGTCATCCCTTCAGGTGGTGCGTCCGACAGCGCATCAAGGGCGTTCAACACGATGTTGCCCGACCGGATGTTGGCGTACCGCTCGTTCCACAACGCTCCACCCAACGCACGAGCTCCGGGGTCAAGCGTGTTCGTGAGCAACTGAGTGACAAATCGGGCGTCGTCGCCGCGGAGGTTCAACGCCTCGCGCCCTACGACGCCGGTGTGCGACACATAACCGTTGAACTCTGAGATCCCGTCGCGCGCCCCGATCAGCATGCCCGTCGTCGCCGCCGCCACGGCGGCCCGCGTTGGCGAGCCCTCGAGCTGATCGACGCCGGGGTTGTTGAAGTCGGGCGCGGTCAGGTTTGTGCAGGCTCCCGCGACGGTGATCGAGACGACCGCCAGGAGCGCCAGAATGCGATTCGCTTGCTTCATCACTCGCTCCCCCATCGCTAAAAGCCCAGGTCGACCGAGAACCAGTAACTCCGGCTCGGCGGGTACGCCGACGTATCAACGTTCCTCGCGATCGGCTGGTTCCCAAAGTTGCTGACCTCGGGGTCGAGGCCGCTGTAGTCGGTGAACGTCAGCAGGTCGCGCCCGCTGAAGCTGAGTCGCGCACGCTGCGCCCACGGCCACCAGGTCTGAACCCAGTCGACCGGCAACTCATATGACACCGTCAACTCACGCAGTTTCACAAACCCTGCGTCTTCGATGTAGACGGGGCCCGTGGCCGCCAAGCGGTCCGCACCGTTCGCCTCGAAGTCGTTCGTCGTCTGACCGAGGTCGTTAAGGAACGCCGTCAGGTTGAGGACGTCCGCACCGGGAGCCCAGTCCCACAGCGTGTAGAAGGTCCATTCACCCCAGGTCACGTCGTTGCTGAACGACATCTTGAAGTCAGGGTTGGTATCACCGACTATCTGTAGCTCGCCGTCGACTGTCCCGACCCACTTTGTCGGATCCTCACCCTGGGCGATCTGGAAGTCTCCGAGACCCGCGCCGAACACCGCGTTCAATACGAAGTCTGGCACTGGCAGATCGGTGATCTCGGCCCTATCGGTCGAAAACAGCGTCCGGGACACCCAAAGGACATCATTCGTCCGGACCGGTGTCACACCGAACGCGAGCTCGAAGCCGCGTACGCGAAGCTCGCCACCGTTGAAGAATTGCGACTCGAACCCCGACGAAGGTGCTATCTGCCGCTCGAGCAACAGATCGGTGATGTTCTGTTGATAAAAGGTCGCGTCGAGAACGGCGTTCCCGTTGAACAAGTTCATGTCGACCCCAAACTCGATCTCACGGGTCCGCTCCGGCGTGATGTTCGGATCCCCGACCTGGGAGTTGATCGTCAGCCCCGGGTTGCCGGCGATATTTTGGGTCGCGTTGAGGCTGACGAACTTCTGACCGAACAGCGGCTGATTGCCCGACTCGCCGTATGCGATCCGCAGCTTGATCTCGTCAAAGGTGTCGCTGACTTCCGGAAAACGGAGTGATGCCGACGCCTTCGGGTACCAAAAGAGCTCCTCGTCATCGCCGTTGGCGCTCGATTGCTCACCGCGGATGGCGCCGGTGAGGGTCAACCGCTCGTTGAGCAAGAGCAGTTCTTCCTGGCCGTAAAACCCGGCGTCCTTTACCAACTCGCGCCGCTCAGCCACTTGGACGTTGGTCCCCGAGCTCACGTTGGGTTGACCCGCGATCAGGTTCTGGGCCACGATCCGGGCTATGTTGAGGTCTCGCTCCTCGTACTGGAAACCACCCGAGGTCCGCGACGTGTACGCGCCCGGACTGTGTGTGTACACGAGGTTTATGCTGCTGTTGAGGTTCAGATTGTCGCTGTCCGAGATGAGCGACGTGCCCGGCTGTCCATCAGCCGGCTCGAAAAACAGCTCGGGCGGGAACAGCAGGTCGTTCTTCTGACGGAACCAGTCGACACCGCCGCTGGCCAACAACTGAAGCGCGTCGTCGTCCTGCCGCCAGATGTCCCACCCAAGATCGACCGCCCCAAGAATGCGCCACACGTCCTCTTCATTCTCGGCTAGCTCAAACGTCTGGAGCGGGTTGGTGCCACCGCCGAAAGGAGGTTCGGGGAACGAGCCGTCCGCTCGCTGCGTAAGATCGAAGAACCGTGGGATGAACCCTAGCGCGAAGTACGGGGTAACGAGAAAGTTGTCGTTATTGAAAAAACCGCGCTGCGCGAGGCTGTGGATCACCGACGTATTGACACCGATCGTCAATCGCTCATCGAGCTGCTGCTCAACGTTGACCCGCATCGACTGCAACTCGTAACCGGTGTTGATCACGACCCCTTCATTGTTCTTGATGGCGCCCGACGCGTAGTACGTCGTGTTCTCGTCGCCGCCACTGATGCTGACGATCGTCTCCGAGGAAACGTCGTGCTGGCCAGCCAGCTGTTCTTCGTGATCGAAGACCTGCCCGGCGAGAAACGGTTCTCGCGCAAGCTCACCGAAGACCTCGACCACCTCTTCGACCGTATTGTTGCGAAACGTCCGAAAGTCGAGCTTCTCGGAGAGGTCGAAAACGCCTAATCGCTGGGTGATGTCGACCCGCGGCGGACCCGGCCGGCCTCGCTTGGTGGTGATGATCACCACGCCATTGGACGCCTTCGAGCCGTAGATCGCCGACGCCGACGCGCCCTTCAGGATCTCGATCGACTCGATGTCCTCGGGCGGGATATCGGAGATCCGGTTGACCTGGTCCTGCTGAAGGATCGACTTGTTCGACCCGGCGGTCGACTGCAGCACGACATCCTGGTTGTTTACGACCGCCGCGTTGGAGACGATGATCCCGTCAACCACGTAGAGCGGCTCCGAGGCACCATTGATCGACGAAACGCCCCGGAGATTCACCTGAATACCGCCGCCCGGCGCGCCAGAGTTCTTCTGGATGTCCGCCCCGGCTACCTTCCCCTGGATTTGCTTCTCGACCGACTGCGCTGGAACGCGCTCGATCTCTGCCGCGCTCACTGTCGAGACTGAGTTGGCCGCATTGCGCCGCGCCAACGAAGTCGCCCGACCGGTGACGATGATCTCATCAACCTTCAAGTAGTCAGTCGTCAGCACGATCTCGATTACGTCTTGGCTGGCCGGCACCGGGATGTCCAGGGTCCTATGACCGAGACTCTGGAGCCGCAGCGTCACCGTACCGTCGGGGACACCGGTCAGCACAAACCTCCCATCCTCTTCCGCCACCGTCCCCCTCGTCGTCCCAACTACCCCTATCTGAACGAACGGGACCGGTGCTTGGGTGTCGCGATCGACAACCGTACCTGATATCGTTCGCTGGGCGACCAAGTCGGCGGGCGCCAATAGGGCGATGAACAACGGTAGGAGAAAGGCGAGGTGCGAACGAAGTAGCCGTTCCATGGACACCTCCTGGGTTCACCATTGAGTTTGGCCTTGTTAGAAGGCTCCCATCATATCACGTTTTCGTCATAAGATGAAATCTCGGGCCTCCACGACTTTGGCCTGGTTGCTGTTCGTCGCGTGTGCGACCGCCGAAGGGCCGCCAGCCGGCGACACACGGCAACCCGTCTCGACCGAGGCCGTGATCGTCAACCACAGCTGGTCCGACGTCCGGATCTACGTCGCCCGGGGCGGCAGCCGAGACCTGCTCGGCTTCGTGACGTCGGGTAGCATCCAACGGTTCGCGCTCGATCCCGACATGGTGCGCGCAACGTCGCTCAAGCTGGTGGCCGACCCTGTCGGGGCGACGACAGTCCTCGAAAGCGACCTGTTCGTTCTACGCTCGGGCGACGTCGTCGAGTGGACGATCCGCCAGAGGCCCGAGAACTCGAGCATTGTTGTTTACTAGCTCGACCGCTTGAGGCCGGCCGCCGAAAGCTCGATCTTGCTCGGCGATGACCAGCATCCCGGCAAGCGAGACGTTGCAGCAGATCCAGCGACGCCTCCTCGATTGGTACGATGGCCACCGCCGACCGCTGCCCTGGCGTGACGCGCTCGACCCATATCGAGTGCTGGTCTCGGAGGTGATGCTCCAACAGACGCGCGCCGAAACGGTCGCGCCCTACTACGAGCGTTGGACGGCTCGCTTCCCGACCGTCGAAGCGCTCGCGGAGTCCGATCAGGAGGAGGTGCTCGGGCTGTGGAGCGGGCTCGGGTACTACTCGCGGGCCCGCAATCTTCACCGGACGGCAATGATCGTGCGCGATAGACACGACGGCTGGATCCCTGACAGCGTAGAGGCGCTGCGCGAGCTTCCCGGGATCGGCGAGTACACCGCCGGCGCGGTGGCCTCAATCGCGTTCGGGCGGTGCGAGCCGGCGGTCGATGGCAACGCGCGACGAGTTCTTTCACGGCTCTTCGACCTCGAAGCACCAACCCCGGGCGAATTCCGGCGACTGGCGGGAGCTCTCGTTCCTGGCGACCGGCCGGGCGACTTCAACCAGGCGCTGATGGAGCTTGGGGCACGCGTTTGTCGACCGCGCTCCCCCGATTGTGAGAGCTGTCCCTTACGGACGTCGTGTTTATCCCGTGTTCGAGGTACAGTCGATCTGCGACCGGCTCGGCGTCGCCGAAAGCGGATTCCGAATTACGCGATCGGAACCGCGGTGATCGTCTCAGCGACCGATCGGACACTGTTAGTCCGCCGCCCCGTGAACGGACTGCTGGGCGGGATGTGGGAATACCCAGGACTCGAAACTGACCACGGCGAGGATCCGATCGACGCAGCTGGTCGAGCCGTTCGAGAGTTGCTCGGTAACGTCCCGCTGAAGAGTTGGCTCGATGGCGGCGAGCCGAGCTACGAGCTGGCGGAAATCGGGCACACCTTCTCCCATCGCCGACATCGCTACCACGCGTTTGGCTTTCGCACCGGTAGTGAACCTGTCCCGGACTTGTCGAGTGGCAGCTGGACGGAGGCGCGCTGGTGCTCGACGGGAGCTTTGGCCGAACTGCCGTTATCCGCTGCTCAGAGAAAACTCGCAAAAATCGTGGGCGTCCGATGCTGACCGTCGTACCATCGCGTCGCGCGGCCAACCAACGGATCGATCGACGTCTGGCCGAGCGTGAACCGTTTTCCGGTTTCGAGTCCCGAAGCGCGTGGACGCACGGCACCACCACGCTGCGAGAACTCACTGCCCGCGCGTACCGCGACCACCCTCGCCCTGGACGGCTGCTCCAACCCCCGGCACCGAGATTCCTGTTGGCCCAAATCCTGGAGCAGCTCGAGCCCGAGGTACGGTCACTCTTCGGCCCGGGCATCGGCTTGAGTGGCACCGCTCGCGCCGTCGAAGCTGCTACTGCTGAGATTCGCCAGGCAGGCTTGTCGGCACTCGACTTGGCGCGGGCCGGCGGCGGTAGCCGACGACTCAAGGCGTTGGCGTGCGTCGTCGATGCCTACGAGCGACAGCTGGCCACCCACGACTGGTGGGACGAAGCGGACGTCCTCGTTGCCGCCGCCGATCGGATCCGCTCCGGCGAGTGGACGCCTCGGGAGCTCGACCGACTGGAAGTCAGCGGCCTATACGACGTCACCCGCCTCCAGGGACGATTGCTGATAGAGCTCGCGCGGCGCGCAGCACAAACGACGATCACCGTTCCGTTCGATCCATATCACGAGCGGCTGTGCGCCTACGCGTTCCCGTACATCAAGATGTGGGAGGGTGTGGTCGATCCCGGACTGGCTATCGATATCGAGTATTTGGATGGCGATGATCACGGCTCCGCTCAGCCGGTCGTGTATCGGGCCGTAGATCCGGCAGACGAGGCGGCTTGGGTCGCCGAGCGGGTCCGTCAGCGTGCCGAGGCTGGGTGCCCGCTCGAAGAGATCAGCGTCGTCGTCGGCGGCGGAGGTCGCACTTACTCGCTCCTCGCGCGAGAGCTCGACCGCGTGGGCGTGTCCCACCACGCACGCCGCGCCGCCCGATTAGCCGAGACCCCCTTGCTCGGTGCCACGCTGATGGTGTTCCGACTGCTCGAAGAAGGGTTCAAACGCGAACATCTCCAGGCGTGGGTATCGACCGCGCTGACGTCGCGGCTCGACACCAGTCTGCTTGGCGCACCGCTCGGAACCGGGCCACCGGCCTCGGACTCGCCAACGATCTGGAAACGCGCGCTGGCCGGCATCCAGAGTCCTTCCGCGGCGGCGTTCAACACGGCCGTCGATCGACTCCACGAGCTGGCCACAAGAGAGCACTCGCCGGCTGCGTTTTGGCGACGGTACGAACATATCCTGGACGTCGTCGGCCTCAGCGACACGGACGCGATTCCGACCCGAGATCGCGATCGATGGGAGCAGACGATCGATCAAGTCCGGCAATCGCTTACGATGCTCGGCCGTTGGAACGCACCGGCTGTTGGATGGCGCACCCATCGGCGCCACTTATTGGAGTCGCTCTCCGGAAGATGGTTACCGATCGGGACACCTAGCCGCGGGGTCGCGGTGCTGACACCATTCGATGCCCGGGGCCTCGTCTTTCGGCATACCGCTGTCATGGGTCTCGGCGAAGGCGCGTACGCTCGGCAACGACCAGCGACGGCGGTGCTTGGGGATTCCGAGCGGCAATCGCTGAACGAACGGATCGGTGAGCACGTTTTCCGTACGGCGGCTGACGAAGCGCGTGAAGCGATGCTGCTTCTCTTGGAGCGTATCCGTGCGACGTTCGGCGATGTGATGCTGAGTTACGCCGGCCAGGATGATGACGGGAATCTGCAGCTACCGGCCTACGCGCTCAGCGCAATCGAGGACGACCTCGAACTCGCGCCGGCAACTACCAGCGAGAGCCACTCGGCTATTGCCTGGCGTCGCGTCCGATCCACCGATCTCATCATCCGAAGCCAAGAGCTCGAGAGCCAGCGCGCGATCTACTTCTCGCGCGCGGCCGATGGACGGCGTGGCGAAGGTGGCGCGTTTGACGGCCAGCTCTCACCTACAACGAGGACCAAGCTGGCAGCCGAGCTGAGCGATGGTCGGCTGACACACTGGTCCGCGAGCCGGCTCGAGAGCTGGCGTCAGTGCCCGCATCAGTTTTTCATGCGCCACCTCCTGCGCTTGTACGAGCCAGACGAACAACCGCTCGAGGCCGAGCCGACCGCTCTTGGCACCGTCGCGCACGAGGCCTTGCGGCGGCTGTATCATGAGACCCCCGCGTTACAGAAACCTAGCCGTCACTCGATCGCCGCTGCCGTCGCGGCTGCTGGTGCATCGCTACCGGCGCGAGAGCGCGGAGACCCAGCCATTTGGGGCGTGCTCTCTGAACAAGTGACGGCGGTCCTGACGCGCTATTTCGCTTTCCTCGAAGATAAGGGTCGTCCCGGCGATCGTATTCCAGTCGCGTTCGAGCTGTCGTTCGGGCGTTCGGACGACGAGCTCCCGCCAGTGCTCGTCGCAACATCGACCCAGACGGTCGAGCTATCGGGACGTCTCGACCGGCTCGATCGCGATCCGGCGAGCGGGAGCCTGCACGTGGTCGATTACAAGTACAGCCTCCCCCGGGCCCATCACAGACGCGCCGTCGACCCGGCGGAGTGCGGCGTCAATCAGTTCCAGCTGTACGTGTACTACCTCGGGGCGCTGGCCTGGGCGGAAGCCAACCAGGTGTCGGAACCGCCAAACGTGACGGGCACGATTCACTGTCTGCGGGGACCTAAAGCACTCGATGAGGTGGCGGCCCCTAACCCGAACAAAATCCGCGAGATGATCGGAGTCACAATCGATGCCGCTGTCAACGGCAGCTACGATCCATCGCCGGCGGATCCCACCCTGTGCAAGTGGTGCGACTTTCGGCGCGCGTGTCGGATCGCTACCTCGACACCCACCTACGCTGGTCTCGACCCGACCAAGGGCGACGCCGAATGAGCAACCAGCTCGAGCTGTCGCTCGCTGAGCGGATCGGGATCAATGATGTGACCGAAGGCGTGGCACGGCTGTTCCGCGAGCGAGAGCTGTCCCCCGAACAGCTCGCCGTCGTCAGGTTCGAAGACGATCTCGTCGTGACCGCCGGTGCCGGCTCGGGTAAGACCCGCACGCTGGTCGAGCTGTACGCCAACCTCGTTGAATCGCCGGAATCGGTCGGCTTCTCGAGCGATGGCTTCGGCCCGGAGCGGATCCTTTGTCTCACGTTTACCGAGCGCGCCGCGCGTCAGATAAAGGAGCGCATCCGCGAGGTGATCTCCGATCCGGAGCATCGCCGACAACTCGAGACCGCCCCGATCTCAACGTTTCACGCCTTCTGCGCCGGAGTCCTGCGTCGCCATCCGCTGGAGGCCAACATCGATCCGGGGTTCTCTGTTCTCTCCGACGATGTCGCTCAGGAGCTTCTCATGAGCGCCGCGGTCGAGACCCTGCACCGCGGGGTCGCGGGCGGCGATCTCGCGGCGCGGCAGGCGGTGCAACTCCTCGGGCTCGCCAGGGCCGGCGAGCGACTGGTCCAGCTCGTGCAAGGCATTCGCACGGCGGGGTGGGAGCTGCGCCAACCAATCGTGCGGTTCGAACAACAACTCGAACAGATCGCCGCAGCGATCGAGCACGATCTCCCGCGGTCGGTCGCCACCGCTGTCGAGTCGCTGATCGCCGCCGCGCGCGACGCCAAGCTGAAGAAGCCAAAGGCGAAGGGCTACCTGACCGCAATCGAAGCGGCCTACGACGCCTGGAACGAAGATCCGACGTCCACTAACGAGGAGATCCTCGATCAAGCGTGCAAAGCTCCCTATGCGAGCTGGCGGTTCGAGGCGGCGACCGAGCTCCGCCACGGGGCGCGCGACGCAATCACCTTGCTGCGCGGCGCACGCTCCGAGCTCGAGCATCAAGCCGAGCTCGGTTGCTGGCCCGCTCTAGCGGTCTCGATTCGGGCCGCGTATCGCGATGCGCGCATTAGCCGGCGCGTGCTCGACTACGACGACTTGCTACTGAGAACCCGGGACTTGCTGATCAGCCACGCGGAAGTTCGGCGACACTACTCGGAGCGCTTTCGCGCCGTACTGGTCGACGAGCATCAAGACACTGACCCGGTCCAGCAGGAGATTCTGACGTTGCTGATCGGCGCCGAGAAAGCCCCTAGATGGTGCGTCGTGGGCGACGCCAAGCAAGCGATCTACGGTTTTCGCGGCGCCCGCGTAGAGGCGTACCGCGAGCTGGCGATCGAAGCCGACCAGCGCGGCGCGATCAGGATCCTGCGATCGAATTACCGATCGCGACCCGAGCTGGTCGCGTTCCACAACGCGTTCTTCCCAACCGTGCTCGATCCCGATACCCACGCGGGCCAGGCACCCTACGAAGACCAGGTCGCCCACCGGCAAGCCAGCGGTGAGCCGGCGGTCGAGTTTCTACGACCGTTCGATGCGAGCGGCGAAACTGACGGACAGAAAGCGAAACCAGCAGTTTCGCAGCGCGAGCACGAAGCCCGCTCGCTCGCTATGCGACTCAAAGCCGCCTGCGACCCCAGCGCCGCGGACGCGATCCAGATCCAGGACCCGGCGAGCGGAGAGACTCGGCCCGCCTCTCCCGGCGACATCGCCGTGTTGCTGCGACGCATGACCGACGTCGAGCCGTATCGTCACGCATTACAAGCGGTTGGGTTGGAATCGGTCGTGGTCGGCAGCGGTTCGTTCTACTTGCGCCAAGAGGTCTACGACTGCTTGAACGCAATCGATGCCGCGCTCACGCCTCGAGATCCGATACCGTTCATCGCATTCTTGCGCTCGCCGATGGCCGGGCTGTCCGATGACGCGATCTATCGGTTGGCGCGCGATTGGGATCGGCGCTCGGGGTCACCGCTGCGCGATCACGTGCTCGCTTCATCGGAGAGCGTCTTGTCCGACGAGGAGTTGGCAGTCGTCCGAGACGCCGAATCAACCCTCGACGAGCTGGCGAGCCGAGCCGACACCGAACCCCCGGGAAACACGCTGGCGTGGCTGCTCGACAGAACCGCGTATACCGCGATTGTTGATGCGTTGCCCGACCGCGCTCAGCGACGCGCGAACCTCAAGCGGTTGGTCTCGGTCGCCGATCGCGCGCCGCGTGACGGGGTCAAGCTGTTGGCCGAATGGGCAGCGGCCCTCAGGCGACGCACCGACGTGCCACCGCGCGAGCGCGATGCCCCACTTCCCGATGCCGGCAACCGCGCGGTGATCATGTCCATCCATCAAGCCAAGGGCCTCGAGTTCCCGATCGTAGCGCTGGCCGACATCGGATCGAGATCGCGCTTCACAATCGACGAGGTCGCTTTCGACGCGGAACTCGGCATCGTCGCCAAGCTGTGGGATGACACGTTGGGCAACTGGACGCCGACGCTATCCCACGAACGCGCCAAAACACGTGAGAAGGAGCGCGACGTGGCCGAGGAGGCGCGGCTCCTCTACGTGGCGTCGACGCGGGCCCGCGATCACTTGATCTTCTCGGCTGGGGTGAAGGGCAATGTGTGGCTCGAGCTCGTAGAAACGTTTGCTCAGCGGGACGATTCGGGTCTGGTGACCCCGTCTCAATCGGAGTGGGCCAACCGGTTTGCAACCGCAGCCGCGATCGAATCCGATCTGCCCGGCCCCGGGCGACCGTACTCGGAGCGATTGCCGACCGCGCCAGGCGACACGACCGCTCGCGAGGTGGCCGCGTTGTTGGCTGATTTGCCTGCCGATGCCGGGCCACGCGCTGCTGCGGCACACGATTCGATGCGCGCCGCGCGCTGGCGTGGTCTTGTCGGTCATGAAGCGTTGCAGCGCGTCCCGCTCGATCCGCAGTCAGATTTCGATCTGAAAGCCTGGTTGAGTCGTGTGGTCGGCGTGGACGCGAACGAAATCCCGATGCTGGTCGAGTTCATAGCGGACCACGTGAACCCGATTCTCGGCACCGCCCAACAGGTCGACCGCGAGCACCCGTTTCGGCTCCACCTGCCGGACGCCGGAACCGTCGTCGGAACGATCGACTGTTTGTGGCAGGATAACGACGGAGAGTGGTGGGTTTGGGACTACAAATTTGGCGGTTCGAACCCCGACCTGGACGCCTTCCACGATGCGCAGCTGGCGGTCTACGCGCTGGCCGCGGCGGTGGCTCTCGATCTTGCGCGAGTCAGTGGTCGGGTGTGGCACGTCGACGGAACCGAGCACCGTGATCTCGAGTGGGATCGCGATGCGTTAGCCGAGCTTGAACGCCAGATCGTCGACGTGCTGACTACTCGTGCGAGTACGGCGTAAGCGCCGCCGCGATTTCGACGTCTCCCGATCGCAAATCCTCGGGCCGAGTGACCCCGCGCTCGGTGATCAGTCGATCGACCGCATTGTACGGGATCTCTTCGAAGTAGACGTTGCACGCGTCGAGTGACTCCGGGGGCTTGAAGACGATCTCGGCCGGATCGCGATCGTAGACGCGTGGCAGCCCGGCTAATCCCGATGGCAGCCGCTTGGTCGTATCGGCCGCTACGATAACCTCGATTCCCCGATCAGCCGCGCGCGCAACGAGCACATGTGAGCCGACTTTGTTGACCCAACGGCCTGGCAGTAGCGCGTCGGCACCCAACAGCAGCGCGCCTTCGTCTTCGAGCGCGCCCCACAACCAGGCGTCGATGCCGAGCTTGACCGGGACGCCGCGCTCAGCCAATCCCGCCGCCATCCGCGAGCCTTCGCTCCCCGGTCGGCTTTCCGACATGACGACCTGGAACCAGTTGCCCGCTGCGTGATGGGTTTCGATCGCGCGCCGGATCGTGCTCGAGGCAGAGTACGTGTAGATCACCTCGACGCCCTCGATCGCGCGACACAGATGCAACCGGATCGACTCGGCGGCAGCTGCCAACCGCTTGCGCCAGCTGGTAGCAACGGTGGCGATGCTCTCACGGATAGCGGTCTCGTCCACCCCCTCGCGACGCTCCAGCTCGACCAGGAAATCGTTGGCGATCCTCAGCACCGGCGCGAGCGCGGTCTGCGACCGTGCGACGTCGATCAGCTGCGTAGTCGCCTCCGCCACGTGTGTACCGGAATCGTCGACCCAGCCCTCGCCCCACGCGATCAGCTTATCCGCGACCTCGGCCGCCCCGCGGCGTCGATCGGCCGCGATCATCTCGAGCTCTGGAAGGAGTTTCGTCGTCAATGAATGAGTCGCCGCCGGATGAGGCGCGTGGCGAGCCAGAAGGCAAAAACAGTAAAGAGCGCCAACACCCCGGCGTGCATCCATAGATCCGGGCTCGGGACACCGGTCGTAAGCGCGCGCGTGAGCGCCACGGCGTGCGTCAATGGCAGAAACTGAGCCGCCAACACCGCCCACTCCGGCAGGCCGGTCAGCGGGAAGAAGATGCCGCTGAACAAGTACATGACGGTAACGACGAGCGTGAAGAAGTAACTAAAGAAAGCGTACGATGGACACAGCGCGGTGTACGCCATACCCAAGCCACCGAACATGATGCCGACCACGAATGCCACCCCTAGCGCGGCGATCGCTACCGGTGAATGGACCAGGCCGAGAACCGCCATGATCACCAACACGAATGTTCCGCCGAGTACGCCTTTCGACGCCGCCCAGAAGATGTCGCCAGCGACGATCTCCTCGACCGAGATCGGCGTCTTCACGATCGCCTCGAACGTCCGCTGCTCGGTCAATCGCGTAAACGATCCGAACGTCGTCTCGAACGCCGCGGCTGTCATGGCGGTCGACGCGATCAGACCCGGCGCCAGAAACGCCACGTACGGTTGACCGTCGATCGGGCTCACAAACCGGCCCAAGCCGTAACCTATGGCGAGCAGCGTCAAAATCGGCTCGGCCAGTGTGCCGACCAGCGACGCCGCCGCGAAGTCCTTCCATGACTCGAAGTTTCTCGACCACACTCGGCTGGCGCCGCGCAACCAATCCACGGGTACGGCGATGGCGGTCAATCGCGGAGCTCGCGGCCGGTCAGCTTGAGAAAGACGTCCTCGAGCGTTGCCCGGCGGTGGACAAAGTCGAGACTGGCGAGCTTGGGAAGCAGCTCTCGGGCTCTCTCGGCTTCACGAAAGAAGCCGTACACCTCATCCCCGGCCTGCTCGACGTGGTCGGCGGCCGACTGCAGCGCCGCGATCGCTTCGTCGTCGTCGCCACCCCGCAGAAAACATTCGATGACCTCGGCGCCGATATGCTCGGCGATCAGCTCGGCCGGTGTGCCCCGCACGACGATCTCCCCGCGGTCCATGATCAACAGTCGATCACAGAGCTGCTCGGCCTCCTCCATGTAGTGGGTCGTGAGGAGCATCGTGACCCCGGCGCGGTTCAAGGCCCTCAGCTTCTGCCACACGACGTGGCGGGCCTGCGGATCGAGCCCAGTCGTCGGCTCATCGAGGATCAGCAGCTCCGGGTTGGAGATCAGCGCCCTAGCCAGCGTGAGCCGACGCTGCATGCCGCCCGAAAGCTCGCGGATGTGGGCGTCTCGCTTGTCGCTCAGCTGCACGAACTCGAGCAGCTCTTCGGCACGCAGCCTCCGCTCGCCGTACGGCAAGCCGAAGTAGCGACCGAAGACGAGCAGGTTCTTGAGCACCGGCAGGTCGGGGTCGAGGTTGTTCTCTTGGGACATGATTCCCAAGCGGCGCTTTATCTGTCGCTGGCCGCCGTTGACGGGAAACCCAAACACCTCCAGCTCACCCGATCCGACGCCGACGAAGCATGCGATCATGTTGATCGTCGTCGTCTTCCCCGCTCCGTTGGGGCCCAGTACGCCCAGGCACTCGCCGCGCCGGACCTCGAAGTCGATACCCTTTACGACCGGCTCATCGGCGTACGCCTTCACCAAGTCGCGGGCCACGATCAGTGGCGTGCCCTCATCCTGGGGTTGGGGTGCGAACACAGAAGGATGCTCTTCGGTTTGACTGGACTCGGGGGAGGGGGGTTCCGCCTCGGTATCGATACGGGAAGATTGGGCTGAGAAACTCAAGCCGAGCTGGTCGATCGGCTGACTTTCCGAAGCGGTCACGAATCCGATGGGTGCGAGAACGATCGGTTGGCGACGACGGCGTAGATGTTCTTGCCGGCCTTGCGCAGGAAGGCGACCCGGCCACCCTCGGTCAGCGCGTCCAGTGCTTGCTCCGCGGACGCGGAACTATCGAACAGCGAGATCTCCGAACCGCACTGGCCACAGCGACCGGTCAGCGATTCCATTTCTTCGCGATGTCGACAGATCGGACAGTCAATCAGCACGGGCTCGCTCGACAGTCGATCGCTCAAGCTTTCTGCTGGCATGTCATCTCTCCGTAGGAATCGCTAATGAGATCGTTCGACTCGACGCCGAGCTGCTGGGTCAACTGGTCGATCAACCTCCCCGCCCCGTCCTGATCGCCGATCGTGTCCAATCGAGCTTCGAATTCGACGAACGTCCCAAGCCCCGCCACCCGATCGAGGTGGATCCGGACGTCCCTCCACCACCACACCTCGCGCTCCTTGTCGACCGTCGGGCCGGGTTCAAACATCGCCACAAGGGTATCAGCCAGCTCTTCGGGCCGATCGACCGGCAACCTGTGGAACGTTGACACACGGGCACTTACGTCGTTTGGCCTCAAGTACACGATGAGGTGCGCCCCGTCGACGGACGACCGTCGCAGCTTCATGCGCCCACTGGACACCTGATAGTACTGATCGACTTGGTGCTCGACACCCTGCCGCTCGGCGCCCAGCGCCCGAACGCGCTCACGGGCCGAATCGAGGTCGGCGATTCTGGCCTTGAGCTCGAGGTTCGAGCCTGAGCCTACCGTTTCGATGGCGTCAGTGGGCACCGTGGCAAGTTATCCGGGAGGGGCAGGGCAGGCGACTCTATAGCAACAAAAAAGCCGGCGGCGGGAAAACCCGCCGCCGGCTTATGTCACTACGGGCGACCAAACACCCGCACACTGCAAAGTTCTCTAGCTGTTAGGCCACTGCGCCCAGATGCTGCAATGACCGCCGTTGTCGGTCGCACCGACGTCGCGTTGAACGCCACTGTAGGCAGCATTCATGAGAGCGCGCGGCGCGAAGTGGAGCTTGCCGTTCTTGAGCGTCCGGAATGCCTTCCCGAAGTGCCCCTGGCTCAAGCCATGTCCGACCTCGTGCAGAGCGACCGTCTCTACGTCAAACGCGGTACCGTCCGTGAACCACGGAAACGCGTCGTTGTAGTAGATCTCGCGGAACGCGGTATCCAACTTCCCGTTGTTGTCGATATCGGTCGGAGGCCCGTCGGTCCAGATGAACGTGAACGTCGCACCCAGGATGAACCCGCTCCCGCCTGGCGCGATCGTATCCCAGAAAGGCCCGGGCAAGAAACCGCCGTGGGTGATGTCGAAGAGGAACCCGTCCAAACCGCCAAAACCCTGCAGAAACTGCACGAAGCCAAGATCGACGTTGAAGTCGCCAATATCCGTCAGCGGAATCGTGGAGCACGTCACATTGTCCCACGTCGTCATGGCGGCGCGGATTGCCGCTGCGGTCTGCGCAGAAGTCAGCCCGCTCGTGGTCGCACCGTCGACGAGGTCGTTCCACCACCAAATGTCGTTACTACCATTCCGGCGCGGATCACTGGGCACCCAATGGTGTCCTAACTGCTTGTTGCCAACGGCGCTGAAGAAGACGGTGCGACCCATCTCTTCGCTGTCGCCCGACGTGATGTACTCGACGAGACCCAGGCGCATGCTCTCGCCTTGTGCTTCCAACTGTGCGTTCAAACCATCCCCGAACGCCAGGATGGCTTGCTCGGTCGCGTCGCTTTTGGCGGCGGGCGTTAAGCCACCCGGTGTAGCGACGTCGACGGGTGATGTCGATTGCTCTTGGCACGCTACAACGAATAGCGCGACCCACAAACTCGCAAGAACACCTGTAAATAGGCGTGCTCTGTGCATCTGTCCTCCTGCTTTGTGTAGTAGGTTCCCCGGCGATCCCGCCGCGGAACTAGTGACCCGGTTTCACACTCTCGATCAAGCCGCCGCCAAGAGAAGATGGCTACCTTCCAGCTGGCCTGCGGGTTGGAAAGATCTTGAGATGGAGTGCGGCTCAGCGATTTTACACTTGTGGCCGGATGCCCGCAAGGCTGGTCGGCCGGGCTTGCACCCTGCCACTCAGGCAGATAGAACCTGTGGCGTGACCCCAACTGGCACGTTCACGTTCCGGGGCCCGGCGGGCGACGTGGAGGCTATCTACCGTGAAGGGCAGGTCGATTCCCCACGCGTGGCAGTCGTCTGCCATCCCCACCCGCAACACGGTGGCACGATGCACAATAAGGTCGTCTACCGTGCCGCCAAGGCGTTCGAATCCGCCGGGTACCCGGTACTCAGGTTCAACTACCGCGGGGTCGGCGGGTCCGAGGGATTGTTCGACGAAGGCCTTGGCGAGGCGGATGACGTAAAGGCGGCGATCAATTGGTTGGCCACCGAGCGGCCCGGAGTCGACATCGTGCTCTGCGGTTTTTCGTTCGGCGCCGTGGTGGGTTTGCGGACAGGCGCGGGCGACAACCGGGTCACTCATCTGGTCGCGCTGGGCACGCCGACCGACAGCTTCCCTTTTCACGCGTTGGCCGACGTCAGCAAACCCAAACTCTTCATCCAGGGCGACAACGACGAGGTCGGGGCCGTCGACATTTTACGCACACAATTACACTCGGTTGCCCAACCGTGGGAGCTGGTCGTAGTCGAGGGTGCCGACCACTTTTTCACCGGTCGCCTCGATCAGTTACAAGAGGCCCTCGCTTCCCACCCAATTCTGGCGACGTCATGAACGCAACCATAGACTCTCGCCACCGGCGCCATGTCGATCCTACTCGAAATCCTACGCAGCCTTCTCGGAACGCTCGTCCGGCAGTGGCCGGAGCTCGTCAGCACGTTCTACGGCGTGCTACTCGGCGGGCTGGCAGCAATGGCGGTCGTACGGTGGCAACTCGGCGAGGAGCGCAAGACGCGAGAGGGTCATGACAAAGAATTCCTGACGTTTCTGGTCGAGCATGTCAACCGCGAGATCACCAAGAACACACGCACGCTCGAAGACTTGATCGAAGCGTGCCAACAGTCGGTCGACGCGCGGATCGAGATCTGGGACTGGGCGGCGACGATCGTTGGGGCGTTCACCACCGAAGCCCACAACGATTTGTACCGGACTGGGCTGCAGCGTTACCTGCCGGTCTCGTTTGAGGAAGAGATCCGGCGCGGCAACACGCTGGCGATCGACATCCGGAATCAAGTCCGACAGGCACGCGCCCAACACATCTTCAACGATCGCTACCGCGACGATGGGCAGGCGCTCAACGACACACTGTTCGCCGGCGTCAAAGCGACCTTCCCGGGTGCGAGGGAGGCGTTGATCGCTTGCGACAACGTGGTTTCACCGGCCAACCTGCCGTGGACGGGTCGTATCCTGACCCAGAAACAGCTGCGACGTCGTGTGACTTGGCGCAGGCGACTGACAAAGCTGCGCCCGGGTCGCAAGAAGAGGGACTAGAGCGGCCAGAGCCACACCTTCCGCGACCGCGGACCATCGAACTCGCAGAAAAACACCGACTGCCAGGTACCGAGCCTGAGATCGCCGCGCTCGACCGGCAGCACCACCGATGAGCCGGCGATGCAAGAAAGGACGTGCGCCGGCGAGTTCCCTTCGGCGTGCTGATACGGCAGGTCTTCGGGGACCAGCCGCTCCCACGCCATCAGGATGTCACGCGCCACGGCGGGGTCGGCGCCCTCGTTGATCGTGATGCCGGCCGTCGTGTGTGGCACGTAGGCCAACCAAGAGCCTTCGCCACCATGTTCGCGGATCGCTGAGCCGAGCTCGCTTGTGATATCGAGCAGAACTCTGCGTTCGTGGGTGCGGACCGAGAGCTCGATCATGAGGCGCCTAGTAGCGCGCTAGCTCCAGGATGGCGCGGTGGATGTCCTCGACTTGAGGCAGGGTCGCGTCTTCGAGCTGTGGCGCGTAGCCGACCTGGACGTCGAGCGCGCCCACGCGTCGAACCGGACCGTCGAGGTATTCGAACAGCTCGTCGGCGATGCGGGTCGCGATCTCCGCGCCAAACCCCCACGAGATCGGGTCCTCGTAAACCATCAACGCCTTGTTGGTGCGCCGGATCGAGGCTTCGATGGCCGACCAGTCGTAGGGCGACAACGTCCTGAGATCCAAGATATCGACCTCGATCCCCTCCTTGGCCGCTTCCTTGGCCGCCAGCAGCGATCGTTGGACGGTCGCGCCGTAGGTCACGATCGTGAGGTCGCTACCGCCGCGAACGGTGGCCGCCTTCCCGAACGGGATCATGTAATCGGGCCCCGGATAGCGACCCTTGTTGTACGTCTGACGGTAGAGGTGCTTGTGCTCGAGGAAGATGACCGGGTCGTCGCACCGAATCGCGGTCCGCAGAAGCCCGCTGGCGTCCTCGGCGGTGGCTGGCATGACAACCCGCAGCCCCGGGTTGGCGGTAAACAGCACCACACCCGACTGCGAATGATAGATGGCGCCGCCCTTGAGGTAGCCACCACACGGCACCCGCATGACGAGCGGCGCGGAGAAGTCGTCGTTCGAGCGCCACCTGAGAAGTGCGAGCTCGTTCCGAATCTGGTGGTATGCCGGCCAGATGTAGTCGAAGAACTGGATCTCGACGACGGGCTTGAGGCCCCTGGTCGCCAAGCCGATCGCGCGCCCCACGATGTTCGCCTCCGCCAGCGGCGAGTTGTAGACACGCACGCCACCAAAACGGCGCTGGATGTTGGCGGTAACCTTGAACACGCCGCCCTTGCCCTTCACATCGTCCAGCAACTCTTCGCGGCTGACATCGGCCACGTCCTCACCGAAAACGACGATCCGCGGATCGCGCTCCATCTCGTCGCTGAGGCAATGATTCAACAAGTCGACCATCGTGGTCGGCTCACCCTCGAACTCCGGCCGCGACGAGAACTGCTCGTCGGTCGGATCGATATGTGGTGAGTAGACGTAGTCGAGGACTGTCTCCGGTTTGGGTTGCTCCGCGGCCAGCGCGCGATCTGTCGCGGCTTCGATCTTGGAATCGATCTCGCCGCGGATCGCCTCGAGTTCACCGGCGGTAGCGACGCCGTCCCGCTCCAACGTCATCGGGAACGTCCTGAGCGGGTCGCGCTGCGCTTCCTCCTCGCGCTGGGTATCCGTTTTGTACATCCGCTCGTCGTCCGACAGCGAATGCGAATACGGTCGAATCACGTGGGCGTGAACAAGCGCCGGCCCGCGGCCCGCACGGCAGTGGTCGATCGCCGTCTCGAGGACGCGGTACGATGCGACCGGGTCGCAGCCGTCAACCTCCGTCACCTGCAGGTTCGGGAACGATCGCACGAGTGCGGAGATCGAGCCGCCCGCGGTCTGCACTTCAACCGGCACGCTGATCGCATACTGGTTGTCCTCAATCAGGTAGAGCACGGGCAGCTCGAGATTGCATGCCGTGTTGAGCGACTCCCAGAACTCGCCTTCGCTGGTCGCCCCATCCCCGGCACACACCAACACGACCTCGTCGTCCCGAAAACCACCCGACGTGTCTCGCAGCCGCCCGGCCAGCTCGGGTATGCGCGCCATCCGGTAACCGGCCTCAGCACAGCCGACGGCCTGAAGGAATTGCGTGCCGGTCGGGCTCGAGCTCGACACGATGTTGAGCTCGATCGCGCCCCAGTGGGACGGCATCTGCCGTCCACCCGATTGCGGATCGGCGGCGGCACCCACGGCCTGGAGCAGCATCGCGTCGATCGTCATGCCCAACGCCAAGCACAGTGCCCGGTCACGATAGTAGGTGTAGAACCAGTCGTACCCGGGCCGCAGCAGTTTTCCGGCGGCGGCCAGCACCGCCTCGTGGCCGGCACCCGAGATCTGGAAAAAGATCTTGTTCTGGCGTTTGAGCTGGATCTCCTTGTCGTCTATCCGGCGGGACGTGTACATGTGCCGGTAGAGCTCGAGCAGTAGGGCGTGGTCGAGACCTAGCTTGGCGGCGGGCGTTTCGGTAGGCGGCTCCATCGGGAGGCGATTCTAAGACCAGGTTGGGGGCCTAGCAAGCCGCGAGGGTGTATATTCTGCCGCCTGTAATCGCAGGAAACCTCACCTCATCCGTCAGAGGGACTCTTTATGCCGGTACAAGGAAAGACACGCGCAGACGCCTGGGCCCTGGTCGTCGAGCACACCGACAGCGAGAGCCTCCGGTCACACATGCTGGCTGTCGAGGCCGCCATGAGCGGCTACGCCGAACAGCTTGGCGAGGACTCGGAGCTGTGGGGCATGGTGGGCTTGCTCCACGACTTCGATTACGAGAAGAACCAGGGACCTAACGGACATCCCTTCGTGGGCGTCCAGATTCTGGACAAGCTGGGCTATCCGCGCGAGTTCCGACGCGCCATACTGTCACACGCGGATTATACCGGAGTGCCACGCGACTCAAAGATGGAGAAGGCGTTGTTCGCGGTGGACGATCTCTCTGGTTTCCTGATCGGGTGCGTGCTCGTGCGGCCTAGCCGGTCATTTGGCGACTTGGAAGTCAAGTCGGTGAAAAAGAAGATGAAGGACCAGGCTTTCTGCGCCGCGATCGATCGTGAGGAGCTGAAGAGGGGCGCCAAGGAGCTGGGTGTACCGTTTGACAAGCACGTGACGAACGTGATCTCGTTCCTGGAGCCGATCGAGCACAAACTGGGTCTCGGTACGGCCGCCGCCAAGTCGGCCTAACTACTCGGTAGTCGCACCTTCGCTCACCCAGCGCACCACCAAGTCACGTTCTTCCTGGGTCATTCCCGTCAGATTGCCAAGCGGCATGAGGCCGCTCTCGACGGCGCGAGCGATCCGCTCGGCATGCGTCTTCGCCTGTTGACCGGTGTCGAGCTCGACCCCTAGCGGCGCCGCACCGGCGACGGTCGGATGGGTCGGACTCGCCGAGTGGCAGGCGACACACCGCTGGTCCAGAATCGCTCGAATAACCGGATAGGCGGCTCGCTCGCCGCGACCCCCGATCGAAGACGGTTCGCGCAACGACATATCGGGCGCCGTCGTGACCGCTAGTGCAAGCATCGCGACCACCGTCGCCGGCAGCAACCACACCACGTGCCGCCCCCGATGCCGCAAGTTGTAGTAGTGCCGCGCGACCACACCGATCGCGAACATCGCCGCCAGGATTAACCAACCGTGGGAATGGGCGTAGGTCACCGGATAGTGGTTGCTCACCATGACGTACAGGACTGGCAGCGTGAGGTAGTTGTTGTGGAGCGACCGGAGCGCGGCTTGCTTGCCTCTCTCGCCGTCGGGATCGATCCCGTCGGCCATCGACTGCACCATCGCGCGTTGCGACGGGATGATCACGCGGAACACGTTGGCCGCCATCCACGTACCGAGCATCGCCCCGACATGGATATAGGCGGCGCGAGGGCTCAGCGTCTTCGACAACGCATAGGCGACCAGCACCGTGAAGACGAACAACACCGCCGCCAACCAAGCCGACCGCTGGCCGAGCGGCGACCGGCACAGCGCATCGTACGCCAGCCAGCCACCAAACAGAGTCACCAAACCAACCGCGGTCGCAGCGCCAGGACCAATTGCTGAAACCCTTGGATCTACCAG
>Ga0255057_10000413_pt1 | contig 24450 bp, 22 predicted proteins | sample Cases_109_6_MG_FD_189022 | JGI IMG/M metagenome (GOLD analysis project Ga0255057, IMG submission 189022) | Seawater microbial communities from Amundsen Gulf, Northwest Territories, Canada - Cases_109_6 | ecosystem: Environmental > Aquatic > Marine > Gulf | place: Canada: Northwest Territories... | reverse complement strand
GCAAGCTGCGCAATTTCTTCGCCAGACTCAGCATTTTGATTTAGCCAATAACCAAATGAGTCTTTAGCAACCCCGGCAACAAATACAGATGTCTCACGCGAACTTAGACGCTCTTTAGTTTGACCTGCAAATTGTGGTTCTTTAATTTTGATGGATAGCACATAGCAAAGTCTTTCCCACACATCTTCAGGCGTAAGTTTTACTCCGCGCGGTAGTAACTTACGAAACTCACAAAACTCACGCAAAGCTTCAGTTAAACCTATTCGCAAACCAGAAACATGAGTGCCACCTTGTGTAGTTGGAACTAAGTTTACGTAACTTTCTTTTAAACCCTCGCCTTCTTCTAAGAGCCAAGTAATTGCCCATTCAACCGCTTCCTCGCTCCCCTCAAAACGCTCGCGAAACGAATCTTGTGGAATATGCTCAATTCCCTCTATAGATTCCAGCAAATAATCTTTTAAGCCATCCTCAAAACACCATTCATATTTTTCCTTGTTAATCTGATCGTCAAATCTGATTTGCAACCCAGGACAAAGAATAGCCTTGGCACGCATTGTATGAAGTAACTTAGATACTGAAAATTTATCACTCTCAAAATATTTCGCATCTGGCCAAAAACGAATTGTAGTTCCTGTATTTCTTTGTCCAACCGTTCCGACTACTTCAAGTTTTGAGCTCTTCTTCCCACCCTTGAAGGCCATGTTGTATTCTTTCCCACCTCTTCGCACCCAAATCTCAAGATTCTTTGACAAAGCGTTTACTACTGATACGCCTACGCCATGCAAGCCACCAGAAAAAGCATAGTTTTTATTAGAAAATTTACCACCGGAGTGCAAAGTACTAAGAATGACCTCAACACCTGGCAACTTTAGCTTAGGGTGTTTGTCGACAGGTATACCGCGCCCATCATCAGCAATTTCAAGTGAACCATCTTTATATAGCTTGATGTCGATAAATTTAGCGTAACCTGATATCGCTTCGTCGACACTATTATCAATTACCTCATGCGCCAAGTGATTGGGGCGAGTAGTGTCAGTATACATCCCTGGTCGCTTACGAACTGGGTCTAATCCACTCAATACTTCAATATCTGAAGCGTTATATTTCCCTGCCATTTATATATCCAAAGTTAAGCTTAATTATTATTTGCCAAGTTCAACCAAATTATTGTAGGAATGAAACTACAACAGTATGCTAACCGAATGATCCATCAAAAATCTAATTTGGCAAAATTAAAACAAAGTAGAGCTGATAAGATCGCGCTTGCCATTAATCCTGAGGCGAATATTGCTGTATTTGCATCTGCTGGAAGCGGTAAAACTCATCTCCTCGTTCATCGAATCCTAAAACTACTGCTTAACGGTGTAGAACCATCGCATATTCTTGCTATTACATTCACACGCAAAGCTGCAGCTGAAATGCGGGAACGTTTGATGAAGATACTAGCTGAGTGGGCCACTGCGGATGATACACAAGTAAAAACTACCCTAAAAAGCCTCTTGCATCCAGATGATGACGCAAGCATAGCAAAAGCCAGGAAGCTATATGAAGAATTATTATTTTCTGAATATGAAATTCGAATCACTACCTTTCATGCATTTTGTCAAGATATCCTAAAACGATTTGCTATCCATGCGGGTGTACCCGCTGGTTTTAGAGTTGCAGAAACTAATGACGAGCTCAAACTAGAAGCACGCAAAAAATTATTCAAAATCGCGCAACATGGTGATAATCAAAAACTCAGCAGAGCTATTTTCACTCTGCTTCAACATTGCAGTACTGTCAACAATGTGAATGAAGTTCTTGACACATTCATTGATTCGAGAAGTGATTGGTTGAGTTTTACCGAAAATCAATCCAATCCGATTGAGTATGCAGAACAATGCCTAAATAAGCTGATCTTTCCTACACAAACAGAAAAAAACCAGGATCTAAGCGTCTTAATACCAGCTTTACAAGAATACATAACTTATATTTCTGCTCATAAAACAAAAACCTACCAGTCTTATTGCGAGCAATTGTCTACATTCTTAGTACATGCACAACCAGAAAAAGAACACCTCAATATCATTCTGCCAGTGTTTTTTACCAGCAAAATGGAAAAACGAGAGATCAAGCCAAGTAAAACATTGGAGAAAAATCTGGGTGCTGATAAAACCCAAAATTTAATCACTCTACATAATGCTATAAGCGAGAAAATTTCGAACCACCTAGACACCATCAAAAAAGAAAAGCTTATCGAGTTCAATCAAGCATGGTTTTATGCAGGGCATCACCTCTTAAAAGAATATCAAGATTTAAAATTCAGTCAGCACACTTTAGATTTTGATGATCTTGAATGGTATACATACTTACTACTCAATCAACACGATAGTGCCGCTTGGATTCAATACAAATTGGATCAGCACATTCAACATATCCTAATAGATGAATTTCAAGATACTAACCCAACTCAGTGGTATTTGATTTTCCCATTATTAAGTGAATTGGCTATCGATTCCCATAACAATCACAGAAGTTTATTCTTCGTTGGCGATGCTAAACAGTCTATTTACGGCTTCCGACGCGCTAACTCTGACTTGCAGTTAACTGCAGCCGAATGGGCCACGGAAAACCTGAATGCGGAACTCTTAGAAACCGATGACTCATACCGCTCTTCTCCCGCTATTATAAATTTTGTTAATAAAATATTTTCTCAGCAAGGTATAGAACTTAATAATTTCAATGCCCACCAAGCAGTACAATCTAACCTATGGGGCGAAGTTCATGTTAATCAACTCACTTACGCTGAAAATTTAAAAGTAGAAAATACAAAGCAACAGGGATTTCGAGATCCTCTATTAGAAGCTAAAGAAAACTTTGATAATGATGGCCACTATATTGAGGGGCAACAAGTCGCTAATAAGATTTTCGAGCTAATAAGCAATTCTTCGCCGATTATGGAGAACCAAACTCCTCGGCCAATAAAATATAGCGATATCATAGTACTTGCTAGAAATAGAACCCATCTTGCGCAACTTGAACGAGCACTAAGTGAAAAACAAATTCCTTACAGTAGCGCCTACAATGGTGACTTTCTAAACCGGCTTGAAGTTCAAGACATTCTGTCATTACTTACTTACCTAACCCAATCCCATAATGATCTAGCTTTAGCTCAAGTATTACGTTCACCTCTATACGGCATGACCGACCTAAATTTAATGGAGATCGCATGCCAAAACGAGAGCTCTTGGCATGAAAAGCTTAAATCTTATGCAGAAACATCTAACAATACATTAGCCAAACAAGCTTTTGAGCAATTACAAAATTGGCGGAGTATCTCAAACACATTACCCGTTCATGACTTACTAGATCGAATTTATTTTGAGACTGACTTGCTCTCACGTTACACGAGCAGTCTGCCCAGCGAACATCCAGATGGAATAAATACCCAAAGGCTAAATAATCTTACTGCACTTTTGCAGCTGAGTTTAGACTTAGATGCTGGAAGATACTCAAGTATACAATCGTTTTTAACATCATTACAAACTATGCAAGCAAATACTGCTTTTAGCAATTCACAATTACCGCAAAATAACGATACAGTGCAAATCATGACCATACATTCCGCAAAAGGACTCGAAGCACCAGTAGTATTTCTTGTGGATACTGGCCCTAAAAAACCACAACTAAATACTTATAAACCAATAATTAATTGGCCATCGAATGCACGCCGACCCGAACAATTTTTCTTAGTTGGTCGCAAGGACAGTGTAGATAACATTACGCAATCCATTATTGACCAGCAAGTACAAACCGACTGGAAAGAAAACCTTAATTTATTATATGTAGCACTAACACGCGCGAAACAGTATTTATATATCAGCGGAACATCATCAAATCAAAATCAAGAAAAATCTTGGCACTCCATCATCAGTAGGACACTAGACGAAGACTTTAAAGATTCAAGCATACAAACTTGGAATTCTAAGTTTGGCTCACCGCCATCGGTCAAAGCTCAAAAAATCAACGAAAACAAAGTTGCTAAACAAGCATCAACAGATTTTGACCTAAGCAAACCATTTCTTTCTCAAGAACCCACAGATGCCGATAACCAACAAATAGTTGAGGAAAACCAAGAACATGCTGACTATGGCACCCTTGTGCATAAAATATTCGAACTCATTGACAAAAACTATTCCGAAAACGACGAGGCGCTGAAACTAGCTATACAGTCTTCGCTAGACATCAAAATTAAATCACAAGAATTTGAAAGCGCTATTAAAGAAGTAAATAGTTGCTTGAAATCTGCTGAACTAAAAGAAGTATTCAATTCAGCCGATGATAATGAAATTTTAAAAGAAGTACCGATAAGCTTTATCAAAAACGATAAAGTCTTTTATCGCATAATTGACCATTTAATAATTGATAAAGACCAAGCATGGATTATTGATTACAAAACCACTCGCGAAGTGAGCGCTGTATCGATGCATGAAACTGCAGAGCAATACAAACGTCAGATCAGCACTTATGCATATGCAGTAAAAAAACTTTATCCGGAAAAATCTATTCGAGCATCTATATTGTTCACTTCTATTCCAGCGCTATATGACTTTGATCTATGAGCGCCGAGATAAAATCCTATCTTAGTTAGCTTTCTTCGCCTCTTCATCCAACATAGCAGCCAAATCTTTTGCAGGTCGATAACCAGGGATCAGTGTGCCATTACCTAAAAGTAATGCAGGCGTGCCGGTAACACCCAGCTGCTGACCAAGATTAAATTGTGAAGCAATAGGGTTGTCACAATTCGCTTGCGGAAGACTTTCTCCGGCTTTCGCTTTAGTCATCGAAACTTGTTGATCTTTAGCACACCACACATTGATCGCTTTCTGAAACGATGGTGTATCTGGACCACTACGTGGAAACATCATGTAACGCACTTTGACACCGTAACTATTTAGTTCATCCATTTCCGCATGTAATTTTCTGCAATAACCACAATCAATATCCGTAAACACGGTTAATGTATGACGAGGTTTCTCTGGAGAAAACACAATCATCTGCGACTCATCCAATTTGCTCATTAATCCTTTACGAATATCGGTGCGTGTTGTTTCAGTTAAATTTTCATTAGTATCCAAATCTACTAAAGCACCTTGCAATACATAGCGACCATCACCCGAGGTGTAAAAAATATCAGAACCAAAAACTACTTCATACAGTCCATTAATAGCTGTTGGCTTTATAGATTCTGGCTTTTCCTGAGGCGCTAGTTTTTCTAAGCGTTCAGTAATATTCGCAATATCTTCAGCCTCACCGGCGCATGCTACTTGCGCACAGAAAATAGCGATAACGAAAAATATGATTAGCTTATACATCGGTATTTCCCTATTAAATTTGAAATGGATATGCAGGCTTCTAAAGCATCTACTATATAAGACCTGGATCTTGGAGAATAATTTCATCCTTTGGAGTGGTGAAATTACCCCCTTGGATGGTGTTTTCTGTGCAACTCCTGCAATCTTGCTTGGGCTACGTGAGTGTATATCTGCGTTGTAGACAAATCACTATGGCCGAGCAGCATTTGAACAACCCTCAAATCTGCCCCATGATTTAGCAAATGTGTAGCAAAGGCATGGCGAAGCGTATGTGGAGAAAGATGCTTAGTGATGCCGACATTTTTCGCATGTTTTTTGATTAGATGCCAAAACGCTTGGCGCGTCATTGCCGCACCGCGATTAGAAACAAATAAAGCATCACTCTGCCGATTATTCTTAAGCAAATCCACACGTGCTTCATATACAAACCGTGAAATCCATTCATTAGCCTGCTCCCCAAATGGAATCAATCGCTCTTTACTACCCTTGCCAATAACGCGTATCACACCATGATTCAAGTTAACTTGACTTAAGGTCAAACCGATTAATTCACTCACGCGGAGCCCGCACGCATAAAGCACCTCCAACATGGCCCGATCTCGAACGCCGTGAGACTTATAAACGTTAGGCGCTGCTAGCAATCGATCTACCTCTTCCTCAGTTAGGGTTTCAGGTAAAGGTCTTCCTAGTTTAGGAAATTCGATTTGAGAAGAAGGATCTTTTTGCACAGCTCCCTGGCGCACTAGATAACGATAAAAACGACGAATACTAGATAATAGTCTTGCAGAAGTACGCGGCATACTCCCCTGGCGCACTCGATACGACAAATAATCTAATAAATGATCTCGCCGTGCCTCAGTAATATTAACTGTCGCTTTTGACAACCATTTAGACAAACCAATTAAATCATTACGATATGCAGATAAAGTATTTTCACTTAAACCATGTTCAACCCATAGGGTATCTAAAAACGCCTCTATTACAGGCTGATCAGACGAAAAACTATAATATGCACTCATAAAATAAGGAAACAAAAGCAGCTCAGATACGAAGAGAACATGAATAATTAATTTTAAATACTTGCAAAGCAACTCCTACAATTTCTTGGGCTAATTTTTTCCAACTCGCTTCAGCGATATCTGTTTCAGATTATTTTAATTATTTTAATGCTGAAATAGATATACTTGTTTATAGGGCGTAAGTCTATGAATTTCACATAATAAAATCAACTTTTGTAAGCTTTCTACATCTCAACATGCAATCCCAAAAAGAAGACAAAAAGCAAAACATCAAACAACATGTTTCATTACTAAGACGTTTTGGCGCCATTCTTTATGATTTTTTTTTGTTACTTACGGTTTTGTTCATATCTTCTTTTTTAATTGTCATTCCTACTGGCATAAAACCAGAAGACCAATATTTCTTTTTATTTCAAACCTATATCTTCCTTATTGCATATCTTTTCTTTGCATGGTTTTGGACAGGTGACGGACAAACGCTAGGTATGCGTACTTGGAAAATAAAACTGGTAATGGAAAATGGTGCTGCAGTTACTTGGAAATCAGCCTTATTACGTTTTTCAATTGCAATAATTTCTTGGCTTGTATTCGGGCTAGGATTTTTATGGAGCTTATGGGATAAACAACACCGCACCTGGCATGACATCGCTTCTAAAACTCGCTTAATCAGAACATAAGAATTCACATGCATTGGAAACTAGTATAAGCAATCTAACCGCTTCTTCACTTGAAAAAAGCTAGAAAATCTTATAAAACGGCACCAAAGACTAACACACCGATACAATTAAGGTGGTATCGCATGTGCAAAGAAAGCCAGAAGTGGAAGATTAACACACTAATGATTAAAGGCTGCGACGCTCCATTCCGCTACAAACGTAAAAAACCTATAAAGACTTATAAGACCAGCGAGTGAATCTATGCTACTACTCTATACGCGAAAATGTAGCCGAATTTAAAATTGAAATTATGAACGTGGTTAGAATTATAGTTTCTTAATAAATTTACTAATGTCCGCTTTGGGTCGTAAGTAGGCGCTTGAAACTCAAGCCATTTTTCGCAGTGCTATGATTGCAATAGCTATAACAATTAATGTTGGTAAAAAAGCACCGACAACGGGAGGAATGTCATACACCACACTGGTATTACTTGACACTCTACTTAGCAAATTAAATACAACAGCAACTACAATCCCCAATGCAACTCGTTGACCTAAACCACCCGCACGCGCCGAGCGAAACACGAAAGGCAGTGCTAGCAATAACATGGCCAAACCTGATAACGGGACAGCAAAACGATTAAAATAAGCAAGTTGATAACGTTTTGAATCCAATTCGTTATTTTCTAAATAAGCTATATATTTTTTCAGCTTAATTGCCCCCATAAATTCAGGCTTAACGGTTATCACATCAAATAATTCAATCGAAACCAGACGTTCCCAATATTCTTCTGCAGCAGCAACGGTTTCAACACCACTTTTTGAAATTAAACTATGCTTTATTTCGGATAGTCGCCAAACGCCATCCTCATAAACTGCTTGCTTAGCAAAACTTGCTCGTTTTAATATGTATTGCTCGTCTAATTCATAGATCCAAATATCTCGCATTCGGTAATCTGGATAAATTTCTTGCGCATTGATATAACGATCATTATCACGCACCCATATTCCGTATTTTGAACGCAATGATATTTTTTTGATGTCTCCAATCTCTTCTTTACCGTTTTTCGCATCACGTACTTGGCTTTTACTTAAGCTATTTACATATCCTTGAGCGGTAGGCACCACCATCTCACCGACCCAAACACTAATGCCGACTAACACAACACCTACTTTTAGTACCGACAAAATTATTCGCAACTTACTTATTCCAACAGAGCGGAACGCGACTAATTCACTTTTAGCAGCCAAGCCTCCTAGGCCAATTAATGCACCTAACAAAAGCGCTGTGGGCATAAATTCATACAAACGTCTTGGCATTTCAAACAACAGCCTTAGCATTACATGTCCAATCGTAAAACCACGGTCATCTATAGATTCAACGTCATTTATAAAATCGATAATCGAATCAATAGAAAATAAAACTAATAGTGCAAACAAAGTCCCAATAAATACAGTTCTTCCAAGATAACGATCAAAGTGTTTAAATATATTCATGCTAAGCACCTAAACGTTGTCGGAAACTCAAAATAATCACCAATGCAAGCATTAAAGCGTGTACTGCAAACATTCCTGGCATGACAGGAAGCTTCCCATCCGCTACCCATGATTCTGCGAGAATAAGTAAATTTGAATAAATTAAGTAAATAATGATAGCAACTGCTAAACCCGCAAAACGACCCTGCCTTGGATTGGCAATACTTAAAGGGAAAGCCAATAAAGTCAAAAGAATAGCTGAGATAGGCACTGATATACGCCACTGAAATTCTGCAATATCAGGCAACAGTTTTGACTCCAGCAAGTCATTAATAGATTTCAATTCAGGATTTTGAGTATCTAAATTTAAGTCAAACTCAGGAATTCTTACTGCATGCTGATCAAATGACAGTAAAGTAAAACCACCTTCTCCCGGTGTGCCTTCATAACGTTGCCCTTTTTGCAGTATTAACGACTCACCACCCAACTCTGTTAAATATTTCTGGTTCGCATGCTGCGCAGTCTCTATTGCAACATTGCCATCTCTTCTGTCATAAATAAAAACATTTTTAACTTTACCAGATTCTCGATCCGACTCTTCGATAAAAACCACCCAGTTACCTTGATTTGATTCAATAAATTGACCAGGCGTTAAACTATATATATCAGTAATCCCACCAGCTTTTTGCTTTATCGTTTCAATTTGCTGCTCAGCCCATGGCGCCGAATAAATTGAAAGGTAAAATAAAAAAACAATTAACGGTATAAAAAGCAAATTCGCATAGCTCAAAAGTGAACGTGAACTGATTCCACAGGCTTTAATCGCGTATATCTCACTGTCACGGTAATAACGACCCAAAGTAAGCATGACAGTAAGCAATAGTGCAAAAGGGATTAATAAAATTGCAGATTTTAAAAATCCAAGACCCAACATCGAAACGATCACATCTGAAGGCAATTTTCCCCTCATTACTTTTGCGAGCAAACTCACAAATGACTGACCCACAATAACCATTAACAACACGATGCTGACACCGGCGAAAGTTTGAGCAAGCTCTTTAGAGAAGTATCGATTTAAGGTAGAAAACATTTGCTATATTTAGCGAATCAGACCAGATCCCTTGGTTACATTTAGCCCAATATTAGCAATAATGCAGTAAACACAGACAGTTTTAATTGAGGATTATCATGGATTACATTGCAAAAACCACTTCCGTAGACAAAGAAACCGCTGATTGTGTCGTAGTAGGCATTTTCAAACCAAAACGTTTAAGTGATTCTGCTAAAATACTAGACAAACTTTATCAAGGCAGCATCTCCAACGCATGTCGACGTGGCACGGCAGGTGGCAACTTGGGGCATATCACAACGCTATATAACTCTGGTCGTAGCAAACATAATTGCGTCATCGTAGTCGGTTGTGGCGAACAAGACGAATTCACTATTAGTGCTTATCAAAGGGTACTGACTGCTGTAGCCAATGAAATAAAAAGAAACAAAACTAGCAATTTGATTAATTGCTTGACTGAACTGCCTGTTAAAAATGCAAACGTACTTACTAAAGTTCAACTTAGTGTAACTACTATAGAATCTGCAATGTATACTTATAGTGAAACGAAGCCTAGTGCTAAGAATTCAAAAGCACACCTTAAGAAGCAAAAGTTTATTACCAGTAATAGACAAGACATTGCTGACATGCGCGACGGCATCGAATTTGGCCAAGCTATTACCAGTGGCATGAATTTAGCAAAAGAACTGGGTAATCTACCAGGAAATATTTGCACACCCACATACCTCGCTGAACAAGCACAAGCATTAAAAAGAGATTTTCGTAAACTAAAAGTGAATGTGCTTGAAGAAGCACAAATGAAAAAACTTGGCATGGGAGCATTACTTTCTGTCTCAAATGGAAGTGCAGAACCCGCAAAGCTAGTCACCATGGAATATAATGGTGGTAACGAAGATGAATGTCCCATTGTTTTAGTTGGCAAAGGCATAACTTTCGACACGGGTGGCATCTCATTAAAACCAGGCAGCACCATGGATGAGATGAAATTTGATATGTGTGGTGCGGCAAGCGTATTGGGCACCATGAAAGCTTGTTGCGAATTAGATCTACCCATCAATGTGGTAGGCGTAATAGCTTGCGCCGAAAATATGCCTGATGGTAAAGCCACTAAGCCCGGCGATGTAGTAACTACTATGTCTGGGCAGACAGTAGAAATTCTAAATACTGATGCTGAAGGTCGCTTAGTACTATGTGATGCACTCACCTATGTTGATAAATTTGAACCTGAAGTAGTTATCGATATTGCAACACTAACCGGCGCATGTGTTGTCGCTTTAGGTCAAATTCCATCAGGCATGATGAGCAATTATGATGGCCTCGCCAAAGATCTTATTAATGCTGGAGAACAAACGGGTGATCGAACCTGGCAATTACCACTCTGGGATGAATATCAATCTCAACTGGATAGCAATTTTGCAGACATCGCCAACATAGGTGGACGCTGGGGTGGCACAATTACTGCTGCATGCTTCTTATCTAGATTCACTAAAAAATACAATTGGGCACATTTAGATATTGCAGGGGTTGCTTGGTGCCAAGGCGAAACAAAAGGCGCTACTGGTAGACCCGTCCCATTGCTAACTGAATATTTATTGCATCAAGCTTATGAATTTTGAGTGCTAATTTATGTCGAAATCAGTGATTCCTCGCGTAGATTTCTACGTAACTAAAGAGAATGCTCCTCAATTTGTCTTGCGTACAGCTTGCCGAATTGCTGAAAAAGCTTTCACAGCAGGGCATCGAATTCATATTCATATGAACAATGAAAATGACTGCGAGAAACTAGATGCTCTACTATGGACGTTTCGTGATCGCAGTTTTATTCCTCATGAAGTTTCTCCCGTTCCAATTAAAGATTGTCCTATCACTATAAGCTCAGAGAAAAGCTCTGAAATGACTTCGGGACATGTGGATATGTTAGTTAATGTATCGGATAAAATACCGGAAAATTTTAAACAATTTCAGAGAATTGCAGAAATTATTGGTAATCAATCTGAGTCTATACACGCTGGTCGTGAACGTTATCGCTTTTATCGTGAGCAAGGCCTAGACCCCCAGCACCACGAGGTATCCTCTGCTTAACTTAATGAATTACCACTCTTGCTTCTATGGATGGAAACAACGCAAAAAAAGCACCGGTATTGGACTATTTAGTGGCAACCACAAATTCTCCCACTAATAAGAAAGCAGTTCCCACTACACCGCCACAAGCTACCCAGCCCAGACCTGGATTAGCGACAATGAATAATAATGGCGCCTCAGCTAGGCCAGCAGCAAATCCTATCCGGAATACGACGATGCAAACTGAAAATATGCCTCAAAATCGACGCACCGATAAATCGGAGTTTGAAATCGAGCTGACAAAGACTGTAAACAAAATTATGCTCCAGCATTTAGAACATGCTAGCGAAAAAATCGTGCAACAAGTACTTAGTCAAGTACGCGCCCGACTACCTGGTCGAAAAAAGTCTTAACCCCACAAAACCTACCTCGGTCGATTCATTACTGTATGATTCACTGAGTTCGTTTTAGCTAGCATTTGGGCTAGATATATATTGTTATACTAATCGCTTGCAAGAACTTTTTGTCTCGCTGCATCATACAAACTAATAATTTTTGAATTAAATCTCAAACCATCTGATTGTCTCAATTTAGCCCCCAATATCGTCATGGATAAGACCTACCAACCCAAAGATATCGAACAGAAGTGGTATCAGTTCTGGAAAAGCAAGAATTACTTTTCTCCTTCTGGTGAGGATGGCAATTCCTACTGCATCATGATTCCACCTCCCAATGTAACGGGAACATTGCATATGGGTCATGCGTTCAACAACACCTTAATGGACTGCCTAACTCGCTATCATCGAATGTGTGGCTATAACACGCTATGGCAGCCTGGTACCGATCATGCCGGCATTGCTACTCAAATGGTGGTGGAAAGACAACTGAATGCTGAAAACAAAACTCGCCATGACTTAGGGCGTGAAAAGTTCGTAGATAAAGTTTGGGAGTGGAAAGAACTATATGGCAACAGTATTTATGACCAGTTAGAACGCATGGGTTCTTCGCTAGATTGGTCTCGCGAACGCTTCACGATGGACGAGGGTCTTTCAGAAGCAGTTAAACAAGTATTTGTACGTCTATATGACGAAGGCTTAATTTATCGCGGCAAACGTTTGGTTAATTGGGATCCAAAACTTCACACGGCGGTTTCAGACTTAGAAGTAGTCTCCGAAGAAGAAAATAGCCACATGTGGTATATGCGTTACCCACTTATTGATGCAAAAAGATTAGATGGTAGCGACTTTCTAGTTGTAGCGACAACAAGACCAGAGACTATGCTAGGAGATACTGCAGTTGCTGTGCACCCAGAGGATGAACGTTACAAAAGTTTAGTCGGCAAAACCGTTAAGCTTCCGTTATCAGATCGAGAAATCCCAATAATTGCAGATGACTATGTTAATCCTGAGTTCGGTTCTGGATGCGTTAAGATCACACCTGCACACGACTTTAATGACTATGAAGTAGGCCAACGTCACGACTTAGAAAAAATTAATATTTTCACCATCGACGCCAAAATTAATGATAACGCTCCTACAAAATACCAAGGACTTGATCGGTTCAAAGCGCGCAAACAAATTGTTGCGGACTTAATATCACATGACCTATTGGAAGCAGTAAAAGATCATAAGCTGGTGGTGCCCCGTGGTGATCGTTCTGGTGTAGTTATTGAGCCTTACTTAACAGATCAATGGTATGTGAAAATTCAGCCATTGGCGGATCCTGCAATCAAAGCTGTAAAAGATGGCGACATTCAGTTTATTCCAGAAAATTGGAGCAAGACCTATTTTGAATGGATGAATAATATTCAAGACTGGTGCATCAGTAGGCAGCTGTGGTGGGGGCATCGTATTCCAGCTTGGTATGACACAGGTGGCAACATTTATGTAGCCGAAGATGAAGATAGTGTACGCAAAAAATATAACTTGGATGCTAAGATTAAGCTAAAACAAGATGAAGACGTATTAGACACTTGGTTCTCATCTGCACTATGGCCTTTTTCAACTTTAGGCTGGCCCGAGCAAACAAAAGAGCTAAAAACTTTTTATCCAACCTCAGTATTAATCACTGGCTTTGACATCATTTTCTTCTGGGTAGCACGCATGATAATGATGGGCTTGAAATTCATGGATGAAGTGCCATTCAAGAAAGTTTATATCCACGGTCTAATTCGAGACGCTGACGGTCAAAAAATGTCTAAATCTAAAGGTAATGTTTTAGACCCAATCGATGTAATCGATGGCATTGACCTAGACACTTTAATTAAGAAACGCACTACAGGTCTCATGCAGCCTAAAACGGCATCTAAAATCGAGAAAGCTACTCGCAATCAATATCCGGATGGTATCAAAGCCTATGGCACCGACGCCATGCGTTTTTCATTTGCTGCGCAAGCCTCAACTGGCCGAGACATTAAATTTGATTTTAAACGTATTGAAGGCTACCGAAATTTCTGCAATAAACTTTGGAACGCCACCCGCTTTGTATTAATGAACACGGAAAACAAAGAAATTGCTAGCCAAATTGATAAGCAGAAGCTTACATTGGCAGACCGTTGGATCCTAAGCAAGCAACAAGAAGTCATCGACCTTACGCACAAACATTTAAAAAACTACCGATTTGATCTCGCTGCTCAGGCTTTATATGAATTTTCTTGGCATGAGTTCTGCGATTGGTATGTAGAGTTATGCAAACCCACTCTATTTAAAGACGAAGTAGACGAAAGCATCAAACAAAACACACGCCGTGTACTGCTCGAAGTATTAGAGAATTTATTAAAATTACTTCATCCGATCATCCCATTTCTAACGGAAGAAATTTGGCAACCAGTTGCGAAAGAATTAAAAATTTCAGGCGACAGTATTTCTACACAAGCTTTTCCAAGGAGTAATAATGATTTGGTCGACGTGGAAAGCCTGAAAGGACTAGAGTGGTCAAAAGAATTCATAAATGGTGTTCGAAAAATACGCTCTGAGATGAATATCCCTCCAGGAAAACCTCTCAAAGTTTTATTACAGAATTGGTCAGACAATGATAAGTCGCATTTTAAACAAAGCCATAGCTATATTTACTCACTTGCAAAAATCGAAAACATAAAATGGTTAGAGGATGAATCTACTCCGAAGTCTGCCACAGCATTAGTTGGCGAAATGAAAATACTCATTCCTCTAGCAGGGCTAATAGACAAAGAAGCTGAAAGTGCAAGACTTGAAAAAGAAATTAAAAAACTAGAATCCAATCTAGAAAAAAGCTCAACCAAGCTAAACAACCCAAACTTTGCTGATAAAGCGCCTATAGATGTCGTAAACAAAGAACGTGAACGTGTCGCAGAAATGCAAACCTCATTACAACAACTTAAAGAACAGGCAGATAAAATCAACAATCTATAGTCTAGTGAAAGTGATAGATTGTATGCAACCACAAGGAATAACATATCACGGAGTTTTAAAAATAGAGATGAGTGGCCCAGTTAAACAAGAAAAAACACTATTTATGACCCGTTTAATGACACCAGACATGGCCAATTTTGCGGGCAATGTTCATGGAGGCACCATTCTTAAGCTATTAGATGAAGCAGCATTTTCTTGTGCATCTCGCTACTGCAAAACGTATGTTATGACTGCAGCGTTAGACCATGTTGAATTTAAATCACCAATAATTGTTGGAGATCTTGTTACCTTTAAATGTAATATTAATTATGTCGGTCGTAGTTCAATGGAAGTTGGAATACGGGCAGAAGGTGAAAAGATTAGAGAAAAAACTAAATATCATGCCATATCATGTTATTTCACCATGATATCCGTAAATGAAAACGGAATACCTCAACAAGCACCAACATTACAAATTGAATCAAAAACTGAACAAAAACTTTCTAAGGCTGGGGAAATGCGCCGCGAAATGCGCAAAGAAACGAAAGAAAAAAATCTACAACTTCATGTTGGCCTAGACACTATGGTTACATAAATTTCACTAATTTTTCAAAAGAATCTCAAATTAGCTGAATAAAAACTTTCTCTTTCCCAAAATCTATTATATCGCCAGAAAATATTTTCTTTCTTTTTCTTGTTTCTATTACCCCATTGACTAATACCAAACCTCCAGCAATAACTGTCTTAGCTTCACCTCCACTAGCCACCATACTTTCATATTTGAGTATTTTATAAAGCTCAATAGGCTCATGAGAGACCTCAACTACTCTCATTTTACAAATCGTGTTTTAGTAAAAAGATGAACTAGGTTTTGCACTTCATATAGAAAACGAAATTCAGCGATATATCGCCTGTTAAATACAACTGATTAATTTTGAAACATAACGCAACAGCTAGACAACGTTTTGCAGCGCTGCCTTGCTGTTGTGATTATTTACTGAGGGTAAATTGCGTTACGCAGAGAAACTAACTAGATAGCTTTAACCTTATTTGCACATGGGCCTTTCTGGCCTTCACCTACTTCATACTCTACTTTTTGTCCGTCATTGAGTGAGGCATAGCCGCCGCCACTTTGAATTTCAGAATGGTGTACAAACAGGTCTTTCCCACCGTCTTCAGGAGTGATGAAGCCAAAGCCTTTGTCCGCATTGAACCATTTTACTGTACCGTTACTCATATCGTATTTTTCCTAATTTAATGAATTTTAATTTAATCGAGGCTTACTGCTTTTGAACAGACTTAGCTATTCACCTACCGTGACGTCTCAATAGGCCCACATGCTAATCATTTTCTACCCATAACGCCAATAAAAAAGAGATTCCAAGCCTTTTATCAGCATTAATCATAATATTTTAATCATTTAGAGATAGTTTCTTGCCCACAGCTCCAACAAATATTGAATTGCCCCTCAATTTTTTCCCCACAACGGGTACATACCCAGCTTTGTGAATTGGCTTTAATGGACTGCATAAATTCGTCTACAATTCTTTTCGCAGGACCATTATCTTCTTTATTCATCACCCATAATTCAGGCCAAACTTCTGTAGGTGGTAGTTCGCCCACACCACCGGACAGATGTTCATTCTTAATTATAGAAGTGATCCCCTTTTCTTCAAGGAGATTCTTAATTTGATGGATAAAGATAGGATTGGGCTCGCTATAAACGCGTTTCATTCACGCAGTATAACAAAGATCTAATTGAAATTATCAAGTGAAACTATTTAAGGTAATTGAAATTAACGAAGTTTCAAGACATAGCTTTTTTAGCTCTCGCCTGTTTTAGAGCAAACTGCAACGATAATTACTTCACTCAATTCATTAGGAATGCTAAATCCTAAAAGATTTCGCATAAATGTTGCTCATTAACATGTGAATGATGAAGTACACGCTAACCAATTAACTCTCTTTCGGGGGAATAAATCCGTCAAGCATTAGCGAAATGGTCTCAACCATTGTCCATATGTTGCATGGTTGCGGGGATATTATAATTATAGAGGGTTCCTTTCTGCACTAACTTTTACTATTCCTGCTGCACTTGCATTTCATGCACTGCAAAACGTTAGCAACAAAAATACAATTAAAACTTGCATAGGTACTTCACAATTATTCTTTAGCAAAAATTTGGTTCATGTGCTTGAATGACTTGAATTCTAGATAATTATCGCTTGGATCTTGAATAAACATTGTGGCTTGCTCGCCGATTTGCCCTTTAAAGCGGATACATGGCTCAATGTAAAACTTAATCTCTTCACGTTTAAAACGTTCGGCTAAATGCTGCCATTCGCCCCAATTTAAAACTATACCGAAATGTCTAATCGGCACATCGTGCTCATCCACTGGATTGGATGGCGTAAACATATCTTCATGATCGTATAAGTGCGCACTAATTTGATGGCCATGGAAGTTAAAATCTATCCAACGTTTATCTTCACGCCCAACCACACATCCAAGAAGGTCAACATAAAATCTACGAGTTTTCTCTATATCATAGACCGGGAATGCTAAATGAAAAACAGATACAGCCATATTTAAAACACCACTTTGTTCTTTGGTTTTTCAGCGACATTATCCCGCAAATAAACTGGTAAGGCTTCTACTGCTGAAACACTTTTACCTTGCTCAAAATAAACTTTCCCCAGCTTCGCTATGCTCTCTGCTTGAGGGAACATATTCTCATCAAAAGATATTTTTTTCCCTAAAGTTTGTTGCAAAATATTTGAATAAGGCTTCCATCCTGAGCCCACTCCGTAACATTCGTCACTAACACAAATATCAACCAGACTCGGCTGCATTACTTTCTCTTCACCTACTAATTCCATAATTTTATGTTCGTTCACTTTAGTGTCGCTTAACTCATAATATCCGTAATAGATTTCTTGCATACGCGCATCAATGCATGAAAACACTTGAGTTGCTTGTTGGACCTCAAATGCTTCTTGCGCAAGTGAAGCCAAAGATGAGACGGGCACTACGGGTAAATCCTGCCCTAAAGCTATCCCTTGCGTTACGCTAGCAGCGAGACGAACACCAGTAAATGCACCTGGGCCTCTTCCGAATGCAATCACATCTAATTGCGAAAGACTCGTTTGGGCTTGAGCCAGAACCTGTTCGCACATTGATAAAATTATTTCATTATGCCGCCTGGGCGCGACTTCACTTATGCTAAATACTTCGCCATTTACCAGCAATGCAGCGGAACATGACTCGGTTGCAGTCTCAATGGCTAGCAAGTACATATTCAGACTCACGCAACTCTAAAAATTTTATCACATCATCAAGATTCGAAGTACGCAACATGTTTGGCAAACTGTTGATGAAAGTTTTCCCATAGGGTTTGCTAAGCACCCTAGGATCACAGATGACTACAACACCATAATCTTCCTCATCCCGTATTAAGCGTCCTACACCTTGCTTAAGCGTGATAACTGCTTGGGGTAGTTGATATTTCATAAAAGGATTCACACCTGTTTGACGTAATGCTTGTAATCGTCCACTCAGAACAGGGTCATCAGGCGCTGCAAACGGTAATTTATCGATCACAACACAACTCAGCACATCACCACGAATGTCTACACCTTCCCAAAAACTGCTAGTACCTAACAATATGGCATGATCGGTTTTAGAAAATTTAGACAATAGCTCTCTGCGTGGTGAATCACCTTGAACCAACAAAGTAAATTTATTATGGTTAGCAAGATAATTGGCTGCCATTCTTAAAGCTCGATGACTGGTAAATAGTAAAAACGCACGCCCTTGATTGCTTTCTAAAATAGGCAGCACCGCGTCAATCACTTTATTGGTATAAGATTTATCATTTGGCTCTACACCAATTACAGGCAAGTACAAACGCGTGTTATTCTGATAATCATAAGGACTATCTAACATCAGAGTTTCAGCATCCAGCAAACCAAGCTGTTGCTGGAAATGATCAAACTTTTCATTTACAGTTAAAGTTGCGGAAGTGAAGACCCAACTACATTTATATTGCTGCATGAATTCTTGGAAAGAGTCCGCCACAACTAATGGTGTGCTATGTAGTTTAAACCCTCGCTCAAAACACTCTACCCAATTTATTCTTTCATCATTACCTTCTGAGATTAAATAGAGACTTTGCTCGATACGTTCACATCGCTCCACACACTTTGCCATCACTTTGCCACTGTCACTTAATGACGTGATAATTTCATAAACTTCATGAATTTTCTTGCACAGCTCATCAAATTGATCTTCAATCTTTGATGCTGAGTTAATTTCATACCAAGAGAAACGACCATTTTTCCCCGAAAAAGCAAGCTGGAAATCTGCAACTGCTTTCCGAAACGCATCTACAACAGGCTGCACTTCTTTAGCATGAGGTGCTTCATCAATTTGCGCAGCAAGCACATCACTCGCTAAGTCATTCATGTGCCGACTACTCGTTGAAGTCGCAAGAAATATACTCGCTAACTCAGGTAATTGATGTGCCTCGTCGAAAATTACAGAATTAGCATTAGGTAAAAGCTCACCAAAGCCTTCCATTTTTAATACTAGGTCAGCAAAAAATAAATGATGATTAATAATGACTATATCTGCTTGCTGCGTTTTTTGTCTTGCTTTAATTACATGGCATTTATCATAACTTGGACAATCCGCACCCAAACAGTTGTCAATCGTTGAGGTTACATTGGGCCAAACCGTATCGTTTTCATTTATAGCTGTAACTTCTGCAATCTCGCCTGTCTTAGTGAATTGTGACCATTCTTTAATGATGTTTATTTTATTAACAAGCTGTCGATTGTGCATTTGCGCACTGGGCGCGTTATGCTCCAACCTATGCAAACAAAGATAGTTTGCGCGGCCTTTTAACAAGGCAGTCTTAATCGGTAATTTAAGAATCTTTAAAATGGTAGGCAGATCTTTAAAATATAGCTGATCTTGAAGATGTTTAGTGCCTGTGGAAATAACAATTTTTTGTTTTGAAAGTAACGCTGGTACCAGATAAGCAAATGTTTTACCAACACCTGTGCCCGCCTCAACAATTAGCTGGCTATAATTTTTCAATGCAGTTTCTACCGCGTTACTCATGGATTGCTGCTGCGGACGATAACGAAAGTTTTCTAAATTTTCAGATAAAAAACCTCCCTCACTAAAAATACTTTCACTGATGTTTTCAGCACTGTCTGTTTCTTCATCGACAAACATTAAAAAGAATGCCTTTAGACTTTAAGTATCAAGGTCGCGGACATATATGCAGCAATACCTTCGCCTCGGCCAATAAAACCCATACCTTCATTAGTTGTTGCTTTTATATTTACATTATCAATCGAAATATTCAGCAAAGTACTCACGTTTTTTCGCATAACTGGAATATGGGAAGCCAATTTAGGTTTTTCTAAAATGATAGTGCAGTCAATATTTCCAACCATATAATTTTTTTTATTCAATTGTTGGCCTACGCTCTTAACCAGCACACTGCTATCGATATCTTTATATTTAGAATCAGTGTCGGGAAAGCGTTTACCTATATCCCCCATTGCTGCTGCCCCCAATAAAGCATCACACAGCGCATGCAATAACACATCGCCATCAGAATGTGCATCCACGCCTTTATCAAAGGCTATTTTTTCTCCGCCCACAACAATATAGTCGCCATCACTAAAACGATGAGAGTCGTAGCCGAAACCAATTCTAGTTGCCATATATACGTATTTATTGATTAATTTTTTTAAAAATTGTTGACGCCAGCTCTAAGTCTTCAGCATGAGTTACTTTTATATTGTCACTATGGCCTTTAATCAATTTAACTTGCAAACCTAAGGCCTCAACCGCAGAGGCTTCATCGGTAACCTTGATATTTTGTTTGATGCAATGTGCAAGAGCTTTTTTTAAAGTAACTAATCGAAACATTTGTGGAGTGAATGCACGCCATATATTTTCGCGATCAAGTGTTTTGTTAACCGTGTTGATAAGCCCAGCTTGCTTCTCAATTAGTTTCAAGGTATCACTTACGGGCGCGGCAAGTATTCCTCCCACATCATCTTGCTCGAGTTGCTGAATCAATGAATCTAAATCGGTGTATCGCAAACATGGCCTTGCCGCATCATGCACTAACACAAAGTCTTCATCTTTAGCTGGAGTATTTTCTAAGTACTTTATTGCATTATGAACCGATTCTGCTCGCGACCCTCCGCCTATCACTGTATGTATTTTTTCATTTTTTGTGACTGCCAAATTAGCCCAATACTGATCATCAGCTTGAAGAGCTACAATTACACCGTCAATATTAGGGTGCTTCAAAAAACTACTTAACGATGCTTCTATTACAGTTGTATCGCCCAAAGAAAGATATTGTTTAGGAACTGCAGTCCCAATGCGTTGACTGCTACCTGCTGCAGGGATAATAGCCCAGTACCGCAACGCTGCCATCACCGTCCTATCATTGATCAAGAGCTTCTTCAGATTTGCCTTCTACAATTTGGAAAAAGGTTTCATCCTTTTTAATCATGCCTAATTCGCTTCTTGCGCGCTCCTCTATCACCTCCAGACCGGTCTTTAGATCTTCTACCTCAGCAGCTAACACCGCATTGCGTTGCTTAACTTGCTCATTTTTAACTTGCTGCTCTTCAATAGTTTGCTTTAGATCGATGACATCACGAACACTTGGTTCACCTAACCAAAGCTTATATTGCAACAACAAAAATAGAACACTCATTATTATAATAGTAGCTTTCACAATAGAAATTTATATCTAAATATTATATGCCTTCATGCCAGGATATTTTGCAGCTGAACCTAGCTCTTCCTCGATACGAATTAGCTGGTTATATTTAGCCACTCGATCTGAACGTGATAGAGACCCTGTCTTAATTTGTCCAGCACTCGTCGCTACTGCAAGATCTGCAATGATCACATCTTCTGTCTCACCAGAGCGATGCGATACAATTGCAGTGTAATTTGCAGCATGCGCCATATTGATCGCCGCTAAAGTTTCGCTCAATGTGCCAATTTGATTTACCTTGATCAAAATCGAATTTGCAACCCCACGATCTATGCCTTTTTGCAGAATTTCAGTGTTAGTCACAAACAAATCATCACCAACTAACTGTACTTTGTTACCTATTTTTTCAGTTAACAACTTCCAACCATCCCAATCATCTTCAGCCACACCATCTTCAATGGTAATAATTGGATATTGGTTCACCCAATCCACTAGATAATCAACAAACTGTTCTGAGTTGTAGCTTTTGCCTTCAGAATGTAATATATATTCACCATTTTCGTGAAATTCAGTACTAGCCACATCTAAACCAAGATGTATATCTTGACCAACTTTAAACCCTGCAATTTCTATAGCTTGTAAAATAGTTTCTACCGCTTCTTGATTAGATTTTAAATCCGGCGCAAACCCACCCTCATCACCAACCGCTGTATTAAGCCCTTTTTCGCCAAGCACCCCTTTTAAGGCATGAAAAACTTCAGCGCCATATCGAATCGCATCACGAATTGATGACGCACCTGTAGGGATAATCATGAACTCCTGCATATCGACACTATTATCTGCATGCTCACCACCGTTGATGATATTCATCATCGGTACTGGCATGATGAATTCATCGCCTTGATGCAGATATTTATATAAAGGCATTTTTTTGGCTACCGCCGCCGCTTGTGCTACTGCTAGGGATACCGATAACAACGCATTCGCTCCGAGACGACTCTTATTATTAGTACCATCTAAATCTAGCATTGTTTGGTCGATGGCTTGCTGCTCAAAACAGTCCATACCTGCAAGCACTTTTTGAATTTCAGTATTTACATTGTCTACTGCATTCTGCACGCCTTTCCCTAGATAACGACCCATGTCACCATCTCTTAACTCAACAGCTTCCAAAGTTCCAGTTGAGGCGCCTGACGGCACTGCTGCCCTACCCATTTGACCGGTTTCGAGTATTACATCAGCCTCTACAGTTGGGTTGCCGCGTGAATCGACAATTTCTCGTGCATGAATTGTTTTTATTTTTGACATTCGAATTCCTTAATTATTATTTCCCTTAGTCCATAAGCTCTTGTTCAAGAAACCCTGATTTTTTTACCACATGATCGATTTTCTTTAATTGCTCTAATAACACTTTAATTTTTGCAAGCGGCCATGAGTTGGGCCCGTCACTTTTTGCAACTTCCGGGTTTGGGTGAGTCTCTATAAATAAACCCGAGATTCCGCTAGCAATAGCTGCACGCGCTAACACTGGAACAAACTCGCGCTGCCCACCTGAGCTGCCGTCATTACCACCAGGCAATTGTACTGAATGCGTTGCATCAAATACTACTGGGCAACCTGTATCCCTCATTATGGCTAAGGACCTCATATCAGATACCAAATTGTTATAACCAAACGATGCGCCACGCTCGCAAACCATTATATTTTCATTGCCTTGTTCTTTGGCCTTATTCACGACATGCTTCATTTCAGCAGGCGACAAGAATTGTCCTTTTTTGATATTCACGGGTATATTGCAAGATGCGACACGTTGAATGAAGTTAGTTTGGCGACATAGAAAAGCAGGAGTTTGAAATACGTCAACCACGTCTGCCACTTCTCGCATAGGGGTATCTTCATGCACATCTGTAAGCACAGGAATATTGAACTCTTCTTTTACCTGCGAAAGAATCTGCAAACCTTTCTCGATCCCCAAGCCCCGAAAACTATTTACAGACGAACGATTAGCTTTATCAAAAGACGATTTATAAATAAAGGGAATTTGCAATTGTTTTGTGATTTCTTGTAACTGACCTGCCGTCTCACGTGCTAACTCGATGCTCTCGATAACACATGGCCCAGCAATCAAAAAAAAAGGCTGCTCAAGCCCTACTTCAAAATCACAAAGTTTCATTGAATTAACTCTTTTGACCTTCTGCCTGAGAGACTAAATCTGGTGATGATGTAGTGCTTTCATCAGACTGATAACTATTTGGCCTTAATTGCTTATCATGATGGTCACGCGCAGCTTGCACAAATCCTGAAAACAATGGATGACCTGAACGTGGCGTAGAAGTAAATTCAGGATGAAACTGGCAACCGATAAACCAAGGATGATCTTTAATCTCAATAACTTCCATCAAAGTCTCATCACGAGACTTTCCGGTAAAAGACAAACCAGCATTCTGTAGTGTTGCCATAAATGTATTGTTAAACTCATAACGATGTCGATGGCGCTCTGAAATCAGCTCTTTTCCATACATCTGATGTACTAACGAACCAGGTTGTAATTTACATTCTTGCTCGCCAAGACGCATCGTACCACCCATATCTGAAGTCTGTGTTCTACGCTCAACATTTCCTCTGCGGTCTTGCCATTCAGTAATTAAAGCAATTACTGGACTTTTTGTGCCTTGCACAAATTCCGTG
>Ga0255057_10000412_pt1 | contig 24484 bp, 25 predicted proteins | sample Cases_109_6_MG_FD_189022 | JGI IMG/M metagenome (GOLD analysis project Ga0255057, IMG submission 189022) | Seawater microbial communities from Amundsen Gulf, Northwest Territories, Canada - Cases_109_6 | ecosystem: Environmental > Aquatic > Marine > Gulf | place: Canada: Northwest Territories... | reverse complement strand
AATGGCAGATGCCAGCAGGCTCCCGGTCCGCATGCGAACTCCGAGGATCTCCACCGGATCCCCACCGATATGGATGCCAAGACCCCCGATCGGATAGCGCCACACCAGCAGCCCGTCGATGACGAATGCCACTCCCAGCGTCAGCAGCAGGCTGAGGAGCACTCTGTGTTCTCCGTGGAGCCGGTAGACGGCGCGCATCAGGGTTCCATCCAGCGCCAGCCCCAGTGCGCCGACGGCGAGCAGCCCGGCGGCAACCGCCAGCAGCACGGGAGCACCGGCAGCCATCGAGTTGGCAACGACTATCGCCCCCACGACCGCCATGGACCCGTGGGCGAGGTTGAGTATCCCGCCCAGTCCGTACACCAGGGTCAAGCCCACACCCAACAGCCCAAACTGGAGTCCGAGCACGATCCCATCGAGGAATACAGCCGTCATGCAACACCCAGATAGGCGCGTCGGACTTCGGGATCGTTCTCAAGTTCCTCTGCGGAGCCATCTAGCTGGACGCGGCCGTTCTCGAGGACATACCCATAATCGGCCAGGGACAGAGCGAGCGGTACCTGCTGCTCGGCGATGAGGAGAGTGAGACCCTGAGACTGGAGTATCGCCAGAGCGGAGTAGGCGTCTGCGGCCAGTTTCGGGGCCAGTCCCGTGGTTGGCTCGTCGAGTACGAGGGCCTTAGGCTTGGAAATCAGTGCCCTGCCCACGGCGAGCATCTGCTGTTCTCCGCCGCTCATCGTGCCTGCTGGTTGGCTCTTGCGTTCGGCGAGTCGTGGAAACAGTTCGAGCACCACCGCCATCGTTTCGGGGTCGGGACGCTTCGGAAATGCGCCCAACGCCAAGTTCTCGCTGACCGTCATCTGTGGGAACAGATGACGGTCTGACGGCACATAGGCCAGACCGGCTCGGGCAATGCGGTGGCCGCTGAGGCCGGAGATGTCCACACCGTCGAGTATCACTCTGCCAGCAGTCTTGGGGAGCAGGCCGCACACAGCGCGGAACAGAGTCGTCTTGCCGGCGCCGTTGGAACCGATGATGGTGACTGCGGCCTTATCGGCCACGCTGAATGAGATTTCGTGCACGACATCGTCGCCCAGGTAGCCAGCTGAGAGATCCTCGACCTCAAGCATTTCGGGCCGCCACCTGACCGAGATAGGCGTTGACCACCTCCGAGTCACGCATCACCTCGTGCGGGGCGCCGTCGGCGAGCACTCTCCCGAAGTTGAGCACGACGACTCTCTCGGCCAGGTTCATGACGGCTTTCATCACGTGCTCGATCCAGATCACAGTTACACCCAGTTGATCTCGCACGGTACGAACGATGTCTATTGAGGCCTGCAGCTCGGTGTCGTTGAGTCCAGCCATCACTTCGTCCGCCAGCAAGACTCGGGGATGACCCGCGAGAGCTCGGCCCAAGCCAAGAAACCGCTGCTCGTGGAGGTTCAGTGACGTCACCTCATCATCCGCTCGGTCCTTCAAACCCACGAACTCGAGCATCTCATTCGAGTGGGTTATGGCCTCTGCTTCGGAAACTACGCCGGCAGATGTTCCGAACATGGCGCCGACAGTGACGTTTTCGCGCACGGTCATTGTTGGGAATACACGCGGTGTCTGCAGCACCATGGCAATACCGAGTTGACGGATTCGGTGGGGGGTAAGGCCAGTGATATCGGACCCTGCCAGGCTGATCGAGCCCGAGGTCGGAGCCTCCAGCCCGACGATCGTCTTCAACAGGGTGCTCTTGCCGGCGCCGTTGGGGCCGACGATGGCGAGAATCTCACCATCGTCGACCCCCAACGTCACGCCATCGACGGCCGGTAGACCACCGAAGCGCTTCTCGACGCCTTCAAGCTCGAGAATCCGCACGTACCGCTTACGGTACGAAGGGCTCGAGCGGTTCGGCCAGAATCAACGACTCGGGCCACCATGACCCATCCGCGGATTCGCTGACACCCGCGGGTGCCGGCGTATCTCCAATAACCACGAACAGCGGTTGAGCGGTAGCCAGCTCACCCCACGCCGTCCATCCCATCTCGAACGAGTAACCCGGCAGGTCGAATGTCTCGCCGTGGAGCCACTCGGCAATTGCCACCGGGTCGTCGCCGACAGCCGCCACTGCGGCCGCGATCATCGTCACGATGCCGAAACCGGCTACCGCGTCATCCTCCAGGAACACGTTGTCCGACGATGCGAGGTATCGCACCGCCAGGTCCGCATAGCTGTCCGAGAAGTAGTCGGCGCACCCGAAGTCGGCGTATCGGCCGACGCTTGCTTCTGCTGCGCCGCCGCCCATCAGGAGCGACAGTGGTGTCCAGGCACCGGTGATCGGCACGTCAAAGCCGAGGTCGGCGGACTGGACCGTGATCCCACCGGAGCCCGGCGGGTGCCCTGTGGCGACGATCAATTGCGGACCGAATTCCTCCAGGCTCCTCAAGTAGGTGGTGAAGTCAGTCTCACTGATCGGAGCGACTTCGATCTGGAGCTCGATGTCGGGACGTCCTGCAAACTCAGCCTCAAGAGCGCTCTTGATGGCCTGGCCCCAGGCGTAGTCGGCGATGATTGCGCCGACCTTGGTGAGGCCGTCAGCAGCAGCGTATTGACCGATCGGACCGGCCACCATCGGTGCCGCCGGTAGACAGGTACGGAATGTGTAACGGCTGTCCTGGGTGAGGATGGCTCCCGAGCCAGCCTTGACCAGGAAGAGGGGCGTTTCGAGCTCTTCGGCAACCCGGGCCGTCGCCAGCCCAACGTCGCTGGAGATCGTTCCGCCGACCGCCACCACGCCGTCTTCAATGAGCCGCTCGATGCCGCTCACGCCTTCCTCGGCGTTCGACTGGTCATCGACGACGATCAACTCCAACATTCGACCGTTGACGCCGCCTGCGGCGTTGATCTCGTCGACTGCGAGTTGCATACCGTCGCGAGCGTGCACTCCCCACGGGGTAAAGGTCGCCGTCAGCGATGTCAGCGCTCCGATCTTGATCGGTGACGTATCCACCGGTGCTGCTGTCGTTGCCGGAGCTGCGGTGGTTGCCGGAGCTGCCGTATCGGCTGTTGTATCTGCTGTGGTGGCGGCAGTTGTGGCCGCCGCCGTTGTCGTGGTGGCGTCGTCATCGCCGCACGCCGCGGCCACTAGGGCCATGACAGCGGCGAGAAGGACAAGCCTCCACGCCGTTCTGTATCGTTTCACTAGGGATCCTCCTCCAGGTTCTACAAGCCGGCGCAACGTGAGATATGGACCCCCTCGTGTCCCATACGACTCATTGCTGCGCCGTCGTTGCTAGCGGAACCTAGTCGGCGGCCCACCTGCCGGGCAATTGGTGGTCCGCCGGTCAGACCATGATCGACACCGCGCCGCTCACCTGTCATCGACTGACTCGCGTCACGACAGGGTGGTCCGATGGTGGTCGGATTTGGCGGTGACTCGCTCGCAGCGAGTCGAGTAGCTTGCTGGAGGTCTACCGAAGAGGAGCCCATGATCCGTATCGCCGGCGCGTCCGGTCGGACGGTGGCGGCGGTCGTCGTATTCGGGAGGCCTCGCGTGAATGAACCCGCCTCCAGATGCGGGGCGCACAGGAACGCCGCGCTACCTTCCGGATCGGAGACGTGAGCTCGTGATCTTCTTCGACCGCCCATCGGAGACCCTCACCCGGGAAGCGCTGCGCGACGTACAAACCGCAAAGCTGGCCGCGCTGCTCGAGGTGGTGTTCGGGCGCAACCGGTTCTATACGGACAAAATGAGTACTGCTGGGGTCACGCCGGAAGACATTCGGTCGCTCGAGGACATGAAGTGCCTACCGATGACGACGAAGCTCGAACTGGCCAGCGCCGCCGAGGCCGATCCGCCATTCGGTACCAATGCCACCTTCCCCGAAACGGACTACACCCGGATCCACCAAACGTCGGGCACTACTGGCAAGCCGCTCAAGGTCTTCGACACCGAGGAGAGCTGGGACTGGTGGGGACGCTGCTGGGCGTACGTACTGTCTGGTGCCGGGCTCACCGCGGTGGACCGCCTATTCCTGCCCTTCTCGTTCGGACCCTTCATCGGCTTCTGGTCGGCGCTCGAGGGAGCCAAGCAGATCGGGGCTCTGCTGATCCCGGGTGGCGGGGCCACCTCGGCACAGCGGGCCTATCTCATGGGCGAACACGGCGTCACGGCGATGTGCTGCACGCCGACGTACGCCCTTCGGCTGGCCGATGTGGCCCGCTCTGAGGGTGTCGATCTTGAGAGCCTCCCTCTGCGGACCATCATCACTGCCGGAGAACCCGGGGGGAACATCCCGGCGATCAAGCAGCGGATTGAGGCTGTCTGGGGGGCCAAGGTCTTTGACCACGCAGGGGCGTCCGAGGTCGGCCCCCACAGCTTCGAGTGCGAGCCCCAGCCGGGCGGGACCCATGCAATCGAGACCGAGTTCATCGTGGAGGTACTCGACGGGACAACCCACGAGCCGGTTTCTCCGGGAGAGATGGGGGAGCTGGTCATCACCGGTCTGGGCAGGCTCGGATTCCCGGCGATCCGGTACCGCACCGGCGATCTGGTGCGGCTCAACAACGAGCCGTGCGTCTGCGGCCGCACCTTCGTCCGATTCGAGGGAGGTGTTCTGGGCAGGGCCGACGACATGATCATCGTGCGCGGCGTCAACCTCTTCCCCGATGCGATCGAGAACCTGGTCCGCCAAATTGAGACCGTTGCGGAGTATCAGATAACGGTTTCCAAAGGGACGGACCTCGCCGGGCTGGCGGTCTCGATCGAAGTGGTGGAGGGAGCCGATCCCGAGGACACGGGCGCCTTGGTGATGAAGAACGTCCGGAACACGCTCGGACTCAGTCCGGTGGTCACGGTGGAGCCTTCCGGGACCCTGCCGCGGTTTGAGCTCAAGGCGAAGCGCTTTCACGTGGTGGACTGACGGTGAGTGCGTCACAGCGCCGGGGAAGCTTTGGACGCTGGAGCTATCGTTCGCCGCCGACCCTGGTCTAGGGAGAGAGTGTCGTGATCGACGACGTCCACGGAATCCGCTGCATGCTCATGCGCGGTGGTACCTCGAAGGGTGCGTACTTTGTCGCGTCAGACCTGCCGATCGATGCGGCTCTCCGCGACCAATTGCTGCTACGGATCATGGGCTCGCCGGACCCGCGCCAGATCGACGGCATCGGTGGAGCCCACCCGCTGACGAGCAAGGTGGCCATCGTGTCGGTGGCGGAAGGCGACGATGCCGACCTGGATTACCTGTTCCTCCAGGTGGGAATCGATGCGCCGACGGTGAGCGACCGGCAGAACTGCGGCAATCTCTTGGCGGGAGTCGCTCCTTTTGCCGTAGAGCGCGGCCTCGTCGAAGTCATCGACGGCCGGGCCACGCTCCGCATCCGGATGATCAATACGGATTCGATCGCCACTGCGACCTTTACGGCGGCCGGAGGTCTGCCGGTCTACGGAGGTGCGACTTCTATTTCCGGTGTTCCCGGCACCGCCTCGCCCGTGGAGCTCGAGTTCGATCGGCCGCAGAATGCCGGAGCCGCGCTGTTGCCGACGGGGAATCCAGTCGATGTGATCGACGGCGTCGCCGCCACACTGATCGACAACGGGATGCCCGTGGTCGTGATGCGGGCCGACGCTCTGGACGTCACGGGATACGAGACCTGCGACGATCTGGAATCGAACTCTCGATTGAGAGAGCGCCTGGAGTCGATCCGCCTCCAGGCCGGCGAGCTCATGGGTTTGGGCGACGTCTCCGATGCGACCGTGCCGAAGTTGACGATGGTGGCCCCTCCCCAGCAAGGGGGCGGGGCGGCGACTCGCACGTTCATTCCGCACCGGTGTCACCAGGCGATCGGAGTGCTGGGGGCGGTGTCGGTGGCGACCGCCTGCCTGATCGATGGAACCCCGGCGTCGGACATCGCCGAGATCGAGAGAACATCCGGCGTGGTACGTCTCGAGCATCCCAGCGGCTCGTTCGACGTGATACTCGAGATGTCGTCGAATGGTGTCGAGCGAGCCGGGATCGTCCGTACCGCCAGGAAGCTCATGGATGGCTTGGTCTATCCGAGGCAGTACTGAGTTTCGCGGTCGAGCGCATTGCGGCCGCCCGCTGCGACTCTCCGTATGGGGACCGCCGAGTCGCCGCTTCGCCCGGTGAAGAGAAGCGCTCCGCTGGGGCGCGGCCCGGCATGAGCGGCTTTGACCTGCAGCCGGGGGCGGTGGCAGTCCGTATGCTCTGCCGCCTGCGGTCGTTTGGCCGACTGGGAGTCACCATGAGAGCGGTTGATCAGCTGAGTGTGAGGGCATCATGAATGACGATCTCTCCACAATGTCTGGGCACGAACCGCCCCAATTCGAACACAGTCCCATGCCGTCGCGCGGTGAGCCGGGCTGTGGGCACGCCCCGGGAGATGGCTCACACCGCGGTCAGGAAGGGACGCGTCTATGAAGCTCGATGACAAGGTGGCACTGATCACCGGTGCCGCATCAGGGATCGGTCTGGCCACCGCTGAAGCCTTCAGCCAAGCCGGTGCTCATGTTGTGCTGGCGGACATCAACACCAAACAAGGTGAAGCCGCCGCCGCCGACCTTCGTGACAGGGGACGGCAGGCCGACTTCATTCGACTCGATGTGACGGACCAGTCATCGATCGAGTCATGCAGGGACGAGGTCCTGTCCCTACGGCAACGGATAGATGTCGTCGCCCATGTTGCCGGCTGGGGCCGAACAGAGCCCTTCGTCGACAACACCCATGACTTCTGGCGCGAGATCGTGGACCTCAACCTCATGGGGGTCATCGCCGTCACCAGGGCGTTCCTCGACGTCATGATCGAGCAGCAGTCCGGCAAGATTATTGTCGTTGCCAGCGACGCCGGCCGAGTCGGCAGCCTGGGCGAGACCGTCTACTCCGCCGCCAAGGGTGGTGCCATCGCGTTCACCAAGGGGCTTGCCCGCGAGATGGCGCGCTTCAACATCAATGTGAACAGTGTTTGTCCGGGTCCGACCGATACGCCGCTTCTCGCCGCGGTGCCCGACAAGTTCAAGGAGGCCTTCATCCGCGCCACACCAATGCGCCGCCTGGCACAACCTCACGAGATCGCGGACGCCGTGCTGTTCTTTGCCAGCGACCGATCGAGCTTCATCACCGGCCAGGTGCTGAGCGTCAACGGCGGGTTGGCCATTGTCGGCTGAAAGCAGGAGGAGAAAGAGATAGATGTACAAGCTCAACGGTGCGGATTTCCAACCTCAGCATTTTGGATGGCGGGTCGAGGACGGCATCGGCACGATCACTCTCAACCGGCCCGAAAAGATGAACCCGCTGACGTTCGACAGCTACGCCGAGTTGGGTGACACCTTCCACAAGCTACAGCACGCCGATGACGTCAAGGTGGTGGTGATCACCGGTGCCGGTGGCAACTTTTGCTCGGGCGGTGACGTGCACGAGATCATCGGTCCTTTGACCGAGATGGACGTCGGCGGACTGCTGGACTTCACGAGGATGACGGGCAATCTCGTCAAGGAGATGCGCAACTGCCCGCAGCCGATCGTCTCGGCCGTGGAAGGGGTCTGCACCGGTGCAGGTGCGATCATTGCCATGGCCAGCGATCTCCGGTACGGGGCAACAGATGCCAAGACCGCCTTCTTGTTCGTGCGGGTCGGGCTGGCGGGATGCGACATGGGAGCGTGCGCGATCTTGCCGCGCATCATCGGCCACGGCCGTGCTTCGGAGTTGCTGTACACCGGCCGGGTGATGACCGCCGACGAGGGACGTGACTGGGGGTTCTTCAATGCGGTGACCGAGCCCGGTGGAGTGCTCGAGGCAGCGATGTCCGTGGCGCAGGGACTCGCTTCTGGTCCGACGTTCGCCCACAGTATGACCAAGAAGTGCCTGCACCAGGAGTGGGATGTGAGCATCGAGCAGGCGCTCGAGATCGAAGCTGAGGCGCAGGCGCTCTGCATGCAAACCGAGGACTTCAGACGGGCCTACACCGCGTTCGTCGCCAAGGAAAGACCGGTCTTCAGTGGTAATTGAGCAAGTCTGGGTGTAGCGGAGGCCGCCATGATCGAACACGACCACCTCGATTGGCCGTTCCTCGAGGACGAGCAGCGGCAGCTCGCGGCTCGTCTGGGGTCCTGGATCGCGGCCAACGAGACCATGCTGGCGGAGCATCCCGATGCGGATGACGACGTCGATGCCCACTGTCGCGATCTGGTGCGCCTACTCGGTGAGGAGGGATTGCTCGAGAACTGCGTCCCGGATCTGCCGGGTGACGGCTCCACGGTTTCGGTCCGCAACCTTTGTATTTGCCGCGAGGCGTTGAGCTACCAATCCGGTCTGGCCGATTTCGCTTTCGCGATGCAGGGTCTCGGCAGCGGTCCAATCTCCCTGTTCGGCGGTGTCGAGCTCAAAGAGCGATTCTTGCCCGGCGTGGCGGCAGGGAAATCGATCGCTGCCTTTGCAATCTCCGAGCCCAATGCCGGTTCCGACGTCGGGGCCATTGAGACCACCGCCACTAGAGATGGCGACAGCTTCGTGATCGACGGTGTCAAGGCTTGGATCTCAAACGCCGGGCTAGCCGATCACTACGTGGTATTCGCCCGTACGGGTGAGGCGCCGGGGACCAGGGGTCTGTCGGCATTTGTGGTGGATGCAGACACTCCCGGCCTCAGTGTCAGTGAGCGCATCCGGGTCTCCGCACCCCATCCGCTCGGGTCGCTTCGTTTCGACGGCTGTCGGGTACCGGTCGAGAACATGATTGCCGGCACCGGCGACGGCTTCCGGGTGGCGATGGGAACTCTCGATGTATTTCGTTCGACGGTCGGAGCGGCGGCGCTCGGGTTCGCCCGGCGGGCTTTCGACGAGGCGGTGGGACGCAGCAAGCAGCGGTTGGTCTTCGGCCAACACCTCAGTGAGTTCCAGCTCACCAAGGCGAAGTTGGCGGACATGGCTGTCAGCATCGATGCCGCGGCTCTGTTGATCTACCGCGCTGCCTGGGCCAAAGATCGATCGCCCGAGGCCCGGATCACTCGTGAGGCGGCGATGGCCAAGTTGTACGCCACCGAAGAGGCGCAGAAGGTCATCGATCAGGCGGTGCAGATCTTTGGGGGTCTTGGTGTTGTGGCGGGGAGCGTGGTCGAGACGCTGTACCGAGAGATTCGCTCCTTGCGCATTTACGAAGGCACCAGCGAGATTCAGAAGCTCGTCATCGCGGACGACGTTCTCAAACGGGCCGACGCCTGACCCCGGAGCCCCGCCGGGTTTAACGCTCTACGACACCGGGCGGTTGCGCTCCATCCAACGTTCCGGGTGGGCCATCAATTCGAAGCCGTAGGGGGCATACAGCTCGTGGGCATCGGATGTGGCGAGGATGATGCGTTGCAGGTCGGCTAATTGAGGGTGCTCGACGGCGGCGGCGACCAGCGCCTTACCCAGGCCGTGGCCGTGGTGCTCGTCGAGGACGAAAACGTCGCACAGCCAGGCAAAGGTTGCGGAGTCGGTGACGACTCGGGCGGCTCCCACCATCTCTCCCGCCTCGGTGTAGACACCGAAGTTGAGGCTGGCCTGCACCGCGGCCACAACCGTCTTACGCGATCGGCCCCGCGCCCAATAAGACTCCTCGGAGATCCAGCGGTGGAGGAGGTCGAGGTCGAGCCGATCCGGGTCGTTGCTTATCAGGTACTGGCGATGGGGGCGTTCGAAGTGGCTCACGGGCGAATGATCGGTCGCCCGGGGCTGCTCGCTGGTCCGGCAACGAGTGACTCCAACAGAGCCGGCCCATCAGCGAGTGGGACGTCGACTGTTCGAGGGGAGACGACTGTTCCGGCGGACAGGGCCTCCAGGACCCGTTGGGTGTCTCCCGGAAGACTCCCGTACGATCCCATCAAGGCGTATTCGTGGTTTGACCACAGGACGACAGGCAGTGAGACGACCGGTTCCATCCCCACTCCGACGGTAACCGCTCGCCCGCCCGGGCGTATCGACTTTACGGCTGCATCGACGGCGGCGGCGGTGCCGACGAATTCGATTGCAGCGTCTACTCCACCGTCGCTGAGCAGCTTGACCCGTCGGCCCACCGATGTCCCTTGCTCGACGAGTAGCGTCTCGTCCACTCCCAGAGCCGACGCCTCCTCGAGCGCACGGGGGTTGGTGTCGGCCACGATGACCGCACCGGCCCCGGCGAGTCGGGCCCATTGGATCCCGTACGTGCCCAACCCTCCGGCCCCGATGATGAGAACGGTCTCACCCTTGGTGATCCGAGCCCGCCTTTCGATGGCGTGCAGTGCGGTGGCTCCGGCATCTGCGGCTGTGGCCGCGGCTGCGACGGGCACCTCGGGAGGGCGGATCACGACCGACTCCAGCGGGACGGCAACCAGGTCGGCGAAACCTCCGTCGACATGGATGCCCAGAACCTGGGCCCGCTCGCAGAGGTTGGGACGGCCTTCGAGGCAGCGTGGACACGCGCCACAAAAACGGCCCACCTCTGCCACGACGGGGGTGCCCGGTGGATATTTCTCTTCGGGTGCGGCCACGATGGTTCCCGCCACCTCGTGGCCGAGAGTGATCGGTACGTGACCGGTGCGGGCCGACCCGTCGGCGAAGTGGACATCGGACCCACAGACTCCACAGGCCTCAACTTGGATGATCACCGTCGTCGCATCGGGTGTGGGAGGGGCGACTTCATCGAGGCGGATGTCACCGGGGCCGTGAAGGCGGATAGCGAGCACGTCTCGATTGTCGCAGGTTGCCTTGCTCTGCATCTGACGGCTGTACTCCAATCGCCCTTCTAATACTCTCCCTCAAGGGGGGAGTGATATCTCTTTTGACGCTCGCCGTTTTCGGCGATACGGATACCATGCCAGCGGCACGGAATCACCGGGGGTTGAGCATGTCCAAGATTGTCCACGTCGTGGGCACCGGAACCATCGGGGAGCCTCTCATCGGCCTGCTGGCCGATGACGCTGAGGCGTTCGGTATCGACGAGGTCACCTTTCACAAACGCACGCCTCTCATAGAGGAGCGGGCCAAAGTGCGCGACCTGGTGCGGCGGGGTGCCGCGCTCGCAGTCGATGAGGACAGTCAGTCCGCATTCGAGGAACTGGGGCACGCTCCGAAGCTGGAGGCCCGACACGCAATCGAGCGGGCCTCGGTGGTGATCGATTGCACCCCGGCCGGCAATGCCAACAAGGATGAGATGTATCAGTCGGCGAGTGGCCCAATCGGATTCTTGGCACAGGGTTCGGAATTCGGATTCGGGAAGATGTACGCCAGAGGCATCAACGATGAGGCCCTCGTTCTGCCTGACGACCGGTTCATCCAGGTGGTGTCGTGCAACACCCACAACATCTCGGTGCTGATCAAGACGCTGGCGATGGACGAGGACGGAACATCACACCTCAAGAGCGGGCGTTTTCTGTGTCTGCGCCGCGCCAACGACATCAGCCAGAACGACTCGTTCATCCCCAGTCCGGTGGTGGGGCGGCACGATGACCCTCGCTTTGGTACTCACCACGCTCGTGACGCCCATCACCTCTTCGAGACACTGGGCTACGACCTCCCGGTCTTCTCGTCGGCGATCAAGATGAACACCCAGTACATGCACGCTCTCCACTTCAGCCTCGATCTCGAAGAAGAAATGACGACGACCGAAGCAATCGAGCGACTCGCCTCCAATCCGCGGGTGGCGCTGACTCACAAGCGTTCGGCGAACCAGATCTTCTCGTTCGGGAGGGATCACGGCTACTACGGCCGCATCTTGAGCCAGACGGTGGTCCCGTTCGAGACGTTGACGGTGAGAAACGGGACCGAGTTGGTCGGTTTCTGCTTTACGCCCCAGGACGGGAATGCTCTGCTGTCGTCGATCGCCGCCACACTCTGGTACCTGCACCCCGATGGGTTCGAAGACAGGCTCGAAGTAATCCGTCGTTATCTGTTTGAAGAAGTGTGATCGAATCCATCCCGGAGCGGTCGGACGTCGAGAACGCTGCAGACCGCATCTCAGGGCACATCCGTCGGACCCCGGTGCTGGAATTGCTCCACGGTGTCGGGAGCGTGCCCGGGAGGGTGACACTCAAGCTAGACCTGCTCCAGCCCACCGGGTCCTTCAAGGTGAGGGGTGCGTTCTCGCGGCTGCTGGCGGCAGACCCCAGACCTGCTCGGGTGGTGGCGGCGTCGGGCGGCAACTTCGGTCTAGCCGTTGCCTACGCCGCAGCGGAGCTCGGCATGGCCGCCGATATCTTCGTACCCGAATCGTCGCCGCCGGCCAAGATCGAACGACTGCGGGATCGGGGGGCGTCGGTGCATGTGATATCCGGCCACTACGCCGAAGCGCTCGAGGCCAGTGAAGCCTGGAACCAGGACAATGAGGCACTCTTTGCCCATGCCTACGACCAATTCGATGTCGTCGCCGGCCAGGGAACGTGTGCGATGGAGATGGCAGCCCAGATTCCGACGGCGAGCACGGTTCTGGTGGCGGTTGGTGGGGGAGGCCTAATCGGCGGCATCGGCTCTTGGTATCGAGGTGACATCAAGATCGTTGGTGTGGAAACCGAGCGAACCCCGACCTTGTACTCAGCGCGGATGGCGGGGAAGCCGGTGGATGTCGAAGTGGAAGGCCTGGCGGTCTCATCTCTGGGGTCACGCCGTATCGGGGATATCGCCTGGGAAGTGTCGCGCCGTTGGATCGACGGGTCGATTCTGGTGAGCGACGAAGCCACAGCCGATGCACAACGGTGGCTGTGGGAAAACTGCCGGCTGGCGGTCGAACCGGGGGCGGCAACGCCGGTGGCGGCGTTGCTCTCCGGAGCTTACGAGCCGGGACCGGACGAGCAGCTTGCCGTCCTGGTTTGTGGAGCCAATGTCGATCCCGGCACCGTGGCGTAACGAGCGGCGGACGCGCCGCTACTCCACAAGCTGGGCCACGGTGTCGATCAGCGCCTGGTTCTCGGCCTCAGATCCGACGGTTACCCGGATCCAGGGCCCCATCGGCCGCACCATGATTCCCGCCTTCAGCAGCTCCGCCCCCAGCGCAGCAGGATCGCGGGTGGGCTTCCACAGCACGAAGTTGGTCTGGCTGTCGATGGCGAATTGGTTCAGCCGGCGTAGTTCGTCGGCCAGGAAGGTTCTGCCGACCGAGTTGGCGGCAACCCGCTCTCGGACCCGGTCCTGGTGGCGCAGTGCCTCGATGGCGGCGACCTGTGACAGGGTGCCGGTGGCGTACGGGAACTGCGGTCGGCTCAGCGACCGGAGCGTTGCGGGGTCGCCGAGTGCGTACCCCACCCGGGCGCCGGCCAGTCCGTAGACCTTCGAGAAGGTGCGGCTCACGATGACGTTGGCGCGCTCGAGGGTGAGGGGTATCGCCGAGGCGTAGTCGGGCGCGGTGGCATACTCGGCGTAGGCCTCGTCGATGACCAGCGTGACTGAATCTGGTACCGACGCCACCAGTTGCTCCACCAGGCTGCTCGATCTATGGGTCCCGGTCGGGTTGTTGGGATTGCAGAAGTAGAGGATGCTGGTGTCGGGGCGGATCGCTGCCACCATTGCCTCGGTATCGAACCTCCATTCGGAGTCGAGCGGTACCGCAATCGGCTCAGCGCCCGCCAGCAGTGCTGCCATCCGGTATATGACAAACGACGGGTCGCCGAACACGACGGACGATCCGGGTCCCGAGGCTGCCAGGGCGATCGCGGTAAGAATGCCGGTACTGCCCGACCCGACCCAGAATCGGTCGTTGGCGAGGCCGTGGTGTGCCGCCAGTGCCTCCACGAGGTACTTGCTGTCGCTCAGCGGGTAGCGGTTGAGCGAGGAGGCGGCGGCGCCGATGGCCTCCACCACTTCGGGGAAGGGGTCGACCGGACACTCGTTGGCCGCGAGTTCGATGATGCTTTCCACTCCGAGTTTGGCGGCAATCTCGGCGGTGGGGGGGCCGGGATCATAGGTGGGGATCGCATCCAGATCGTCTCGGAACCGGGGCAACCGTTACCTCCTGATGTCTCCGGCAAGGCCCGGCCGAAACGGCTCGGTCCAGGTCGGAGTGTATCAATCGCTCCGCGACGCAGCCCGGCGTCGGGGTGAAGAAACTGGTTGACAACCTCGGTAGATCGAGCGTATGGTAGTACCGACCGACTGACCGGTCGGTATGGCGATAGGACCAGCATGCCCACACCAGACACCAGAGCCGCCACCACCATGGCTCGCATCGTCGGAGTGGCCCGGCGACTGTTCATCGCTCAGAGCTATGCAGAAGTGACGACAGAAATGATCGCCCGCGCTGCCAAGGTGACCAAAGGCGGTCTGTATCACCACTTCGCCAGCAAAGAGGCGCTCTACATGTCGATGATGCTCGAGCATCTGGGTCGGATGGAGTCACTGTTTGAGCAGGCAGTGGCCTTGGACGGCGACGCCCGGGAGCGACTCTCCCGGCTCACTCGAGACTTCCTGGAGCTTCCTGTCGAAGAACGTGAGTTGATGCGCTTGGTGCGGCGTGACATCAACATTTTCGACCCCGCCGATCGCCACCGTCTGGTGGCGGCATATCAGAAGGCGCTGCCCGAGCACGTGGAGGCGATCATCGGCGACGGTATCCGCGACGGCGAATTGGGCGCCGGCGACGCCCGTCTTCTCTCGTGGTCGTTCGTGGCTTTGGTCGAAGTGGTCCTTGCCGACTATGCCGGCGCCGTTCTCGGGGTCGACACCACCGCGCGTCTCGACCACGTTCTCGAGCTCTTCTTTGGAGGGGTCGCTGCACGACCGGTGGGGGCGATGGCATGACCGTCACGACTACCCGGGTGTTTCCCGAATGGCTTGACAAGTCGCTCGACGATGCGCTGCTGGAATGCCGAGAAATGGTGGAGTCCGCCGAGTTCGAGACGGTCTCCCGCTGGCGTGCCAACGGGGGACTGGTCGCCGGGCACTTTCAGGTCTACTTCCCCGAGGAGATCGTGCACGCCGCCGGGATGCTCCCCTTCAAGGTACGGGGTGCCCCCATGGAGCCCGACCAGGCCGACTCCCACTTCGGTTCCTACCTCTGCTCGATCCTCAAGACCTCATTGGAGTTAGCGCTCAGCGAGCGGGTGGAGCTTGAGGTCTTCTTCTCGCATCCGATCTGCGACGCGGCCCGCAACCTCGCCGCCATCTGGGGGCGCAACTTCGAGTATCCCAGTCAGATCTTGTACCTGCCGCAGAATCCCAACTCGGGCGGGACCATCGACTACCTGCGTCATGAGTACGACCGGGTGCGCCGTGTCATCGAGGAGGTTGCGGGGCGCAAGATCGACGACGACGACCTCAGAGAATCGATCGGGGTCTTCAATGAGAACCGGCAGCTGCTTCGCCGTTTGTACGACATCAAGTCCGAGACGCCGTGGCTCATTGCCGCCGAGGATGCCTACGCCCTGGTTGCTCTGGCCGGGATGATGCCGCGCGAGGAGCACAACGAATTGCTGGCGACACTGTTGCCAATGATCGAGGGGCGCAGCACGAAGCGTGAGGACCGGATTCGGCTCGTCTTCGAGGGCGGCTTCTGTGAGCAGCCACCATTCGATCTGATTCGGATGCTGGGCCGAACCAGCTACGTCGTCGACGATGATTTCCTGATCGGTCTGCGGTGGATCACATCTGACATCCCCTCCGAAGGTGACCCCCTGCGGAACATGGCCGAGGCGTACGTGGAGTCCTCCAGCTACAGCCCGGTCCAGCACGATCTGCGCAAGACGAAGGAAGAGATGTTGTTGCAACGGATCCGCGGCTCCCGAGCCGAGGCGGCCATCATCGCCGCCGCCAAGATGTGCGAACCGGGGCTGGAGGAGCAGGTGGCCTACACCCACGCCTTGGATGAAGCTGAAATCTCCTACTTCGTGACCGAATTCGAAGAAAACATGAGCTCGTTCGACCAGCTCGAGTTGCAGCTCGAGACCTTCGTCGAGAATCTGCTCTTTGCGTGATGGAGGCGTCATGACTATTGACACTGCAGCAACGGACCTGGTGGGCAGGGGTAACCGGGAGGGTGCAGCTCTCTTCCACGAATGGTTCGCCGAACTCAACGAGACGGCCGAGAACGGCGGACAGGCCGCCTACGTGTTCGTCATGGGAAGCTTCAACGAAATCCTGAAGACATTCGATCTACCGGTCGTCTTCCCGGAGATCAACTCGCTGCAGACGGCGGTGCGCCGGGTGGCGCACGAGTACCTGGAGGAAGCAGAGGACTACGGCTACTCGCCCGATATCTGCGGTTATGTAAAGGCGGATGTGGCCACACAGCTGCGCGGTGGCGAGCATCCGATGGGGAAGATTCCACCGCCGGCACTGTCGGTGTTGACCAACGCCTGTAACACCTACATCAAGTGGGCCGAGATCTGGGAGAGGTTCTACGACAGCCCGACCTTTACCATCGACGTGCCCGGAACCCGCCAAGCCGGGGGACAGACCTGGAGCGGCAGCTCCGACTTCGAGGCTGATCGCAAGTACGTCGAGGTACAGGTACGAGAGCTGATCGCCGTCTGCGAGGCCGTGACCGGCCGCAAGTTCGACATCGACAAGTTCCGCGAAGTTCTCACCCACGCCAACACCATGAGCCGATCGTGGAATCGGATTCTCGAGCTCAATCGATCCAAGCCGGCTCTGTTCAGCGCCCTCACCGACGGCACCATCTTCCTCGGTGTAGCCAACGGGTTCAGGGGTACAGAAGAGGGTGCACGCTATTTCGAGCGCCTGGTCGAGGAGATGGAGTACAAGGCCGCCAACGGGATCGGAACCGCCATCGAAGAGGAGTACCGCCTCCTGTTTGTCGGAGTGCCGTGCTACCCGATCTTTCGCAGGTTCAATGAGCTCTTCACCGACTGGGGCGGAACCTTTGTCAACTCCACCTACCTTTGGTTTGCATCCGGTGGGACCAATAGGGGATTCGAGTACGACCTGAAGGATCCCATCGCCAGCCTGGCCGAGGGCGTGCTGGTGAACGTACGCGATGCGATGGACGCCATGTTCTTCCAGGACGAGGCGCTGGAACAAATGATTGACGAGTTCGACGCCGACGGAGTGATCTATCACCCGATCAAGAGCTGCCGGACCGTATCCACCGGACTGGCCGACGGGCGCCGCTATCTGACGAAGAACCGCGATATACCGACTCTGTTCTTGGAGTCGGACATGATGGACCGTCGGGTCGTGTCCGAGGCACAGATGAAGAATCGGGTCGATGCCTTCTTCGAAGGCCTGGCTTCACGCCGCCGTCAGGCGTTGGTCGGAACGAAAGGATAAGGAGGCTGTCATGGCATATGCCGCAGGCGTAGACGTCGGCTCGACCCAGACGAAGGCCATCGTCATCGACGAGGACCGCAAGATCGTTGGACGGTCCCTGCTGGATACCGGAGCCAACGTCATCAAGGCCGCCGAGTCGGCGTTTGTGGCCGCCCTGCAGCAGGGCGGTGTCGACGAAGAGGAAGTCGAGTTCGTCGTCGGTACCGGATACGGTAGGTACCGGGTCACCTTTGGCAACACTCAGGTCACCGAGATCAGCTGTCACGGCAGAGGCGCGGTTCACCTGTTCCCGGAGACCCGGACCGTGGTCGACATGGGAGGCCAGGACACCAAGGCGATCAGCGTCAGTCCCGAGGGCGAGATCACCGACTTCTGCATGAATGACAAATGCGCCGCCGGCACCGGCCGCTTCTTGGGCGCCGCCGCCGCCGCGCTCGATATTCCGCTTGACGATCTGGGGCGCGTCTCACTGCAGTCCGACCGACCGATCAAAATCAGCACAACTTGCACCGTATTCGCCGAATCCGAAGTACTGGCCTGGATCGGCAAGGGCAAGAAGATCGAAGACATTCTGGCGGGAGTGCACAAGTCGATTGCTTCCAGGTCGGCTTCGCTGATGCGACGGGTGGGGATCAACGATCAGGTCACCTTCACCGGGGGCGTCTCCCGCAATGAGGGGATGGTGCAGGCACTCGAAGATCGTCTCGGAACTGAGCTCAACATCAGCGACGATTGCCACTACATGGGGGCACTGGGGGCCGCCTTGTTTGCGCACGACCATGTCGTTGCCGGTCGGGCTCCTACCGAAGCCGGGGTCACATCATGACCGTCACCGCCGGAATCGACGTCGGTTCGACCTACACCAAGGTGATCATCCAATCCGACGACGGTGTGATTCTGAGCCGGGCGGCGGCGCCCACCGGTTTTAGGCTTCGGGAGCTGGCGCGGGAGACATACGACCGGGCGCTGGTGGAGGCCGATATCGCCGAATCCGATGTCGAGTACGTGATTGCGACGGGCATCGGGCGGCACCAGGTCGACTTCAAAGATCTGCATGTGACCGATCTGACCGCCGGTGCCCGCGGAGCGAACTTCCTGTTCCCGCAGACGCAAACCATCCTCGATATCGGCGGTCAAACGATGAAGGCGAGCCGGATCGACGATGTCGCCAAGGTCGTCTCGTTCCGCCTCAACGACAAGTGCGCCGCCGGCACCGGCGCCTTCCTCGAGAAGACGGCCCGCTACATGGGGTACACGACCGCCGAGATCGGTCCGCTGCTGTCGACTTCGAAGGAGCCGGTACCGATATCCGGTGTGTGTGCCGTCTTTGCCGAGTCTGAGGTGATCAACCACCTCTCTATCGGAACCGCACCGGCCGACATCATGCAGGGTGCGATTCAATCACTCACGGCGCGAGCGGTGCAGCTGATGAAGCGGGTCAGGGCGGAGCCCGAATTCACATTGGTGGGCGGCATTCTCCGGTTCGAGACGATGAGCCGCTCGGTGAGCGATCTGCTGGAGGCCGAAGTCAACGTCCCGGACCCGGAGACGGTGCAGTTCGTCTCGGCGCTCGGATGCGCCATCCTGGCCCGGCTGAGGCTGAAGAAGCTGGCGGCGGTGTCGGCGGCGTGAGCACGCCCGTCCGGATAACCGGGCTGACCGTCGTCGACGACCCTGAGGTATTGGAGGGCGGCTGGGTTCGTCGCGCGGTGTCTGAAGCTGGACGGGCCGAGGAGCAGTCGCAGCTCTATGCCGAGATTGGCTTCGAGGTGATGAGCCGTCCCCTTGACGATTCGAGTTACGCCGACGAATGCACCGGATGCGCCGGGCCCAGTTCGGTTGTCATCTATACCCGCAGGCCCTCCGACGCCGAGTGATTCACCCGCCACCAAACGCCTCCGGCGTTTGACTCCCCCCAGAGGGGAGGGTTGTCCGATTAGCGCCCTCACGAATCTCGCTGATCACTCTCCCCTTTGGGGGGAGTCAGCGAGTGAAGCGAGCTGGTGGGGGGTTGCTGGTTTGTCAGAGGCCGAACAGGACTCGAACCGTGGAGTCAAATATTAAGCGAGCTGGTGGGGGGTTGCGTGGCAGAGGCCGCCTACAGGTACTGGCCGCCGTCTACCCGGATCACCTGGCCGGTGATGTGCCGGGCGGCATCTGAGACGAGGAACGCGATCACATCGGCGACATCTTCCGGTTCACCGAGGCGACCCAGACAGCTGTCCTTGCGGGCTGCTTCCTGGATCTCTTCGGGTAGCGATGTCGTCATCGGGGTGCGGATCATGCCGGGGGCGACGACGTTGACCCGGATGCCGAAGTGGCCCAGTTCCCGCGCCAACGACTTGGCCAGTCCGTGGAGACCGGCCTTGGAGGCGGCGTAGTTGGCCTGGCCGAACTTGCCGCGTTCGCCGTTGATCGACGATACGAACACGATGGAGCCCCCTCCGGCCTCACGCAGCAGAGGGGTCGCTGCCCGGCTGAGGTAGAACGCCGAATTGAGGTTGACGGCCAGCACCGCATTCCAGTTGTCGTCGGTCATCTTCCACGAAACGCCGTCGCGGGTGATTCCTGCGGCGTGAACGAGAGTGTCAAGGCCTCCAAAAGCTTCGGCTGCGCCGTTTACCGCGTCCGCGCAAGCCTTCGGGTCGGCCAGGTCGCAGGCGAACATCTCGTCGGCACCGGGCGGCGGATTGCCTTGTTGGATATCGGCAACGGCCACCAGGTGGTCTGCCTTGGCCAGCGCGGCCACGGTTGCTTGGCCGATACCTCCGCTCCCACCGCTTACTAGTGCTCTCGCGCTCATGCGTTCTTCCATTCCGGCTGGCGTTTGTCGAGGAATGCTTGGATTCCCTCCACCCCGTCATGTAGTTGGAGAAGTTCATCGAGGTAGATGCGTTCAGCGTTGACCAGACGCTGCTCGATGGCCTGGCGGTGCGGCTCTCGCACTGCCCGAGTAGCCAAACGTAGCGAAGCGGGGGAGCGGGGGCTGAAGTGCGTCGCGACGAACTCGTTCACTGTCTCATCGAGGGTGCCCGCGGCGGCGAGGGTGTTGGCTATGCCGATGCGGTAGGCCTCTTCGGCCGTGAGGTCACGGCCGGTAAGGAGCACGTCCTCGGCGGCGCGACCGGTCAGGAGGGCACTGGCGGCAGGAGCGATCACGCCGAGACGGATCTCGGGTTGGGCCAGCACCGCCCCTTCCTCCACGATGAGGATGCCGCACGCCAATGCCAGTTCAAACCCCCCTCCCAGGCAGCGGCCTTGGACCCCGGCCACGGTTGGGTAGGGGAAGCCGATCAGGTCGCGCACCACTCCGCCGATCGCCTCCAACATCTGGGGTGCGGTAGCCGGTAGGTGTTCTTCGACGCTGGCACCGAACGAGAAGTGCTTTCCTGCACCGCGTAGTACCAGCACCTTGCCCCTGGTGTCGCCGGCGGCGGCCGCGATGGCGGGCCGCAACTCGGCACAAAGGGCCAGGTCGATGACGTTGCCCGGCGGTGAGTCCAGCGTGATCGTGTGGATCCCGCCATCCGGCGATGTGGCGTAGTTCACGACCCCCATCAGGACTGGGGGGAGATGGCGTTGATGAGATCGTCGCCCCAGGTCTCGCCGTTGGCCAGTCGGACGCGGAGATCGATGTAATCGACCTCGCGACCCACCTCGCGGTCGCCGCGGTGGAAGGCCTGGAACCCGGCTTTGGCCTCGGTCATCATGTTGAGGGAGAGCCAAGCGCGGTTGGTCTCCTTGTTCTGGTCCCAGTGTTCCAGCTTCTTCTTGCGCATGGACTCGACCGTCTTGATCGTGCAGTCGGGCATCGTGTAGAGGATCTTGGTCACTATCGCCTCGACGCCGGCGTCGAGCAGTGAGAAGTCGGTCACTCCCGCTTTCAGTGTCGTCTTGCCCGTCGCGAGTTCGTCCCCTTCCTTCATCGTGCCGTGGACGATTTTTCCCCACTCGTCGAGATAGCGATCGGTGATCACCAACGGATTTGGGACGAACTCGTCGTCCACCTTGAGTACGGGGAAGATGTCGTTGACCAGGCCCAAACGCAACGCCTCGTGGGCGCTCCACGGATCGCACAACACGCAAGAAGCCATCGCCTGAGTAAAGCCGACGTACAGGTGGAGGAAGTCTGTCGAGCCGCCGTCGGGCGCAGAACCGTGCTTGGGCCCCGCCTGGCCAAAACGGGCCAGGTCGCTGGCGACGGTGAAGTCGCACGCCATCCCAATCTCTTGGCCACCGCCGATCCGCATGCCGTTGACCCGGTTGATCACCGGCTTGTCGCAGCTGAGGATCGCCGAGACCATGTCGTTGAACAGCCGCATGTATTGGCGGTACTCGCCGGGACGTCCGGCGTAGTACTCGGAGTACTCCTCGGTGTTGCCCCCGGTACAGAAGGAGCGATCACCTGCGCCGGTGAACACCACGGCCACCGCGGCCCGGTCCACCGAGGCCCGCCGAAAGGCGAGGATCGTGTCCTTGACCGTCTCGGTCGTGTAGGAGTTGAGCTGCTCGGGATTGTCGAGCGTTATCCACACCGAATGGAGTCCTTCCACCGGTTTCCCCGCCGAGTCGAAGACCGGCTTCTCTTCGTAGCGGACTTCGGTGAGTTCCCGGTCCGGGACCAGATCGTGGTTCTTAAACTCCATGGGCTCCATTCCTTTCACGGTATGAGAATCGAACGGCGGGGGTCCGATCCGTCGCGGGCTACTGCCAGCGCCGACTCGACCTCGGCCATCGGGATCTTGCGGGTAAACGGGAGAAGGTCTACTTGCCCTGAGGTGACCAGACTTATTGCCTCGGGATAACGCTCCGGGGGGCACCCCCATGAGCCAAAGGCATCGGCATCGAAGGCCATGAGGTTGGAGAGGCGAATCGACACCTTGTCCATGGTGAATCCGACCACCGCCAGCGTGCTGGCGGGACCGAGCATCCCGAAAGCAGATTCCTGGCCGGGGGCAGTTCCGGAGCACTCGAAGATCTTCCATCCGGTGGATGGGGCACCTAGGGCCGCCGCATGCTCTCGGACGGCATCGCGTGCTTCACGTGGCGTCATTCCCATCGAATTGATGGTGGCGGCTGCTCCGTGGTCGAGCAGTGGAGCAAGTCGGGAATCGTCGACATCGACGGCAATTACGGTGGCACCTGAAGCTGCCGCCACCTGGACCGCGTACGAGCCGACGCCACCGGTCCCGATCACGATGGCTAGATCCCCTTCGGTGACACCAGCCCGTCGCACTGCCTGCAGCGGTGTGGTCACGGCATCGGCAACCACTGCAATGTCGGCTAGCTGGTAGCCGTCGGGGAGAGAATCGACTTCGGCCAGGCCGACCGCCGGCAGGGTCACATGCGTGGCGAATCCACCATCGAGGTCGTTGCCGGGCATCTTCTGGCGTTTGCAGACGTTGCCCCGGCCGGAGGCGCACAGGTCGCACTCTCCGCATGGAATGACGGCGGGCACCAGTACATCCCTACCGATCCAGTTCTCGGCGTCGGTTCCCGCTTCGATCACCGTACCCACGATCTCGTGCCCGAGTACCAGGGGCAGAGGCGCCTTGGTGGTCACATGACCGTCGGCAAATCCGAGGTCGGTGTGGCACACGCCGCACCCGGCGACTTCGATCAGAACTTCGCCCGACGCCGGCTCGCGCCCGGCACCCGGCACTCTTTCCAGCGGCTTGTCCGGTTCGATCAGGCGCCACGAGTAGCGATCGACAGTCATCTCGGCGTCGGCTCCTCTCAGGGAGAGGCCATGTTCTCACATGCTTCGGGGGCTTCGATCGGCTGATGTCCGGTGTGATGCGGCGGTGTGGTTACTGTGCTCCGATGAGCGACACTGCAACCGAAATTCTGCGAGCCGAACACCGGCTCATTCTGGAAGTGACTTCGGTCCTGGAGCGAGTCTTGGACTCCGGAGACGACGATCACGATGTCTTAGGCGACTGTGTCACGTTCTTTCGTCTCTTCGCCGACGCTTGTCATCACGGGAAGGAAGAGGATCTTCTGTTCCCCGCTCTCGAGCAAGAAGGGATGCCGGTCGACGTTGGCCCCATCGCAGTCATGCTGGAGGATCACCGGATCGGGCGCCACTTCGTTGCCGGGATGGCCGATGCGCTGCCGGGTGCCGCCAGCGGTGAGGCTGTCGCCGCCGCCGAGTTCGCCGAGGCGGGGCGGGGGTGGATCGAACTGATCCGGCAGCACATCGCCAAGGAGGACGGGATCCTGTTCGAGATGGCCGATGGGATGGTCGTCGGTCCGTCCTGCAAGGACCTGTGCGCAGCGTACGACGAGGTCTGTGCCCGCCGCTTTGAGGGGAAGACGCTGGAGGATCTGGAGGCTTTGGCCGAGAAGCTGCGAGGTCGCTACCCGGCGGTCTGAGAGTCGAGCAGGGCCAGGATGCCGCCTGCAGCCAGGATTTCCCGCATTTCGGGGGGAAGTGACTCTCCTTGCAGGCTGGTCTTGCCATCGACCGAAGCGATGGTGCCCTCTGACAGGTCGATCGCAACCTCATCGCCATCGGCGAACCTCTCGTGGACCCCGTCACAGATCAGAACCGGGAGCCCGATGGCTACCGCATTTCGCATGAAGAGCCGCGACAGCGATTCAGCGACGACGCAAGCAATGCCGAGTACCTTGAGGTTTTCGGCCGCCGTCTCTCGGCTCGATCCGCATCCGAAGTTTCTCCCTGCAATCACCACATCTCCGGGACGAACCTCGGAGGCGAAGCCGGGGCTGACCGACTCCAAACAGTGGAGCATTCGTACTTCGACAGGATCCACCGCGTATGTGCCGGGCGACAACAGGTCGGTACTTATGTCGTGGTCGAACTTCCAGGCTCGACCGCGCATCACGTTGTCGATATCAGACATTTGCCGGCACCTCCCTCGGGTCGGCGATACGTCCGGCCAACGCCGAAGCGGCGACGGTCTCGGGCGATGCCAGGTAGAGCTCGGCTTGGGGGCTCCCCATCCGTCCGGCGTAGTTGCGGTTGTGGGTGCCGATGCAGCGTTCTCCTGGACCGAGCAGCCCACCGTGGCCGCCGAAGCATGGGCCGCATCCTGAGGGCAGGACCGATGCGCCGGACTCGATCAACGTGGCGATCACCCCCTCTTCCATGGCCTGCATGAGGACCGTGCGCGATGCGGGCGCCACCAGGAGGCGCACCCCGGTGGCGATCTTGCGACCCTGGAGTACCGCGGCGGCGGCCCGCAGGTCCTCGATCCGACCGTTGGTGCACGAACCGAGAAACGCCT
>Ga0255057_10000411_pt1 | contig 24506 bp, 32 predicted proteins | sample Cases_109_6_MG_FD_189022 | JGI IMG/M metagenome (GOLD analysis project Ga0255057, IMG submission 189022) | Seawater microbial communities from Amundsen Gulf, Northwest Territories, Canada - Cases_109_6 | ecosystem: Environmental > Aquatic > Marine > Gulf | place: Canada: Northwest Territories... | reverse complement strand
ACCGCTGGTTATCCGTCCTTCGGCGACGAATCCCAGTCCTGGAAGTCTTCGCCGGCAAGCTCGGAGAGGATGTCGACCGCCGCTGTAGCGCCGGCACCGGCGGAAATGATCGCCTGGCTCCGCTTGGGGCGGATCGAGCGGCCGACCACATAGACCCGCGGTAGCGATGAACGGAAGTCGGCATCCACCGTGATGCTGCCATCAGGCGCCTCGGCGAGGCCCAGACTGCGGGCTAGTTCGGGCGAGCGACCTTCGGACAGGATGAGGTAATCGGACCGAAGCGTTTCCCCGTCCTCCAAGTCAAGTACGAACTCCTCGTCGTCGACTTCGATCGCTGCAACCCGGGCCGGATTGAGCTCGGCGCCTGCAGCCTGTACTTGGGCGCGGGCTGCGGCCTGGAACTCAGAGCCGGGAATCGCAGACACACCGAGGTAGTTGTGTAGAAGGGCGAAGTGGACCGCCGTCTTGTCGTCTCCGAATACCACCGCCGTGTGGCCGTTCTTGGCGATGAAGAGCGCGGCGCTGAGCCCACCCGGCCCGTCTCCGACGATGGCGACAGATGCCATTGGGTTTACCTCCCATATATGGTCTGACTAACACAACCGAGGAATCATGAGCGATCTTCCAACTACAGATGCCGAGTGGCGCCAACGGCTGGCACCGGAACGATTCCACGTACTTCGTGAGGGCGGCACGGAGCGGCCCTTCACGGGGGTCTACTGGGACGACAAGACGGACGGGATGTACCGCTGTGCGGGGTGTGGCGCCAAACTCTTCGAGTCCTCCACCAAGTACGACAGCAGATCGGGATGGCCCTCGTTTACGGTGCCGGTAGAGGGCGCGGTCGACACCAAGGAAGATCGCAGCTTGGGGATGACCCGCACCGAGGCCACGTGCGCCGCCTGTGGAGGTCACCTCGGTCATGTGTTCCCAGACGGTCCCGGACCTGAAGGTCTCCGCTATTGCATCAACAGTGCTTCGCTCGATCTGGACGCCACCGAGTGACGGACCTGGTCACGGGAGCAGACGGGAATTTGCGGTGTGCGTGGTCGGGTGGCGACGAACTCTACGACGCATATCACGATTTCGAGTGGGGGAGGGGAGTGGCGACAGATCGCCGCCTCTTCGAGAAGATCGTGCTGGAGGGATTCCAGGCCGGACTGGCCTGGATCACGATTCTCCGCAAGCGGGAGCGATTCCGCGAGGTGTTCGTCGGATTCGATGCGGTGCTGGTCGCCGAGTTCTCCGAAGCGGAGGTGCTGCAGTTGCTCGATGACCCTGGAATCGTCCGACACCGCGGCAAGATCGAGGCAACCATCAACAACGCCGTTCGGGCCCTCGAGATGATCGAGGAATTCGGTTCGATAGCAGCCTATGTGTGGCCCTTGGCGTCATCGTCGGATGCGGCCGCGCCTGCGGCCTTTTCCGACATCGCGGCTCAGACCGAGGCATCGGCCGCACTCTCCAAGGATCTCAAGCGGCGCGGCTGGAAGTTCGTTGGTCCGACGACGATGTACGCCTTCATGCAGGCCATGGGGCTGGTGAACGACCACCTGGCGGGGTGCTGGGTCCGAGACGCCTGTGAGGCTGAGCGGGCCCCGCTGCTGGAGCGCTACCGAGCCCTCCCTGCCGGCCAATAGACGAACGCCGCAGGCGCTCCCTCAGTGATCGTGACCGGCGTGCTCGTGCTGGTGGTCTTCGTCGGTCTGCTGCTCGGCGATCTGGCGATGGACCTGCTCCATATCGACTTCCTTGATCCTTGAGATCAAGTTCTCGAACGTTTCGGCGGGAAGGGCCCCAGCTTCGCTGTAGAGCACGACGTTGTCCCGAAACACCATGAGGGTTGGGATGGAGCGCACGTCGAAGAATCCGGCCAGTTCGGATTGGGCTTCAGTATCGACCTTTCCGAAGACAATGTCGGAGTGCTGTTCGGAAGCTTCCTCGAAGGTCGGACCAAAGCCACGGCACGGGCCACACCATTCGGCCCAGAAGTCGACGATCACCGTGTCGTTGTCGTTGATCGTTGCTTCGAAATTGTCCTTGGTCAGCTCGACGGTAGGCATGATTCTCTTTCAGAGTTGTTGGTGAGTGTCGGTGGTGAAACCATGAACAGGGTGGCGACATTCCCACCGAATTCATGATCGAGGTGATAGTTTCGCCACTGTGACAGAACGACGTCGCAAGCAGACTGTCTGTCCGTGGTGCGGGGGCGTGGTCCATCAGCCCGCCACCGGCCGCCCGCGGACATATTGCCGCGCTTCACACCGTCAGCGCGCCTACGAGGCACGGCGCATCGGGTGGCGCGCCGGGTTGGGACCGGGCGAAGCGATCGTCGCCACGGACGCTCTGGCCGACCTCGGAGATCGGATCACGGTGCTCGAAGCTGCGCTGGAAGACGTCGGGGAGGATCTTGGCGTCGACCACAGCCTCCAGGCGTATCGCGCCGCTCTCAATCACCTCCACGCCGCCGCCTCCCGTCTGGTCGATCATCGGCTCCCGATCAGGGCGCTGGCACCACCGCGGCCTGACGGTACTCAGTAGGGCTGTACCTAACGCCCATAATCCACGTTATGTCAAGTTAAGGTTTGGGTTGGTACTTGCAACCACAATCGGCAACGGGGAGCCTTCTTTCTGACGGTCCCCGATCGTGCTCCTACAGGTCCAGGAGCGCCCGGAGGCGCTGGAGCGCTTCAGGAAACGTTTCGGGCGTGTAATTGAAACCGGCGATCACGATCTCATCGACCCCTGCAGCCTGGTAGGCGTCGATCTGATGCCGGATCTGGTCGGTAGTTCCGACAAGACCGCCCCGATCCCCCATGGCGCTGCGGGTCGAGGCTGCTTCCTCCTGGTCGTCCACGAAGATGAGGAAGGCATTGGCCGAAAGAGACACTTCGGCGGGATCGCGGTCGGCGTCGCGGCAGTGCTGATCAAGAACCGCCCTCTTGCGGGTCATCGTGTCGGGCGTGCCCCACATGTTCGAGTGCGTGGCGTATCGGGCCGCTGTACGGAGCGTGCGGAGCTCGCCGCTCCCACCGATCAATAGCGGCATCGGGTCCTGGATCGGTTTTGGCTCCAACGGGGCATCGATCAGTTCGTAGTGAGCTCCCTCGACGGTCGATCTGGGGCCGGCGGACATGAGAGCCGTGATCACTGCCGCCGCTTCTTCCAAACGGTCGGAAAACTCGAGGGGCGTCGGGTACGGGATGCCGTAGCGGCGGTGTTCGTTCTCCTGCCAGCCGGACCCGAGTCCGAGTAGCAGCCGACCGTTCGAGATGTGGTCGATCGTGGCTGCCATCTTGGCGAGGACGGCCGGCTGGCGGTAGGTGTTGCCGCTCACCAGGACTCCGAGCCGGACCCGCGGGATCAGGCCTGCCAGGGCCGCCACCAGGCTCCAGCCCTCGTGCACCGGATCCAGTTCTGGATCCTGTCCCGGCTCTGCCTCGTTGCCGTAGCCTCCCTCAGGAGGCATGAAATGGTCGGGGATCCAGATTCCGTCCCATCTGGTGGCCTCGACGTGGCGGCACAGTCCGAGAATCTGGTCCCAAGAACGACCGCTGCTGACCCAAACGCTATATCGCACCAGGCGACGCTACCGGCTCCCGTCCTCGAGTTCATCCGTCGGTGACCTGACCTCCGGTTCTGATCCGAGGATTGCGGCTCGGCGCACCGCATCGCGGCCGAACCGATTGCGAGCCTCATCGACGGCGGCATCGAGATCGTGGTGCCGGAGATTGTCGATCGACCCGGCGCGCGTGACAGCTTCCTCTCCGAGGTCGACCAGGTCGAGCTCCATCTGGATGTGGGGCGCCTTGTGGAGCATCGAGACCGAGATGCCGACCAGCGTCACCTCTCTGCCCTCACCACGTTCGGCCACCAGGGCATCGGCGAGCGCCGTGGCCTGGTGGTGGATCGCAGTGGTTTCAGCGATGGGGCCAGGGAGGGTCACCGCCCGGGTGACGGCAGACATGTCGTCGAATCTGACCCGCACCGTGATGCGACGGCCGGCGCGTTCCTTTCGTCGCAGCCTGGTCCCGATCCGTTCCGCCAGCGAGAGCAAGCGTTGATGGCGCACCTCGAGGTCGGTGGCGCGCCCGGCGCTCTGCGCCCCGACGGAGCCGGCCCCCTTGCGCCTCTCGACCGGACGCGAATCGATGTTGTTGGCCAGGCGCCACAGATGGGGGCCCCAGTGATCGCCGAGCCACGCCTCGAGGGTCTCGGGACGAAGCTGCGCAAGTTGGCCGATCGTCGTGATCCCGTACTGAGCGAGTCGGCCCTCCCCCACCGGCCCCACGCCCCAGAGGTAGGTGACCGGCAACGGATGGAGGAACTCGGTCTCTCGTCCGGGAGGGACCACGACCAGGCCGTCTGGCTTGGCGACCCGGCTGGCGATCTTTGCCAGATGCTTGGTAGACGCCACTCCGACCGAAATCGGAAGTCCGACCTCGTCGCGTACCCTCTGGCGTAGCGACCGGGCCATGTCGGCCGGCGATCCGAACAGGGCGACAGAGCCGCCCACTTCGAGGAATGCCTCATCGATCGAGATTGCTTCTACCAGCGGCGTGTATCGCTCGAAGATCTCCATGACCTGCTTGCTGCTGGCCACGTACTCCTCAAAGCGTGCCGGGACGATCCGCAGGTCGGGGCAGCGTCGACGCGCCTCGGCACCGTTCATCGCCGACCGGACTCCGAAGCGCCGCGCCTCGTATGTTGCCGCCAGGATCACTCCCCCGCCGACCGCCACCGGTAGTCCCCGGAGTGACGGATCATCTCGAACGGCGACCGACGCGTAGAAGGCGTCGAGGTCGGCATGCAAGATTGTCGCCGCGCTGCACATCGGCCAAGTATGGCGACGAGGTACGACCCGGGTCGATGATCTCGCTCACCAGATGCGCCACCGGGCCCTCCGGATCGTCGAGCGGGTTACCGCCCCCTATCGGCTGATCTGACCGATCTCGGTCAGGCTGTGAGAGTGGGGCTTGCGACCTCGAACACGGCGGCGGCGTATTGGCGCAGCTTCGTCGCTGCATCCGGGTCTTTGGCGAGACCGGCATAGTCGAGCTTGCTTCCCTGCCAACCCTCGATGTTCCACACGGCCCCATGCGGAAGATCATTGGTCGGGAGGTCCTCTTCGAATGGCCACGGGTTCGAGTAGAAGTAGGGGTCACCCGTTGGGTAGAAGCCCAGATTGAGCTGCGAGGGGTATTCCTGCATCTCGCCGTCCTCCTCGTAAGTCTCGACCCTGGTGCCGAACCATTCGAAGGAGAGGTCAAACCCATGCGGCCAGAGCTGGAGCGGGCTCACCGAGCCGTCGAGTGACGATCGGTGCTCCTCGAACACCGAGGCTACGTTGCTCAGAGCCTGCCAGAACGTAGATGCATGAGCCCTGTCGTAAGCGCGCGGCTCATCGTTTTCGAACTTCTCCCGGTCGTACTCGCCGGTCAAACCAAAACTCGCAGCCGCTTCAATGAGACGATCGGCGAACTCGGTCCCGGTATTGCCCGCCGTCATGTCGAACTCGATCACAGCACCGTCTGACGGCTCGATCACCACGACATGACGGTCGAAATCCATCCGTACCCGCATCTCGCCACCATCGGGAAGCGGGATGGGCTCGGTCACGAGACCGGTGGATGTCACCTTGAGGCTGGCATGCCACCACTTGGGGTGGGCCGGAGCGTGGGTGCGCGCCAGAGCACTCACTCCGTGAGAATATGCGTGGAGAGTGGCCCGGGTCGGTTCCCAATCTGACGGAAATTCGGGGAGAAAGTCTCCGGCGGTGGCCATGTTCGATCCTCTCAATGGTTCGCACCCTCAACAGCGCCCTTCCGGACCTTCTTCCCGACACTTGGAGCATCCGCCGGTAGGCGGGGTGCTCTGGTGTCGTTCTCAGGGTTCTGCAATACGGCCCGGGGCCAACTCCAGGTCCAACAAGATCGACTACCCGGGAAGAATGACGCCTCGTTGACCGTTCGACTACTCAGCACGAAGAAAGGACCACATGTCGGTTGATGCCGCCAACGCAGGACTCCTCGCACTTCGCCTGGTGCTGGGGGTCGTCTTCATCGCTCACGGAGTGAAGCATTTCATGAATCGTCAGAAGACGATCAATTGGACCGCGTCAATTGGGTTCAAGAGTCCGGGTATCCAGTGGGCGTTCATGACGTTTGCCGAAATCGGCATCGGGTTGGGCCTCGCCCTTGGCCTGCTGACGTCTTTCGCCGCCGCCGGCTTGGTGTCGATGATGGTCGTTGCGTACTGGACCGTTCATCGAGTGGCCGGCTTCTGGGTCTCAGCACGACCCGATGAAGGGTATGAATACGTTCTGGTGCTCGTGGTGGCTGCGGTCGCACTGGCGATCATGGGCCCCGGAGAATGGGCGGTCGATGATGTGCTGGACATTGCGACTTCGCTCGACGAAGGGGTCGGGGCTTTGATCGCGGTCGGTGGCCTCGTTGCGGCAGTGCTGCAACTCGCAACCTTCTACCGTCCGACTTCTGACCCAACGCCTAAGGATTAAGGACTAGTTGAGTCGCGGGTCGTCGGGATATGTCCGGTACCGGTTGAGCGGTCCGGACTGCCGGGCGAATACGGCTCTCCACAACCCACCCGGATCGCCCGTCAAGACGTCGGCCGGTGAGTTGGTGACGGTGAACCAGCCCCCGGCGGAGATCTCGGCCTCGAGCTGACCGACTTCCCACCCAGCGTATCCGGCGAAGACCCGCAGGGACTCGGGGTCGGCGCCGGAGGCGGCTTCGGTATCGAGCACTGTGATTTCGGTGTCGGTCACCCCGAGGACCAACCCGTGCTCCACCATGACCGGGCCGCCGTGGAACACGACGGCCGGCATTGCAGCCGCTTGCGAGAGATCTGGCAGAACGTCTGTCACCGGGATATCGGTGGGGCGGTTGAGGATGAGTCCGGCCGCACCGTCGGTGGTGTCGAACAGGTAGACGACCGTGGCGTCGAAGTTCGGGTCCAGCATCCCCGGGACCGCCACCAGGAGTTGACCGTGATCCATCGGCCAATCATCCCATGTGGCCGGACGCTCAGGCGAGCAGCGCCCGTGCCTGCTCTACCCAGTTGTCACCACGGATCCGATCCGGATACACGGGCATCGCAGCACCTAGGCGGTCGATGTCGTGGTCCGAGAGGGCTGCGATCTCCGCCACCGACGTTATCCCGGTCATCGCCAGGATTCCGGCGATGACCGGACCGATTCCCTTGATGGCGGTCACCGGGATCGGTCCTGTAGCCACCGGTTGGGTCCGTCCTCGCTTTTGGAGGTGTCGTTCCTTCTCGGCGACAACGGTGCGCAAATGCGCCACCTGGTCCTTGAGTCTGGCGGTTGCCTCCGCAACAGAACTGGCGACTCGAGTTCGCATCATGTGATCCCACTCGGCGTAGGTGGATATCGCGGTTTGAGGATCGACGACCGATTTGCCCTCGAGTTCGGCCTCGAGTTCGGCGATGCGCTTATCACGCTCTCCAATTTGCCCGTGGAGCTGCTCGAGGCCTGCGATGCGGTCGCGGGATGCCTTCCGCTCGGCCGACCTCGCTGCAGTGAGGCCGGCCAATTGGCTCTCCAGGTCACGTCGTGCCGCCTCCGATGCGATCAGACGATCGGCCACCTCTTGGGAAATGCTCGGGTCCGGTGATGGCTCACGCTGCGGTTCGGCGCGTTGTGAGCGCAGCTGGTCGAGTTCTGTCTGCAAGTCCTGATGCGCTCGCTCCAGCGCAGCAAGCTGGGATTGGAGCCGACTCACCTGCTGGGCGGTGGCACTCAGCTCGTCTCTCTCCGCTACGGCTGCCGCCAGTCGCTGCTTGAGATCTTCGACGGATTCGAGGTCCTGCTCGACGTCCGCCTTGGCCCGTTGCGCCCGTTCCAGGTCTCCTTCGAGCCCGGCGACTCGTGTAGACGCCTCGTCGTAGTCGGCCCGGAGTCCGGCGAGTTCGCGATCGGCCGCACCGAGCCTGGTTCGTAGATCGTCGAGATCTGCACCGAGTCGATCGACTTCGTGTTCGGCCTTGCCGAGCGCGACCGTGCTGCGATCGAGCCGCTGCGCGGTCGCCGTGACAGCCCATGCAGCCTCGCGTTCCCCGATCCGCAAGGATTCGATGGAGGCGCGCGCTGTCCGCAACTCGCTTCCAAGTTCGGCAGTCGAACGGCGCGCTCCCCGTCGGCCGTGTCGGGCCCTGAGCCAGAGGAGTGAGGTCAGCAGCAGCAGGACTCCGAGCCCGGCAGCGGTGATGAGCATTGGGTCCACGAACCGAGTGTACGGGCCCGCTCAGCGGCGCGTCGCTGCAGCGAGGAGTAGCTTTCGCGGCATGATCGTCCGCAAGGGTTCGAAGGAGGACTTGCTGGGAATCGGGCGCGTCGCCGAAGCTGCCCATTGGGCGTCCTACGAGGGGCTGCTTCGACCCGAGACGATCGGCAGGCTGGTGCTGCGTGAATTCTCGCCGTCGGTACTGGCGAGGCGCTTGCTGCGGGGCGGTGTGATGGTGGCTACCGCCTCGGACGAGATCGTCGGATTCGCCGACGGCGAGATCACTCCAGATGCCGTCCACGTGAACGCGATTGCAACCGATCCGACGCAACGCCGTCGCGGCATCGGGACTGCGCTTCTGGCAGGCGTGCGGGAGCTGTCCGACGACCTCCCAACGGCCGCCGATGTTCTGCTCGGCAATCTCGAGGGGGAACAGTTCTTGGAGGTCAACGGGTTCGTTCCCGGTGAGATTCAACATGGGTCACTCTTTAGCGAGGACGTGGTCGAACGACGGTGGTGGCGCGAGGCGATCGCCGATCTCGAGGGGGAGCTGAAGGCCACTTCGAGCGGATAGCCACCAGGGCCTTCGGGAGCGGATCATCGGCTTCCCGAAAGGTCCCAGCCGGTGGGCAGCGCCGGTGGGCTGGGCACTAGCCTCCCAAGACCATGTCCCCAGAAGAACTACGGATCCTTCCCAAGGTCCTCCTCCATGACCACCTCGATGGCGGGCTGCGGCCTCAAACCATTCTCGAACTCGCAGAGATCGGCGGCTACGACCGACTCCCGTCTCGGGATCTCGATGAGCTGACAGATTGGTTCTTTCAAGGCCGATCGGCGTCTCTGGAGCGCTACCTCGAAGCGTTTGCGCACACGGTGGGCGTCATGCAGACTGCCGCCGCGATCGAGCGCGTCGCCTACGAGGCCACCGAAGACCTCGCAGCTCAAGGCGTTGTCTACGCCGAAATGCGTATGGCACCGTCGCTGTGTACCGACCGCGAGCTCAATAGAACCGACGCAATCGCCGCCATGCTCGCCGGGATGAGCCGTGGCGAGGCCGAATTCGGGTTACCGGTTCGACTGATCGTGGACGCCATGCGCCAGGATTCCGATTCGAGCGAGGTGGCCCGCGCCGCCGTCGAATTCGCCGGCGAAGGCGTTGTCGGATTCGATCTCGCCGGCCCCGAAGCCGGCTATTCGGCCCTGGAACATCGCAGGGCATGCGAGATTGCTCTCGAGGGTGGGCTCCATCTGACCATCCACGCCGGCGAGGGTGATGGGGTGCAGAGCATCGTGGGAGCGATGGAGGTCGGCGCCGAGCGGCTGGGCCACGGCGTGCGACTGGTAGAGGACATCGATGTTGTGGCCGGGGAGGCTGAGACGCTGGGCCCGGTCGCGCAGACCGTTCTCGATACCGGGCTGACGCTCGAGATCTGCCCCACCTCCAACCTGCACACGGGTGTGTTCCCGGATGCGAGGTCACATCCACTCGGGCTGCTCCACCGGGCCGGTTTTACGGTGACGATAAGCACCGATAATCGCCTGATGAGCAGGATCAGTCCAACCGACGAGTTCGCGTTCGCCGTGGAGCATCACGGATTCGATGTGCAGGACCTGGAACTGGTGACCATGCGGGCGATCGACGCTGCGTTTTGCGATCAGGGGACCAAGGATCGTGTCGCCGCCACGGTGATGGCCGGATACGCGCCGGCCGGAGCCGAGTAGGCAGCTGGCTACGCCTCTCAGATCCGCGAATCGATCCAATTGGAGACGCTCGACACCGCCAGGGTCCCGCCTTCCTCATTGAAGGATTCGTGCCGGAAGCCGTCGAAGACGTTGCGAGTCGAATCGGCCAGGTCGGTATACGGCTCCGAGAAACTCGGATCGATGATGGTGTCGTCGCCACCATGGATCACCAGCGTCGGCATCGAGATGGCATGCAGAGAAGAGCGGCCTCGCTCCATCGCATTCAGGAGCTCGACGCCGAGACGGATGGTGGATTTGCCGAAGACCAATGGGTCGGCAAAGTAGCGCTCCCCCACGGTCGGGTCGCGGCTGAGCTGGTCTCCGTCGAGACCGTTCGACACCGTGAGCTTCGGAAGCACTCGAACCAGGAGCCGGGCCATAGCTACTTTCGCCCTCGGTAGGTCGGCGTCGATCGCGGGTGCCGACAGAATGAGCAGGTCGGGCTGAGGATGGTCTGTGACTGCGTAGAGGGAGGCGATGAGTCCTCCCATGGAGTGACCGAGCAACACGACGGGTATGTCGAGCTGGCGGGCGGCGGTGAGGTCGTCGATGAGGTCGGTCGAATAGTCGGAGAAGTCTGCGACATCGCCGCGTCTACCTCCGGACTTGCCGAAGCCCCGCAGATCTGTGCCCCGAACGTCGAAGCCCCGCTCTGCCAGCGCGGCACCGACGTGCTCGTACCGACCCAGGTGCTCTGCCACACCGTGGACGAGCACGATCGCGGCGCGCGGGGATGCTGCGTTCCAATGGCGGGTGGAGAGGATTACTCCATCGTGCCCGCTCCTGGTACCGGTGGTTGCCGTCATGTTGCCTCCTTGCACGCCAGAGCTGCTCCGATTATCCCTGCATGGGTGCGAAGTGCCGCCGGATCGAGTGTGGCGCCAGCCTGGAGTCGGTCGAGAAATTCTGCATGTTCCTGGCTGATCCCCCCGCCGAGAACCATCGGGTCGATGTGGAGCTCGCTCGCGGTGAGGTCGAGGAGCGTCCCCTCGAGGCCGCTTTCACCGACATCGATTCCGAGTGCGGTGCTCAAGGTGCCATGTGCCAGGTGAGCACCGGGTGGCGAGCCGCCAAGGCATCGTCGGTGCGGGTGATCGGCGTGTGATGAGGCGCGGCAAGTAGATGCTCGGCGTCGGTGTGCGCCGACTGGGCGATGGCGTTCAACGCCTGAGCGAGGGCCTCGACCGTCTCCGGAGATTCCGTCTCGGTTGGTTCCACCATCAGGGCTTCGTCCACCACCAGCGGAAAGTACATCGTCGGAGCGTGGAATCCATGGTCGAGCAGGGCCTTGGCCACGTCCATCGCACGGACGCCGGTGGCCCGCTTGAGAGCGGCGGCAGAGGCCACGAATTCGTGCATGCACGGTGCCGGGAACGGGATCTGGTAGTCATCGCTGAGGAGAGATGCAAGGTAGCGGGCGTTCAGCACCGAGCGCTCGGCGACACGGCGGAGACCGTCACCACCGAGTGCCCGCATGTAGGTGAGGGCGCGCAGCACGACGAGGAAGTTGCCGTGATTGCCGTGTACTCGACCAATCGAGTCGGCCGGTTGCACCCAGTCGATGGCGTCACCGACTCGTTCGGGCACGGGACCGGGGAGGAATCGGGCCAAGTGGTCGACGACTGCCACCGGGCCGGCACCGGGGCCACCGCCACCGTGGGGTGTGGCGAAGGTCTTGTGCAGGTTGGAGTGCACGATGTCGAATCCCATGTCGCCGGGACGTGCGATGCCGAGAATCGCGTTCAGATTGGCTCCGTCGTAATAGACCAGGCCGTCCACATCATGGATGATTCTTGCGATCTCGACGATTTCCTCTTCGAACAGACCGAGCGTGTTCGGGTTGGTGAGCATGAATCCGGCGACTTCGTCATCCACTGCATCTCGGAGAGCATCGACGTCGACCAGTCCGCGGTGATCGCTCGGAATCTGGCGGACCTGGTAGCCGGCCAGCGAGACCGAGGCCGGATTGGTGCCGTGAGCGGAGTCGGGGATCACCACTACTCCGGGTGCGCGACCTTGCGACTCGTGATATGCCCTCATGATGAGCAGCCCGGTCATCTCGCCCGCAGCCCCGGCCGGCGGCTGGAAGGTGGCTCGGGCCATTCCGGTGAGTTCGCACAGAATCTCTTCGATCTCGAGCAGAACCTCCAACGCACCTTGCGTGAGCCCCGCCGGAGCCGCCGGATGCAGGTCGCGGAAGCCGGGATGCTCGGCGGCCCAGTCGCAGATCTTGGGATTGTACTTCATGGTGCACGATCCGAGCGGGTAGGCACCCAGATCCACGCCAAAGTTTCGGTGCGCCAATCGGTTGACATGGGCCACGAGGTCTCGTTCCGACACCTCGGGGAGGGCCGGAGGGACGTCGACGGCCTCTGGAAGGACGATGTCGCTCGCCGGCACGTCGAGCGCCGGAAAGGATGAGGAGCGCCTCCCTTCGACCGAGAACCTATCGAGAGTGGGCTCCTCTCCCCCGCCGATCAGGGGCATCGAACCAGCGCGACCGGCGGCATCAGTCATCTGCCAGCACCTCCTCGAGCGCCGCCACATATCCATCGAGGTCGGTCACCGAGCGTCGCTCCGTCACCGCGATGAGCAATCCCCCGCCGAACTCCGGGTAATCGTCCGACAGCGGGATCCCGGCCAGATAGCCCCGGTCGGCCATCTGCTCGATGACCAGATGTGGATCGGACGGCGTCAGGATGGCGAATTCTCTGGCAAATGATCCATCGGGCGTCGCCAGCTTGACACCCGGCAGTTGCTGGAGGCGCTTTGCCAGGTAGTGCGCCTTCTGCACCGATTGGCTACCGACGTCGGCGAGCCCGGCAGGACCGAGCCAGGCCAGATGAATTGTCGCTGCGATTGCGTTGAGCGACTGGTTGGTGCAGATGTTCGACGAGGCCTTTTCACGGCGGATGTCTTGTTCCCGCGCTCGAAAGGTGAGCGTGTATGCAGTTCTTCCTTTGGTGTCGACGGTCTTGCCCACGAGCCTTCCGGGAATCTTCCGCATCAGTGCCTCCGACACCGCGAAGACACCCAGAACCGGGCCACCGAACGACATGGGGTTGCCGTACGGCTGTCCCTCGGCAAACGCAATATCAAACCCGGCATCGCCCGGACTGCGGAGCACGCCGAGGGTCATGGGGTCGATTTCGGCTATCGCCAGCGCATCGTTCTCTGTGGCCACGCGGCGAGCCGCTTCATAGTCCTCGATCACGCCCAGATAATTTGGCTGCGACATGACGATTGCCGCCGGCTCCGGAGCGCCTTCGGCCGTCCACGCGGTGTGGCCGCCGACGAGCGGATGTTCTACCACTTCGATGCCGCGGGCGTGGGCAAAGGTGGCGATGATCTCCCGGGTGTGGGGATGCACCCCACGCGATACCCAAACCGCAGAACGCTTCTTGTGTGCCACGGCGAGGTTTATTGCTTCCGGGCCGCTGGACGGGCCGTCGTACAACGAGGAATTCGCGACCGGGAGACCGGTCAGGGTGGCGATCATCGACTGGTATTCGAACAACATCTGCAGCACGCCTTGCGACAGCTCGCTCTGATATGGCGTGTACGACGTGACGAACTCGGGACGCATCGTCAACGAACGCACCACCGGCGGGAGATAGTGGTCGTAGATGCCGCCACCGGCGAAGGTCACCAGCTCAGAACGGTTGAGGGCCCCCAGGTGGTTGATGTGGTCCATCACCTCCATCTCCGACAGAGGGGCGGGAAGATCCAGCGGCGCAGCAGGCCGGACCGCATCGGGGAGATGGGCAAAGAGGTCCGAGATTTCTGTGAGGTCGAGGTGATCCAGCATCCGGGCGACATCGGCGGAGGTGTGCGGTGTGAAATCCATGTCAGCGGGCGATAAAGGGGGGTTCGACGATTACGGCTGTATGCCAGGTACCTCGAATTTCGACCTCGAGTGTGGACGCCTCATCCGGTGGCGGAGGACTTAGATAACCCATGCCGATGCCTGCTTCCAGCTCGGGACTGAAATTGCCGCTGGCTACAGACCCGTTGGATAGGCCACAACGCATTTGATAACCATGGCGAGGGATGGTGCGCCCTTCGAAGCGGAAGCCGATGAGCCGCTTTGTCGGCCCCGCGGCACGTTGCGATTCGAGTGCCTCCTTGCCGACAAAGTCGTGGTCCCAACCGACGACCCAGTCGAGGCCGGCTTCGAGGGGCGAGATGCTGCGATCGAGATCCTGACCCCACAGGGGGTATCCCATCTCGAGACGCAGGGTATCCCGGGATCCGAGGCCGCACGGGGTGGCGCCTCCGTCGAGGAACTGCTCGAGAATGGTTTCTCCGGCGTCGGCGGTAACCATGATCTCGGCACCCGGCTCGCCGGTGTAACCAGTCCCGGCAGCGGTGACCGATCCCGAGGAACCGAGGTTGTCGATGAGTCGGAAACGACCGGGCTTGGAACCGAATACCTCCTCGATCAGGGTGGGCGACTCCGGCCCTTGGATGGCGAGCAGCACCGACTCTCCGCGCAGGTCGATCACCGAGACGTCGGTCTCGGCCTCATCGGCAAATGTGCCCATGACGACATCGTGGTTGGCCCCGTTGGGCAGGATGATGAAGCGTTCGTCTTCCAGCCACCAGATGATGATGTCATCGGTGACCCCTCCGTCGGGCGTGAGCATCATTGTGTACTGGGCGCGGCCCGGCTTGATGCGAGCCGGGTCGTTGCACAGGAGGCGTGAGATCAGCTCGCCGGCACCGGTGCCGGACAATTCGAACCGACCGAGGTGTGAGACGTCGAAGATGCCGCATCCGGTGCGTACCGCCCGATGTTCGGTGAGGGTTCCTTCGTACTGGAGCGGCATTTCCCAGCCGCCGAAATCGGTGAAGCGTGCGCCCAGACGCTCGTGTACGGCGTGCAGCGGGGATCTCGAAGGGGACACGGTCAGATGCTAGACGCCCCTGCTGGGCTCGCCCCGTCGGCCTCAGGAAGCCTCTGATTCTCCCAAGTTGATCACCTGGACCGGTCCGGGGATACGAGTCGGAGTGGGCTGCTCATCGAGGTGATCCGGAGCTTCCAGACCGTATTTGATGAGCAGGTGCAGGTAGTCCCGCTGGTAGAAGACCTTGCAGTTGATCGCCGGATGATGCTCCCTGAGGAGTCGAATCTTGCGGTTCTTCTTGGTGACCAACTTCTGGTTCATGGTCGTGATTTCGATGTACAGATTCTCATCGGGCAGGAAGAAATCGGGGGTGAAGTGAGAAGTCGGCTCACCGTCCTCGTCGAATTCGACCGCGAAGGCAGTCGGTTCGTACTCCCACTGCAGGCCGTAGAAGTCGAGGAGCAGGGCAAACTGACGTTCGCTGTCGTGAGCGAAGGTGACGTCGTCTGCAGCGGTCTGGAAGTCGACGGTCAGGTCTATGCCTCCATGCGGGCCGGTGTCAGCTCGATCACACTGGCATTCTCGTCGGTGTCGGGGAAAAGTCGGTGGATTTCGCCGACGAGTTCGGCATGCACCGGGCCCACCGCGATTCCAAAGACGCCCTGTCCCCGACGAAACACGTCTACTACCTCGTCGGCGCTGTGGGCGGCAAAGATGGTGATGCCATCGCTGAGCAGCGTGACGTCGGTCAACGGGTTTTCACTCTCCAGTTGCTCACGCAGCAGGTCCATCGCGGTGCGGATCTTCTTCAGGCTCATACCGGCGTCGAGAAGTCGCTTGACCACCCGTAGCTGGACGATGTCCTGGAACGAGTACCGGCGGTGCGAGCCGGAGCCTTGGGCGGATTGGAGCGATGGAACCAGAAGATCGGTCCGAGCCCAGTAGTCCAGCTGGCGGTATGTGATTCCTACGATCTTGCACACTTGTGGTGCGCGAAATCCCTGCCCGTCGGTCCCGCCGACGGTGGCCACGTCCTTCGACACTGTGTCTCACCTCTCCCCAGAGCTTACACGTAGGTAATTCCCGTTCGGGAACTACGGGGATGAAGTTAGAAAGATTAGGAGATACTTGTCAACAACCCCTGTGGACAAGTCCTAGGGACGGGTGGTTGCGGCCGTAGGCATTCCGGTGCCGCTATCCGTGTGCGATCGAGCGCAACCGCTCCACCTGGTCGCTGGAACCGATGGCGATGAGGGTATGGCCGGGGCCGAATCATTGCTTCCGGATGCGGGTTGAAGTCGATCTCTCCGTCCGGCGATTCGAGCGCCAGCACCTGGGCACCGCTCAGACCACGGATGTCGGCGTTGCACAGCAATTTCTCTGCCAGGACAGACCCCTCCCCTACTTCGAACCCCTCGATGCGCAGCTCCATGAGCTTTCCATGGAGGATGACATCCACGAACTCGTCGAGGCGGGGCTCGGCGGCGAGGGCCGCCAGCCGGTGCGCCCCCACCAGCTGCGGAGACACGACTCGATCGGCACCGGCGAGCCGTAGCTTGTCTCGAGCTTCGACCTCGTTGGCCCTCGAAATCACCGGGAGATCCTGGCGTCTGCTCTTGGCCGACAGCACTATGACCAGGTTGTCGCTGTCCTCTCGGACGCAGGCAATCAGCGCCCGGGCTCTGGCGATCCCTGCTGCGTCGAGCACCTCGTTGCGGGTGGCGTCACCTTCGATCACCAGTGCTCCCGCGTCCCGGGCTGCTTGCACCGCCGCGGGGTTCCTGTCGATTACCGAGACGGGCACGGATTCGGCTCGGAGCGCCTGCCAGGTTTGGGACCCGACGCGGCCGAAGCCCGCCACGATCACGTGCCCTTCGAGTTGGTCGATGTCTCTTGTCATGCGTCTCCGGCGAAGATCCCCGCCCAGGAAGCGCTCGAGCGCTATCTCGAGCGCGGTGCCCGCAGTGTAGAGAGCGGCTCCTACGCCGACCACGATGAGGCCGGTGGTCAGAATTCGGCCGGCGCCGCTCAAAGGGAACACCTCACTGAACCCCACCGTCGAGATGGTGAGCACCGTCATGTAGAGCGCGTCGCCAAATGTTGCGCCTTCGATGATGACAAAACCAGCGGCTCCGCCCAACGTGATGAGGATGAGAATCGCCAGCGAAGCCGCCAGGCGGCGCTCCCTGGTCATTGGGGCGGGGTGTGACCAGACTCGTCGAAGTCTTCGGGGGTGACCGTGTCGAGGAAGGATCGGAATCGAGCGACCGCCTCCTCCTCGTCTTCGTCACGAATCTCCACTCCAGCCTCGTCCAGCACGCCGGGGAACACCAAGATCGGGGCATCGGTGCGAGCAGCGAGAGCGATCGCATCTGACGGTCGCGACGAGACGGTGATTTCGGAGTCCTCGCGAGTGAGCACGAGATCGGCGTAATAGATGCCGTCTCGCAGATCGGTCACTACCACCCGATCCACCGTTGCATCCAGTTCTTGCACGATCGTGCTCAGCAGGTCGTGGGTCAACGGTCGTGGCGGTTCGACGCCCTCGAGAGCGAGGGCAATGGCTGTGGCCTCTCCGGCGCCGATCCAGATCGGCAGGTAGCGGTCTCCGCCCCGCTCACGCAGCAGCACGATCGGAGTGTTGCTCGGCAGCTCGATTCGCACCCCGATCAGCTCGACGGGAACGCTGTCGTTGCTCATGGGTCCAGCCTATCAGCGGCTTTCCGGAACACCTCACGGGCCAACATGTCCGGGTCGGCTTGGAAGGCCGCCAGGTCGAGAACGGCCCACAGACTGCGCAGATTGCGGTAGCGGCCGTCCCAGTCGAGTCCATAGCCGAGCAGGAATTCGTCGCCGACCTCGAACCCTCGATAGTTCAGATCCACGTCGACGATGCGTCGGGTGGTCTTGTCGATCAGCGTTGCGGTGGCAATCGACGCCGGGTCGCGGGTTTCGAGGAGTCCGAGCAGATACGAAAGGGTGAGCCCGGTGTCGACGATGTCCTCCACCACGATGACGTGGCGGCCGGCGATAGAGGTGGCCGAATCGACCTTGATTCCGACTCGTCCTTCGGTGCCAAACCGAGTGAGGCTCAGGAAGTCGATTTCGATGTCGGGCGACAGGCGACGCGATAGATCGGCGAGGAACGGCACCGCACCGTTAAGAACGCCGAGCAGGATCGGCTCCTTGTCCACATAGTCGGCCGCGATGCTCAGACCGAGCTCGTCGACTCGAGAGGCGATTGCTTCGGCGCTGACGACTTCGGTCAGGTTGCTCACGGGCTGCCTCCGAGAATCGACGGAAGCAGGTCCAGGTAGTTCTCGACGAGCACCTTCGTCAGCGGCGTTGGCTCGTTCGGGTCGCGGGGACCGGCGTCGAGCGGACGGGGGACATCCATCCGTGTTTGGTACCACTCCGGGAAGGCGCGGGCGAGTTCGGTGCCGGCCACAGCCGAGTAGAAGTGGTCGCGCGGTCCCAGAGCCGTCAGACCCCAGGCGAGCAGTTCGCGGGTTGCGACGCGGCGTCCCGACGAGCCGAGCACGACGGCGACGAGCCCGCTGGGTCCGGTGTCGACGTATGAGAGCAGGACCTGTCCCGCGGCAGCAGTGTCGCCGGTCTTGAGGCCGGCATACCCCGGGAACAGTCCCAGCAACCGATTGGTGGAGTTGATCGCGATCACCCGGTTGCCTTGAAACCAGGTGAGGTGCTTGATGCGCATCACGTGCTTGAGGTCCTCGAACTGGAGCGAGTACATACCCATCGCCACCAGGTCACGCGGCGTGGCGACATGACCCGCAACGTCCAGGCCATTGGGAGTTTTGAAGACCGTGCTGGTCATGCCGAGTTCGGCCGCCTTGGCGTTCATCTGCTCGATGAAGCTGTCGACGTCGCCGGAGACGTGTTCGGCCAGAGCAACTGCAGCGTCGTTTCCTGACTGGATCATGATGTTGGTGAGCAGGTCGTAGACCAGCCAAACTTCTCCGGACAAGACCTCCGGCTGTCCGTCGTAACCAATGGGCGTCGCGGCCGCGTTCGGGCTCACCGCCACCTCCTCTTGCAGGCCAACGCTCTCGACGGTGACGATCGCCGTCATCAGTTTGGTGATCGAGGCGAAAGGCCGAGGCGTATCCGGATCGAGCGAGCCGACTTCTGCATCTTCACGTTCCGACCAGATCATCCAGGCTGTGGCGTCGATTAGGGGCGGAGGTGTCACCGGGAAGCTCTTTATGGGCGGCATCGGCAGCCGAAGCGGTTTGAGCGACGCGGCATCGGCCAGGCCGGGAATGGCGAGCGAAAGCGAGAGGGCGAGGGCGGCGATCATGGGGGCTTCTCGATCAGCGTCCGAGCAGCGTGCGCAGCTCGCTCCTCACCATATTCTCCTGAAGTTCCCGGGCCGCTTGAGCAACGTCGGCGAGAACCTCAGCGGCCTGCTGGAGGCTGGCCGGACTTGCGTGGCGCAGGAGTGGGCCGGTGAGTTGGCGAAACAGATCGACTTCACGGTTGGCCGCGGTCCGAATCGATCGCAGATGGCGGGCTTCGAGTCCGTGGCTGACCAGTCGCTGGGCGGCGCGAGTGATGGCGACGGCGTGATCACCGAAGGTCTCGAGCCCGGAAGCATCAATGTCTGGCTTGAGCACGCCATGTCCGAGGAGATCTTGCACCAGTCCCGCCGGTACGCCGGCAGTTTGGGCGAGTTGGTCCCTGTCGAAGCGGACGGAGCTCGTTGCGAAGTAGGTTTCAGGAGGCGGTCCGCCGCGGGGAGCGGAGGTCGGCTCGACACCTCGCGTCCACTCGTTCAGCTTTTCCTTGATCACCTGCAGAGGGAGGAAGTGATCCCGCTGTTGACGGAGGATGTACCGGATGCGGTCGATATCCGCGCTGTCGAATTGGCGATAGCCCGAGGAGGTCCTTTGCGGCTGGATGAGACCTTCACCCTCCAAGAACCGAATCTTGGAAACGGATACTTCGGGAAACTCCTCGATCAGGGCGTCGACGACCGCACCGATCTTCAGCTTTGCGGTGGTGGTCATGCTCCGCGCGCCACGACCAGATGGAAGCGCCCGATGATCACTTCGTCGCCTGACTGCAGGTCGGATTCATCGGAGCGGACACCGTTTACGTAGGTTCCGTTGGTCGATCCGAGATCCCTGACAACCATCGACTCCCCGACGACCTCGAACTCGGCGTGATGCCGAGAGACTGTCACGTCGTCCAGGAAGATGCCGTCGTTGGGATCCCGCCCTGCCGTCGTGCTTCCATCGGCGAGTGACCAGTGCAGGCCACGTCGTGGTCCGGAGGCGACGATCAGGGCAAAGCCGGAAAAGCCGGGGATGCCGGCTGCTGCTTCACGCTCTCGCATCGAGCGCGATTCGGCTACCGGATCGATGGTCTCCGTGGGGTCGTCGTCGTGCCGTTCGTCGGCGAATTCATCGCTCACGGGTCTAAGAGTACCCCCTGCCGGGCGTCACCTCGACCTCAGGTAGAGGGTGTTACTCGGTGAGGGCGCGGTATCCGTCGGCGTCGAGCAGTTGATCCAATGCTCCATCATCTGCCGGAGCGATCACAAAGAACCACCCGGCTTCGTAGGGGTCGGTGTTGATGAGTTCTGGAGTGTCGCCGAGAGTCGGGTTCACGTCGGTGATCGTTCCGGCTAGCGGCGCATAGATTTCCGCCACCGACTTGGTCGACTCGACCTCGGCGATGGTTTCTCCGGCGGCGACTTCGCGCCCGGTCTCAGGAAGATCTACGAAGACGACGTCGCCGAGGGCATCCTGGGCGTAGTCGGTGATTCCCACCCTGACTCCCCCATCGACCGCCTTGACCCATTCGTGCTGGTCGGTATAACGGCGATCTTCGGGAAGGTTCACCAATGTCTCCTCATCGACTAGGAGCCGGAGGATACTGCGCCGTCTCCACGCAGGATGCGGCGCATGTCGCCGACGTATTGGAGGGCAACCAGGTAGTACAGAATGAGGCTGGGGATCACAACCGCCCACGCTGCCCACTCGAGCCACGCCGTGTTGGTACCGGTGGCGACGAAGAATGCCGGGAGTGCGAAATACACGCCCAGCGTGGCGACCTTGCCCAAATATCGAACGTCGAGCTTGGCTCCGGACGTGATCCCGACAACGATCGCGCCGATGATGATCACGACCTCGCGCACAATGATGGCAAGGCTCACCGGCCACGGCAGATCTCCGGTGACCCAGCCTGCGATGACTGCAGCGGCGACCGCCAGTCGGTCTGCGGCGGGGTCGAGGAACTTGCCGACCTCGGAGACTTGATCGAGCCGGCGCGCCAGGAACCCATCGATCCAGTCGGTGCCCCCGATCACCGCCAGTAGCCATCCTGCTGCTGCCGGCGAGTCTTTGCCGATGAGGAGCCAAACGAACACCGGCACCATCCCGATGCGGATCACCGAGATCGCGTTGGGGATGGTGAAGATCACGGGGCTTCTCGGATTCGGAAGGGGATTCGCCCGATTTCTTCATCGTCGTGCCCGATGTGGAATACATAACCTCCGGCTGCGGGAAACCGCACGTTCCCGAAGGCGCTCACCAGCGGCACCAGGCTGGAGGCTCCGGCTGGAAGGGCAGATGGCGAACCGACCCGAAGGTTTCCCTGTGACTCGATGCCGATGTCGGTGCCGTCTTCGTCGAGCAGCTGGATTCGAATCTGCAGGTCGCGGTTGCGGTCACCCGGGCCGACTTCGGCTACCAGTACCACCGCGAGGCTGCGGTGAACGGCGGGGAAGCTGCGGGCCGTGATCGTGTCGAAGGCGCCGCCGAGCACGTACAGCTTGCCCGCCGTCACCTGGGCGGCGTCGGCCAGGAAGGCTGCCGTCAACTTCATGAGACCTCCTCCAGTGGGTGGATCCGACCGTCGGGGTCGGCAACGCGTATCCACCGAGTCCCCCAGTGCGTGTTCGACAGGGGCGTCACGACGCCCGGGAGGTCGGTGGCGGCGTCAGCGTCGGCGAGCGCAAAGAACACGTTGAACGCCGGCTCCCCATCCTCGATCTCGGCGAGCACCAGTGCCGCCTGGTGTTGCACTCCAGCCGCCCGGCGCGGTGCCCTTCACTTCCCCACTGGTCGACGAACGAGAATCCCAGCCCTCCCCAGAACTCGACCGACTGTTCCCAGTGGATCGTCTCGGCGTAGAGGTGGTCGATGCGAGTGATTCCCATGACTTCGACTGTAGATGATCAGAGTCCTGCTGCCGCTCTCCAGGTGGCGGAGTCGCGCACCCGCGCCCGTGCCCAGACAGCGATTCCCTGCTGCTGGTTCAGATCGATTACCCCGGCCAGATCGAGCTGGTCCCACTCGACGGTTGCTGCGGCTTCGCGGGTGAGGTCGATGATGGTCAGCGACGGAGGGGTCTCTTCGGTCGAATTGAACGGCTCCTGGCAAACATCGAACGAGCGGAGTTCGGGCCATCGGTCGAACACGAACGGCAGGAACACCGCCACCAGCGACGGAAATGCCGCCGCGAACTGGTCGGCCGATATGTCGGTCAGCGGCGCCACGTACAGGGCGAGATGTCCGCCTTCCGCATCGACCTGGTAGGTGGACCGGTCGATCAGCGAAGCCCGCGTCACCTGGTAGCCGAGAGGCTCAACCAGCGGATCGAACAGGGCTGCAAGGTCGTCGCGCTCATGCGGTGGCAGCAATGCGGGTTGGGTCGTGGTCCCGGCCCGGCTGCTGCAGGCACTTGCGATCAGGGCTACCAGCACCACTGCTGCTGCCAGACGCTGTCTCAAGGTGGCCCGGCCTCCTTCGGCGTCGCTTCTAGCGCCGGCTGCCCTCCATCGAACCTGTGAGCGTGGAGAGGTCGAGTGCGTACAGGGCGCAGTAGACCACGCGATCACCCTCCCCCCAGGATTCAGAGGTGGGTGTGATCGGGAACAGGTCGAGTTCGCTGTCGAGGTAGTCGATGCCGACAAATGCGGTGAATTCGTCCAAGCATCGGAAGGCTCCAGCCTCGAGCGCGGCGTCGTCGCCGGGGAAGGAGGCATCTGTCATCGAATACTCGTAATAGATCTCGTTGTCATGCGGCTGCGAGCACGGGACGGCGGCGACTTCGGTCACCGTTTCGGCAAATGCGGGATCGTCGTCGAAGCAGTCCCCGATCTGCAGAGCGAACACGGAGGCACTGCCACTCTCGGTGATGGCGCCCGCGGAGTCGCGTTCCGGCTCGCTGCTACTGCAGGCGGCGGCAACCAGAGCGAGTGCGAGGACGATGAATGTGAGGCGTAGACGCATGCGTGGGCTCCTGGTGGCGTTGCTGCTGATGGTAGGCGGTGACTCGAAAATCGAGTGGCAAAGATCCGACGGCGTCGCGGCTCGATGCAAGCGAGCGTGGGCTTAACAGTGCAGCGAATCGACGAGCGTCTGGAATTCGGTGAGGGCCCGTTCGGGCGATCCGCCGGCTGATGCCAGACGGACCATCTGGATCAGAGCGACTCTGCCGCCCGACTCGCATTCGGCTGCACTGATCACCCCGTACCCCAGCTCTCCTTGCAGTGTCATCGACCAACTCTGGACCACCAGCAGACCGCCGTGGGTGGTGGATTCCGCGATTTCTTCGCGCTCCGACGGACCCAGGGCACCCAATCCCTCCTCGAAGGACACGTTCAAGACGTTGGTCAGAAGGTCGGGCCCACTTTGCCCGGGCTCAACCAGAAACCAGCTGATCAACTGGACGATGGACTCGTCGGCAGTAGCAGCCATCACCATGCCCTGGGCGACGTCGGCGCTGTCGGCGAAGATTCCGAACTCCTGGGCCCGCAACTCGTCGGGATAGTCGAAGTCCACTCCATGGCCCGAGTACGTGACGAGGCCCTGTTCGCTGGCGCTCGGTGTCACCTCCGTCACGGGGTTCGGTTGGGTCCAGATCAGGAATCCGGCTGCGGCCACGGCGGTGGCGAGCACCGGAAACGCCACGATTCTCCACCTGGGCGTATGCGGGGGTGGTGACCCCGTGTTCTGGTTGAAGCCGAGGTCCGGAGCGCGCGATGGGATGAGAGCGTCGGCGCGCGAGAGTTGTCGCCGGGTCAGTCGGGTGACCGTCCAGAAGAGAAGGGTGGCAACGATGACCTGTGTGACGAACGCGGCGGCGCCCCACACGAAGAAGGATCGCGGAACCGAATCTGGGTCGTTGCCGGCGAAAGTGATGTAGACCGCAGAAGAGGCGAGTAATGCGATCCACCAAGCGTCGAGTACCGGATCAACCCGGCTCGAGGACTTCCAAGTGTCACCAGCCTCGGCCGGCAGCTGCGGATCGCTGGCCCTCCAGATGTCGTTGATGATCGCCTTGGGACGCCCCAGGTTGAGGAGAGGGACAAAGAACGCTCCGACCGCCCACCCCTCGGAATAGCGGAGCGAAGTCGCACCCAACGGGGTCAGGTTGCGGTACATGCGACGGGTCCAGACGATGAGGGCCACCAAATAGGCAAGGCTCAGCCCCAAGAAGAGTCGTCCTAATAAGGCGCGACGTTCGTCGGCGGTGACGAGTTGATCAATCGTGGAAGGAATCAATGCATCCGACATCCGATCGAATGCCTGAACCGTGACCAAGAACGCCGCCACGATCAGCGCCGAAAGTCCGATGAGGATCAGCAGTAGCGCCTGCAGGACTCTCGCATGGCGCTGGG
>Ga0255057_10000410_pt1 | contig 24506 bp, 17 predicted proteins | sample Cases_109_6_MG_FD_189022 | JGI IMG/M metagenome (GOLD analysis project Ga0255057, IMG submission 189022) | Seawater microbial communities from Amundsen Gulf, Northwest Territories, Canada - Cases_109_6 | ecosystem: Environmental > Aquatic > Marine > Gulf | place: Canada: Northwest Territories... | reverse complement strand
GCGAGGGCCGGGAGGGTGTCTTCTTCGTCTGGACGCCGGCGCAGCTTGCCGAGGTCCTTGGGTCCGAGGACGCTGCCCTTGCGCAGCGTTACTACGGGGTCGACGAGGCGGGCAATTTCGAAGACGGAACGACCGTGCTTCACCTGACCCGGCCGATCATGGCCCTCGCCCAGCAGGTCGGCGCGCCCGAGAGTGTGCTTGTCACCCGGCTCGAGGGCATTCGAAAAAAACTGTTTGATGCCCGAGAGCTACGTCCCAAACCGTTTCGGGACGAGAAGATTATCGCCTCCTGGAACGGGATGATGGCCGGCACCTTTGCCGAGGCCGGAGCGGCCTTCGCGGAACCCCGATTCGTCGAGCGTGCATCGAAGGCCCTGGTGTTCGTCCGGGATGGGCTCTGGAGTCCTCCCTCGCTATCTAGGATCTCCAAGGATGGGTCGAGCCAGGGGCGGGCCTTCTTGGTGGACTACGCCGAGGTCTCGAACGCGGCCCTGGATCTCTACGAGGCGACCTTCGAGGCTTCGTGGGCCGATTGGGCGCGGGAGCTCGCCGATGCCGCGCTCGACAAGTTTTGGGATGAGAGAGAGGGGCTTCTCTACTTCGCGGAGCAAAGCGACGACCTGGTGCTTAGGAGCGAGGACAACATCGATACCGCCGTGGCGTCGGGGAGCTCGAGCATGCTGCGCGCGTTGCTGCGACTCGACGCCTTGTTTCAAGAGGGGCCGTACCAGGTGATCGCAGAGCAGGTTCTCGAGCGGCGCGCAGCCTCAGCGATCGAAAATCCGTTCGGCTACGGCCATCTCGTCGGAGTCGTGGATCAATGGGTTCATGGTCCATGCCACGTGTTGTTCGTCGACGGTGAGAACGATGGACAAGCTGTGGGCGCACTGGCGGACGCGGCGCGGGCCACCTTCGTGCTGGATCGCATGCTGACGACGGTAGAGGAAGGTGCTGGCAGGGCGGAACGCCTGCTCGGAAAAGCGCCCACCCGGATGGGAGCCTATGTGTGCCGCAATCGAACGTGCACACCCACGATCGAAGACCCTGAGGCTCTTCGCAAGGTACTAGAGGAGGACTGAGGCTCTACTTGCGCCGCTTGGGCTAACAGCTAGGTTGCCGCCGACGTTCTAGCTTCAAGGTTGAGATCATGGCGGAAATGCCCGAGTACATCCCTGGGCTTGCCGGCGTTCCGGCGGCTCGCACGAGTATATCCCTCATCGATGGCATCGAGGGGAAGCTCCAGTATCGGGGCTATCCGATCGAGGTTCTCGCTGAGCGCGGCACCTACGAAGAGGTCGCCTATCTGCTCGTGTCCGGGAAGCTTCCCACCGTGCGGCAGCTCGACGAATTTCGCGATCAATTGATCGCGGAGCGAGGGCTGAAGTTCCGCATCATCGATCTGCTCAAGACCCTGCCCGAGAGTGGCCACCCGATGGACGCCCTAACCGCAGCCGTGGCGGCCATGGGCATGTTCTACAAAGGCGATCACATCGAAGACCTGGAGTTTCGCCGTCTGAGCGTGATTCGCTTGATCGCGAAGCTTCCGACCATCGTCGCGGCTTGGCATCGCATCCGACGAGGCGACGATCCGATCAAGCCGACCACCGATCTCAGCCATGCGGCGAATTTCCTCTACATGCTCGAGGGCGAGGTGCCCACACGGCTGGCCGAGCGGGTGTTCGATGTCGCGCTCATCCTTCACGCCGAGCATTCGATGAATGCTTCGACATTTACGGCGCGGGTGACAGGGTCGACCCTGACCGACCCGTATTCCGTGGTCGCATCCGCGATCGGAAGCCTGGCCGGGCCGCTCCATGGTGGCGCCAACGAGCAAGTCCTCGCCACTCTGGGCAGCGTCGAGGACCGCTCGCCTCAAGCCGTGCGTCGATGGGCCGAGGATAGGCTCGCACGAAAAGAAAAGGTCATGGGCTTCGGGCACCGAGTCTACAAGGTCAAGGACCCGCGGGCGACCATTCTCCAAGGTCTCGCGACGCAGTTGTTCCGGAAATTCGGCTCGACGCCGGACTACGACCTCGCCCTCGAGCTCGAGACTCAGATGACCGACCTGGTTGGAGCTAAAGGCATCTATCCCAACGTCGATTTCTACAGCGGGATCGTCTACCAGAAGCTCGGGATCCGGACGGATCTCTTCACGCCGATCTTCGCCATTTCGCGGGTCTCTGGCTGGCTGGCGCACCTGCTTGAGCAACTCGAGAGCAATCGCATCTTCCGACCCAGCCAGATCTGGGTCGGCGAGGCCGATCGCACGTTTGTCGCGATCGAAGAGCGGGACTAGCGATTACATCCTGGGAGGCGTCCGTCGATGAGCTCGACGTTCAAGCGCATGTGCTTCTTGATCTTGGGCGTCGTGTAGACTTGGCAGTCGGCGCCGACGATGACAGCTTCGGCGGGGTAGGCGATGCGTCTGAACATCTTCAAAGCCTTCTCCGGACCGAGCACGAACGCTGCTGTGCTCAGGGCATCCGCGTAGATCCCCTCCGCCGTCATCACGGTTACGGAGAGTGATTTGGTCGCCGGCCGTCCGGTTTTGGGGTCGATGATGTGGTGCCAACGTCGCCCGGTACCGTCGAAAACGGCGTGTTCGTAGTCGCCGGAGGTGGAAAACGACGCGCCCGTCGACTCGAGTGCTGCAAAGTACATGTCCGGGTCGCGCGGATGCTGAACGCCGACACGCCAAGGGCGACCGTCCCGCAAGCCCTGCACCTGGACCTGGCCTCCGCCGAAGATCATGTAGTTCTCGATTCCGCCACCGCGCAAAATCGCGCCCGCCTGATCGAGCGCGTATCCTTTTGCGATGCCCCCGGTTCCAATCGCCATCCCTCGCTTGCGCAGGTACACGGTGTGGCGCTCCTTGCTGACCTTGATCTTCTTGTAGTCGATCAACGCGAGCCGTGGCTTGATCTCCGCCTCCGTAGGAATCTTCACGCTGTCCGGCCGGAAGTCGTAGAGGCCCCAGAGGGCGGCCCAGGAAAGATCGAACGCGCCTCGTGACCACATCGACACGTCCACGCCCGCGTCGATCACACGAAGCGTGTCGTCGCTAACCTTCACTGGATGCTTTCGAGCGGACGCGTTGATCTTCGAGATGTCGCTATCGTCCCGCCACTCTGAGAGCACGTTCTCGAGTCGTTCGACTTCCTCGAACGCCCGTCGTATCACTGCCTCTGCGTTCGGTGGAGGTGCGTCGACCTGAATCCGAAACACGGTGCTCATCAAAGGTCGCGTGCGAGAGAGTAGAGGTCGCGGGGCCTCCTCGCTGGCCGCCTCGGCGGCGGAACCTCGGTGGCTTCTCTCGCTGCTGTTCTCGCACCCGGCGACTGACGCGAGCAGGACGATCGCCGCGGTGGCTCGAAGTGACCCCTTCGACACGGCCGCAACTGTCGTCGTGAATCCGCCACTCGTCAACCCGGCTTGCGCTTTCACGCACGATTGGTAGTCCTCACCCATGACCTTGGGGTCAGGGGTGCGTTCCGCTTGCTTCGCCTTGATACTGGCCTGCCTTTCAGTGGTCCCAGTCGGGAGGGCCTCTGCATTCGGCGACGCGACGGAGGTAGAGATCGTAGCGTTGGGTGTCGGCAGGGGAACCAACGGCAGTCAAACCGTCACGGAGCGATTGGCGTGGGAGGTCCGCAAGAGGACGAGCGTCGAACCGATGCTCGAGCCTGGACGCGCTCGTCCGGATGACGACTCGCTGTTCCGAAGCCCGTTCGTGTACTGGCGGGGCGGCGAAGAGTTCCCACCCCTCAGCCAGGCATCGATCGAAGCGCTTCGGCGTTACGTGCACCGCGGTGGGTTCATTCTCATCGACGATGCTTCCGCGGGCGGGGAAGGATTCGATCGTGCAGTCCGTCGGGAGCTGCTCCGGGCGTTTCCGGCGAGACCCCTCAAAGGGATCCCCGACAACCACACGATCTATCGCTCTTTCTATTTGTTGGGTCGGCCGGTGGGGCGACTCGAGGGTCCTAGGTTTCTCGAAGGGGTCACCTATGGTGACCGCATCGCGATCGTGTACAGCCGGCACGACCTGGGGGGCGCACTCCAGCGCGACAAGCTCGGCGCATGGACCCAGGCCGTCGTTCCGGGGGGCGAGAGGCAGCGCGAGAAAGCGATTCGGTTGGCGGTGAACCTAGTCCTCTATGCCTTGTGCACGGACTACAAAGACGATCAGGTCCATGCCCCTTTCATCATGAGGCGACGAGGCTCCGGGCCCTGAGGTTTGTCGGTGGAAGACTGGCACTGGCAGCTTGGAATATGGGGCGCGGCAACGACGGCGTGGGTGCTCGGGCTTGCGCTTCTGATCTTGTGGCTCCTCGAGCTTCGGTCGATTCGTGGCGAAAGCAATACGCTTCGCCGATTCATGCTTAGTGCCCTCGGTGGGGTGAGCATCCTGGCGGTCTACGCCCTGGCGCTCCAGATCACACTGGTCCGTGAGGCCTTCGAAGAGGTTGCGGGGGGAACAGCCCTACTCATCGACAATTCGCGAAGCATGACACTTTCGGGATCGAGTGGCGAGCGAAGCGACGCGGTACGTGCGTTGGTTCGGAAGTGGCAAGACGACGACCGGGTAGAGCCGCTCGTCTATCGGTTTGGATCGGACACGCGCGCCGCGATTTGGAACGACCTCGCCGACACGTACGATCCCACCGACGACGAAACCAATATCCGAGAGGGGCTCAGCACCGTGCTGGAGAGGGGTGCCGAACAAGAGCTCGGCTCGGTCGTCGTGATCACGGATGGAGCGGATCCCAGCTTTCGCGCGGACTCCCTTTCACTCGGTTCGTCTGCCCCCGCCATCCATTCCGTCGTGATCGGTGGTGACGATCCGCTCGACGACGAGGCCATCGTGTCGCTGCGCGCGGATTCGACGGCCTACGTCGGGGTGCCTGCGGTGATTCGCGCGGACGTGCGCGCGGTGGGGCAGCTTCGTGGGAAAGACCTCGGTGTTCAGTTGTGGCACGAGAAGAGGTTGATCGAGGAGCGCCGTGTGCCGCTCGACGCCGAAGGAAGGGGACAGGTGGCCTTCGAAGTTACGCCGAAACGTCCCGGCCGGGCCTTGTATAGCCTCGTGATACCGGTTCGGGCGGACGATCAAGTGCCGCAGAACAACGAGCGGGCCGCGTTGCTCAGGGTGGGGCGCGACAGGGTTCGCGTGCTGCTCGTTGCCGGACGTCCGAGTTGGGACGTGCGCTTCCTGCGCGACTTCATCAAACGGGATGGCTCGGTAGACCTGATTTCGTTCTTCATTCTCCGCGCGCCGAGCGACCTGACTGCGGCGCCGACAAACGAGCTAGCCCTGATCCCTTTTCCCACCGACGAGCTCTTTCGTGAGCATCTGGGCAGTTTCGATGTCGTGATCTTTCAGAATTTCGATTTCGCGCCTTACGAGATGGAGGCATACCTCCCGCGCATTCGAGATTACGTGAAGCGCGGGGGTTCGTTCTTGATGATCGGGGGCGATCACTCTTTCTCGCTCGGGGGCTACGGGGGAACCCCCATCGAGCAAGTGTTGCCGGTCGATCTACCGGCCGGAGGGGGCGTCGTCCCAGGAAGTTACCGTCCTCAACCGAACCGACAACTGATTCGGCATCCGATTGTGGCGCTCGGGCCCGACCCAAGTCTGACACGACGGACGTGGCAGGCGCTCCCGCCTTTGCATGGAGCCAACGTGATCTCGGGGGTCAAAGAAGGCGCCCAAGTCCTGCTCCAGCATCCGCGTGCGCGCCTTCCCAACGGTGCGCGCCTTCCAATTCTGGTCGTTGGGGAAGCGGATCGCGGTCGTGTGGCTGCCATGACGACCGACGCTTCCTGGAGGTGGAGGTTTGCGAGCGATGACACCACCGTGGGATCGGACGAATACGAGCTATTCTGGGACCGGCTGGTCCGTTGGTTGACGCGCGACCCTCTGCTCGAGCCAGCGCGGATCTCGACAGACAGAGACCGCTACGGGACGGGCGCGCCAGTGATCGTTTCGGGATTGCTGAGAGACGAACGGTATCGACCGATCGAGAACGAGCGGGTTTCACTCCGTTTCGAACCGACTGAGAACGAGGACGCGGGCGTGGTCTCTGCGCAAACCGACCTAGCGGGCCAACTTCGCGCGACTCTTCGAGGGCCGACGACGCCGGGGGCCTACGAGGTGAAAGTCGCTCTCGATGGCGAAGACATTGCGGGCGAAGTGTTCTTGGTCGAAGAAAGCGGCGACGAGCTAGCCAATCTCGAGGTCATCTCGGGCGAGCTCGAAGTCGCAGCCGAGCGGACCGGCGGCCGTGTCTTCCTATCGGTCAACGATGTGCCACCGTTGTCAGAGCTTGCGGCGACCACACGTCAAACGGCCGGCTTGATCTCCAAGCAGCCGTTACTGAATCCGCTGTTCCTGTTCTTCACCGTGATCGTCCTCGCAGTGACCTGGGTGCTCCGTCGTCGTTGGGGTCGTCGCTAGCATGCAGCCGACCAAGCTACGCGGCGCCCGCACGCACAACCTTCGCTCTATCGACCTCGATATCGACCCAGGGACCTACCTGGCGATCGTGGGGCCCTCGGGGGCAGGAAAGTCTTCGCTGGCCTTCCACACGCTCTACGCCGAGGGGCAGCGGCGCTACGTCGAAAGCTTCAGCGCGTATGCGCGGCAGTTCCTTGAGCGCCTTTCACGTCCACCGGTAGACGAGCTCGACCCGGTCCCCGTGGGGATCGCCGTCGACCGTCAAGCTCCGGTTCGAACGAGTCGTTCGACGGTCGGTACGATGACCGAGATCGCCGACTATGCGAAACATCTGTGGGCACACGCGGCGGAGCTGCATTGCCCGACCTGCGATGCGATCGTCCATCGTGACGCCCCGACGCGTGCTGCCCAGACGGTGATGAGGGAGCTGGCGGGGGAGAAGCTCCTCGTGACCTATCCGGTTGCGGTGGCCGACAAAGAGCACTTCCTAGGCGTTCGAGAGGCCCTTCTGCAAGACGGGTATCGACGCGTCAGGGTGAAAGGGAAAGTGCGCGACCTCGACGAAGTCAGACCCAGCGACGTCACCAATGGAAGGAGCAGCACGCTCCACGTCGTCGCAGACCGCACCGTGGCGCGTGAGCAAAGTCAAAGCCGCCTCGTCGAAGCAATCGAGATGGCCATGAGACGGGGCATGGGGCACGCCACTGTCTGGTCCGCCGACGGCGAGGAGCTCGGCTTCTCCGAGGGGCTCCATTGCCCTACCTGCGACCGCTCCTTTAGACGGGCAACGCCGGGGCTGTTCAGCTTCAACAGCCCTATCGGAGCCTGCGAAACGTGTCGTGGGTTCGGGCGAACGATCGAGATCGACCTCGATCGCGTGATCCCCAACTACGACCTCTCGGTCGAAGGCGGTGCGATTCGGGCGTGGCAAGGCAAGGCCACCACTTGGGAGCGCAAGGAGCTCCGCAAGCAGGCGAAGAAGGCCGGTGTTCCACTCGATGTTCCGCTTCGTGACTGGAGCCCCGAACAGATCGAGTGGTTGCTCGACGGCGACGAGCTCGGATACCCGAAGGGCTGGTGGGGAATTCGAGGGTGGTTCCGGTGGATGGAGTCGCGCGCATACAAGATGCACGTTCGCGTCTTCCTGTCTCGCTATCGAAAGTACGAGACCTGCCAAGACTGCCATGGCACACGATTGAAGCCCGAGGCGCTTGCGTGGCGAATCGACGACCTCAGCCTGCCCGACCTCTATGCGCTGCCAGCGTCGAGCGCACTTTCCTTTCTCGAGGGTCAGGAAAAGCGATTCGCGGGAGATGCGGGGGCGGCGCTACTATGGCGTGAAGCGATCGGACGCTTACACGCGCTGCACGACGTGGGTCTCGGCTACCTTTCCCTCGATCGAACATCGAGAACTCTCTCGAGCGGAGAAACGCAACGCGTCGCGCTGACGAGCGCCCTTGGCGCAACTCTCAACGGGGCCATGTTCGTGTTGGACGAGCCGACGGTGGGACTCCATCCCCGAGACGTCGAACGGCTGCTTGGCGTAGTGCGTGCGCTCGCAAAAGACGAAAACGTTGCGGTGGTCGTCGAGCACGACTCGGAAATGATTCTTGGTGCCGACCGTGTCATCGAGCTCGGACCGGGTGCGGGAGAGAATGGCGGCGAGATCGTGTTCGATGGCACGCCGGCAGCGCTTCGTCGCGCCAAGACCGCAACCGGAGTTGCCCTCAAGCGCAACGGATCGATCGCGCGAATACGCCGTGAACCCAAGGGCTGGATCGAGCTGAAGAACGCTTCGGGGCACAATTTACGGGGAGTGGACGTCGCCTTTCCGCTCGGGGTCATAACGTGCGTCACCGGCGTGAGCGGATCAGGCAAAAGCAGCCTCGTCCTCGAGACGCTGCTCCCCGCGCTTCAACGACAGCTCGGGGTCAAGTCCGAGCACGCACCGCTCGAACACACCACATTGACGGGTTTCGAGTCGTTGCAGGGCGTCGTCGGGGTGGATCAGGCCCCGCTTGGCCGTACATCGCGGGGAAATTCCGCGACCTATCTCAAGATCTGGGACGTCTTTCGGAAGCGCTTTACGGCGCGACCGATCGCCAAGGAGAGGGGCTACAAACCCGGGTTCTTCTCGTTCAACGTCGAAGGCGGCCGCTGCGAGGCGTGCCGAGGCGCGGGGGCCGAGACGGTTGAAATGCAGTTCCTCGCGGACGTGGTCTTCTCGTGCCCCGAATGTGCCGGGATGCGGTTCACCGGGCCGGTGCTGGACGTCGAGTACATGGGGCTCAACATTGCTCAGGTGCTCCAGCTGACCGCGCACGAGGCTTCGGAGCGGTACTCAGCCGATGCTTCGATCCAGCGTGCGCTCGCGCCGCTTCTCGACGTGGGTCTCGGATACCTTAGGCTCGGTCAGCCTTTGAACACGTTGTCTGGAGGCGAGGCGCAACGTCTGAAACTCGCAGAGGCCCTGCTCCGCGCGACGCCGGGCTCCATTCTGATCTTCGACGAGCCCACCGCAGGTCTTCATTCGAACGACGTTCAGCCCTTACTCCGGGTGCTCGATGGGCTCGTCGAACGGGGCGACACGGTGATCGTCGTCGAACATGACATGCAGGTGGCGGCCTACGCAGATTACGTCATCGACCTCGGGCCCGGGGCGGGAGGCGAAGGGGGTCGCATTGTCGCGCGCGGCGTTCCGGAAACAGTCGCCAAGCGAAAGAATTCACAGACTGCGCCGTATCTCGCACGAGCGATCGGTGGTGAGCGATCGACGAAATCGACACGGAAGCGAAAGAAGGCGAGTCCCGCGAGCCGCCAAGACCAGAAGATCAAGATCGCGGGTGCACGCGAACACAACCTCAAGAACGTCACCGTTCAGATTCCGCGCGAACAACTCGTCGTGCTGACGGGGCCGAGTGGAAGTGGCAAGAGCACTCTGGCGTTCGACGTCTTGTTTGCGGAGGGTCAGCGGCGCTATCTCGAGACCCTTTCGCCCTACGCGCGCCAGTACATGCCGCAGCTGCCTCGTCCGGCCGTCGACCAAGTTCTCGGCGTCCCGCCATGCGTGTCGCTCGAGCAGCGTATGACCCGCGCGGGCACCAATTCGACCGTGGCGACGGTGACCGAGGTCTCGCACTACCTGCGGCTCATTTGGGCTCGCATTGGCGTGCTTCACTGCGTGGACTGCCAGGTACCGATCGCACCCCGACCGGCATCCGAGCTGGTTCGTGACGTCCGAAAGGCGTTCGCGGGCAAGCGAGTGACCATTCTCGCGCCGGTCGTGCGTGGGCGAAAGGGGATCCATCGAGAGCTCCTGGCCAAGGCGCAACGGGACGGCTTTACCGAGGCGCGCATCGACGGCGAGCTCGAGACACTCGAACCGGGCACGAAGGTCGACCGTTACGTCGAGCACGATATCGAGCTGGTGGTGGGGAGGGCGCCGGTCAAGAGTCCCCAGCTATTCGAGCTGCTCAACAAAGCCCTGGGTGTGGGGGGCGGCGCCGCATGGGTGCTTGCTGGAAGCACACAGATGCAGCTGTCGAGCAAGCAAGCGTGCCCGAGTTGTGGGCGCGGCTACCCGGAGCTCGATCCGCGTTTCTTTTCCTTCAACACGCGCCAGGGGCAGTGTCCAGAGTGCGAAGGACGAGGCGAGGTCGTCAAGAAGAAGTGGCGTGGTCGGCGTCGGAAGAGGGCGGAGGAGCGACGGCTGTGTGATGTCTGCGATCAGACACGCCTTTCTCCCCTGGCGCGTGCGGTCACGGTGGATGGGTTGTCGATCACGACGCTCTTCGACCAAAGTGTGTCAGAGGTGACGCGAACCCTCCAAGCCATGCGCCTCGACGGACGCGACGCGACCATCGCCAACACGCCGCTACACGAAGCGCTGAGGCGACTGAGCTTCCTCGAAGAGGTCGGCCTCGGTTATCTCGGGCTTGGGCGCGCGGCCAACACGCTGAGTGGCGGCGAGATGCAGCGCGTTCGGCTGGCCGCGCAACTGGGAAGTGGGCTGACCGGTGTGCTGTACGTCTTGGACGAACCGACGATCGGCCTTCACCCGCGCGATACGGGACGACTCCTCGGGGCGCTGCGCGGGCTGGTCGATCGAGGGAACTCGGTCCTGGTCGTCGAGCACGACGCGGACACGATTCGCGCTGCCGACCACGTGATCGACGTCGGGCCCGGAGGCGGAAGGCATGGCGGAACGCTCGTGTCCCAGGGGTCACTCACGAGCATGCAGGGCTCGGTCACCGCGGCAGCCCTTGCACGGCCCGCGGAGGTTCCCGATTCGCGGCGCCCGACCCAAGGGGCGTCGTGGCTAGAACTCTCCGAAGTGACGCACCACAACTTGAAGAACGTCGACGTCCGTTTTCCACTCGAGCGCTTCGTCGTGGTCACAGGCGTGAGCGGATCCGGAAAGAGCTCTCTCATCCGCGAGGTGCTCCTCCTAGCCACACGCGATGCGCTGGGCCTCGTCAACGATGCACCGGCCGGGCCATTCCAGGCGATCGAGGGGTTTGAGCTCCTCAATCGCGCGATCGAAGTGGATCAGAGCCCGATCGGGCGCACCCCGCGTTCGGTGCCCGCGACGTACATCGGGGTTTGGAACCTCGTTCGCAAGCTCCTCGCAGGCACTCCGGAAGCCCGGGCCCGCGGATACGGTCCGAGTCGCTTTTCGTTCAACGTCGAAGAGGGCCGCTGCCCCGAATGTAAGGGCCGGGGTGCGATTCATGTCGAGATGGCCTTCCTTCCCGACGTCGATATTCCCTGTGAAACCTGTAATGGCTTTCGGTTCACCCCGGAGACTCTCGAGGTGAGATGGCAAGGGTTGAACGCAGGCGAGCTTCTCGATCTCGAAGTGGCCGAAGCGGTCGACGTGTTTTCTCCGGTGAAGGCGATTCGCGAACCGTTGAAGTTGCTGGTGGATTTGGGACTTGGCTACCTGCATCTCGGCCAAGCTTCGAACACGTTGAGCGGCGGGGAAGCACAGCGCATCAAGCTCGTGTCCGAGCTCGCAGCCGGGCTCAATACGGGCCCGACATTGTACGTAATGGACGAGCCGACCACGGGACTCCACCGTGATGATGTCGACCGGCTGCTCAGCGTCCTGCAGCGCTTGGTGGACCGAGGCGACTCGGTCATCGTCATCGAGCATCACCCCGACGTCATGCTCACCGCCGACTGGATCGTAGACCTCGGCCCAGAGGGCGGCGCAGGCGGTGGCCGCGTCGTTGCACAAGGCACCCCGGAAACGATCGCCAAGCGAAAGCGCAGTCACACCGGGCAGGTTCTGCGGCGAGAGCTCCAATGAAAGGGTTTCGGTTCTGCACTTGGCTACTGATCGTTGGCTGCACGTCTGCGGGGTACTCTGAACCGCAAACCGCCTCCCAACAGGATCGACCCTCTGCTGAGGGGTTCACGGGGCCGATCCATCCACCCCATACACAGCTCGTCACGGTCGTGTCGGGGGATTGGAATACGTTTCGCGCGACGCTGCAGCGTTATGAACGCTCGCCGGGCGAAACGTGGAGAGCGGTAGGTGGTCCCGTCGAGGTCGTGCTGGGACACGCGGGATACGGTTGGGGGCGTGGTCTCCACGGAACCGGCGCTCCGGACGGACGTGGCGGCCCCACGAAGCGCGAAGGGGATGGTCGCTCCCCAGCGGGCGTCTTCGAGCTCGGCACAGCCTACGGCTACGAGGTCGTGCCAAAGGGAGTATCACTGCCCTACGTCCAAGCGACTCCGGCGCTTCGATGTGTCGACGACCCCGCCTCGCGTCACTACAACCGCATCGTATCGACGTCGAACGATATCCGCGACTGGAGCAGCGCCGAGCACATGCTTCGTGAGGACGGTCACTACGAGATCGCCATCGTCGTCGGCCACAACACACCGCGGCCAAAGCCAGGAGCCGGCAGCTGCATCTTCCTGCACGTATGGGCGGGCCCAGACATTGCTGTGAGCGGCTGCACCGCAATGTCGAAGGCCGAGCTCGAAACAATCATCGACTGGCTCGAACCCAAAGCCGCCGTGCTCGTTGCCCTCCCTCAGAGTGAGTATCAGGCCCTCGAGAGCTCATGGAACCTACCCTAGGGGACACGCTAGCCCCCGAAAAGACAAGTCCTTTTAGGTAGTTAGAACCCATACCGCGACAACCCACGTTGGCTGTTCTAGGCCGTGCGGACCACGAGCTCGGATTGCACTACTATTTTAACGTGTTATAGTTTTTATACGCGTTAAAAATGAGTTTACTCGAATTTCAAAAAGCCGAACGGCGGGCTCGGATTCTGCTCGAGGCGCGGGGGCTCATGGCTCGGCGGGGCTGGGCCGGGGTGACGATGCGCGAGCTGGCGAGTGCGAGTCATGTGTCGGTGCCGACCGTCTACAACCTCATCGGAGGGAAAGAGGCTTTGCTTGGAGCGCTGATGGAGGACCTGTTCGCCACGGTCTCCGAGGCAGGGGTGGTGTCGGTCGAGGACGTGGTGTCACGTGCCCGCGCTCTGTGGGGCGCAGGTCTCGTTCCGTTCCTGGAGGCGCCGGAGTACTCGCGCGAGCTCGTGTGCTTGTTCGTGTCGTCACGGGCGACTAGTGAGTTGCGTCGGTACCACGACGAGCGCTACGTGCAGCTGATGGCCACGGTGATCGCCGACAGCCAGCGGAAGGGCGAGCTGTCCGATCTGGTGTCCGCGTACTCCTTGGCCCGCACGATGTACTCGTTGTGGATCGCCCAGACGATCCGCTGGGCTCAGGGCGACCTAGACGACGAGGAGCTGAGCGTCGCGGTCGACCGAGGCCTGTCGCTGCTGTTGCTCGGCGTCGCGGAGGGAGTTGCGCGCACCGAGCTGCACCGTCTTCTCAAAGGATTGCGCCAGACATCGACGCCCGAGGACCGACACATGGAGGGAGTGGCCTAGGAGGGTACACACAGAGTCATGCTCATGAACATCACTTCACTACATCCGTTGGCCGCCGCACGTGCCGCTCGCGATCTGTTCGCCAACCCAGACGAGACACAGCACGTATTCGAGATCATCGAGGCTCTGCAGGGGCCGTCGCTGTACCGCTTGCACGCACGGCTTGGTCGAAGCGATCAAGGTCGCCGGCTGCTTGCTACTCGGCCTAACATCCTCCCTCAGCTTTGCGATCGCGAAGGCCTTCGTGCCCTTCCTGAAGGGAGCCTCGGCGGAGCCTATCTAGCGTTCGTCGAGTCCGAAGGCATCACAGCCGACGGTCTCGTCCAAGCGTCGAGGTGTGCCCGCCCCGACGCGACTGCCGAATTGACGTGGGTCCGCGACTGGATACGCGACACCCATGACCTCTGGCACGCCGTGCTGGGGTACAAGGGCGATCTGATCGGCGAGGCCGCGCTGCTCGCGTTTAGTCATAAGGAGACGGGAAACCTCGGCGTTGCCCTGATCGCCGCCCTTGCGTGGTTCAAGCTAGGACGGGTCACCGACCAAAGCGTTGGCGCGCGTGACACGGTTCTCGATGGGCGCCGCCTTGCGAAGCAGACAGCGTGGTTTCTCGAAGTCCCCTGGCACGAGTGGCTCGCCCGACCGCTCGACGAAGTGCGCCGCGATCTCGGCGTCACCCGCCCTGTTCAGTATCATCCGGTGCGGTCATCCGAAGTCGACATGTCGCTAGTGGCATGACGCCTAGTGCGTTCCCAGCTCTTTGAGGTCGGGGCCTGCCCACAACGGCGCGTCTAGCTTCTGTTGGAGGTCGGCGGCGGTGAGGCCGTGTCGGATCTCGCGGACGATCAGGCCATTCGGTCCGAGGTCGAAGACTGCGAACGGGCAAATCAGTCGGCTGATCGCGACCCCGGTTTCGTTTGAGGTTTGAACGAGAGAGTCGAGCGCCTCGTATGGTGACGCGCTGAGACCGACCACAGGACAGCTAAGTGACGGCGGCGCGTCGACAGTCGTTGCGACTCCGTTTGGCGAGACCGACGCCACCTCGACGAACGCCAGGTCTGCCGACTCGGGTTCCTCCCGGCTTCCGATCGAGTCCTTCAGTGCCTGGGGAAGCCCTCTGCCCAGCCAGACCACTTGCGTCGATTCGCGTTCCTGCGCCGCGCGCCCGAGCACGCGCGCTACGTCAGCTTCGTTGGCGGGCGATGTCATCGGTGAAGCGCCTAAACAGGTACCGTGAGTCGTGAGGCCCAGCGGCGGCTTCGGGATGATATTGAACGCTGAACGCCCCCGTTTCGAGGTGCTCGATGCCCTCGCAGGTGTCGTCGTTGAGGTGCAGGTGGGTCACGCTGCACTTGTCCTCGAGCGAGTCGACGTCGACGCAGAACCCATGATTTTGTGTGGTGATTTCGACGCGTCCGGTCTTGAGATCCTTGACCGGCTGATTGAGCCCTCGATGTCCGAACTTGAGCTTGTAGGTTTCGCCGCCGAGGGCAAGGCTCATGAGTTGATGTCCCAAGCAGATTCCGAAGAGCGGGCGCTGGCCCAGAAGGTCTCGCACCGTCTCGATCCCTTGAGTCACCGCGGCTGGGTCACCCGGGCCGTTCGAGAGGAAGACGCCGTCCGGATCGTGTGCGAGAATCTCGTGCGCCGTGGCCGTCGCTGGAACCACGGTCACTTTGCACCCTTCATCGACTAGGCAGCGTAAGATGTTGAGTTTCACGCCAAAGTCGACGGCGACGACATGCCACGGCGGAGCGCTCTTCCGGGTCTCGCCCCAGACACCGCTGCCCTCGGTCCACTCGAAGGCTTCGGCAGTGGTGACCTCACCGGTGAGGTTCTGGCCGGTCATCGGGGGCGCCGCTATAGCGCGGTCACGCAGGGTTGCTGGGTCCTCTGCGCCTACCGCCGCCATTTGCGCGCCGACGTCCCGGATGTGGCGGGTCAACGTTCGAGTGTCGACGCCGGACAGTCCCACGATGCCTTCCTTCTTGAGGTACGCATCGAGAGACTCTACGGTGCGCCAGTTGCTCGTGACTTCGGAGAGCTCACGGACGATGAAGGCGCGCAGGGCAGGGCGTCGGGCTTCCGCGTCTTCGAGATTGATGCCGGTGTTGCCGATCTGCGGCGCGGTCATGGTGACGATTTGTCCGCAATACGACGGGTCGGTCAGGACCTCTTCGTAGCCTGTCATTCCGGTTGTGAAGACAGCTTCGCCGACGGCGGTTTCAGAGGCTCCGAAGGCAAGGCCGTCGAAGCGGGTTCCGTCTGCAAGTACGAGGTGTCCTTCTTTCATGATCGTTCAAGCTCGTAAACAACCTCGCCCCGGACGACCGTCATCGTGGGACGACCGGTGAGCTCGCGGCCAAGCAATGGCGTGTTGTGCGATTTGGAGCGTAGCGCCTCTTCGCCGAGAATCCATCGGAGGTCGGGGTTGATGACGGTGATGTCCGCGCGCTTCCCTTCCCGAAGCGACCCCCCTTCGAAATCCGGAATGAGACGTCCCGGCGCGGTGGAAAGTGCTTCGACCAAACGTAGAGGCTTGATGACGCCGTCGCGCACCAGCTGGAGGAGCGACGCAATCGCGGTCTCGAGACCGTTGATGCCAACGGCTGCAGCCTCGAACTCACAGTCCTTTTCGAGATCGCTGTGGGGTGCATGGTCGGTGGCAATGCAGTCGATCGTGCCATCAGCCAGCCCCTCGAGCAGCGCTTCCCGGTCTTCCGCCTCGCGAAGGGGAGGGTTGACCTTGCAGTACGTATCGTAGCTGAGGAGCGCATCGTCGGTGAAGAGCAGGTGATGTGGGGTGACCTCCGCGGACACCCGCAGGCCCCGGGACTTGGCCTCGCGAATCAGTCGGACCGCGCCGAGGCTCGAAATGTGTGCGACGTGATAGCGAGCTCCGGTGAGCTCCGCCAGGATCAGGTCCCGGGCGACGATGATGTCTTCAGCGGCCCGAGGCCAACCACGAAGCCCGAGCTGGGTGGACCGTGCCCCTTCGTGCATTTGCGCGCCCTCGGTGAGGTGGTGGTCTTCGCAATGCTGGCTCACGAGCAAATCGAACGTTCGGGCGTACTCCATCGCGTGCCGCATCACCGAGGCGTTCATCACGCAGAGCCCATCGTCGCTGACTCCGATGGCACCGGCCTCGCGCAAATCCGCCATCTCGGTGAGCTCGGCGCCTTTCTGTCCCTTGGTGACGGCTCCGAAAGGAAGCAGTCGCACGCCGCCATGCTCCTCCGCCCGCGCGAGCATCATTTCGGTGATCGCTCGATTGTCATTGATCGGATACGTATTCGGCATCGGACAAACCGCGGCAAACCCCCCTGCGGCCGCAGCCGACAGCCCTGAAGCGATGTCTTCCTTGTACTCTTGACCGGGCTCACGCAGGTGGACATGCAGGTCGACGAAACCAGGGCACACCCACGACCCATCCGCGTTCACAACGCGTACTTCGTCGCCGGCGGAAAAACCGGCGCCGGCGCCGGGCCCCACGGCCTTGATGCGCCCTGCTTCGATCACGACGTCGGCGGTATCGTCGAGCCCTGAGGATGGATCGAGAACGCGCCCGCCTTTTAGGATCAGCACGAGTGGCATAGCGGTCCGCGCTTACGTGACGGACCCAAACCAGTCAACCCCTTAGCCGGCCTTGCGATGCAGCTCGTCGTCCGCCGCTGCCGCGACCGTGCCGACCGAAGACGAAACCTTGGCTCGTGTTTTCTTTTCCTCGACGCGCTTCTTCATCGTCATCACCTTCCGGTAGACCGACGAGAAGTCTTTGTTGCGTGTCACCATGGTCGGGGTGCCGCCGCGCAGAAGGGTTTGCAGGATGAACTCGAGAACTTGAATCTCGCCTTCGGAAAAACTGTTGCTGATGCGCATGGCTCCGATCTACCACCCGTGTTGGTGCATGACAATCAGTGACGAGCGATGTAGGGCCACAACCCGTCATAACAACTAGAGCTTTAGGCCCTAACTGTCTGTGATCTAACGGATCCTAGAAATACCAATCGCCTTATCAACGATCGCCAGATCGCCCAGAGCCCTCAACGGATGGTTGACAGCTCCCCCAAACTAAGCGTCGGCTGCGGTTACGCGGACAATCTCGTCAATCGTCGTGACGCCTTGCACGACTTTCTGAAGGCCAGCCACGCGAAGAGTGGCTACGCCTTGGTGGATCATCTGGCCCTTGACCTCGGCCGTGGAGCCGCCCTGAAGTACGATTTCACGCAGACTCTCGTTGAAGGGCATGCATTCGTAGAGGGCGACTCGTCCCTTGTAGCCGGTATCGCTACAGACCTTGCAGCCCGAGCCCCGATAGGCGACGACGTCTGGGATGTCGTTCTCCAGGAAGCCTACATCAAGAAGCGCTTGCTCGTCGGTCGGCACCTGCACCTTGCACTCCTGACAAATCTTGCGGGCGAGGCGCTGGGCCAGGACCAGGTTCACCGACGCGGTGACCAAGAACGGCTCGACGCCCATGTTGAGCAGACGCGTGACGGTGCTCGGCGCGTCGTTCGTGTGCAAAGTCGATAGCACCAAGTGGCCCGTCAACGCGGCCTTGACGGCGATTTCCGCTGTTTCGAAGTCTCGAATCTCGCCGACCATGATGATGTCGGGATCCTGACGAAGAAAAGACCGAAGCGAGGCGGCGAAGTTCAGACCAATGTCTTCGTGCATCTGCACCTGGTTGATGCCCATCAGGTTGAATTCGATCGGATCCTCCGCCGTGCTGAGATTGGTTTCGACGTCATTCAAGTCCGACATCGCAGAGTAGAGGGTCGTCGTCTTGCCCGAGCCCGTAGGTCCGGTGACCAGCACCATCCCGTACGGCTGGTGAATCGCATCGCGAAAGTCCGATAGCGGCTTCTGCTCGAAGCCGAGCTTCGTCATGTCGAGTTGCAAGGTCGACTTGTCGAGAAGACGGAGGACGATCTTCTCGCCCCACAGCGTGGGAACGGAAGAAACGCGATAGTCCATCTCTCGTCCCTTACCGAGCTTGAGTTTGATACGACCGTCTTGCGGAAGCCGTCGTTCCGCGATGTCGAGCGAGGACATGATCTTCAGGCGAGAAGCGATCGCGTTCTTGAGCTTGATCGGTGGCGTCATCTCCTCGTGAAGCACGCCGTCCACACGATAGCGAACGCGGAGAACCCGCTCGTACGGCTCGACGTGAATATCCGAAGCGCCCTGTTTGATCGCGTTGAGCAAAATCGCGTTGCAGAGCCGAATGACCGGTGCGTCCTCGCTGGCCTTTTCGAGATCGAGCAGATCATCATCGTCGTCGTCGGTGGCGACTTCGATTTCCGACTCATCGAAGCCCTCCATGATGTCGTCGTAGGAGATCTCCGGCTGCGCATACGCCTTCTCAAGCGCCGACAAGATGGCGCTTTCCGACGAGACGACCGGCTCGACGTTGTAGCCGGTCAAGAACTTCACGTCGTCGATCGCGTTCAGATTCGAGGGATCGGCCATGGCCACGATCAAAGAGCTGCCAGCGCGGGACACGGGAATGATCTTGTGGCGCTCACAGACCTGCGGGCTGATCAGCTTGAGGATTTCTCGGTCGATCTCGTATTCGGATAGATCGATCGCCTGAACGCGATACTGCTCACTGAGGAAGTCGGTGATCTCTTGATCGGAAATCGCACCGAGCCGCGCAAGCGCGTAACCCAGGCTGATGTTGTCGTCCTTTTGTTGCTTCTGCGCTTCGCGCAGTTGCTCCAGACTGATCCGCTTTTCGCGAACGAGGAGCTCGCCAAGTCGATTTCTACTCATGCCAGTTACTTCCCTCACCGAAATACAGCATTAGTATATTTATTCACAAAAATGAGCCAGACTCAAGTGTAGGTCCACAGGAGCCTATGGAGGCATCCGATTTCGGGAAGGACAGGCATTATGCGAGTTACCTTACCTCTGCGAAAGGGCCTTTTGCGAAGTATCCGAGTTTCGCTGGGGTTTTGGGTGCTTTCACCCCGTCTAGAGAACACCGATCCGCTTGCCGGCTGCTTGGACACGGGGTAGCCAGCCGAGGTGGCGAAGCCAAAAAAACAAATCACGGTGGCCCCTCGAGACGCTGGGGAGGCCATGGAGCAGCTCGAAAAGCCCACGATGAACTGGAAGGTCATCGGGCTCTTCGCCCTGGCGCTGGTGGTCATCTGGGTCATCGGCGGGATCCTCATGCCCACAATCGGCTACGTCGGGCTGATCGTGGCCGGGGTGTTGACCACGGTTGCCCTGGGGTTCTTGATTTGGGTTTGGCGGCTCACGCGGAAGTCGGCCGAGATCGCTGCCATTCTGAAGAGCGCCACCGACAAGGAAGGTCGTGCTGCAGCTCTCGAGCAACTTCGCGCTAAGCAGGCCCCAGGCGGCAAAGACGCGTTGAACGCAATCGCGCAGGCACAACTCGTGGCTCAAGAAGATCCCGGCGAGGCGATCAAGATTCTCGAAGGCATCGACCTCAAGAAAGCGCCGACGCTGGTCCACGACGACGTGCGTGCCAACCTCGCGATGTTCTACTTGATGACCGGTCGCGCCCGTGACGCGCGGGAGCTTGCCGACGAGATACGTCTCGACCGACAGCCACAGGCCAAGGCCAAAGCGATGTACGCGGCGGTCGTCGCTGAAGCCTTCGCGCGAACAGGGAAGGCCGAAGACGCGCGGAACCTCCTCGAGACCTACGACCCGAACGACAAGGAGTTTGGGCAGGTCGCAGGGATGCTTTGGCGAGCACGGGTCTACACGTACATGGCGACCAAGAAGCGCGGCCGTGCAAAAGAGGCGATGGAGCGGCTCCTCGACGTGGATCCAAACATGGTTGCGGCCTTCGTCCAACGCGGCACGCGCCCCGAGCTGAGCCGGCTTGCCAAGCAAGTCCTCGCGGGGGCGGGCGCGCTTCCCAAGCCAAAGATGCGTGCGCGCACGCGATAGCGGCTCGTGAGCTCACGCACTTGGACAATCCGTGAAGTTCTAGATTGGACGACGAGCGACTTTTCCACGCGCGCGATTGCGACGCCTCGTTTGGATGCAGAGCTTCTCGTGGCCCAGGCCCTCGGCATCGACCGAGTGGGTCTCTATCTGGATCTCGACCGCCCCTTGCTGGACGACGAACGCGCGGAAATTCGGGCACTCGTCGGCCGGCGCCGCGATCGCGAGCCGGTCGCCTACATTCTCGGGTACAGGGACTTCTATGGCCGTCGGTTCTCGGTCAATTCTTCCGTCCTGATCCCGAGACCGGACACCGAGACCCTCATCGAGCATGCGCTTGCCTGCATTCCCGAAGATGCGCCCTTCCGCGTACTCGATGTTGGGACGGGGAGCGGAGCTATCGCCCTGACGCTCGCCGCCGAAAGGCCGTTGGCCACGGTGACCGGCACCGACATCTCCGAGGATTCCCTGGCGATTGCCTCGATGAACGCGAAGCAGCTAGGCCTCGAGGGTCGCGTGCGTCTCGAGAGGGCGAATCTGGTGATCGAAAGCTCCGAATACGACCTCGTCGTATCCAATCCGCCGTACGTTACCCATGGGGAGATCGCGGAGCTCGAGCCCGAAGTTCGGGACTACGAGCCGGCTCTTGCGCTCGAGGCAGGCGAGGATGGGCTCGACGTCGTACGGGCGCTTTTTTCTGCGGCCGCGGGGGTGACCTCTGCCGGGGCACAGATGTTGATCGAAGTCGGAGCGGGTCAGGCCGAGTTGGTGCTCGCGATAGCAGAACGAAGCGAAGCTTGGACTCCAGTCGGCTCGTATCCCGACCTCAACCGGATCGAACGGGTCGTTCACCTGCGCCGCACTTGACGCAGCCATACCTCGGCGAAGAGCAACGCGATGGCGAGCGTGAGGAGCCACGGCGTCAGCGGTTCTTCCACGCCACGAAAGGTGCCAACTCCGGTTTCTTCGAGGGCCGTGGCCACGTCCGGCAGCTCGGCCGGAGTGAGATCACTCTCACCGCTCGGGGCGTTCACGACGAAAGCAAAGCGTGGGCCGGGTATCCCGTTCACCAGCACTCTGTACGCGCCGATCTCTCCCGTCTCTCGAAACGCGATACGGTCGGCTTCCGCCAGGTCCAGCGTGCGGCCGGATGGAGTGATCACTTGAATGCGCTGTGTGCGGGTCGATCCAGGGAGCGATACGGCTTGAAAGGGCTCCACGGAGTGTTCGGTGCGGCCGGTGAGCCGGGCCAGGGTCTGCAATACGAAAGGAACGAACGCGGGCTGATACGGCAGATCGGTCCAGGCGTCATCGATTGTCGTCGCGAGCAACGCCACGCGGCCACTTCGATATCGATGCTCAACCATCGCAGGCGAGCCGTCGCTGAACCGTGCTGTCACCACGGCATCGAGCGAAGTTTCGTCGATTGGCGTGCGACCGTGTACCTTCACCTGGGCGAGCTCGGGAAGGTCTTCCGAGCGCAGCGACAAAGGCCCATCCTCAGTTCGAGTTGCGGTGTATCGCCCAGGGAGCAGCTCCCGCAGAACGCTGCCGTACGCGCGCGGATTGATCTTGTCGCCTGCCGTAATCCAGAGACTCCCGCCGCCCGACACGAAACGTTGCAATAGAGGTAGCCACTTCGAATCCAGGGTAGCGTTGGCCAGCACCACGACATCAGACCGGACGATGGCGCTTTCCGAAAGGTCCTGCGCATCGAGCGTTTCGACGGCAAAGGAACGACCTGCCTGAGGCGCAACCTCCAAGGCGCGGACGATGAAGGCAGTCTCTCGCTTTCGTGGATCGGGGTGCGGATCTCCATCGACCAGCAGCACGTGAATCGTGTCTGAGCCGAGCAGAACACCTTTCACGTTGTCCGCTGGCAGCACGTCGTCGGGATCGAGTTGCAATTCGACCACCGCATCCGCGGACCCCACGGGCAATACCAAAACCGCCTTGCCCTCCTCGCGGGTCCAATCGACCGGGCTGGTTTGAGTCTCCTGCCCCTTCTGCCGCAGCCGAATGCTTTGTGGCCTGCTCGTGTGCGTACCCGACACGTTGGCCTCCAGCTGAAGTCCCTTGTCCGAGTCTCTGTTGCCGATTATCTCCACCGAGCGAATGGAACGGTTGTCGGGGTCGGGCGTCGACACCTGCTCGAGGTCGATGCTTACCCCACGAGTGGGCCACTCGCATTCGTCAGCATGAATGCCCGGGGTAAAATCCGAGAACACCACGAGCCTTCGCTCCGCGAGATCACTCTCCAAGAGCAGGTCGACGGCCATCCGAACGGCGTCGCACAGCGCATTCGCTCGAATCGAGCGTTCCTCGATCTCTCCGAAAGCATCTCGCGCCATGCCGATGTCGACGCTCCGCCGCACCCAAACTCGCGGTGGTTTTCCGGCGAGAACGATGGAAACCTCGGAGCCCTCAGGAAGGCTACGAAGTTGTCGTTCCGCCAGAGATGCGGCGCGCTCGATGAGGGTCGACCCTTCGTGGATCGCTGACATCGAGAGCGAGTCGTCGAAAACGATCGCGAGCGCGTGTTGGCGATCTACGACGCTCGATTGCACCACGCGATAGGGTCGGGCCGCGACCAGCACCAAAATGATCACCAATAACACCCGGAGCACCAGCAACAGCATGTCCACGACGCGCAGGCGGGCTGCGCGGGTCGCGTGAATCCGGTGCAGGAACGCGATCGTCGGGAGGGTCTGTCGAGGAAGCTTCTGTCTCCTCAGGAGATGCGCGAGGATCGGGGCCGCCACAGCGACGAGCCCTGCGAGCACCCATGGCAACCCAAAGCCCATGCCTCAGCTCGCTCGCAGGAGTTGCAGAAGGGTGTGCTCGGGCGGCGTATCGGTTCGGGCCAGTTGATACCGACCCCCGGCCGCTACGACGCGACGACGGCACGACTCGATGAAGGCGTCGATCGACTCTCGATAGCGGCGGCGGATGCCTTTCGGATCGACCTCCACCGGTGGCTCGCCCTCCAATCCCTCGAAATGAAGGGGCTGCTGGTAGGGAAGCTCCAACTCGGCTGGGTCGAGGACGTGCAAGACGACCGTTTGATGTCCGCGCGCCTGGATACGCGCGATCGGGTCCAGCGCGTCCGAGCGGAGGTCGAGAAGGTCGCTCGCGATGACGACCAACCCCATGCGTCCTGCATGCTCGATCAGCTCGTCCAGCGAGGCGTGAAGAGCGGTTTCGGATTTCGAGGTCGTCGGCGCTGCGAGGGTACGCATCAGGTAGTCCAAGTGTGCGGGCCCCGAACGGGCGGGGAGCCGATCGCGAATCGCGTCGTCGAACGTGACGAGTGAAACCGCGTCGCCTTGCCTCGTCAAAACGTAGGCCAAGGCTGCAAGCAAGGTGGTTGCGTGGTCGAGCTTAGTCGTGTCGCCGCTGCCCCAACGCATCGATGGCGAGATGTCGAGTGCCAGCGTCCCGCGCATCTGTGTTTCGTGCTCGAAGTGCTTGATCGCGTAGCGGTCCGACCTCGCGTACGCGCGCCAATCGATCAATCGGGGGTCGTCGCCTGGCCGATACTCGCGGTGTTCCTTGAAAATCGTACTTGCGCCCCGGTGAGGACTCCGATGCATACCGGCCAGGAGCCCATCCACCGTTCGCTTGGCCCTCAACGTGAGCCCGGCGAGCCTGGTCGCGAGCTCGGGCTCGAGCACGTGGCTCACGGCTCGATGCTTCGGATGATGTCCTCGATGACGTCCGTCGCTGCGACGCCCTCGGCTTCCGCGCGGAAATTCATAACGAGGCGATGCATCAAGATTGGCTCCACCAGCGCCCGGACGTCGTCCAGCTCTGCGGCGTAACGACCGTGAAGGATGGCTCGTGCCTTCGCACCAATAATCAGACCTTGGCTCGCTCGTGGGCTCGCACCGTACGCCACGTTTTGCTTGACTAGATCGACTGCCCTGATGTCGTCCGGCCGCGACGCCCGCACGATTTCCACGGCGTGTTGCACTACGTGGTCCGCCACTGGGACGCGGGGAACGAGGTCTTGAAAGTTCACGATCTCCTCCGAAGAAAGAACCGGGGTGATCGTCGTTGGCATCGGCGCCGTCGTGCGTTTGACGATGTCGACCTCTTCGTGAGCGCTCGGGTAGCGCACGTCGATCTGGAAAAGAAAGCGGTCGAGCTGCGCCTCAGGGAGAGGATAGGTGCCCTCTTGCTCGATGGGGTTCTGGGTTGCGAACACC